>JAABUV010005907.1_pt1 | contig 13644 bp, 12 predicted proteins | sample 5559971 | NCBI WGS metagenome assembly JAABUV01 (sample SAMN10711881, study PRJNA513362) | rock metagenome | isolation source: Antarctica rocks | place: Antarctica: Victoria Land, Knobhead nord | collected 2015-12-19
ACGAGGAGCCGACAGAAAGCCCAGGCGAAAGAGACAAAGGAGATGAGGAGGAATGATGGAAGTCGAGGGGGGACGGGCGATTATTTATGGACTGGGAAAGCGGCGATGGGCTGTGCCGGCGCGCTTTCCCCAATTTGGGGGGGTGCCAAACCCGGCATGGCAAACACCTGAAAGTAAATAACGAGAAAAATCACTTATGAAAATCATTCGATTCAGCATCTTGTCATCGCGATGACGAGAACTGAGACAGAACATTCTTGCGTTTGATCTGTTGAAGATGATTAGCAGAAAGAACTCAAATCACGAACATTCTTTAAATCTACGTGCTAACTACATATAGATCTTGTTAAGACTGCGTGTCTGTTACTACGACATGAGCAACTCACGAGCCTCGTTAAGTTCAACACGAGCAAACTCGAGAGTCTCGTTAATATCGTTTAACAGACGTTCAGACACAGACATTCTATACATAGACGATACGCTGACGAGAAGACTTTGTTAAAAGAAGAGAAACACAAACGAGTTAATAGAGAATGATCGAACTACACTGTCTGATTAGAAGTGTAGCATATGAACATCTCTGCAAGACATGATCGATCTGCATGAGAAAGATCTCTACAGATAACGCGAAACAGGTGAGTCGCACGCTTTACAAGCGAAGCGAGCGTCTGCAAGACGTGATATACAATGACGATGACTGTCGATCTCAAGAATCTCACTTCTTCACTGAGCTCTGACTCTTGAATGTCTTGATGATAGAATCAATCTCTAGTCAAAGACATCGTCTGTATAGCTCAAGAGAACAGTAGCGCATGTCGATGTAATTAGAGAAGAAATCGACTGCGATATGCATGCATATCGCAGGCGAAACGTCTGCGACTTATGCTTAAGAAGTAAACTGTCGAAATCTGAGCAGTGAGAAATCTTGTTTCTTTTGAACTGTGAATCTGTCGCGAGAAAACTCTTTGAGTAATCTCTTGAGTCTAAGAAAGAAATTAGCATAGAAGTCGTGCTTTATGTATGTTGCATGCAACGTATACAACATATTTTCGATAGATGACTGCAAATCATATGAAAAATGCAAGACACATTAGAAGTGTGAAATGAATATCTGAAGCACAACGATCATAAAAACAAGATCATTCGACAAACGAAACGCGCACACTTCAGATCACAAATGCATGAGCTGAGCGAAGCACTCAAATCGATATGACGCTTTGCAAAATGAGCTAGAATCGAAAGTCAGTTATCTAAAAAGCTTTCTCAGTTTTCGTCACTGAAGCGAAGCGACATCGATTATATGACAACGACGTTCGAGGAAAAAATCGAGATACTGCAAGAAAAGTTCTTTTTCTCATCTTCTCAAGCGAATGTCAGCGACATCGCAGAGTCATTCATACCTCTGACAGTCTCATTCAATTCACGCATCACAGAAGATGAAGTGAAGCAGACAATCAGATGAGTAAAAGCAGACAAAGCATCAGACGCTTCAGATATTTTAAACAGAGCGCTTCAAGCGAGTCTTGCAGAACTGACCTCAGTACTGACGAGTTTATTCAACGCATGTGTAACACACAAGTATCATTCAAAGCAGTTCAAAAAGACTCAGACAATAGTACTATGCAAATCGAAGAAAAGCGACTATATTGATTCAAAGACGTATCGACTCATTGCTTTGCTTGATATCATGAGCAAAGCGCTGAAGTCAATCATGATCAAAAGACTGAGTGACATAGTCGAGACTCATCACATGCTATCAAATGCTCAAATGAGAGCGAGATGCAAGCGATTCGTGATCTTGACGTTAGATCTACTAATAGATCAAGTTCACACAGTGTGAAGCTGTGAAATCAAATATGTGATCTTCATGCTAAGCTTAAACGTCGTCAAAGCGTTCAATCAAGTCTCACACGTCAGACTTCTGCATATGCTGAAAATGAAAAGAACATTGAGCTACATAATCGAATAAACACGCAGCTTTCTAAAGAATTGAGAGACATCGCTAATATTCGATGAACAAACGAGCGACATGCGCGAGATAAACGCAGACATATCGCAGAAGTCTCTCATTTCATCGATTCTCTTTCTCTTCTTCAATGCAAGTCTAATTGAAAAATGCAAAGCACTGAAAATTAAAATCAAAGTGCTTGACTTCGTAAATGATATTAACATTCTAGTCTACGACAGATTCACTGAAGAAATCTGCAGAACATTGAGCAAAGCACACGACGTCTGCGCGAAATGAGCTCGCACTCATGACGCAACGTTCGCATCAGAAAAGTATGAGCTTATGCATTTCACTAGAAAATCGAAGAGATTCGACATGACGACTAGCATACAAATAGAAAACTCAGTTATTAAATCGAAATCAGATGTACGAGTTCTAGAGATGCAACTGAACACGAAACTGCAATGAGACGCGCATCTTCGACAAATAGAGACGAATCACGTCACAAGAATGCTGACACTTAGTTGTCTTGAAGTCTTCACATGAAAAGCTATCTTCACAAAAGCGAGACAAGTATACTCAGCGATAGTGAGATCAGAAATTGCATTCGAAGCGTCAGTCTGACATCAGCGCAACAAGAAAGATGAACTGTTGAGCAAAGAACGCAGACTAGAAACACTTCAGAATCAGACTCTGCGTCACGTAGCAGAAGCGTTCAAAAGAGTAAGCATCGAAACTCTAGAGGCAGAAACATACACAAGCTCGCTACATGTTCATCTGAACATGCTACAGAACAAGATCATGCTACATAGTCGAGTCAACGATCAAATGCAAGAGATCAGACAAGCATGCAAACTAATATGCGCTCGTTTGACGAGAGTTAATCGCGTCATTTCTCGCTCACTCATCATCAAGAAAATAGTACTTCTGAATATTTTCATTCAACAAGATGCAAAGATACAGTCGAGATGCAGACGACGCTTTTTCTTCTTCATGATTTCAACAAGCGATAGCATCGCAATAGCGTAGTATCACAAAGATCAATGAAATCAACAATGAGAAAAGTACAGAGAACGCGTCGCAGATGTCAATGCAATCTCAGCACAAAGATCGCATCTGAGCAATAAGACGATAAAGATGCGTGACAATCTTCAGAAAGCAGAAAGCATTCTCGCAATGCACATCAGAATTGAACGCATAGATCTGAATGCTTATCTGCACTCTAGAAATGTTTCAGGCACGAATAGCTCGCGATGTGACTGCGAATGAAGTCATCAGACGACGAAGCATGTACTCATGCACTGCTCAAACTGATCGCATCTGCGATCAAGAATGCTACAAGATGCTGACTTCTTGAACTATTGAATAATCGTCGTCATCACGAAGAGTCTCAAAGCAGTAGCGAAGATGATGATGAAAATAAAGCTCTTGAAGCAATTTAGAATGACTAGAACACTCATTTTCTAACGTGCGATCAACGCGAACAAATTTGATACATAGTCTTAAAACTCATTGTTTCGACTGCGTGAAACAGTCGTATAAACTGTGAGTGATTTTCTATCTCAGAGAGTTTTGTTCACTTGATACAAGTAGCATAGAGTTCTTCATGAGTCAATTTAATCGATGTCATAAGAGTGTATGAATTTATTATTATTTAACTTAGTGAACTGCTTGACTTTATTGAGTCTGTTTAGAGTTTCATTAATTAGAGACAGTGAATGATGATTTTTGACAGTGATCTTATTCAGATTTCAATAGTTCATGCATAAATGAAGATTATCATTCTTTTTGAAAATGAATAGAATAAATGCATCAGTTGAGTTGATGAAGTGTTTAATTCATTCTTTCACTAAAACATCATTTAGATACTGTTTCAGAATCGCTAACTCTGTGTTCAACAGATTATACAACAATTCATATAATGACTCTGCAGTGATTTCAATTGCATGATCATGATCTTCATGCAAAAGCAATTTGTCAACACTTTTTATCAAGAATACATCTTTGTATTCTTTCAATTCAATGAATAAAGTCTGCGTTTCAAGCGCATTTGTGATACAACTCATCATGTTATTCATTGCTTTCAATTGATGTTCAATGATCGACTTTTTGATGATGTTGATCATGACAAAAGCATACACAGTAGACTCATCTTGTAAAGCTTTTGCAAATACTTGTGCAAAGAATAACTTAAACACATGCTCATTTACATCAAAACATCATGTTCTTGCAATTATGTTTATTCGAATACACTTGAATTGCATATTCAACATACTTAAAATCAGAAAAGATTTCTTCTTGTCGATAGCATAAAAGATACTTATATCTTTTTTCTTTATGTTTCAGCTGTCTCTCAGTCGATAACACATCTTATAAACGTCATAATAATAGATACTCTGATCATTCATTCAGATAGATCTTGAAAGATCAACGTTCAACAAAAGCATACTTTGTTCAATGATGAAACGTTGATTAATCACATTCATTTCAATGTTAATATTTATATGAATCTTTGTTTTTGTCTTCTGATCTTCTTGAATTACATACTCTCTATATATAAGAGTCTTTACAAAGAGAACTTCTTGTTTTTTTCTTGACAATTTGAAGTGTTCATTGAAAGCTTGTCTTTTCTTGAAATCTTGAGATGACTCATATGCAACATGAAATCAATGAATACTCAATTTACATCAGATTTTTTTGATCTATTCTTGATCTTTTCGTCTTTACAATCAGTAAAGTAATGATTCTTTTGATTACATATGTAGCACGTTATGTTGAACAAATTCTTGCTATAACGTGACGAAGCGTGTAAGCTTGTCTTTAATGAAGAGTTAAGTTTAGTTGATCGATGAGATTTCTTTCACTTTGAATGAGTTTTCTTGTTGATTCTATCTCGATCATGCAAGTTCTCATCTTGAGATTGTTTCAACAACAAGATGTGTTCTTTTTGCAAATTTGTTTTCAATCAAGCGATAAAATCGATTAACGCATTTCATGTGATAGAAATCGACTACACATTAGTAATGATTACACGCAGCTCAGATCTCAACTTGATGAATAAATGAGTTCACTTATGCTCATCACTATATAACGAAAGTTGATGTTTCAGAGTGCTCAGATGAGCTGCAAACATTCGTATCATCTGATCTGAACGTTGCAATGCATTCATGTACTGCTGAGTCATGTTTATGCTTCAATTCATCGAATTCTCAATTAAATTCAGAAGAAAGTTGATAAAATTGAATCACATCTACTGAGCTGCAGACATAGTCTCTTCGTGATCAAATCAAAGTTTCTTTGATTCACTTTTCAGATAAATCATGCAGTACAAAATCTTTTTCTCATCACTTTCAAAATGTTAAGAAGTATTTTGAAATGAGATTTCGATGTCACGAATTCACTCTTTATGTTCTCTTATGATTTTGTCATAATACTTCTTCAAAGACATTAAGAATTTTCGCTTCTGTGAAATGATCTTGTGATGACTTCGTTTCATCATCATCGACACTATGAAGACAATGCATAAATTGCTCAAGTTCTTTGTGAAAACTCAAGTGAAAGCTTGATGACTTTTCTTCGTTGTTTCAACAACTTGCAGAGTCTCAATCTTTGATCAAATAGCTGCTAGCTTTTGTTTCTTTCACAGTTCATCATGTTGAAGCATTGCTCATGTCAGTTGTTCATCAATATCAAGAAAGAATTCATTTTCTGCTTCTTCACTTTCTGATTTCATTATGCAACGTTCGTTTTCTGATATGATGTTTTGCAAGATCAAGACATCATCGTTTCAACTTTGTTGCAATTATGTTGCTATTGTCATGCTTGAATATCAAATCATCATCTTTAAGAAGAGTTTGAAATAATTAGAATTGTAATGATTGAATTTACTAAATGAATAGACGAGATTTATAAGAGTGATATGACAATGTGATATTCTAAGCAGACACAGAATGAATATATATTATGATAGAGTTAATTATTAAGAAGTTCTTGATAATTCAAGAGAATCAATCAACTATAAAAAGTTTGTCAAGCATTGTCAAGTTGAGCACGACATAACTCATGATATATTAAGTCGAAGATATGACGTAGTCTAAATGATGTCTTGACAAAGTCATAGAGTTTCAAAGCTAACTCAGATCTAATCTCTATGTGTTAATTCATCATGACAATTTCAACTTAAAAACGTTTCTTGAAAAATCTTTTCAATCACTGAAGACTTTCTAATTACATATCTGAAGCAACAGTCATGAGCTATGCAGAAAGAAATGATATGATTTTTATGAAAAGAGTGAAATTTATACGTGCATCAGTTCATGATATCAAGAATTCTGAAGAGAAGACGCTGAAGCAATAAAAAGAGACAGCGTGTGAGCATCAGACAAAACAATGAGCTGCAATTAAACTGAATTGTCGATCTGTTGCAGCTGATGATTGAGCAGCTTATCTTCGTTGATGAAACTCTCTTCAATGAGACTATGAAGTGACATCATCAAGTCTACGCATCAGTTGATGAATTAGCTCGCTATCAAGTCTCTAGAAAGAGAAAGCATTGTTGAAGTGTTCTTTCAATTTACATGATAAATGACTATTTATTCTGTACAGATATTCGTGAAGACTGATTCAATGATAAGATTTTCTTTCAATGACTAGCAGATAAATTGCTATCTTTATGCAGTTTCTTTTCAATCTCGAAGAGTGTAATCATCATAAATAACATCAGCATACATTGTAATGCTCATATTGAGAAACTCATTATTTCACATGAATGTGAAATACGATATCTGTCATCATACTCTTCAAACTTCAATTTTGTTACGATTCTAGCTACGCATCTTCGTTGATAGCTATGTTGATGACTATGTTGATGACTATGTTGATGACTATGTTGATGACTATTCTGAGAACTATCGTCGATCGCTCGTCGCTAGGGCATAGACTTGTTTCGAAGCCAATTCTATTCAGGGTTAGCTTATGTTCTTCTGAGTCATATAGATAGTCGATTCTTCCCTTCTAGATACTTTTCTTTCTTAGCATTTATATACTTGTTACATTACACTCATATGACTCGCTCTATGCTGACCTCTAACAAATTTCATTGAGCTCAGTTTTAATGTTTCAAAAATCTGAGTTAAACAACATTTCAAGAAGATATGATCTCATTTTGAAGATACTTTTGATGAATTTCTTCATTACGTTGTCAAAAGAAGCAGATGTGATAGATTTTTGTCAGAAACTGAGCTAAACTAAAGATACTATTAATATAAAAGACTGATATTATTATTACTTTGATAGAATTTAGATACAAAACAATACATCAAATAATGTACAAGATGAAAGACAAAGAATGAAAGAAAAGAACAAAAACTTGACTTTTATATACATGAATTGAGCAGAATCAAGACTAGACAATAGTTTTATTGACTTAAGATTGCAGAAGTTCATGCATATGACTGAAATGATTGAAACAGAATTGCTGAAACTAAATTAAAATGATGATAATTAAATTGATGATTTAATTCATTGAACTGCAAAACAAGTTCAATGAATCAAGATTATTTAAAACATCAATGATTTATGTTCTAAATTGAATTAATGATCTGACATCATGACAGTAATTTCTCTTTTCAAGATTGAGCTTCTGCAAAACAATGAAAAGAAATAAAATAAAATGAGAAAGAATTGAAAACAAAGACTGAAATGAGACAAGAATTGATGTAAACGCATTTTAATGTAATGAAGCATAAATGAAACTGAAATAAATCTGAATCACATTTGAGTCAGATTTGAGTAAGATGTCTGAGTCAGATCTTGATAAAATCTGAAAGATGAAACGAAATGAAATGCATTTTAACATGATGATGCACAAAGAATTGAAATACATTTGAATCACATCTGAATCAGATTTAAACGAAATGTCTGAGTCAGATTTAAACAAGATCTGAGTCAGATTTAAGTAAAAAAAAGACAAAATGCAGTTTAATATGATGATGTTGTCGTGAGACGAAGTCTCATCTCTCGATGACTCATGAAACAGCATTGATTCGGTCGCACCTTCAGAATTCATGAGAATATAGACTATCATTCATAGAGGTTTCTCGAGCAGAGCTATTGAGCCGCATCTTCAGAGTTCATGAGAACATTGACTATCATTCATAGAGGTTTCTCGAGCAGGGCTATTGAGCCGCACCTTCAGAGTTCATGAGAACATTGACTACTATTCATAGAGGTTTCTCGAGCATGGCTCAGCCGCACCTTCAGGGTTCATGAGAATATTGGCTACTATTCATAGAGGTTTCTCGAGCATGGCTCAGCCGCACCTTCAGGATTCATGAGAATATTGACTATCATTCATAGAGATTTCTCGAGCGAAGTTTTCTTCTTCTTTATCTTTTTACCTTTTTACCTTTTACCTTTTATCTTTCATCTCTTTTCTACATGAAATCGACTCTTCTACAGTGAGACATACCTAACTATCTATCTATCTATCTATCTATCTAGTCATCTGTATCTAGTCTATCTTCTAGATCTATCTATCTACTAGATCGATCGTTGCATGTGTTTGTGCTCGCTCTGTTGATTTCGAAGCTTTCTATACCGCACTTCTATTCTATCTCTCGACAATGTACAGACAAAATTAAAACACATTTAAATCACATTTGAGTTAAATTTAAACAAGATGTCTGAGTTAAATCTAGACAAGATCTGAGTCAGATTTGAGTTAAGTTGAAATGATGAAGATTAAACTTAAAGTTCTTGACATTGATATTGAAACATCACATATGACAGTACATGTAATTCTTTGATGACAGAGTTGACGAGATAATATTCATTGAACGCTTGCTCACAATTATTCAGAAGATGAAAAGATTCTTAAGTAGAAAAGTGATTTTTTCAATTGATGTAATACTTGAGCAGAGATGAGTTATAACATCTATCACGCTTAAAGTTTAATATGCTGTTTACATATCAGAATCTTTCGTCATTCTTGATGATAATGAGTTCTCAAGATTTCTGATGTTAACTTGAAAGAAAATTAATTGTGATATGACTCAGAAGAATGACATGAAAGATTGAATAAATCTTCATGAATGTTGAAAGATTTAACTCAATGATCAGAGAATTGTTCTTGAAGATACGCTTAATCTTGAAGAAATCAATGTTATGATCATTTAACTTGACAATGAAGTGAATGATGTTGAGATTGCGAGCATTCAATCAGACTTCATCTTCGACGAAGTATTTAGAATAAAAATGATGAAAGAGATTGACATTGAATTCGTAAATGATTTAAGCTATAAACATCTCATCACATAAATGCTCAGTTAGTTTCTTCATCTTCTTAATGAACTTTTTAACATTGATTAACTTGTCTTGAGCTTGAAATATAAAATTCTCAAGCAGAGACTCAAAAGACTTGAAATCTAAACGTGAGTTCTGATTCAAATTAATCAAGAAGAATGATGTTAAAGTGATTAATAATGATGCATTATTAATGATGAATTTGACTTCAGAAAGTCACTCAACTCAGTCATTCTGCATGTAATTAACGAAGATTCAAAGATAATGCTTTATGACAGCATTAACTTTTTCAATTTGATCATCAATTTTAAAGTGATACATTGTTGATAACTTAACATCTATTTTTAACATTTTACACATATGCTTTCAGACATTGAAGATGAATTGTGTATCTCGATCAGACATGAAGAACTTGAGTAAATCATGATGTTTTCAAACATAAGCATAAAAGCAGTTGATAACTTCTTCAACTTTCATAGAAGTGATGAGAACTAAATGTCTCATTTTGATAAAATGATCAACAAAGATTAGAATATATTTATATGTGATACTCATGAAGATACTGAGCAATAAAGAATCTACATAGTTCATGAAGATATCATGTTAACGATGTTTAAAAATTAAAAGAAAACACAATTATTCTTGAGTTTGTTGTTTAAAGAGCTTGAAATGTGTGCACACATGACAGTTTTGTACAAAGTGTTGAACATACTTATAAATGTTTGATCATCAGTAAACTCAACTGATCAGTTCATAACTTTTTGCTCTTTTTGAGTGATCATTGATGACATTATCATGAGCGAGCTGAATGATACAAAGACGTAGTTTATCTGAGTTGAGCATGTACTTTCTTTCTTGAAAGTACAGATGATTCTCATGTTTTTTACACTCAATTAGAGAAATCTTGTTGTGATGTTATGCTTCATTGCAAAGCACTTCAATTATCTGAACTGCAAATTTGTCATTGATTTCAATTTGCTTTCACAATGTCTGAGTGAAAATGTCAGCAGAATCTTCATCAAGATTCAAAGTGTTTTAATTTAATTGAAACTTAATGTTTTCAACATTGAATTCTTCAATTTCTAAATTCATAAAAGTTAAAATTTGCAAAAGTGCTGAAGTAATTAAAAACAGATGTAACTGAACTGAATTTAAAATGATGATTTGTGACTGAAGCTTCATGATTTTGATGTTGAAGATGTCAAGAGTGAAATTCTCAACAATATTAAGATTTAAAACATAAGTTTTCAGAATTATTTGATGTTGATATTGATATTGAGAATCGAATGTATTCTTCTTTTTAAAGAAATCTTCTGAGTGACATGTCAAAGCATTCAACTTATCATTGATCTTGTCAAGATAATAAGCAATGTGATAGTTGAATTTAAACAGAAACTCACTTCAACGAGCTTGATAACGACTCAACTGCTTAGTTAACATGAAATACTCAAGATTTTTGTGATTCATGATCATCTTAACAGAATAGATAAAGTCTTCAAGCTCTGATCATCATTTCTCAAAAGCGCAAACAATGATCATAAGTTCTTTATCATAGATTTTGTAGTTACACTCGACTGAGTTATGCTTCTTTGAAAAGTAAGCGACTGAATGAAGAATCTCATTCTCATCATATTGAGAAAGAATGTCTTTAAACACATAGTTCAAAGCATCAATTTCTATCACAATCTTGTGATCTGAATTATAATGATGAAGAATAATCTTGAAAGTGAAAACTTTTTTAAAAATGTTGAATGCAATTTGACATTTTTGAAATCAGACAAAAAGTACATCTTTTTTGATGAAATGAGTGAGCAATGTAGTTATTCTACTATAGTCATAAATGAATCTTCTATAAAAGTTCACGAAATCTAGAAAACTTTGAACGTCTTTAACGTTGATCAAGATGAATCAGTTGACAATGATGTTTATCTTAGAAGAATTCATCTTGATCTCTTCAATGATGATTATCAATTCTAAATATGAGACTTGAGTGACGTGAAACTTGCATTTGATTATATTCATTTAAAGATCTGCTTCTTGCAGCTTTTGCAGAATGAGCTTGACATGAATCTCATGCTCAAATTCATTGTCAGAATAAATCAAGATGTCATTCAGATAAACTGTACAGAACTTATTTAAATGTTCATGAAGAGTATTGTTGATGTACTTTTGAAATGAGACAGACTCATTACATAAATTGAAGAGCATGACTAGATACTTGAATAATTCAAATCAAGTGCAAAAAATGATGAGAGCTTCATCTTCTTCTTTAATTTGAAGTTGATTGAATGCAAAGATGATATTTAGCTTAATAAAGATTTTAGCTCAACTTAAATGATTCAACATTTTTGAGATCAAAGACAGAGAATATCAATTCTTGACTGTAATAGCGTTCAGATCTCAATAATTTACACAGAAGCAAAGTTCTTCTTTGAATTTCTTAATGAAGAGAACAGAAATGATCATCTGAAAGCAATTGACTCAAATGAAATCTTTGCTCAGATTCTCATTCAAATAACGATGAAGTTCTAGAATTTCATCACAATTTATGTCATACAAAGCGAAGACTGAGAATTGAGCATCTTCTTTAAGATGTATGACATGATCATGAGCTTGATGCAAAGACAAGATATTGATATTCTTCTTAAAAAAGACATTTAAAAACTTGAAATATTTGAACAATAAAATTGTGACTGAATCAACATTCTTACTTTATCAATAAACTTCAAAATCTTCTTGTGTCATGAATGCAGTCAAATGAAATTTCTTTTTCATTTAATGAAGATTCAAATGATGATTCTTATCATACATACTGTCTTGAAAGTGAGATGAAAACTGAGTAAAAGTTGAACTGTTCTTTGAACAGATAATCAAAGTCGTGTAACATGATTTTGACTTGTCAGAGTTTAAATTAAAAGATGAGATTGATTCAAGATTCAAGAAGACATCAATTTTCTTTAAAATGATGTTAAATACTTTAATGTCTTTGACATGAACAGCATGATCAAAGCTTCAAACTTTCAACTTAATTATATCAAGTTATATAAAAGATTGATTGAATTGATTAACTTGAGAAACAACAGAAGTTTTAAAAAGAAAAGAATTTCAACACTTGATTTTTAATGAGTATTCTTTTTGAATGACTTAAAGAATACAATTAAAAGCTTCTTGTTTCAGATGAGAGACAAGATTGAACAAGATTTGTTTCTTGTGAATGAATTGAGTATTAGTTGACTTTTCATGAGCAAATGAAAGATTATATTGCTTCTTGTGAGCAGATGAAAAACTAAGTTACTTCTTGCAAGCACATTGAGAATTGAATTGCTTCTTGTGAGCGAACTGAAAACTGAGTTACTTCTTTCAAGTGAATGAAAAACTAAATTACTTCTTGCAAGTGAATTGAAAACTAAGTTACTTCTTTCAAGTGAATGAGAAACTAAATTACTTCTTGCAAGCAAACTGAATGTTGAATTGCTTCTTGTGAGCAATTTATAAATTGAATTGCTTCTTGTGAATGATCTGTAAACTGAATTGCTTCTTGTGAGTGATTCGTGAACTAAATTGCTTCTTGTGAGTGAATTGAAAGCGAGACTGAGAGAAAGTTACTTTGTTAACTTTGTTAGAGATCTGCCTAGAGCGAGTCAGATAGAGATGTCATTTAACTAGAAGATAAATGCTAAGAAAGAAAGATAGCTACGGGAAAGAAGCTGGTTACATATGTGTGTTTCTCAGTCGACGCTAGACTCAATAGAAACTAGTCAAGGTGACGAAGCGAGAATAGGCCTGGTAAGGCTAGAAGACTGAGCCTGACAAGACTAGAATCGTGACATTATCTTCTCTCTTCGACGATTCATGTTCGCATGAATGTATTTTCTGCTCGACTCGATTGATTGTTCAATCATGATTTCACAGACTCAGACCTGTTAAATCGTGATTGATTGAATTGTCGATTAGCGCGATTTGTTCAAGTATCAAATATGAAAATCGTCAATGATCTTCTGAGCGTTCATAAATTCGTCGTCATCAGCGTTGTATCAATTGAGATCATTGTCATAGTCATTTCATTTGACTTTATACTGAAGTCGTCTTCGATATTGACGAAAATTCAATATATCATCGATTTCTCACTCATCTTCGTCGTTTATCACTATTGAACCTGAGGGTTCGTTCTTTTGATCAGGCAAGAGATCGTTGACGGCAGAGCGAAGCAGATCAGAATGAAATACATCATGAACATGCATAGACTCTGATAATTTCAGTTTATATGAAGAGTCGACGAAATCTAGATTGATGAAAGAATTGAGCATTTTGTCATCTAGCTTCTTGAAAGATCTCGCTGTAACGATGTTTCTTTCATTCAGAAACATCTTTGATTCGATCTTGTAATCAACTTC
>JAABUV010005908.1_pt1 | contig 13644 bp, 13 predicted proteins | sample 5559971 | NCBI WGS metagenome assembly JAABUV01 (sample SAMN10711881, study PRJNA513362) | rock metagenome | isolation source: Antarctica rocks | place: Antarctica: Victoria Land, Knobhead nord | collected 2015-12-19
GCAGAGTCAGGCAGCTATGCTACAGGCGCCCCCTGCAGTGTTGAGGACAAACCTTGTGGTCGTCTCTGGACACCCCACATGGTATGCACCAAGGCCATCTCAGCAAGCAATTTTGACCAAATAGCAACACAACTTGACCAAATAGCAGGCAGTTTTGACCCGACCCAATAGCAAACAAACTATCACCAAACAGCAAGCAAGTTTGACCAAATAGCAAGCAATTTTGCTCAAAGAGCAAGCACTTACGTTTTTGTCTGTGCCGGCTCGACGACTTTCAACCGGCCATATTGGCTGCTAGCTCTACACCACTGACCAGTTGCTGCATGCTTGACGCACCCTCTCAACAACCAAGGCAACTTGTGACAACCGCAGGCTACCGGCCACTGCCAATGCAAATGCCACATGGGATCTGGTCATCATCCAAAACCCCAGTGCTGCATCTCCATCCCCAGCTTGCTTGCTGACTTTCACCAGCTCTGCTGCTGGTCGGTATCAGCAGTTGTGGCAGTTGGTGCAGTCAGACGAATGGAAAGAGCTGCATACGGAGCAATACCAGTACATTTACCTTCCTGACAGTGATGTGTACCATGCTGCTGAGCAGATTGACAGGCAAGCCATGCCACCTTGTCTGCCTGGCATGTGTCCCGATGTGCCCACTGCTTAATGCCTGCATGCACACAACCTGCAGTGTGGTGTTCAATCTTGCCTGTGCATTGGTGTCACATCACCAGCACACAATTGTAGCATGCAAGTGGTGACTGAAGTCAAGCACAGCTGGAGATAAACGCATCTTGTCCGTTCTCGTTGCATAGCATTGTGCCATGACATTATGCTATCCATTTGACAATTTTGATACAATGTTTGTTCCTTGACTTACATTCTTATTGTGTTCCACCATTTGAAATTATATGATTGTGATGGCATCATTATCACAGTGCTCCTGGTGCATTAAGATGTTGCCCTTCGGGCAAAGACATTGGCATTGCACAAGAGCTGCAGGATGGCCTTGCCTGACCCTGTGTACACTCTGCGCATGTTTACTCCTTCATGCAATCCTCAGACCTACGCTGTCATGTGTCACTTTGCGGTGACACATTGGCTTGTCCCCCTTGCTACAGAATGTTTGAGATGATGGCTCAGTATGACTTGCTGCTGGCACACCCATCAGTGTGCTCAGACCTGGAATCTGACTCACACCTCATGGACATGCTGAAGCGGCAGCCTACCAATGTGTTGCGATACACCACTGCTGTAGACATTCTGGCGCCTCTATTTGACATGGCCTTCTTTCAAGACAGTGTTGTGAACACGCTTCCAAATGCCACGTATGGTATGCCTCTCAAGAGCAAACTGCAGATGGGAGTCAAGTTGTGCATCACTTGCATGCTGCAAGTGGAAGTGCACACAGGCTGTACTCGTGCTCAAATTATCGGCCTAGCCAGGTGTGCTTTTTGGTGCATGTGTCACACATGCGACACATGCTTCTTATTCAGTGATTCATGCAATTGCTTGCTCACTCACTCACTCCCTCACTCACTCCCTCATTCACTCACTCACTCACTCACTCACTCACTCACTCACTCACTCCCTCACTCACTCACTCACTCACTCCCTCACTCACTCCCTCACTCCCTCACTCACTCACTCACTCACTCACTCACTCGTTCCTGCACTGTCATAAGCATATTATAATTTGATGCTGTCCGATATACCCACTCCATGCATGCCCGCTCACTCACTCACTCACTCACTCACTCACTCACTCACTCACTCACTCACTCACTCACTCACTCACTGATGTACTGATCGCGCATTGACTTCACATGAATAATTCATGATGAATTGAAAGGCAGGCATGATAGTGCTTAGTGTACATTGATTTCCCAGTCATTGTCTGTTGACTCGTTTGATAGGTCCTGAAGACAGAAGATCTACATTCATTAATTAACTGATTGAATGAGTGATGGATTGATTGGTGGATTGATTGATTCATGCAGGACATGGGCTGCAATGGCTGTGGCCTTTCCTGATTGGCTATGCCCCCCGTAGAACAGCTGTCCTGGATGAGGTCTGCATTGTGCATCCCAGGGATGACCTGCAAGCAGCTCTCAGATCATCCCTGCATTTGCAGTCACAGATACAAAGCCTAGCACTGAAGCCCAAACCCAGATGGAGCTCGTTCCTAGCCCAAGCCAAGCAATCTTGGACTGGAAGTGAGAAGTCGCCAGCCAGGGCCCAGTACACTGCAGAGGCACTGAGTGCTGCACCAGGGGTGGACTACTTGCCTATGAGGGCTCCAGGAGGGCAAGAAGCACAGCAGGAGATTGAGACACAGTTCAAGCGATTTGGGTACAAGGCTGAATTGTATGGGGTGAAACACCGCTCAGCAGATCTGGTTGAGGCGGTGTTCCAGCCTTGGTACCAGGACATGCTTGACATGGGTAGCATTCAGGTATTCTGCCATGGAGCTTGCATTCAGTACCCACTGACATTCCTGCAGACGCTCGCATGACTGAATTGCTGTCTTGCACACACATATGCCTTTCCTTGACCTGACCAGTCTCAAGCACTGCAGGAAGCGCTGCAGCATTAAGCTGCTCTCACCTGTTTAGTTTGTAGGTCATTCCATGGTTTCGGTGCCTCACCTGCCTGCAAATCGAGGAAGTACAGTTACCATGCGTGATGCTTGTGTACTGATGCCCTGTGACAGGAAAATACATGAGTGTGGTCCTGAAGCAACACCAGCGGTTGTCGTAACGACTGCTGACGTACACCACTGTCTTGATAGGTGTCAGCAATACCTTCATGGCATCACCTGGCTGTGAGGAAGCCAGAGGGGGGAGTGCACCTGTCCACAAGCGCTTCCCATCCCTTCAGTGACTTGTCTGTTCTGCAGCAAAGCTGATATGATGATCATGCATTTGCTTTGCTGTTTTTTTGTGTCATTGTTCATTTCTGACATGCGCGTGTGAAGTTTTCTCCACAACTGAGCATGGAGTTGATGCTCAGACAGGAATGACTGACTTGAGTCAGCAGCAGGTGACCTTTGCTCTCAGCTGCAAGCAGTCTGCTGCTGGTTGTGACCTTGGCTGTTGTTGGATCCAAGGATCACAAACATGTTGTCGCATTTTTTTGCGCTGCTGTTGAATTGCTCGTTCTTGCTTTTGCAGACAAGCTGATGTCATATAGCTTGTTTTGACACAGTTTCGGCCATAGACTCTGTACTGGGGCTTATCAGCGCTCAGATACAAAGCAGTCAGAGTGCCCTCTCCATTTAATGGCTTTTATGACAGGTTGTCCTCACTGGCAAACATGGTCCTGCCCTGAGTTTGCACATTATCATCAGCTGGTGTGTGCATTGTAGCACTCAATCAGATGATGACTTCAACTGTATCATGTGTGCTTTGCACCAGGAGTCTCTGAGTCATCCATGAATCATCAGATGGTTGCTAGCATTTGAAAATCCTTGCACTGTACTGGCTTAGGTTGCAATAGCATTGTTAAAAGTACCATATATTGGTTCACCCCAAGCTATATGTCTTGGAAGAACGTGTATCCACTGAGCTCATCTTGCTTTTGCAAGGTACAAGGCCTGGTGCCGTTGCGCATTGTACAAAGCGCCATGCCGCATCAACAGCATACGTGTGGGTGCAGACATGCATGCCCTAGCCAAAGGCCTTTCGTAGCTCGACATTCTAGAAGAGGGCACTACAGGTCTCGTGCAGGTGTGCTTCCATGGCTAAGACGCTGCTCCGCAGTTGCAGAAAATCAACGTAGACTTTGCTTACTGTCGCAGTGAAGCATCGCAGTGTATCGACGGTTGCCATTTCCAACGGGAAAGACATAGTCGCACCATTCAATGTGGTCATAACTGGCAGCACAAAAGGTTCGCTCGCTTTGTGCGCCTCGTTCCAGCAGAAGGTCATGAGCACGATTTGAATCTTCCAGTCCATCGTAGGAATTGGAGAGGCCCTGGCCACAAACTTTGTACGCAGTGGCGACAACGTGGTCATTTGTTCTAGATCAGGTATCCCCAAACTCGGCAGAGCGTTGCAACACCTTTTGTGAGTCTGTGTCATGCAAAAAAAACCACATGACAGTGCACTGCAGATGACAAGGTGAAGGCAACAGTTGCTGAGCTGACGGCGCTCAGCAAACAGCAAGACTTAGGTGAGATTAAGGTAAATTTAGCATGTTGCCACTTCTTTGTGCTGCGGAGTTGCATTCCCTAGGATGTATTGTACCAGTATTTCCAAACACATATTGTTTCAGATGTTGTGCAGGGGAGGGCATGCAACATGACCAAACCTGCTCAGGTGGCTTCATTGGCCAACTTTGCGCATGCAGAACTGGGAAGCATAGATCTCTGGTGAGCATGTGGTGCATGCACCAAGCATGAAACGCTTACATGGGGCTAGACCACCATGTGACCTGGGAGATCTGCTGCAAACTGCTCATTGCTTTGCTCTCTGCATACAGCTGAACTTTTTATTGGCATGACACATATTGTGTAGCAACCCTGCTGTCTTGCCTGAATGGCTGCAGGATTAACAATGCAGGCTCCAACGGCTACAAGTATGGTGTGCTGGGCGACTACACAGATGCTGAGCTGGTCAACATTGTGGAGACAAACGTCCTTGGTGTCATGCTTGGCTGCAGAGAGGTAAGCAATGCCTTACGCCTTCTCAGTTGGGACCATACCTACAAACAGCCTAGTTGACCTGCCGTTTACAATATGCTCTCACTGCTAGAGCACACTGCAATTGCCAGGGCATGTGCATCATGATTGGTAAGCCAAGCATAGCCCCAGACGCACAGCCTGCCCTTGCACTAACCCCTGCACTGGTTGTCTAGTGCATGCATTCCCCTGGTCCAAGGTCATCAAATGTTGCACCATTGTTGGGCCTGCAGGCTATAAGGATCATGCGGGATCAGCCATCTGGTGGGCATATCTTCAACATGGATGGGGCAGGGGCAGACGGCGGGGCTACCCCCCGATTTGCTGCTTACGGGGCCAGCAAAAGGGGCCTTGCCCAACTGGGAAAGTCTTTACAGGTATGCCTACTCACCACAGCAGTCTTGTTCTGCATGCTGAGTCGCCAGTGCTTCAAAGCTGACAGTCCACTGTCATAGCCCCTGAGCATCACTGACATTGATCTGTAATCTTGTTGTATGTTACAATCTCATCCACAGAGACCACAGAACATATGCACAGCATGTGCCCCGCATGTACCTGTCAGACCTTGCCACAAATGCCTGAAAGTACACACGGTCTGCCTGACATGGCTGGCAGCTTGTGCTGTACTGAAGCATGCAGGGACCAAGGTCTTGCGTGCACCCATGTTTGCCAGCCCTGCCTGGGACAGCCCCCAGCGGAGTGCCCTGCACATTGTACTATGCTTTGCTGCAGGCTGAGTTGAAGATGTCTGGCATCACCAACATTGGCATGCACAACTTGTCACCTGGTATGGTCACCACCGACCTGCTCATGTCAGGTAATGTCCACTAATCATCCAACTTCCTACCTTGAACAGCTGACGGCATGCTACAGCTCCTATGCTGGCTGCATGAAAGGCTGCCCTGCCTGGGAGCTGTTTTGAGTCAAGTTCCTGTCACCAGACCACTTTTCACACTATGTTGAAGAAGTGCAGCTGTGAAGCCATGCTGTGCCTCAGGCCAATTGCATTATGTGCATTCCCTTGCTGGACAGAGTCATGTCAACTGCAACAAGACGCTGACACCAGGCGGCAGAACTCAGCGTTGCTGGTTCATCTGCACATGCAGTCATGCAGTCGTGTTGAGTCTCTTGTTCAAGATGACATAAAAGCAACCGATGCGCTTTGGATGACTTTTCAGGGGCAGACACCAAAGCTGCAAAGTTCTTCATCAACTGTTTAGCAGAAGAAGCAGCTGTGGTTGCTGATGCTTTGGTGCCAAGGATACGCAAAGTACCTCAGGAATCTAAAGGATCTGGCGGGGGTGTGGGCGGCAGCACATACATCAAGTTTCTGACTAAGCCAAAGGCATACAGTCAGATCATTGGACGGCTTATTGGTGGAAGGCGAAAGAACAGATTTGTGCAGGAAGAGTAAAGGAAGGGCACACGGTCACATATAATTTCATGCCACAAAACAAGATTTATTCTGGCTTGCCTGATGCCAATGCCCTACCAGCATCAGCTGTCCAAATTACGAGCCCTCTTCAAAATTATTGATGTGGACCGTCAGAAGTCTCCTTCCCAAACATGTAATAATGTTACGAATATTTGATGCAAAAGTGTGTCACCCTAGGGGCTGAGATCTGTTTGTACCAACTTTGCCGTGTGATGTCACAGACAGGCACAACAAGCAATACTACTATTCGCATCAGGTCAGCAAAACTGCCAGCATCCTCGTGAGCCACTTCAGTAGTCCGGACAGGAATTAAATGAATGCGACAGGCTAGGTCACCAAGGCTGGAATGTGGCTTTTGCTATCCTGATCTGACATTCTGCATCATCACAACTCTCTCTGCACTGTATCCCGATCATGGGAGTCAGTGCGAACCAGATACCTCATGCAGGAGGGAAAAATTCCACCTAGTGCAGGGAAGATGAACCGGTACTTCGGTACTTCTGCAGCAGGCTCTAACTGAGCGGAAAGCGTCCTCATTGTGCCACCCGTAGGGGTCGAGGCGTGATTGCACAACAGGTTTCGCGGTGCAATTGAGAGAGTATTGTACTTGAGTGTCGTACAGACTTTGCCCAGGGCAAGCAGATAAGTGCGTTGACCAAGACACAAGCTTTCACAGCCTTCGACGCACGCACTTTCAACAAAGGAGCCGACGATGCTTGGAGTGAGCTATTTTGAATTACTACTAATCGTTGGCTTGGGCTCGGTCATCTTAGGTACCATTGCGAACCTGCTTGATCTCGGTCACAATGCCTGCTGCACCAGACCTCAGTACCCCTATGTACGGCTGCAGGGCCTAAGGACCTCCCACGAGTGGCAAGATATGCTGGGCAAGCCACTGGTAGAGCAGCAGCATATCTCACAATGGCCAGAAGCAAATTTGCAAGGTTTTCAGAGGAGGCGCAACTGGACAAGGTAAAAATGGCCTTGCATGCTTGCAAGCCTGGTAATGAGACACTAAGGTCATGTGCTGCAGAGCTCAGTACAGCCATGGTGCACAGGCTGTAAGACCATTTTGCCCTTACATATGCTGCATTGGCTGTGGCCTCATCATGCATCCTTTCTGAAGCAGTCATTGGTGCCTTTGCTTGAGATACTGTGGACACAAGTGCACTGCACACACTGACTGCATGCATGTGCCATTTGCAGCTGCTCTCTTGATGTGATTGCAACGGAACGTTCGCTGCATTCTTGAGGCATGTTGCTGTTTTTGGCTTGTGGTGTTCGATGTGTGGTGCCGGCTGTGCAGTTGCATGCAGAGATGCAGCAAAGCATGCAACAGCTGTCTGCCATCCAATCTGAGCTGCGGGGCAACATAAATTTCATTAATCCAGGGTGAGTCTGCTGGGTTTGCAGCTGTCAAGGCCATCTTGAATCAGCCAGCTTTGTGCATGCATGGTGGCATGGTGGCAAACACATGACATGTTGCAATTACTGTTGCTGTTCTAGAATCAGCATGATTTCTCTTATTCTTGTCACACATGTCATTATTCACAGTGTACGTTGTAGTCCTGACAGCAAAGTTAGGCTTCAACAACAGGCTGTCTTGCATACCACCTGTTTCCATACTGTTGCGGCTGAGGAGGGCTCTTGTGACTAGTTCAGCAGCTGTGAAGGTTGGACTTACTCACCAAGCCACAACAAATACAAGCTAGTTTTGTGGTGCACAGACCAGTTGCACAAAGAGCTCTCAGAATGCGGCGACCCGCTCCTGCTGACCAGGACTCCCCTGCCTCTTCTTCAGCAGGGTTTGACCCTGCACAGCTCCAGTATAGGACAAGCCAGGCTCGCCAGTCTTCCAGCAAAACTCATCCACCTGCAACTTCTAGCTTTGCAGCATCTGCAGCTGACACAGCAGCTGCCATGAGCATTTCCCTGAGACAAACATTTGACGAGCTTCAAAATCATGGCTCACAGGTACAAGGGCACATTGAGTATATCATGCATATGGTGCTTTCACATCAATGGTGTGTGATATTGAGATATCGTTTTAGTCATGCTAGTGCTTGTGATGCCCGGGTGCTGGGAAGGTACATGCCAGCCGTTCACTGTCGCATCTGTCTGTTGCCCTCTGACCCATGTCCTACCTCACAATTTCAATAAACTTTGTAACTACTGACTCAGCTGCTGTGCGTTTTTTGCAGACACCCGGCGAGCAGCTGAGACCTTTGCCAATTTCAGCTGTGTCGCTTGGAAAGGCACCAATTCGGTCTGATAGCACTGCAACTGGATCTGACATTCTGTTGGATGCATTGAGGGAAGAAGAAGTCGCAGCGCATGCACAGCGGTTTCTGGAAACAGAGCAAGGACAAGCCATATTGAAGAGCCCAGGCACTGTTAGCAATGGGTAGTATTGCTTGGTTGTGTAGAGCGAGTCCTAGAGTAGTGCTGTAGTTGATGACAGTCGTGACTGTTACAGACGCTGTTGCTAGCTAGCTGCTATCAAATAGTATCTGCTGGTTCTTGTAATCGGGTCTGATGAAGTCATTGGTGATGGTAACCGCTTGTGAAGTAGCTGCTTGCATATAATGTATGGGTCTTATTACTGACAAAACACTAGTGATAGCAAGTGCAAGTCGTGCATACCAGGCCAAACTCAAGAAACTGCACCAATCCTGGTGTCTGCAGCTGACTTGAAACACTTGTTTCAAGAAATCAAAAGCGACGGGAATCTGAACTTGAATTGCTGCAACACAGTAATCCTTCTTCACCTCGTCCTGTCTACACGTTGCGAGCTTTCGGAAGCGCAAGTGGTCCCGGCAACTCCATTTGCCCGTTGAACCGTGATTTGGAGAATATTGCCGCTTACACGCCTTGATTTGGTGCCGAACCGCTCCAGGTTCAGCAATCCTCATGTTGTGACCTTCACAGCAACTTTGAGCGTAGCTTTCGTCGCTGAGGTGACTTACACTCCAGTCTCGTCCGTTGGGCACCACATCTGTCTCCGGTTAGACAGCACCAGGTGCAAGAAGCTTTACCTATTTTGCGACCTGGTGGCAGCTCGCCAGCTGCGCTTCACTGCGCTTCTAGATCTTTTCCTGCGACACCATGAATGGTCTTGTGGTATCCAACGACAGCCTAAGGGAGTCCAACAGAGCAAGAAAGCAAGTGCTTCTTGCTGAGCTTGAAAGGATCCAAGCTCAAAAGGAAGCCGTTGAGCAGCAAATAGCTGCTCTTGGTAGAGAGCCACCAAAGGCTTCCCAAGCGAAGACCACTCAGCAGCTCGCCTTGACAGGCGGACCAAAGAAACGACCAGCAAAGGGTGTACCTGTGGACGATCTCAGACCAGACAAGCGGCCCAAAGTTCAGCCAGAGTGGCAGAAGAAGGAGCAGTCAGTCTGGAGTACTTGCCAGACAATTCTGAAGGGCATGACCAAGGGAGGTCTGGTTCACATCTTCATGCAGCCAGTGAGCCTGGCGCAGTTTCCAGACTACTCTGTGTATGTCAAGAAGCCTATGGACCTTGGCACTGTCAGCAAAAAGCTGAACAAGCCAGGACACAGGGACTACACAGATCCCTTGCAGTTTAGGGATGACGTGCGCCAAGTCTGGAAGAACTGCAGCCTGTACAACACGCCTGACTCGCCTGTGGGGAAGACTGGCCTGCAAATGTCAGAGAAGTTTGAAAGCCAGTGGAGCAAGTACATGGTTGAGGACAAGTGGAAGCAGGCGCAACTAGCCAAGCAGCAGTCTGCGCAGGTCAGTCAAGCAAACATGATACCCATCATCTTCTTCAAGAAGACTTGGAGCTGTTTTGGACCAAAGTATTTGACCCACCATTGCAGGCAGTCGTAGGTCATTGCATACAGAATGGCATGTTATCTTTAATTGGTTCCGTCTGCCATGCATGTTGTCTGCTGCTAGACATGTGCCTGCTTGTTAGCTTGTCAACCTGTTCTTGTACATCATTCTGACTGGTATCAGTGGTATACATCTGTGCAACAGAATTCTGTACAATTTTCATTTTGTATCCTGGCACATCTTATGGCATAAAATTTATAGATATTGTCATACCACTGCTATGATTTGATATAGGTGCCTTGAATCCCTATACACAAGCCATGACAATACATGCACCTGTAACAGGAACAAAGGAATGGCGTCAATGCTGAGGAGTTCCACCAACTGGGTAGACAGCTGCATGATGTGACAGAGCGCATTGAGATTCGCACCAACCCTGGTCCTCCCAGCGCTGATAGGGACATGACCTTTGATGAGAAGCGCAAGCTCAGCGTCTTCATCTCCTCCCTTGATGGGGACAAGCTGGAGCAAGTGCTGGAGATTCTCATGCAGGAGGAGCCAGACCTCCCAGGCATGTTCTGCTCACCATCCTACATTCACTCATTCTTTGCATCATTGATTCATTCATTCTTTTATGCAGTCATCCATCCGTCCATTCATGCACACAGCCATCCATTCATCTACTTATTCTTTCATTTCACATCTGTCTTCCATACAGATCAGGTACGTACAGTCCTGCATGTTAGCAGCTCCCTGTATAAGGTCCTGTTTGGGCAATTTTGGGCAATGTCCAACGGCTACTGAGCATGTTGTGCATCGTCACTTGCACTTTCAGATCATTCAATGGCCAGTCTGTGCAGAGCTAGTTCGCGCTAGGTAGGTTGCATCACCCCTGTTCATGGTGCCATGGCGCAGCAGGCTCATGGAGCAGCCAGGCTCTCCAGGTGCAGACCAGATGCAGCACCATTCAGCCAGTATATTAACAGTGTCTTGGGGTAAAAAGAATGGCACAGAAGAAGCAAAGACAGTGTGCCTGGGGCGGCTTCTTTAACTTCAAGACACTGACAATGTACTGGCTGAATGGCTGCGCTCTGCAGCAATGTAGCAAGGCTGCATGCCAGGCATCAGCAAAAGCAGTCAGCATCAGGTGCAGCCGGCCTTCTGGCAGACAGCGCCTGCTCTGACAAACAGGCTGTGTTCAGCATGCATAGTGTGCAATGCCGACTGACCAGTGTGTCGGTGACAGAACCCACTGTGACAGAAATGCTGACGAGTACATTGCTGACTGATGCATGTTTGTCTGCAAAGGCACAAAGCTACACATGACATGTCTCAAAGAAAGGTAAGAGTCTGGTCACAAGCAGAAGACATGGCAACGCATTGGTGCCTGTATGCAATCCAAGGCTGGCTCAAAGTAACTGGTTTGCGGCAACACTGCTTGCATGGCCGTGTTGCAACAGCATCAGTGTACAAACTCTCCATGCGCCTGAGCTCGCATGCAATCAGTCCATTTGGGCACACATGGACTGAGCCACTGCCAATAATATAAGCAACCTGAGTACCACAGCCAGAAATATCAAATAATACAGAGGTACTTCCAGGGAAATGCCAAGGTTTTAGTATCTGCTGGGTAGTGACTGGCATCATGCCAAAAGGCGTAGGATTTTCTTGCCCGTTCTGGGTACTAAAGCCATGCCCATCAGCTCTATGCTGTGCCACAAGCGTCCTCATGTGATGCAGGGGGTCAGGATGGGGAGATTGAGCTTGATATGGACTCGCTGAGTCGCAAGGGGCTGTGGGCCCTGCATGAGCTGTACATGAACAGTGTGCGAGGGAAGACTGGCCCGCCGCGCAAGGGGGGAGGGGGTGGCAGGTCAGGCACCCCGGGGGTTGCTAGGGGCGCCTCTCAGGGGCCCATGACGAATCAGCCTGAGGTGTGTGTGTGCACCAGCTAGCATTGAGTGTGTCCATACTGATTGTGTGTGCTGCTGAAAGCGTGAGTTGATGAGCTTGCAGAGAGATGGCAGTTTATTGAGTTTTCGGACTGTGAAGAAGTGCTTCTTTTCTTGCTTGCATAGTGATGGCTGTTTCAATGCTGATGCCTTGTTGCACACCTATGAGACCACATGAGCATTAGCAATGCAATTCACAAGCCTCTTGACAATAAGCTCGGCAGGCCCATGTTAGTGAATTTGCTAAGTGCATGAGCAGGGCTCAAAGGCTGCAAACACCATCAACTCTTTCGCCCTTTGAATCCTGCTCTTTGCTTTACACATTCACAAATCTATCGCAAGCCCTTCTGTTCTGCCAGTTGTTGCATCAATCATCGGAACACAAGTCAAAGTGTACACTTTGTTCATACAAAAGGTAGAGTCTGACTTGTGCTCATTGTGCACGTTCTGACTGCTGACATGTGAGAGGTCCCATTGTCATGCCTCATGGTCAACATCTTGTCTTTTGAATATCCCCCTTCCTCCCCTTTCCCCCCCCCCCCCCCTCCACCTTCCCTCCCCTTTTTTCCATAAACATTGCTCAAAATAAAATTTTGCGCAGGTGTCATCCCAGCGCAGTCCTGCAGTGAAGCGGGAGGGCTCTGGGGCCACTGGAGGGGCTGGTGCACAACGCCCCATTGCTGACAGCAGCACCTCCAGTGGTAAGCCTTCATCCACTTCTTCCAGCACCACAGTTTTATTTGCGATGTAAATGCTGCTACTCTGGTCGCGACACACCTGTTGCTGAGATGCCTTGTCAGCAAGTCACTTTTTGACAATGGACTCTTTGCTTGTGCTCTATGTGTGGTAGCTGTTTGGTGTGTACATGGGTTGCATGCGTAACCCCATTTGGTGCACGTGCTTGATTTGCATGTCACATTTCTTTGCCCTGACTCACAGCTGTACTTGCAGATTCCAGCTCAGACGATGAAGATGGTGCCCAAGGGCGACCACAAAGTATGCCCTGCCCGTGTAGTCCCCCCTAACTTTCCCTCTGCCTGTATAATTTGTGCAAATGTTCCCTCTCCCCTTTCGTGTTGCCCCAGCCACCTATGTGTTTCATGTCGTGTGCTTGCATTGCAGTGTATTGCCCCAGTCTTGCCTGTGACACCTGCCGTGCCTTTCAGTGGCACCTAGTTTGCCTTTGAGTTCTTGCCTTTCAGTGCCTGCTTTTCAAGTGCCTTGCCCATCAGTGCCTTGCCTTTCAGTCCGTTGCCTGTCAGTGTGACACCTGCCATGCTTTGTGTCAACCTGCCTTGCCTTTGACACATGCCTCTCCTGCCAATGCACATTGTTCCACGCCAACGCCCTGCTGAGATACATGCTGCTTGCTGTAACAGTTGTGTACACATGTAGTCACTACACAGTCTGCCAGCAAAGCCTGAGCATGCCGTGCTTTGTGTGAACCATGGTATCTTCCTGTTCTCTTTCTGTAAGCCTTTCTGCTGTCTGCTTCGAAGACACCTTGCTAGCTTTTGGACATTATGATCTCAGTTGTAATCCAGTTGAGTCCAAGCGGCAGCTAACTGAATTCAACATTTACCACTCCACAGCCCTGGGTTTTTGATGTTAATGCTCAGGCTATACTTATTGTGCAGAGCAAGCAGGTCCTGGGGGACCCACCCTGATGTCTTCCAATCACTTGGGGGCCCCAACAATCCTGCCAAGTGGAGGTGCCAAAGCCCGCCAGGTGGAAATCTTAGTCAGCTTGCATGCACCACCTGCACTTTGTTGCTCTGATG
>JAABUV010005909.1_pt1 | contig 13643 bp, 13 predicted proteins | sample 5559971 | NCBI WGS metagenome assembly JAABUV01 (sample SAMN10711881, study PRJNA513362) | rock metagenome | isolation source: Antarctica rocks | place: Antarctica: Victoria Land, Knobhead nord | collected 2015-12-19
GCCCCTGCGGCAAGGGCAAGCTGGACGGCGTACACCCCAAGGCTGCCCACCCCGCCGTGGACCAGGACCTTGGCGCTTGGGTGCCTCGCCAAGCCCTTGCTGACCCCGATCCATGCGTCGGTGAGGTTGTCGCTCACGCTGACGGCAGCAACCGGGTCAATCCCCTCCGGAACCGGCACGAGCATGGCATCCGCGAACGGTACCAGCGCCAGGTCGGAAAACAAGCCGCCCCAGTGGCCGCCGATCGGGATGCCGAAGCAGGCGTGGCGGCCAATGGCCTCGCAGCTCGCCGTGAGGCCGGCACGGCAATGGTCGCACTCGCCGCAGGAGAAGTGCCAAGGCACGACCACCACGTCCCCTGGCTTGACGGAACGGACGGAACTGCCGACCTCCACGACCTCCGCCACGCACTCGTGCCCGATCGCGAAGGGCGGCTCGAACGGTGCCTTCCCGGCGATGATGCGCTGGTCAAGGTCGCAAGTCGTCGAGGCGATGGGCCGCACGACGGCTTGACGCCCGCCGGTGATGACCGGGTCAGGCGCATCATGCCATTCCAGCCGGCGCGTGCCGGTGAAGACCAGCGCCCTCAAGGATGAACACTCCTGCAAGCCAGTCGGCAAAGAGCCAGCGCGCTCAACGCGCTACCCGTGCCTGCTCCCTGGGACAAGTGGCTTGGGCAGGGCGGCGCAGCAGGCGCAAGCGCAATGTGGCCGAGGGCGGTCACTGCGCCGCCAGTGCGATTGAGTGCGGCGGCTCCGGGAGGCGCCGGCCGCCGCGTACCGTCTGCGGCGCCGGGGTCTCGAACACGGCCACCTCGATCGAGGCCTCATCCGTGCCAACGGCCTCGTGCCAGGCTGCCGACACGCGCAACGCCAGCTCCGACTTCAGCGCCTGGGGGCGGCCTGCGCGGATGTAGCACAGGATCAGCGCGTCACTGGACGGCCTGCCCGCCGTCCAGATCTGGTTGGGATCGGGTTGGCGCAGGACCACGCTGATCAGCTCCAAGTCGGAGCCGATCACGTCATGTACGGCGGACGTGATGGCTCCTGCGACTCTCTCCCGTGTGGACGGGTCGAGCGGCTTGGCGCATTCGCAAACCATGATCGGCATCGCGGCCTCCTTCTGCCTTGCCTTCCCTGGGCCGCCGGGCGCATCGTGACGGTCAGGAACGGAACTAGGAGGCTAGCTGAGTTGGGACAGGGCAGCGTTCGCCGACCAGCCGCGCCGTTCGCGGGACTGACATCACCCGGCACCTTCCGGGAGGTCGGCGCCCCGCTTGTCCGCCGGACGGACATCAGCAGCCCGCACGTCAGCGTCGAGTGGATGAAGCGGCGGGGCGGTGGGCCGGTCACCTGGCGCTACCGCCAGGACTGCCATGCCGTGTTCTGGTTCGAGCATGGAATCAGGTCCTGCACCGGCGCAGTCAACGGCAGCAAAGTCCGGCAGTCGCTAGCCGGCGACACGAGACTCGCCTTCGTGGCCGCTGGCGCCACGGTTGACGTGGTATTCGACGTGCCCGCCGATTGCAGCTACCTTGTCGCCTCGTTCGATCCGGCCCTCATGCTCTTGGACGACGAAGAGTTCTTGCGGCTGGGAGTCCCTGCCTCTCAAGTTGGGTTCGCAGACCGTGGCCTGGCCCTCGCCATCGCTCGTCTCCGGCAGGAACTCGTGCACACGGACGCAGTGTCCTGCCTGATGGTCGAGAGCTGGGCAGCCCAGGCATGGGGGCTGCTCCACCGCCGGGCCATGACCACGGGCGGCCTGGGCTTCGGTTCGGCGGTGTTGACGAAGGTGCTCGACCGAATGCGGGAACGGATGGCCAAGGATGTTCCCCTGACAGAGCTGGCGGGCTTGGTTGGCCTGAGTCCCCGGCAGTTCTGCCGGAGGTTTCAAGCTGCCACGGGATCGACGCCTGGCAGGGCAATGGACAGAATGCGCCTGGACCTGGCAGCAACCCTCTTGACCACGACGCGCCGGTCCGTCACCGAGATTGCGCTGGATTGCGGCTTCAGCCAGCCGCAGCATCTAGCGACCGCGTTCAAGCGCCGCTATGGCACGACGCCAAGCGGGTTCCGGACGGGTAGGGCCTGATGCGGCCGCCCTAGCAGGCTGTCGGATTGGGGGTACACGGTTGCGCTGATCGTGGCTAGAATCCAGGGATGGCGAGCTTCATCCCGTTCAACCGCGACCAGGTTTTTTGCTTCCGCCTGATCTGAAGTCCTGGCTGCCGGACGCCGACTTGGCGCATTTCGTGGTGGCCGCTGTCGAGCGGGTTCCTTTGACGGCCTTCGTGGTGCCGGGGCGGACTGGCGGCAAGCCGCAATACCATCCGCGGCTCATGTTGGCCCTGCTGATCTACAGCTATGCCAACGCCATCCTCTCGTCGCGTCGGATCGAGCGTGCGACGTATTGCGACATCGCGGTGCGCTTCGTGGCCGCCAACCTGCACCACTGGTTTCGCGGCTCAGTTCCGGCACGTTACAGACCGGGCAATCGCACCAGGCTCTTGTCGGGTTCCGGGGTGGTGATCTGGGTGGTGCCGTTGGAGGGTATCTGGTGTGATGGCTGAAGCGCGAGCAGCCAACCGGCTCGCGCGAGGAGCCTCCGTCATCATGCCTGCATCCGACTTGGTCAACCTCTCCGGGCTGATGGACGACGCCAAGTGCTTCGCGCTCGTGCGCCAGCATCGCTGGCCGGAGGGTGCGTGCTGCCCCGGATGCGATAGTTCCTCGGTGATCCGGGACGGGTGCGACGACACGCAGCCGCACCGCCAGCGCTACCGCTGCAAGGCGTGTGCGTCCCGCTTCGACGACCTCAGCGGCACCGTGCTGGCCGGTCATCACCAGCCGCTGCGGGTCTGGGTGCTGTGCCCCTACTTCATGGCCTGAACCTTTCCAACCGGCAGATCGCGGGTGAGCTGGGCCTGGCCGCCTCGGACGTGCAGGCCATGACGGAGCAGCTACGCCGCGGCTTAGTCGCCAAGACGCCAGAGGTGACGCTCAAAGGCGAGGTGGAGCCGGATGCGAGGGCATCCAGCGGGATCGACGAGGTCCACGTGGTGGCCGGGCACAAGGGCCAGCCGGCCGCGGTGGCCAAAAGGGGCGGCTCGGGCGCTGCCGCAAGCTGGCAGGCGCGCCGGGACGCGGCACGTTGGAGAAGGACAAGCCGCCGATCCTTGGCCTGATCCAGCGCGGCGGACAGGTCGTGCTGCGCATGCTGGCCAACGTGCAGCAGACGACGATCAAGCCGGTCATCGCCGCCGCGGTCGCCCCGGGCGCCCTCGTCCACACGGACGAGTATGCCATCTACGCGCGCCTGCCGGCCTGGGGCTACGGGCATAAGACGGTCTGCCACGCCCGAGGTGAGTATGCCCGCGACGAGGACGGGGACGGTTTTTGCGAGGTCCACGTCAACACGGTGGAAGGCTTCTGGTCCTTGCTGCGCTCCTGGTTGCGCCCGCACCGCGGCATCTCGCAGGACAAGCTGCCGCTTTATCTCGGCTTATTCCAGTTCATGCACAACGCGCGCCGACGCGGCAAAGCCCTACTCGGCGTCCTAATCGCTACCCTCGTCAGGTGACCCAGGCCAACACCCCGGAACCCAATAAGAGCCCCGCACCATATCAGGCACGCTGGCTATTGTGCCGGAAAGGCTCGTTTCCGGCTGTCGAGCGGGACGGCTGGCCTAATGTTGAAGGACCACTTCCGACCGTAGATCAGCCATAAGGCTACCTGAGCGAACGCCCGAAAGCAGACACAAAAGATCGCACGAAGACTATAAAGGGAATGAGCTGGGACGGCCGATCAGAGTGAGATCGAAGCGATCCTCGCAGCGCCCATTCCCTGATTCATTTACTCAAACTTGACGAGATCCTGAAAGATCAGCGGAGTCCAGGTGCGTTCTCGCGCCTGGACGAGCGAACCTCCCTCTGCGAGCCTTCCCAACCTGACTGGCGCGAAGCCGAGTTGTTCAACCAAAGTCGCGATCGAAGCTGCCGCACTTTCGTCGTCGCTCGACAGGAACACAACCCGCCGCCCGCCCTTGATATTTGGGTCTCCGGCCAGGATCCGTGCGGGTAGATGGTTGAAGGCTTTCACCAATCTCGCGCCGGGTAGAGCCTGAGATATCACGACGGAAGATGGAAGGCCGCCCAGCTCGTCCAGAGGGATGCCGAACGCGTTTGTCGCGTCGATCACGATCTTGCCCTGCCAGCTCTCAACGGCCTTGGCAACCTCTCGGTGCTGCCAGAAGGGGACCGCCAAAAGGACGATCTCGGCTTCAAGCGCGTCTTGCAACGACTTGGGGATGATCGTAGGCCCGATCTCCCTTGCGAGCGGCGTGAGCGCTTCGGGGGGCCTTGTACTTGCAACGGCCACTTCGATATCCTTACGGGCGAACGCGCGGGCGAGAGCTTGGCCTATCATGCCGAAACCTATGATTGAGTAGCTCATGATATCTGTCCTGTTCAGTATTGGAGTTTGGATTTTCTCAGCCGTGCGCTGATGCTCACTTGGCCGAGCCATCAAAGACTGTGATTCTGCGGAGGAGCGGATAACGACAGCGTCCTGGGCTCCGTGCCGAACTCAGGCCTGCGCGTAGCCTCCGTCCAACAGCAGCTCTATCCGGCCTCTAGTCTGCCCATGTCTGTAATCTCTCTCCGCAGGGCCGATGGCTTCACCCGGTGGTGCTATGGGCGCTGCGATGGGGTCGCCGACCGGCCCGGCCCTCCGGCAAAGTAATGTGAGGTCGCGCACTCTCGAGCGGGATTTGCCAATTTTCGACAGCGGCTGTGCATCGCCGCACCATCCGCAATCGTCCGTGACCTCTGTGGTTTCCATGTAACGCTGCGACTAAACACGTAACGCTGCGACTCGCAGCCATCGCTGGAGTCGTGGGCCGTGTCGGAATCGGTCTATCCCATCGCAAGTTTCCCGATCGACGGCCACCTGTGGTGGCTACGGTGGTTCGACCAGCCCGCCTACGACGGCGTCACCAGGCGCACCAGATGCTCCTCCAGCACCTCGTCCCAGGCGTGGTCGTCGGCACCGGGAATGTCGATGTGCACGGGCTGCTCGGGCACGTCGGCCAGGTTGCGGCCAAGGGCGCGCAGTGTGAGGAAGTCGCGCCACAAGGTGGACTCGAACGTGACCAACCTGCTCAGCACAAACGCCGTGCTGCGGCTGCCGCGGTGGCCCGAGCCGATAGCGTGGCCTAGAACCAGTCGCATGGTTTGCTGTGTCACCCGGAACCAGTCGCACGGTTACGTGGCTACGAGTCGCACCGTTTCGTGTCAGACCGATGCTAACTCACTGATGATTGGTTAGGATAGTCGCAACGTTAAAGGGAAATCACAACCTCGCCCGGCGCTGTGGCGCTGCGCAGCGTCGTCAATCACCCGAGTTGCTTACGCCGCCTTACCGAGATCGTGCGAGTTGCCGATACCGATCGGCATCTGGCTGCTCTTCCGGCAAACGTGATCGGCGACCTGCCGGCCGTCAGTCGCGGGAGTAGGACAGTCCCGCGAGAAGCTTTACATGTGCGGCGAGCCTAAGAGATACGAACTCCGTGAAAAGCCGCACGCGCTTCGTCTTGCGCGTCTCTCCCTGCGTGAGGAGCCAAAGCGTTCCGTGCATGTGGAGGTCAGTGCCCGGCACCCGCACCAGCATCGGGTCGGCATCTCCGATGAAGCAAGGCAGCGTCGTAATACCGAGCCCCTGCCGTGCCGCTACGATCTGCGCCTCAGCGTCCGTGGTCCTGAACGAAACCTCCGTGGTGCGAACCTCGCCCTCGTGCGCCCAGTCCGGGATGCCAAACTTATTGTCGACGATCCAGCGGATGTGATCAGACGCTCCCGGGCGCCATGCGGCGAGGAGGTCGCGGGACATGTAGACGCCGCCGAACAGCTCCGGTCCTTTCAGGCCGTGAAGATTGAGAGGCAGGGTCTTGCGGTCGTAGACGACGCGGATCGCGACGTCGGCCTCCCGGTTGGTCAGGTTCACCGGCTCGCCGATCGACAGTATCTCCATCTCGACCTGGGGGTGTAGACGCGCGAAATCGGCGAAGTCCGGCATGAGCAGGTGGGTCGCGAGGGTCGGCGCCAGCGTCACCCGCAGAAGCCCGCGTATGCTCTGGTCGCGACCGAAGACGCGCGTCTGAAGCTGGTTTGACGACGCTTCCATCTGCTCCGCGAACTCGGTGACTTCCTCGCCCGCATCGGTCAGCCGATAGCCCGAAGGCAGCTTCTCGAACATCTGCGCCCCAAGGCGCTCCTCGAGCTGCGCGATGCGTCGCAGCACGGTGGAATGATTCACACTGAGGCGCTCGGCGGCGGTCCGAACCGAGCCCCCACGCGCGACGGCGAGAAAGTAACGAACGTCATCCCAGTCTATCATTTGATGCAATCCTGCACCGCTCGTTCGCCTCTTGCAACCTGCTCCAAGCCTTTCAACCAGTCTTCTAGCGGAGCGAAAGGTTGAAGCAAAGCCCTCGCTTACGAGCGGCAATATTCCTGCCGTGACCGGCGTCGATGGTCGAACCGGATCGAATCTGCACCACCGATGTGCGCGCATCCGTACTAAACGCCTGACACAGGCGGACCTATCTCTGGTCCGTCAGAAAAGGGGGCGGCGTAGCGGGGCGTGAGGCTCTCACAACCGGAAGGGATCGGAAGATGAGAGTCGGATTTATCGGTATCGGCAACTTTGGCCGAACCATGGGGCGTCGCCTCATCAACGCCGGCCACCACGTCGGCCTGTCGGAGTTCTGACGCGCCCGCCGGTCGGCGACCGGCCGGGCGTCGGGAAGTGCGCTCAAGCCTTCTTTCACCAAGTGCCGTCGTGCCACACGCACTACTCGCCGACGGACTGACCGAGTTCCACAAGCAGTTCCGTCGCTTAAACGCAGCGGGAAAATCAGGAGAGGTAGAAATGACCACCGCGAACAGCCGGACTGCAGACCACCCCGTCGACTCGATGTTCTTGGAACGCTGGTCGCCCCGTGCCTTTACGGGCGAGCCGCTGGCTGAGGCGGACCTGCTGACCATGCTTGAAGCCGCCCGGTGGGCACCGTCCTCATACAACTCGCAGCCGTGGCGGTTCGCCTACGCGCGGCGGGACACCCCGCACTGGGGCCAGTTCCTCGACCTGCTCGTGCCGTTCAACCGGAGCTGGGCAGTAGGTGCGTCCGCCCTGGTAATCATGGTTTCGAATTCATTGATGCGGCCGCCTGGTTCTGACAAGGACGTACCCTCGCCTACCCACTCGTTCGACACCGGCACCGCCTCCGGCTACTTCGCCCTCCAGGCTAACAAGATGGGCTGGTACGTTCACGGCATGATCGGCTTCGACAGGGACCGCGCCTTCGCCGAATTGGATGTGCCGGTCGGCTACCGCGTCGAGGCCGCGTACGCCGTCGGCAGGCCCGGCGATCCGGCTAGCCTGCCGGAAGGCTTGCGGGACAGGGAGCATCCGAATTCCCGCACGCCGTTGGCGGAACTCGCCTTCGAGGGTTCGTTCAGGGTGTAAACCTGTGATGGCGCGTTGGTGTTCCAGAATCTCATCAAGTTCCAGAAAGATCGAGAGGAGCCAGTTGTGGCTGGCCGAACGGTTAGGCGGCGACGCGGCCTCGAAGATCTGTAGCCCTCCGGCCAACAGCTGACCTGGAAGCACCAAGAGCAAATCTTCAGAAGGATCCTGGAAGTGCAAGTTGGAATCATCGGCGCGGGCAACGTCGGGACGACCATCGCCCGCCACCTTGTCACCGCCGGCCATCAGATCGTCATCTCCAATTCCCGAGGGCCCGAAAGCCTGGGCGGCGTTGTCCGCGAACTCGGATCATCGGCCAGGGCGGGCACTAAGGAGGAAGCCGTCCAGAGCGACATCGTCATCTTGTGCGTCCACTGGCACCACGCTCGAGAGGTCCTCAAGGGTGTTGCCTGGAGCGGTCAAATCCTCGTCGATGCCACCAATGCTCACAACGATGATCCGCCTGACATCAGCCTTGAAGGCGTAACCAGGTCCCGCGCTGCGTTAGCGAAGACAGGGCGAACCTCAAGCGAGTTGGTGGCGGAGTGGGCTCCAGGCGCCCGGGTGGTCAAGTCGATCAGCAACATGCCCATGGAGTGGATCAAGGACTTCAGCGAGAACAAATCAAGAACGGTCATCTTCACGTCGGGAGACGATATGGCAGCAAAGCGCCTGGTCATCGACCTACTCGATGGAGTGGGTTTTGCTGCGATCGACCTAGGCCCGCTCCGCGAAGGCGGAGCGCTGCACGAAGTCGGTGCGCCGCTCTCAGGACTGGATCTGCACCTGATGCGGCGGCTTCGCTGAAACTGGGCCTAATGGACAGTCGACAGGGTGCCCCCGTGAGGAACGGCTGGGCGCAACGAACACGCAAAGCAATGGAGACAACGATGGCTGCGACGATCAAACCCAGTTTTCACCATGTCACCCTGAAAACCAGCCGGCTGCCGCAGATGGTGGACTGGTATAGGACGTTAGTCGGAGCAGAGGTGCTGTTTCAGAACGACACCAACGCCTGGACCTCGAACGACGAGGCGAACCATCGCCTGGCATTCCTGGCGGTCCCGGGCCTGGAAGACGACCCGGACAGGATCAAGCACAACGGCATCCATCATAGCGCCTTCGAGTACGCGTCCTTCTCCGATCTTATGTCGTCGTTCGACCGGCTGAGGGAGCACGGCATCCTGCCCGTATTCTGCTTGAACCACGGTTCGACAATGTCGCTGTACTACGAGGACCCGGAGGGGAACTACCTTGAACTCCAAAGCGACAACTTCGGCGACTGGGAGCAGTCGAGCAATTTCATCCGAACATCTGACGACTTCCGCGCCAATCCGATTGGCACGTTCTTCGATCCGGCCAAGGTTTATGACGCTCATGTTGCCGGACAGCCGTTCGAGTTATTGCATCCTGCCATCCGCAAGGGCGATTTCGTTCCGGATGCGATTGCGGGCATCGGTCTTCCGGAAAAGAGCGCCGACCGAAGCCAAGCTGCTCTCTAGCAGCCTGTCGGACTTAAGCAAAAATCGGGATTTTTTGGAATATTATGTCTCGCGTTCGCTTGGAAACATAGTGGAATTGCGCTCAGATCGGTATTCCTTTTAGATAGTTGCGTGACAGGCTTAAGTCCGACAGGCTCCTAGGAGACGGCTATGTCGTTCACCGCAACGTGCGTTGACCATTCGGGGAGCAACGGGTCGCTGGCGCACGAACGCTGGCTGGCAGGGGTTTGATGGCCCGCCGGATCGTCCTGACCGACTACGCCTGGCCGGACACGGACATCGAGCGCGGCGTGCTGGAGGCGGCCGGGTTTGAGCTGGTGGCCGGCCCGGCCATCGCCGGCACCGCCGACGACGTGGCGGCGCTGGTGGCGGCGCACGATCCGGCTGCCATCATGACCTGCTGGGCGCCGGTGTCCGCCGCCGCCGTCCAGTCCCCGTCCGACCTGAGAATCGTCGCGCGGCTGGGCGTTGGCCTCGATAACATCGCCACGGACGCGGCTAGCGCGCGGGGCGCGTGGGTCACCAATGTCCCGGATTACTGCGTCGAGGAGGTGTCGGATCACGCAGTGGCCCTGCTGCTCGCCCATTTCCGTGGCGTGGCCGCCCTGGACCGCGACACGAAGTCGCTACGGTGGGACCCGGCCATCGCTCGTTTGGAGCGCGTCCGCGACCTCGTGGTTGGCATCGTCGGGTTCGGGCGCATCGGCCAGGCCACTGCCCGCAAGCTGGCGGCCCTCGACTGCAAGGTGCTCGTGGTGGACAGCTTGCCTTTCGCTAGCCGGTCGGGTGTCGAGCAGGTATCCATGGCCATGCTGCAGGAACGAGCGGACGCGATCGTGCTCCATGTCCCGTTGCTCGACAGCACCCGCGACTTGGTGGACGATTGCTTCATCGCCGCGTGCCGTAGGCGGCCGCTCCTGGTCAACGTCAGCCGGGGTGGCCTGGTCGACAACGCAGCGCTGCTACGCGGGCTTGAACGTGGTACGCTGCGCGGCGCGGCCCTGGACGTGATCGCCGGCGAGCCCTCGCCGCCCCCCGAAATCCTCGCGCACCCGGGAGTGATCGCAACCCCGCACGTCGCCTTCCTGTCGGCCGCCTCGCTGGTGGAATTGCGACGCCGCGCGTTCGAGGAGGTGGTGCGCGTGCTCGGCGGGCAGGCGCCGCTTCACCCGTGCAACAGACCGGACGGCGCGGCCACCCCGGTCCCGGTATCGTTCGACCAAGGCGTGGCGAGCAACATCCGGATCGTCGACGGCACGGACGGTCCCTACGTGCTGAAGCGCGCCCTGCCGCGCCTGCGGGTCGCCGCCGAGTGGCTGTCTGACCCGGCCCGTTCGCTGGTCGAAGCGGCGGCGCTTCGGGCAATGGCTGGGATCATCGGGCAGCAGACGGTGCCCCAGGTGCTTTGGACCGACCCCGGGCGGCACGAGTTCGCCATGGAGCTGGTCTCGCCGCGCCTGCGCAACTGGAAGCAGGACCTGCTGGCCGGCCGGATCGACCCGGCGACCGCGTATCGCGCCGGCCGGCTGCTCGGCCAGCTGCACACAGGCTCGGCGGAGCGCCCCGACCTGTGCCACGAGTTCGCGAACACGCGCTTCTTCGAGGAGCTGCGGGTCCGGCCCTATTTCGACCGCGTGGCGGAGCGCAACCCGGACTTGGCCAAGTCTATCAAGGCTGCCGTAGTGGGCATGGCGGAGCGCCGCAGCGCCCTGGTGCACGGCGATTTCAGTCCCAAGAACATCCTCGCCGACGGTGCCGAAATCGTGCTGCTCGACTGCGAGGTCGCGCACTGGGGCGATCCGCGCTTCGACCTGGCGTTCTGCCTCACCCACCTGACGCTCAAATCGCTGCGCCGAGCCGCACCCGCCGCCGCCCTTGCCGCGGCAGGGCTCGAGCTGGTGCGCGGCTACCGCGAAACCGGCCCGGCGATCGTCGATGCGGCGCTGGTCCAGATCCTTGGCTGCTTGATGCTGGCACGGCTGGAAGGGGACTCACCGGTCGACTACCTGCCGGACCTCGATGTGGCGGCCACCAAGAGCGTGGCCGTGCACTTGCTCCGCGATCCAGCCGCCAGCAGCCCACTAGGCGCCCCCGTCCTTGGAGACCTTCGCATGAGCAGTTCGTCCCGCATCACGCGTATCTTTGCCCGTCAGGTTCTCGACTCTCGTGGCCGTCCGACAGTGGAGGTCGACGTCGAGCTGGCTGGAGGCAGCACCGGCCGCGCCTGTGCGCCCTCTGGCGCCTCCACGGGCCGCCATGAGGCATGGGAGCTGCGGGATGGCGACGCGTCCCGCTTCGACGGCCTTGGCGTGTCGCGCGCCGTCGGGCATGTCGTGACCGAGATCGCGGGCGCCCTGTCCGGCCTGGATGCCGCGTCGCAGGCGCAGGTCGACCGGCGCATGATCGAGCTCGACGGTACGGCCAACCTGGCGCGCCTGGGCGCCAATGCCGTGCTCGCGACGTCGCTTGCGATCTGCCGCGCCGCGGCCGGCGCCGCGGGACTTCCCCTGCATCGGCACATCGCGGCGCTGGCCGGCTCGCCCGCGATGACGATGCCGATGCCGATGGTCAACATCCTCAGCGGTGGCGCCCATGCCGGGCGGAGCATGGACCTACAGGACTTCCTCGCGGTGCCGGTCGCGGCTGCGACCTACTCGGAGGCGCTGGAGATGGTGGGGCGCGTCCGTTCGGCTAACGGCGAGTTGCTGGCGGCCGAGGGGCGAACGACCCTGCTCGCGGACGAGGGCGGCCTCAGCCCGGGGCACGACCGGGCGGAGACCGCCTTGGACCTGATGGTCGCGGCGATCTCGCGGGCGGGGCTGCGGCCCGGCCCGGACGTGGCGATCGCGATCGACGTGGCCGCGAGCGAGCTGTTCACCGCAGGGCGCTACGACCCGAAAGGGGAGCGCCGTCAGTTCGACGGCGAGGCCATGGTCGACTTCGTGGCCGGGCTGGTGCGGCGCTTCCCGGTGATCTCGGTCGAGGACCCGCTCGATCAGGACGACTGGAGCCATTGGCGCCGGGCTACGCTGGCGATGCCGCATGTGCAGGTGCTGGGAGACGACCTGTTCGCCACCAATCGCACGCGCATCGCAGCAGGGGTCGAGCGTGGGATGGCGAACGCCGTGCTGATCAAGGTGAACCAGAACGGGACGCTGACCGGCACGCTGGAGGCGATCACCGCGGCCCGGGCCGGCGGCTACGCGACCGTGGTGTCGGCACGCTCGGGCGAGACGGAGGACCCGTTCATCGCCGACCTCGCGGTGGGCACCGGCGCCGGCCAGATCAAGATCGGCTCGGTCCGCAACTCCGAACGCCTGGCCAAGTACAACCAGCTTCTCCGCATCGAGGAGGACGCCACCCTCGTGTTCGCGGGGATGTCCGGCATCGCAGGGCAGAGCAGGCGGGCGGCCGCTTGATACCTCTTTCAACGGAGTGCCACCATGACATTCGCCCTCGCCACGATCCGGCACGACGGACAGCCGACACCCGCCATTGAGGTCGGCGCGCGCTGGTACGCACTCGCCGACCTGGCGCCGCAGGTGCTGGAGCCCACGCCGTCGCGCGGCCTGATCAACGTGTTCGAGCACTGGACCGATCGCGAGCCGGTGCTGGTGACGCTGGCCAACGGCATAGCGTCGGGCGATGTGGCCGCTGCCGCACTCAGCCCGGCGCCGACGCCGGATCAGTTCCTCACCCCGTTGCAGTATCCCAGCAAGGTCGTGCTGATGGGCGCCAACTACGCCGACCACATGGCCAAGGACGCCCCGTCGCTGAACGCGAAGAAGAAAGAGGACTCGATCCCGGTCCTGTTTTTCAAACCGCCTACCACGACCCTGGTCGGCTGCGGCAAGAGCGTTCGCTACCCCGCGCAGTCGGACAAGTTCGACTGGGAAGGCGAGCTTGGAGCGGTTATCGGCAAACGGGCGCGCCGGGTGAGCGTGGCCGAGGCGCTGGACCATGTCGCCGGCTACGCCGTCGGCATCGACCTGTCGGCACGGGACTGGCAGTTTCACCCGAAGCACTTGGTCAAGTTCGACCTGTTCGGGGGCAAGGGGTTCGACGATAGCTGCCCATTCGGACCGAAGATCACGCCGGCCCGCTTCGTGCGGCACGATGGGCTATGGCTCAAACTTTGGGTGAACGGCGACCTGAAGCAGAACTCCAACACAAGCAACATGATCTGGTCGCTGGCCGAGCAGATCTCGGCGATGTCGGACCACGTGACGCTTGAACCCGGCGACGTGATCCTGACCGGGACGCCGGCCGGCGTCGGCTTCGGGTCGAACACCTTCCTGCATGTCGGCGACAAGGTGGATGCCGAGATCGAAGGCCTGGGCCGGCTCAGCATCGAGATCGTGCCCGACCAGCCGATGGCCACGACGGCCGATCAGGAGATGAACCATGGATGAGACGAACGAAGTGCTAGGCTTCGAGGCCCGCCGCTGCGAGGCGATGGTCGCGGCCGATTTTGGTGCGCTCGACCGGCTGCTGTCGGACGCGCTGACCTGGACGCATGCCTCCGCTCGGCAGGATGACAAAGCAAGGCTTCCTGGCCGGATTGCGCGGCGGCCACACGCGCTACCTGGAGATCAGGCGTTCGGAGGAGCGGGTGCAT
>JAABUV010005911.1_pt1 | contig 13640 bp, 12 predicted proteins | sample 5559971 | NCBI WGS metagenome assembly JAABUV01 (sample SAMN10711881, study PRJNA513362) | rock metagenome | isolation source: Antarctica rocks | place: Antarctica: Victoria Land, Knobhead nord | collected 2015-12-19
TCGCTGATACACACCAAAGAAACAATCGGAGACTTCCCGGGTAGGGAATTCATCAAGGTCTCGAACATTGCTTGTGGCCATGAACAACAGACTCTTGCCCCAGGAGATATTATATTGAAGCTGGCAGGGAAATCACTTACGCAGATGTCAGATCTTGGCGAAATGTTTACAAGCGAAAGCTTGAATATGACGGTCGTTCGCAACAGACTTCAGGTTGATATTAACGTGCCTACCGTCACGACGTCTAGCTGGCAGTGCAATAGAGTAGTCTGGTTCCTTGGGGCTATGTTTGAGTCGCCGTACTATCCAGTTCCCTTGTGCGCCCTAAAGCTTTACAGTCGGATTTTTTTGACCGACCGGCGCTGTGGTAGCCCAGCGGATATGTACGGCCTTCCTCTTCATCATTTCCTTACCGAAGTCAATGGCGTAGTCACAAAAGATTTCGACAGCTTCATAGGAGAGATCAAAAAGCTGATGGAGAACAAGTATTGCCAACTCACCATGGTCAGCTTACAAGGTGTACCCAGAAGCTTTTCACTTATGCCAAACAAGTACTTCAAGACAGTCGAAGCCCGAAGAAGCGAAAGGGATTTCCACAATTGGCAATTCCAGGATTTGTGAGATATAGCAGAGCGGCTGTCTTACTGGGGAGTGGAGATTTTGTCTTATATTCCTTCTCATTCTGTGGACGCTCAGGCTCTTGTATTGAAGTTCATATAAATATCAGCAGTATCCATAGACCAGAGGTAGCTTTGGGAAGCCAACTGTCGTCCGTGATAAAGCCGGGAATCTACCCCTTACACACAGCATACTTCGTCGTTCATCTTCGTGTGCATAATCACTCATGCCAGTGGACAGATCAGCTTTCAAATCCGCTCTTTGATCCTTTGAAGAAATTTGACGAAATATATCGCACCCAGTTCAACACTCCTTCTTTCAGATCTTGGGTTCCGAATTTCTAATAACGATGTCGATCGAGATAGAGATATGCGTTTTTCTCGAAAATTCTGGCAACAGATGTGAAACATCGACAGACCCATTCGCGTACGCGAGGGGGACCAGGTCACGGATGATACCTTGTTATTCGTTCGTCCTACAAATGAATCGTGGGGACTGGAAGCCAGCATGAATATAGGAGTACAAGGCTACATTGCAACGAAGACCTTTCATGAAGGGGACGTGGAGGGCGTTACTGGGGCCTTTGAACTCCATAAAGATTAGTTCGTGGATACAACCGATTGCTCGCCTTGATGGATGTAGCAAGCCTGCGTTCTAGATATGTTGTAGTGTTTGCCATATAGCCTCACTTTTCGGCCTTGCTCCCAAGTAATATTCCAGAAGAGGGATACGTGGAGACTCTGTCAAGCTATTGTAGCTCATGCAATAATCTATGTCAACAAAGGCCCCTTCTTATGTCAGTTTCACAATGCCATTCCACCCTCATCTCCCGCTTTTCAAGCTAGTGAAGTAATGCATGAAGCCACGTACAATCCTTTAGCAAACTTCTTTCTCCCATCGCATACTCATGTCCATCGACCTGACGGAGATAGTGCTTGTCTGATGAGCCCTTGAAGCTTTTGACTTATCAATGTTAGTATTAGCAAAATGACCATTAGTTGTGCGAGGATGATATCGGTTTGAACACTTTTCGCTTATGGAATTTTCACATGGAGAATTTGGGTGATTGTTGATGTATTTCTTTGATAGAAAACCCCTACTCTGAGATTATTACATAAGTGATTGAGAAACGAAGAAGCAGATCAACAGCAAGCCAAAACCATTCTCCTAGACGGACCAATCAGTCGCTATGGCATCACCCATGCAGTGTACGCCTTCAAGGGAATGCTGATTTTTGGTGCACACTCAATACGATGAGGAACATGCCGACCATGGGGTATCTCTTCGGGGAAGACAAGGAAATGACGAGGCAATAATTGCTCGCTCGAGCGCTCGATGATCGGCGTGCTGTGTTAAGCATGCTGTATATACATAATAGTTCAAAGAAAATGTCGTTGTGGATTGTTGTATTAACGCGGTGATGTTGCATCGAACGGGTTGGCGTTAGGATGAAATAGCCCTTAGGGACACGCCCTTCGTTTTAATACTTGCATATGCTCGGATGACATGGTGGTCATGTGCTTGAAAGGAGGCATGGGCAGGGGGGCCTCAACCGTTTGCGAAGGTAGCCATTGCGGCGGTACATACGCATTGGTGCGTCTCCGATTGTTTCTGCCTTCGTTTCGAGCAGACGCTGCCGTATCTTGATGTTGCGGCCCTTCAAGCGAGGTATGTCTTCGCCTCGGCGATGGGGCCCGAGGTGGTATAGGGATGTGATTTTCCTGTAATACACCCTGCAGGAAGTCCCGCTCCAGCTGGTAGTATTTTACTTCTGCTTCTAGTCTTGAAATGTTGTCTGCGGTCTCTTGCTCCTTTTCTTTGCGCCGCTGGCGGAATCCATGGGAGGCGGTGGCATTGCGCTTACGCTTTTCGTCAGCGACTTTAGACGCAGCTTGCACGTCAACAGGTACCTGAATGGGACCGTACACCGTTTCGAAGATCATCGTTCGATATTGGCTCTGGCCCGGAGCCCCTGATGTTGGCGCGTTGAAGCCTTTCTCGCTCGCGGTCTCCGAGGGCAGCAGCGGACCCAATCCCACTGATGCAGACGCCTGATCTCGGGGAAGGACGAAGGGTGATTGCCGCGTGTCGACGGTTGCGGTTGACAGACCAGTCGTGATAAGACCTGGCCCGCAGCTTGTACGCGACCCCAGTGTCAGAGACGTTGATAGTAGAGGAGGATATGTCTCCATCAAAGCGGGCGAAATAGATGGCATAGTAATATCTCCTAGCGAATCTCTTCTTTTGGAGATTGAAGGCAGAGATGGTGTTGAAGGCCGGGACATTGCTGCCATCGGTGCAGCCCGTAGAGAATCCGTTCTCTCGCCATCGTGTTGACGACCGCTTGCACTGGTCTTGTTCCCATCTATGGGATTAAGTAAATTCTCGAAACCAAAGGGCTTTGAGAGACGCGTCTCTGGTAGCGTAGACGATGGCGGAGGCAGCACGCTGTGGAGGGAGGGAGCTCGTTGGGGCACATCTTGGGGAGCCGCTGATTGGATCGGCGGTAGCTTTCTGGATTGGATCGGTGGAGCGTCCGAGGCCTTCTCATCTAGTGCGGACAATTGGGACAGTGTTCGTTTCTTGATAGGCCTAGGCGGTAGATATATTTCATCTTCTAGTCGATAACCGGTCCGCCCCTCGTGGAATAGATGCTGAAGATCTAGCTTTGAGCGAAAATGTGTCGGTGAGACTCTTTCCATAAAAAGGAAACAAGGCAATGCACGCGTGCAGGCGAGACCTGCAGCAGACAAGGTTGAGTGTGATAAACAAGGCGAAGAAGGCAAGATGCAGGAAACTGTTCATGACGAGGCTGCAAGATCCATAGGTTCTTTATAGAGACTGTGCATGAACAAGATAGTCCCATTCTCTCCTCGTCTCCTCAGTCGTAGGTCCGAATCAGGATTTCAGATGTCAATGCAACCAGAGACGAACGGCGCTGATCTTCCCTGTGGCGTATTCATTTACACAGCACTGGCTTGAGTTCCTTTACTCTCTTGGTTTGTGGTCCTGTGCATGCCGGCGTTTGATCCCCATAAAGGAATGATAAATAGCGAAGTGGGAAGATATGGCGCGCCTAGTGGCATAAATCGAGCGGGGAGGCGGCAAGATTATACTCCCGGCTGAGAGAACTTGCAGCAGTGACTAGATCACAAAGGACTCCCTTCTATCAACCAGCCCAACGTATGATTTCATATCATTGTACTGGTGATAGGCTTGCAGCTCGGAAAGAAAAGCACTAGAGGCACTATCCTGGCAGTCTTAGCTTCGTCTGTATGAGATTTGGTCCGTGCGCGCTATTCCTTATGTGTTACTACATGGTAGTAGCGAATAAGGAATAGCGTGCGCGGAGATTCTAGCCTCCGACTTCTGCAGAACATCTGCCCACCTATCGCCTGTCAAAGATGGCGGTCGATGATGACTACGTGATAGTCGAGAAAAGCCAATCTGGTGAACCTTCTAAGAAACGAAAGACAGAGCGATAACTGTGGCCAGGGTAGTGGATTTGGTTGGGCGCTCTGGTCGTTAACTGGAAATTGGCATTCTGTATCAGCTAGATCAAGAGGCAGGTCGAAACCTGCTCGAGAGTGTTTCAACCCAACAGCCACAGCCTGACCGGTAGCGTTCGTGGCAATTGGGCTATGATCCACGTTGCTCCAATCAAAGTCGGACAAGCCTCTGAGAGGTAGGCTTAAGTCCTTCTGGTCATCGCCATGTCGATCGAATAGGAAGAGCTCAGGACACTCCCAGCCTTGCTGAAAGCCTGGCTGATCCGATGTTTGCAGTAGCTCTTTCTAACGAACTGACGTTGATTTGGGGATGGGCGCGTGAGCACGTGCACGGAATCTTACATCAGCACCCTTAAGATCGCTTGGTCCATCGCACCGAACTAAAAGACGCGAAATCCTGCAGGTCAGGACTTAAGTGCATGCGGGAGTTGGCCTGGCGCTACGAACGTACCTTATGTTACATGTAATAATTCAACGACACACCGCAGTCAGCAAGCCATGTCCTAGATCGAGCGAGGCAATCAGTGCCAAGTCACTAATGTTGGCTCCAGAAGATGATATTCAAGGATTTGTATCACGTGCCCCGAATCCTCATCTCATGGGAGCCATCATCTGCGTTTACACAGGGATGAAAGATGCATAACGTGGCAAGCATCAAATGCACTTTCCGTTTTTGAATACGAAGTACCGCCCGAGAATTGACGGTTCAGAACTTCTTCCTTACAGGACAAGGCGTTCGATCGATGAACCTGCCCCTGATGCTGTCTCACCAACACTCGTCAAGAATAATGTTTTGTTCTTCTGTACTCTCCTTACCACACATCCCACCTCGTGCCTCTTCCTGTTACTTCGAACGCTAAATGCCTTTCCACATTCAACGCGAGAGCACTTGAACGGTTTCTCTCCGGTGTGTGAACGATTGTGAATAATTAGACCAGAAGGCCGTGAGAATCGCCTGTTGCACTTTTGACAAATGTGTCTCTTCTCAGATTGATCAACAAATGCTGCAGAGGATGATGGCGAGATGTAATGATGATGTTGCCAAGGAGTATTTTGATCCACTGAAGGCACTTCGTCCGAATTAGACATGGACGGAGTAGTGACGACTGGAATGTTCAACAGTGAAAACGTAGATGACAATGGCCGTTGAGGATAGTCTGGTGCTGACGGAGATAGAGACTGCTCAAGGTGAGAGAATGGTGGGGGAGGTTGGCGTTGCTGATGAGGCTCGAGGTTCTTGATTGCACCGTTAAGGTAAGGAGGAATAGAGCTTGGAGATGGAGACTCGTTGAGCCCAGAGTCTGGTCTTCGAGGAGGACTCTCATTCAAACAGCTGGGAAATTTAAATTGCTGCTCGCGCTTGGGGGCAAAGCTTTCTTCCATGCCAAACAAGATTTGGATCGGAGGCAGAGTGCACTTGCTAGTCATACTCACTGCTGATGGTGAAGATAAGTGCTGGGACGATTGAGCGTAGACCGATGGACTGTAGGGGCTTGCTGTTAAGGCAGAATTGAACAGCTTGATTTCTTTAAGCAACGATATGTCAATGTGATTGCGAATAAGAGATGAGTATTAGCTGAAGCATAGAAATTCATGTCAAAAAAGGCGCAAAGACGGTGGTAAATTTAAAAAATTTAACCTGCTAGATGTGCAGCTGCTTACTAGACCTTGAGTTTTTGCTGAGGAGATCGAAAGAACAAACGTCGATCTGGATTACCTGCTCTCCAATATCGATCCTGGCCTGGTCTGCCGGCTTCGTGCACCTCGAATTCTCAATGCCAGGGTGGACTACCGGCTTCTTCGTCCCGTAAGTGCCCGCTGCATTTTCATATCAGGCAGTTTCAAGATAAGAATTTATCGACCAATGAATTTATTTCCTTCTACAGTTGGACCAAACATATGGTGAATGACCAAGGGCGGAAGTTAGAAAATTCTGGACGTCGAGCGGGTACGGTGGTACTGTCGCCTAAAAGACACAAGAGCATTGTGCATGAAACAGGTACAAGGGTGAAAGGAGGTATATGTAGAAGCACTGTCCTGATTGGAAATATTCTGTCTTTCTGCAAGCTCTTAGCCAGAAAGACCAAGGGCGACAGTGACTTGGTGAATCAGGCCATCGAATCATCGAGGAAAGACTGCAGGCCCCTGATCCACTATGTCAATTTCCACACAGGAGGTTGCGCTGAAAGAGCGGCAGGACGTGTTGATGCCGAAAGGCAACGGTTGGTCATTCATGCGTACCCAACTATGATCAATTCTGCAGTCTATTTCACTACAACGTAATTTGATACATGATCGTCTTGTATATACAGCTAATATCTATAAATCCGCATCAGTTGTTCGAATAATAAGAAGAGCGTTGCCAGAAAACGCCAAAGTTTCTGAAGATTTCCAAGTGTGCATGCAAGAATGTGTGAATGAGTTCATCTCTTTCATCACGAGCGAAGGCGCGTACACTTTGACCCTCTACAACCTCCACTATGCATGGTCTCTAACCTTGAATTGATGAAGCCGCGGAGAAATGTCAGCTGGAAAAACGGAAAACATTGAGCGGTAACGATGTTCTGTCTGCTATGAAGAAACTTGGTTTCGAGAACTACGCTGGAGCGCTGAAAATCTATCTGACAAAATATCAAGAAGTAAGTTATTTTCTCTTCTTCTCGTATCTGCCTACGCTTCCATTTCCCGCAACTCTCAGTCTTCAACAGCGCGACTAATCTATCCAAGACTGAGTCCGCCGGAAGAGAGAGCCAGCAACGGTCAGGTCTTACGGGCAGAAGATGTGAACAACCTTTAAGTCGTCATGGCTTGAAGCACAACAATACTTAAGTACTGAGAAACGGAGAAATTGGCGAATAGGGAACAGAAAATGGACGAGGAGAAACATGACGACTCGCTCGAAGGTGAGGGTGTTAGGATGTGATGACTTATGACCTTCTCTTGCCTATTTTCTGCTTGAACATAGGACGGCGCTCGCTAGCAGTGAGGGGAAATGGAGGGAGAGCTTTAGGCAATGGGAATCCTAGACTGGGTGGAACAGGGCTTGGAGGACACGATCTGTGCTGTCGAAAGAAAAGCTTGTAATCTAGTAGTCAACCACTGGCTTGGTAATTAAGATTGGAAGGCGGACAGCGCTCGATGGGCTTGAAAAGGCTTATCTATGGAGAGATTGAGGTATCTCAGGTAAATATCCCACCGATATCGAAAGGGCCTCCACCCAAACAGCATGTGTACTATCATAGCTCTTCTCAGTGACCTCTCCTCATCGCGAAGGAGTGCAGGGAATCTTTACCCCAGACCCGTGAATCCTGCCACAACTGCTCGATATTCCGTCGCAGCAACCTTCCGCTCGATTGCGGATCTTCTTGTAATTACATAAGTTGGGTCGGGGATGCGGCGCCACCGTAGGACGACATGAGTAGTAATGCAGATGGGGATGCAGGCTCGGTCCTTCGAAAACCAAAATCCCCATTTTTGGTCAGGTGATGGAAGCAGAATGGCCCGAGTCATTTTTATTCCACAGTCTGGTCACATGATAGAACTTCCTTGTTCTCGAACCTTCTTACGGCGCCTCATCCTTTCACACCAGCATTCACTCCTTTCTATTCCTATTCCGCGAAGTGTCTACACGATGCCATGCCAAATGGTGTTGCGGGTCGAAGAGGAGAATTTCTGGCGGAAAAGGATGAGATGACTGCTAGACGGCTACTTGACCTCGATCTTACGTTCAATCTTTTGGTGTCTCTGCAGAGGAACAGTTGGACGACGCATCTCTTAAGAGTGGGTTTTAACTATGCTCATCAACGGATCCCGAAGCCTTCTAATTTGAGAGAAGCATCATTCGCTTCCGCACCGCTCATCTCTTCCAGATGATGCGAATTTAAATCAGTGCATGTCTGGCATTGTATCAGAAACTCATCCAGTGCGGATCCAAGGCGCAATCGATTTTGACTGCCCTCGTTGAACATGGGTTCGATTTCTTTCTTCTCGACTTTATCTGAGGACGCTCTTCTGTGAGCAACTTCTGTGAGCTCTTCCGACATGCTCGTTTCCAACTCATTCTGCGCACGTTTCAGTTCTTCTAATCTGACTCTCACTTCCTTTTGTATCAGTCGAATTTTTCTAGTTCGCAAAGCATCCTTCAGGACTGTCGTAAGTGATGCCGCGCTTTCAATCATCTTTTCAATCTCACTAACGTTTACGACTCGTCTATGAACTGCCGTGTGCCGTATCTGATGTGTTTTGAAGAGGACGTCACGGAACGATACGTCTGGTATCTCGGCTGTAACCAACGACGGAAGATGTTTGCAATATCTGACCAGAATTCTGGTCCATTGAGTAAGCTCTATGGATTCCACACATTCACATGACCTCGCCTTGAGGACTTCTGGCAGCCATAGACGCCCAAAATTGAAACAGCACTCTTCGAGTATGGATTGAATTATAGTGAGAAGTCGATGTTGTGTCTTGTAGGGTAAGGAAAGAGGATAAAGAGTCGGTGTGTTAGACGTTGCAGGAGGTATGTGTATCGTCCGGGAATCTAGTGCAGAGCATTTTAGGCTCAGCTTAGTATCATCGTTGGCCGTCGTAGGTCGCTCTTACCGCATGGTGAACACTTCGGATCCAGAACGTCCAGCGCTTTGATGTTCTCTTCTTCTGAAGATATCATTGCTTCCATGGCGTCCGTCTCAGATTTGGTAGCTTCAAAATCGGAAGACTCGCTCTCTTCTTCCCATTTATCATCGGAGCATTTGAACAGCTCAGGGAATTGCGTCTGAGCTTTCGACGTCGATTCAAAGATCCCGGCATCGAGAAGCTCTTTCGCGACGTCGCAGATTGTTCCAAGGTTGTACTCGTTGATGAGAGCCCTAAACGACTGCCTGTTCTTCTCCAGCAGTTTCCGAACGTTCTTTGTCTTCCGAACACGAGCATTCGCTCCAGTAAAAATGCTGCTACAGTGTAGATAGACTGATCTTCTTGGCGCTTGCGCTTGCGCTTTCGTCATTGTTTGTTGAAATGGTAATTTCAATAAATATTGATCCATCGGGGTTGACAATCGAACATACAGTACGTCACGGTCCGACATTGGCGGGGTCAATAGGCTAAGCGATTAGGCTACACATTTACGACTTCCGCGAACTTGAATACTCTCAGCAGAAACAACAACATCTGCAAAGTGTCTGACCTTTCACTAAGAATTAAATGAGATTCACTGGTTCAAAGTGAACAAAAACTTCAGGTTTGGAGCGTTTAGAGCCCCTTGTAGCATTGAGTAGCAAACGATCCTCCTATGCCATTCTCTGTGTGTGAAAATCGTGTGGCAAGTAGGGCTCGGCTACGTTATTCACGCAGCCGCCGGCTCGCATAAACAGCCCAGCCCCACAAGGCCTCCGTAGGCGGCCAATCCTGTCTAACTTAACCTCTCCCATTAGGCCTACACTCTTCCTTGAAAATCTCGAGTTGTCATCTTGTCGTTCGTCACAGATGACGACACCGTACGCTGACCGCCTTTTGAATTTTTCCGACAGCTTCGTTCTCAGTAGCGGCACAATTTCAATCGATTGTTCCAGAGGCCTCGTCCTACTCCTATACTACACTCCAAAGGGAGAATATCTGCTGCCCAAGGGCCGCAAGAATGTCCATGAAACATTACAGGTTGCAGCGGTGCGCGAGACCATGGAGGAGTTGGGGTACAAATGCCGTTTACTCGAACACGATCTCCCGACCAGGGCGCCGTATCCCATACCCTTACGACATACGGAGCCGATCGCCGTTCAGCAGCGAATGAGTCAAGGCGTCCGCAAGATAATTTTCTGGTATGTGGCCCAGGTTGACTCGTCGGATCGTCGGATCGCCCATACCCAGGAGGAGGGAGAGGATTTTGAGGTGCGATGGGTGCGCGTGGAAGACGCTCCTTCGACATTGTCTTTTGTCGAGGATCAAAGGATCGTTGAGAAGGCTTTGAGTGCCATTCCATGTCTAGACCCGGCCCCGTCGATTGGTCAACTTCATGACTGGTACCTCGATTCTTCCATCGATGCGCGAGCGCTAGGTTTCCTCTGTATCTCCCTGGGAGGTAGCCTGGTGTACGGACAACAGGATGACATAAATCCTCAAGAGATAGGAAACCTCACGGACTGGGACGGATTTGGGATCGTTAACACAAGGGAAGACATTATCACCCTCATCAATGACTTCAAGACTCAGCTCTGTGCGCTGCTACGGATAGAGAAGGAAGAATGTCCGAATTTAAAGGTATGACTTCTAGGCACTGTTTTGACCAACTGTATATCTGAATTGTTCATAGCTGCCAGAAGATTCAGTGTTACCTGGGCAGTGGGATGTTCTACGGTTTTCAGGAACACGAAGTCGTCCGTTTCACACGGCGCGATCATCCCACACTTGGGCCGCGACTCTTCATCTATCAACCTAGAAAGGCAACCGACCAACTACACGTTCTTCATGATTCCGATTTCTTGGAAGGATCGGAGTCAGACATTATCCTGTCTTCGAAGTATCAACCGTACAAGGCTGTTAGCCCCGGGGTCTCCTGTGATCTATTCCTAACGTCGGTCTGCCTGTTTGAGCATGAACCAGGCGTGGTAACCTCCTTCAAGGCTGTGATCTTGCAGAAATGGCAGTCGCTTTCGGGAGCTGACGAAATGGAAAGCATCATGCCTCTGTTCTACCGTGCGGCAACTATTGGTCGCAGCTACAGGAAGAGGCTTCATGCAGAAATTGCGCAGATTGATCTCAATACTTCGGCTGATGCGAGCAGAACCAAGGCATTCAGCGAAGGAGTGGGGGGGAGACCTCCTTCCACACCGACTGCTATACACCGTTCTGGATACTCCTGTATACAACAAGCTTCTGCGCACTTAAAGGGCGGTCACACTTGACTTTCCGTTGGCGACATTTAGGACAAGCGGTGGAACCTGAATCGAGTCAGCTCGGGAATATTCTCATGGACAGCATTGAGACTCTTACCTCGTCGAGGCATGAGTAAGAGACGGTAAGTGCTCTAAACTATTAAAACTTTTGTGAAGACAAAGGTTGCATAGTATTTGGATATTCCTGGAGCTTGGTCAGTCCGCAGATTGGACAAAGGTCTTATACGCAAACATGCTCGTAGACTCCAGACGGAGGGTGTCCACCTCCAGGCAACATTGTGCTCCAAAAACTGGATGCTAATCTTAGATCGGGGGCAGTTAACTGCAACCCCTGCCCTGTGTTGCATCGTAGCTTTGTCCGAGATGTTCCGAAGGGCCGAAAGATGCGGAAGCATTTGCCATCTGCCTTTGATGTGTCATACTGGAGAAATGACCTCTTTGTAGATGTCTTGAAGGGTCAAAAGACGTGGAGGTGTTCCCCAGGTGGGTTTGATCTATTATTCTTCTAGACCTACAGTTGATCTTGAAAGCGGCCCACTTCCGCGTTGAACTAGCGATTGTGTAGGGTAAGTATAGTAGATACAGAAGGAACAGCTGCTATGGCAAGTCTGTAACAGCACGGCGGATCTCAAAGTCATTATCCAAGCAATGTTCTGCCAGCAAGACTATTCATGGAGGTTATAATAACAAAGCATCCGCCTTAATGACATGCATTAGCGTCAAAAGCTTAAAATTCTTTATTTTGCCCCACACTACCCGTCATGCAGCTTTTCATCATCCGCGGTCTACATCTCCAAATATTCCTTGTTCAAGGTTGATTTGACGCTATTGTAGATGCTCACGATTGTGTGGCAAAAGTATCAGCTATATTGAATCGACATGGCCGTCACAAACAAGCTCGTTCCAGAAGCTGAAGCGCAACGGGCTGAACTGGAGGAAAAATTGCGGGCTGAGCTGGAGAAACCATTACCGAACGCTAATATCGAGAAGGATGGGAATGGCAATCTCAAATACAAGAACCTCGGCGCACATGTTCTACCTTTACTTCGGATTCTAGAACTTGAGCTCAAGGCGAGTTTGGTCTACTCTTCCAAGGATATTTCTAACGATCTGTGTCCAGGACTGGGGATACACGGTGTGGCGATTTTCGACTCCAATAAATATCGACAACGTGACAGGACCTGTCTACCTAATACCGATACGCACCGTATCAGGGACGCCACAGATTGAACCAGGAGGTCTGCTGGAGCCTGGTTACAGAACGTATGTGAACGGTGTAAAGCTTCAGCCGGAGCTGGATTGTCTATTTATCGTGCCTCTGCGCAAGAAAGACTCCTAAGCGCACATGGATTGAGAAGAGGTTCCAACAAGCTGTGGATCTTTATTTCGAGCCTGAGCGGGTGCTACCAGGTTCGAAGGGTTGGATAATATGGTGTGGTTGTTTGCTTGTACAAGACCATAAGATGTCGGGGGTGTGGTATGGCCAAGCATTTGCGGGTGAGTGGTAGGGTTAAGGTATACGAAAGAATCCGCCGCTTCCACGTGAAAATAAGGGTTAAAGAATAAGGCATTCTCCATTGGCAGGACGTTCGGAGAATTGGAATAAGTTTCTGCATGGTCGATGGGGTTGAATAGTACGGGAAGATCCTCCATTTGCACGTGGTCGTAAGGGTTGAAAGACGGAAAGGAGTCTCTCTGCTGTGACTGATTTGCGTAGCTCAGCTCTGAATTGTTTTCTGCTTGCGCATGGGCAAAGGGATTGGAAGATGTTTCTTCGACCCAGCGTGGAGAAGCCAGTTTTCCTAAGTAATTGATATGTTAGAAAGTCTTTTTTCCACATAGGCCAAGGAAAGACTCACCAGATCCATCTCTTGCCTCCGATGCGGATAATTGGATAGTAGTGCACGGAACAGTGCTTGCGTTAGCTGTTCGCGAAGTCGTCGATGAAACATTGTTAGCTTCGGATTCCCATATCTCGTTCCAGTCGTTTGTGGTGGCGCCTCCTGAATACCAAGTGGAAGTGGCCGCAGCGCTTGACTTGGCAGGCTGCGTTAATGGGGAAAGAAGTTCTGTTGGCTGGACGTGACGAATCGCTCCAAGCAAAGAATGTATTCCATCGGTGTCGTTTCTCACTAAATCGGCCACGTTCGTAGGATTTAAGCCCTCAGAGGTTTGATGCGGCCGGTCGAAATCCGAGCGGGTTGAGAGCTCCAGTGATGTGCTGTTCTGTTCTAAGCGACGGCGTTTCCGGTACGGCTCGCGGCCAAAAGCCTGAACCTGGCCATGAGCCAGCTGCTCCGGGTCCACATATTTAACCAATTGTGTTATAAGGTCGCTCCGACATTCGGAAAGCTTCTTGTAAGTCCAGCCATAGGCGACCAGCCCGTGCAACAGGGTTCGAGTACTGAGGAAATCAAGGTCGCGGAAAATTTCGTCGACTTTAGGAAATTTTTCCTTTCGAAAGCGTATCAAGAGGTCAATGTCGTCGTCAAGAAGTCTTCGCTCCCATCTAGTTGAAAACATAGACAGTCAGTTGTTGCTGCATACGAGTCAGGTACTCATAGCTTACAGAGATGAGACACCATCACCGAGTTCCAGTAAGTCACCCGGACCGGACTTTGTC
>JAABUV010005915.1_pt1 | contig 13633 bp, 10 predicted proteins | sample 5559971 | NCBI WGS metagenome assembly JAABUV01 (sample SAMN10711881, study PRJNA513362) | rock metagenome | isolation source: Antarctica rocks | place: Antarctica: Victoria Land, Knobhead nord | collected 2015-12-19
TTCCAAAAGGGCACATGACCACGACGTGATTGTGCCTTTTCCCGCGCGGTCACCATGCGCCATGGAGCGTCGTGCCGGACACGCGTCTGGGGCGCGCTGCAGCATTGGCTCCTCGCCCGAGTACGAGACATACAGGCGGGGTATGCGGTACCGCGACATGCAGACAGCCCTACAGCCTCCCTGCGAGCGCGGGCGCATCAGGCGTGCGTCAGGTGCAGTGCGGGCAGCCGTGGCGGCCATGGCCCCAGATGCGGGCGACAAGCGCACCGCTGCAAACGCCCGACAGGCAAGCAGGCTGCCGCCCTGTCGCCTGGTCGACGGCCAGCTGAACATGGCGTCCAAGGACATGGCGCCTGCACTGACAGCCAGCAGCGCAGGCAGCCTCGTCACCACAGCCCTCTTGAAAGCCCAGACGCGCGCCCACCTACCCACATCGCGCGCGGCGCGCACCCGGCTGAAGTCGGTGCCCGCGGACGCGGCAGTCGCCAGGCTGCAGCGCAGGCCCAGGCCGGCGACCAGACGCGCGAGCGCGCGCGCCGTCTGCGCGGCCAGCTCGCGCGTGGGGCTCACGACCAGGGCCTTGACGCCCGGCTCGCCGCGCCGCGCCGCGCGCCGCGCGCGCGCCACCAGCGGCAGCAGGAACGCCAGGGTTTTGCCGGACCCTGCGCGGCGCGCGGGCGCCCTCCTGGGAGGCAGCAGGGGTGCTGGAGATGTGAGCACAGGCCAGGCGCCGCTGCCAGCATGGGCGGGCGCGGGCGGGGCGGCTCGCTGAGCGCCGCCGTGCTCTGAGCCGGGCGAGCAGTGCGGCCTGCGCTCGCGGCAGGCTCCTGGCGTGCGCGCTTGTGAGCCTGGGCTTATGCAAAGCCCACAGGTGCTGCTGCTTGCGACACCGCGCAGCTGCGCAGCATGCGTGCGCAGTCCTGGCTCCGCCAGTGCGGGAAGGAACTCTGGGCGCAAAGGCCTCAGGCAGGCAGGGCCTGGCGGCCAGGTGCGCCGCCGCCCGCAACGGTGCGGCCGCGAGCGGGCCGCGCGCCTGTTGGCGCCGCAGCAAGCACCTCCCGGCCGGCGAGCAGCAGCGGGATGGCCTGCCGCTGGATCGGCGTCGGCTCCGCATACCCGCACGCCTCCACGTTGCGCCGCAGGCGCTTTGGCAGGCCCTTGCGGGCCCACAGGTCCTCAAAGTCCTGCCGCAGCCCGTCGCGGTGGGCCTGGCGGGGCGCGAGCGCAGCAGGCGCGCGCGGGCGAAGCAGGGCAGGGGGGTACCTTCAGGGGCGGCGGCACGTCCTCTCCCAGCACGCGGATGCCGTGGCGCTTGCGCAGCACATTGGCCTCCTGCCCCGTGCGAGCGCGCCTTCAAGGAGGCGGCGCGCCGGCCACCCAGGGCTGGATTGACAGGCAGGCGGCAGCTGAGCACCTCGAACGGGTCTCGAGACACTGCCACGGCGGCTGCGGCGCCGCCGTCCCTGCCGTCCGGCGCCGGGCCAGCCCTGCAGCCAGCTGCGTCTGCGCCAGAGTCGACCTCTGCGGTGTCGCCGTTTGCCGTGCGCCTCCCTGCGCGAGCAGGTTGCCGAGGCCTGAGCACTGCACTGGTGCGTGCCGGAGATTTGTGGAACAGGTTGCCGCAACACAAGAACGCAGGCACAGGATGAAGTGGCAGCGTGCGTGCAGGATGCATGCACCTTGGAAGAACTCGATATCACTTCGAAAGCGTTTCCTATTAAATGTTGCGCCCGTGCGCAGGGCGTCAAACGCCTGCTGCATAGTGTGAAGACGTCCTGTCCTTGAGGCCAACCTCTGCACACGGCAAGCAGGAGTGCTTGGCAAGTGCTTGGCTCCTCTCCCAGGTGCCTGGCAGTGCCCTGACACCTAAACAGGCGGTACGACAAGCTGCGCAAGATGGAGACTCTCAACAAATGGAGAGCTGCTCACAGACAACAATGGAGAGCTGCTGTTGACATCACAGACATTAGATACAGCAATGCGAGGCGCTTGCTGATGTCCAGCGCTTCAGGCACACTGGCACATGGCGCAGCGCTGGCAGGAGGCAGCAGTGGCAGGGGACGCTGGGTGGTCTGATGAGGACGAGGAGCAGGCCAGGGTGGTCTATGTCGACGATGCCGCAGAGCCTGAGCTGCCTGCGCCTGTGCGAACTCTAATCCACTTGTTGTTTCATGGGCCATGCTCGCTAGCAATCCTGAGCAAAGCGTGACTGGGATGTGCAACGTGCAGGAGATATCGAGCCGGCACGAGCCGCTGCGGCGCAACTTCACCCTCCTGAGCAACCAACTGGCTCACTCCCAAGCACAGGTGCACAGCTCGCTGCTTGCTTTGAACTGAAACCACAGGGGTGTGTGCTGACAGGTGCTTACTGACAGGCGCCTGGGCTGCAGGCTCTCAGTGCGCTCGAGCAGCAAAGCGGCGAGAGCGCGCCGCTCAGCACTTCACCGCAGGCTGCCACCACCGTGGCGGACAGCACAGCGCAGAGACGGGCGGCCTTGCAGTCTGAACCGCACGGCCGCACACCGCGCTGCCCCGCAGCGCTCGCAGCTGCCTGGGGAGCGTTCCAGCAAGCCCTGCCACCCCTGCACGCGCCAGAGCCAGGCAGCTGGTCCCAGCCTGCACAGGCGCCTGCGTACTGTGAGCCGCTCTGTGCAGCCTCCCAGGGCGGCCTGCAGGGTGCAGCAGACGAGCTGGGGGATGCAGCAGGGCTGGGGACCCCGCTTGCATGGCCACAGGCGACGCCGACGCCTGCTCGGCACAGGCCGAACGACTGGCTGCTACGCGAGGCGGCTGCCGCGGCAGGGTCAGGGTGGGGGCCGCCGAGGCCCGGGCTGCTGCCGGACAGCACACCGCGCAGCAGGCGGGGCCGCGGCGCGGCGCGGCCGCGGCGGGGGGCCCAGCCTGCAGCGAAGCCCTCGGCGACGGCGTCGCGGTTCTCCATCCGCGGCGCCGCGCCGTCGCCTGCGCACGCTGCCGTCGCAGGCGCGGCGCCTGCGCATGGCGCGCTCCCCGCGCTGCTCGGCACTCCGGGGCCCGCCGCGCCGGGCAGCTGCGATGCGCCAGGGTCGGCCGCGCGCTCCCCGCAGCCGCGCAAGCTGGCGTACGCGCTTCAGGGCGCGGCGCACGGCGGCGCGGGCCGTGGCGCCGATCCTGGCGAGGAGATCGCCGCCGCCAGCGACGACGAGGACCCAGCCACTGGCGTGGGCGGCACACAGCGCGCGCCCTGCCCTCACCCATGCCCCTCGCCGGCCGCGGCGGGCCACGCAGGCGGCAGCAGTGGCGGCGAGGCGTGGGATGCGCTGCGGCACAGCGAGCATAGGGGCGGCGAGCCCGGCAGCACCGCTGCGCAGGACGCGGCGGCGGTGACCCCGCAGCGCGGTCGCCAGGGCGCACCGGGCGTGCCTGATCAGGCGCCGTCCAGCCTGGCCAGGCACCGCGCTCTGCTGGCATCGGTGCTGCGACCGCCGCCGGGCGGCGGGGCGGGTGAAGCGGGGCGCGGGCCGGCGCGCGGGTCCGGCGCGCGCGCGATGTTTGCGCCAGCACGCGGCGGCGTCGGCGGCGGGCTGGCGGCGGCACTGCAGCGCGTGCGGGCGCAGGACCGGGGCGCCGCCGCAAGCGGCGGCGCCGGGCCCGGGGCGGAGTTTGAGGCGCGCGCCCTGGCTGCCCAGCCTGCATGCCCCTGAGGCGCAGAGCGCGTGGGAAGCACCAGGCACGGAGCAGTGTAGGCGCTATCATGTTTCGTCACGCGCTGCGCGGTATCCCATGAAGAGCGCAATCGGCTCAGATGCACCGGAGACTCTCCGGCAGCATGTGCGCTTCTCAGTGTCGCGTCCGCCTGCACACCCCGACCTGCCACCCCGCCTGCGCTGTGTCTGGGGTGCCGCACGCCCATGGCGCATGCGCCGCAGGTCACCGTGCTGGAGACGCGCCGCGAGGCGCACCTCAACACCTGCCGCTGCGCGGGGCGCCTGCCCCCCGCGGCGCCCGCGGCCCCCGCCGCGGGCGCTCGCGCTCCCGCCGACGGCGGCCCATCCTCGCCGGCGGCCGCGCAGGCGCCCGGGCCGTGCGGCGAGCTGCTCGCGCTGTTCAAGTGCAGCGCCGGGCTGGACCTGAGCCCGGGGCAGCGCGTGCGCATTCTGGCCCCCTGGCGCGCCCTGCCCGCGCCGCGGCTGGGCCCCGCCGGCGCGGGGCCGGGGCCGCCGATCGTCTTTGTCCAGCGCGCTGAGCTCGCTGTGGACTAGCTTTGGCTTGCTGACAGTGGAAGGCTGGCCCCTCTCGACTATATGATTAGGGTTGGGTTAGGGTAGGGTGGGCAGCGCCCTGGCAGGCTCAGACATGCCAACGCGCACACCAGTGAACTGTGCTTTGCCATGCTGCATCTGTTTTCCGTATTCGTCATCACGACTGCATGGGGCTTAACTTGAGCCGCGCAAGCTGCTGACTGCCTGCAAAGATGTGTCCTTTTGTGAGGATCCGTCTGCATGTGCTTCTGTGAGGTCCCGTCTGCATGTGGTGCCTGCTCTGGACAAACAGAGCAGCGGATTTAGTATCAGTCCGAGTGAACTTGCACACCTGCTGAACTTCCTGTGAAACAACTGATTTCAACCTTGGTTTAGAGCTTGCACAGAGGACATGAGGCTGCCTGCCGCCCAGCCTCAAGGTCGCTGTCAAAAGTGCAGTCCAGAATTACACACTTGGAAGACGCCCACAAGCTCCGAAACAGTCGGCGCTCATGGCTGGGCCCATGCGACGTCAATCACTCCACTGATCCTGGTCAAGGCCTGCTGCAGCGGCAGCGCCAGGCCCGGCAGGCGCCTGCGGCGTGGCCTCAGGCTCGGGCGGGCGCTCCGGCGCCCACACCACAATCTGGCAGTCGGCCGCGCCCGAGTACAGCTCCTGGCCGCGCGCACTGTGGTGAGACACCTAATCCGGCCACATGGGCCCCTCGGCGGCCCTGCTCCTGCCGCCCCGGGCCCCTGCACAGCCCACGGGCGCAAGCACCGTGAGGCGCACAGAGGCGCAGAGCAAAGGCAGGCGGCCTTTAGCGGGAGGACAAGCGCGAGGGTGCGGCCGGCAGGCACGTCGCCGTGCCTCACGCTCGCCGAGGACTGCGCATGCAGGTCCTCTGGGGGGGCGGGGCTGCGAGCCGCGGCCGTGCGGCAGGCGCGCACACGCCTGCAGGCTGGGGTGGTAGCAGAGGCCGCTGATGGTGTCCAGGTGGCCCCGCAGCAGACGCCGCAGCTCGCCCGTTGCCAGGTCCAGCACCTGCGACGCGCGCCGCCCCCCTCGCGCGCCCCGCGTGACCGCTGCATGCCGGGGCCGGGCACGGCGCGGCGGCGCGCGCGCGCGCGCGGGCCCGGCACCCCCGGCGCGCCCGGCACCCGCGGCCTCTGACGCCCTGGGCGGGGAGCACGGGCGGTGGGTGCATGGCGCGCTGCAGCGCGCGCGGCGCTCGACCCAGGATACCCCGGGCTTGCTCCTGCGCGCAAGTGTGCGCAACACGCGGTGCAGCCGCGCCGAGCCACCGCTCTGCTGGGTCCAGCGGGGCGTGCTGACCCCCCGGCGCGCGGCGCACCGCACCCGCCCGCCCGGCAGCGCGCCCGCTGTCCAGCACACCTCCGCTCACGCTGCGGTGGCCGGCCCTGGCCGGCGCGCGGCGCGCGCCGGGGCGCGCGGCGCGGTGCCGGGCGGGCGCGCGCCTGCACGACGCTGCCGGACGGGTGGAAGAGCAGCCCCGCGTTCTCGCTCACCGCCAGCTGCCGCGCCTGCGCGGCGCTCATGAAGACCTCAGCGCGCGGGCCCGCACGACGCGGCCCGCACGCGCGCGGCAGCACGCGCGCTCGCGCTCCTGCATGGTGAGGGGGGCTGTCCGCCGAAAGCAGGGCGCCCATACATGCGCTGCCCATGCAGCAGCAGCAGCAGCACGCCCGCCGCCTCAAACCCCGAGCCTACCCTGGCTGGGGGCCCTGGACATGGCCGCCAACCTTGCGCGCGCGGTTGAATGTGTCCGCGTAGTTCACGAGAAGGTTTCTGCGCGCGCGCGCCGCGGCATCAGTTGCACACCTCCGCCTGGACATCCAACCTACCCTAACCCTAGCGCACAAGAGCAGAAGCGGCGCTCTCCACGACGCTCCTCTATGTCATTCCCGTGCGTCCCGCCTGTCACGGGCAAGGCAGGGCTGCCAAGCGCACGCCGCGCCGCGGCGACCGCGCCGCCCCCGCGCCGCCAGATCGACCCAAGTGCGCCGCGGCTGCGCGGTCTGCCAGCCGGTGGCAGCGCGGGGGAGCGCGCCTGTTGCGCCTGGCGTCCCACAGGCGCACGCGCGAGTCGTTGCCGGCGGTGAGCCAGTGCAGGCCGTCCGGCGTCTGCAGCACCGCGGTGACCGAGCCGTCGTGCGCGGTCGTGTGCGCGTCGCGCTGCAGCTCCTGCGAGCCCGCGCGCCGGCGCTGCTGCCTGGCGCGCGGCGCGGCCGTCAGGGCGCCGGGCGCCGCGCTCCAGCCCTGAGCCGGTGCAGGCCGTCGCAGCGACCCAGCCGCCGTGCGCTCTGACATGCGAGTCACGCTGCGACTGTGACCGGCCCGGCGGCCTGCGCTGCAGCGGCCTGGTGTGCGCAAGCTCTGAGGGCAATGTCAGGACTCGGCAGCAGCGCGCGAGCCGTGCTGCGTCAGCGCGGAGCATGCGCAAGAGCATGCGCCGCCCTGCTCTCTGACGCATTGCCCGTGTGCGAACCTCGAGCCTGCGCTCCATGACACTGACTCCCTGAGCGTGCTCTGCCGCTTCCAGCCCGCCTCCACGTCACGCGCGCTGCCGTGCTGTCAGCAGGTCTGGGCCGCTGTCCAAGTGCGTGCAGCGCCGGGCGGGCTCAGGGCGGCGGCGGCGCGCACCGCGAGCTCGCGGCGGAGGTGCTGTGCTGGTCAAACACACGCACGCAGCCGGACGTCCTGATGTCCCACAGGCGCACCTGCGGCCCCGCGCCCGGCGCGCTTAGGCCCGCGCGCAGCCCGTGCACGCGGTCGCCCAACCGCGCCCGCGCCCCCTGCTCTACTGCATTGCGCTGAACAGCGCGCGTGAAGCGTGCGCGAGCCTGCGGCAGGCTTTCCAGCATGCTTACGCGCAGGCGCGGACACACGACCGGAAGAGCCTGGCGCGTGTTGTCCCGCCTGGCCAACGGCGGCCGCCCGCGGCCCGGTGACGCTCGGAGACACGCGAGCATGCGCGCCCTCATGACCAGGACCCCTGACAGCAGCGCCGCCTGTGACAGCGGCGCCGATTGGCCGCCGGCTGCGCGCGCGGCCAGGCGCACTACCCTAGCGCGAGCGCCCGCAGACCCCAGTCCCCGCCGTGGCCCCACCTGGCCGTCCGCGGCGCCCGTGGCCAGGTGCCACTCGGACGTGCGCGACCACGCGAGCGCCCACACGGCGCCGCGGTGGCCGGCCAGCACGTGCGTGAATCCGCCAGAGGCCGGGTCGCACAGGCGCACGGCGGGGTCCTCCGCGCCCGCCGCCACCTGCGGCGTGCGCGCCGGTAGGGTGATGGGTTTTTTCATAGGGTCTGCCACCACCTGCGCCCCGGCGCAGGCTAGGGACTTATCTTTCGCTGACAAAAGGTCTGCCGCCACCTGCGGCGCGCACGCCGCAGGGGCGGCGGGGTGACCCGGAGCCGGACAGGCGGCGCGTCCCGGGCGCCTCCCCAGTCGGGCGAGCGGAGCTCGGCAGGTTTGCGCGGCGCCCATGCAGTGCGCCCTGACGATGCCATGCACCCGAGAGGCGCACGGCCTTGCAGGCGCGCCAGCCTTGTGCAGGGCGCGCAGGCGCGGCAGCCCAGCGGCGGCGCGCCTGCGGCGCGCCAGGGCGCGCGCCGCGGGCGCGCACCAGGCAGTGCGCGGTCGCGCAGCGCGACATGGCCACCGCGTGCACGCGCTCCGGCAGCTGGAACTCGCATGCCGGCTGCAGCGCGTTGGTGTCCCAGACCTGCCGCCCGGCGTCAGGGTAGGGTAGGGTAGACAGCCCCGCAGCCGTCAGGCGCCGGGAGCCGGCGGCGCTGCTGGAAGCTGCGCACGGTAACTCCGGCAAACAGCGTCCCCCTCCCTGCGTGGCGCGCCGGAGCGGCTTCGCCGCGGCGCGCGCCCGGGCGCGGCGGGAGCCGGGCCGACCGGTGAGGGGCGCGGCGCTGCAGGCCCCGGCCGGCGGCGGGGGGCCGGCCGGACACGCTCAGGGCGCTGCCGCCCGGTGGATGATCGCAACTGCTCTGTTATCTTTAGCGGTCAGGAGCTCTGTCTCTTCAGCTGGCGGCGCCGGCGCAGCACCTTGACAATTTTGTCGAAGGAGCCGCAGACAAAGAGGCCGCATTGTGCACTCAGGAGCTCTGTCTCTCCGGCTGGCGGCGCGGGGGCACCTTGACGGTCTTGTCAAAGGAGCCGCTGACGAAGAGGCCGGTGTCGATCGCGTACCAGGCGACGCTGGACACGGTGAACGCGTGGCCCGCGCGCCCGCGGTCCAGCTTGAACACCGCGCCGTGCTGCGCCACGCCGCCCGCGTCGGCGCCCGCCGGCACCTGCGGCGCGGCGCGCCGCCGCCCGCTCGCAGCGCGTCCTGCAGGTTAGGGTGAGGGCATCCTGCAGGTTATGGCTCGCAGCGCGTCGTGCAGATTAGGGTTTGGGCGTGGCGCAGGTTAGGGCTCGCAGCGCGTCCTGCGGTAGGCGCGCGCTCGAGGGCGGGCGCGCGCGCGCGCGTCGCGGCCGCGCGGGCCGCCCTTGAACCGACGCCGTGCTGCGCTGCGTCACAGGCACCGATCGCACCAATGAGCCCCTGCAACTGCTTGCAAGGAGACGCGACACTGCCCTTGAGCAGGCACGCATCTTGCAATATGAGGGGGGGGGGGACTCAGCGCGGCGCATGCAAGCGAGGCTGTGCAGCCGTGCTGCACTGTGTGCCCGGTGTTTACCGCGCGCAGACGCAGGTGTCGGGTGAGCAGCCGCAGGGCACACGCCCGCGCACGCAGCCTGCTCGGCAGCCTGCACGCATGTCCTTTGCGGGCATGCCTGCACGTCATAGGCCGCCACAGAGCCGTCGGCGGCGCCGGCCAGCAGGTAGCGCTCTTCAACGCAGTCCAGGTCCAGCCAGGTGACTCCGCCATTGTGCGCGCTGTTGATCACCTTCTCCCGGCTGAACTCCAAGCAGCTCGCCCTGCCGCCAGCAGCTCTCCGGCCCGCTCGCTCGCCTGACGGACACAATGCCAGGGGCACAGGCGCGTACAGGACAAAGGCACAGGCGTCTGCGCCGTACCTCTGCTTGACGCAGTCGGGCTGGAGGGTGTTGCTGCGCGGCTCTGTCTGTCGCTGGAAGAGCCGCACCGGCGTGGGAGTCATAGGCCCATCAGCAGTTGTGCGGCGTGCATCGCTGTGCCTGAAGGATGCAGCGTAGGGAGACCTGTACGCTGTGTGAGGTGCCGTCCCCCAACCTCCCCCTTGTGAATGAATGAATTACAACCGTGTGTCGGCCAAACCTGGCCCCTTGACGGTCTACCCACAGCAAACAGGCATGGGGGTATGTCTGCCTATCTAGGCAAGGCATAGCAGGCTCCTATGCAGTAGTATGCAGTTCAGGAGAGACTGGCAGGGAGCGTAAACTGATAACGAGCTTTGGCGCAGTGCCGCACCCGCACCCCGTGCCTGCGTCTCACGCGCATGACCTGAGGTCTGCCCGCACGCCATGGCGAGCTGGTCCCGCGCTGCACGCGCCTGCGTGCAGGCGGGTGCCAGGAGCCTGCTGCGCCCTGGCACGGACGCGCAGGCCGCAGCGCGGCCCGCACTTCGTGACCAGCAGAGCCGGGGCATGGCGTCAGGCGCGTGCCACGTACCGCGAGTTGCAGTGCACGCGGCTGTGATGTTGAGTGAAGCACAGGCCGGGACGTGCACACATTGGCCCTGACGTGGTTGCCTTCCCCAACCGCAGGGCACCACACTGAAGCAGTGACGTACGGAGGCCTCACCCTGCACAAGCCAGAGCGTTGGCAGTCGATGTGGGGCGAAGGACTGGCCGGGCTGATGTGGTGGGCATTCCCCGCAAGTGAAGTGAGATAGCGCTTTGCCTGCTCACCTGTGTGGCGTGGTGCTGTTGCTGGGCGGCAAGGCAATGGGTGACCTTATTGCGGGAACGCAGGTTCTGGTTCTTGGTGAGGTGCTATCATGACGGCGGCACGCTGATAGTGCGCACCCCCGCTCGCACACCCAGCTCAAGTTGAGGAGTCCGCACAGCCCCTTGTGCTCAACAGCTGTCGTGCTCTGCACCCGCATGCTGTTGTGCATGCTTTCCAAGCAAACCTGAGCAAGCTGCGGCCGTCCCGCAGTTTGGACACGCCGCGCACTTTGAGCACGAGGAGCACGAGGAGCACGCCGCGCATGGCCACGCGGAGCACGGCGCCGGCGGCGGCGACGCCGACGGGCTGCTCGCGCACGCCGTGCCGCCCAGCAACACGGCGGACCTGATTGCTGGGAAGGGGTCCTGAGAAGGGGGCCTGAGAAGGGGGCCTGAACCCCAGCTTTGAGGCTGGCGGGCTGTGCGACCCTCTGACCCCCCAGCAACACCGCGGGTGTGCTTGCTGAGATGGGGGCCTGAGCCCCAGCTTTGAGGCTGGCGGGCTGTGCGACCCTCTGTCCCTCCGGCAACATGGCGGACTTGCAGTGAGAAGGGGGCCTCTGCCCCGGCCCGAGGCGGCGGGCTGTGTGACATTCTGCCGCGCAATGCTCTGCAGGACTGATGGACGCCACAGGGACTGTGTTGGCTTTGCCTCACTGCTAGGCAGCCTGTCAGCCACAGCAAGCATATGCGCTGCGGAGAGGGGGCGCACATGACAGCCCAGCCGCGCGTCGGACGACCTGTAGGTTGTGCATGACTCTGCAAAGCCGGACTTTGCTTTTCATGCGTGCCACTCAGCCGTGCTGGCAGCAGGTGGCTTGTCTCCAAACCTCGTGTAATGAGGTAACAGCGAGCAGCGGCGCACCTCACAGCCAGTGCTCTTTTCCTTGCAGGGACACGTGCATCACCTCTGCTCATAAGTGATATAGGTGCTTCGCACAATGCTACATCTACTATCAAACGGAACTTGGGAACAAACCCTGCAATTGACGTACTGCGAAAATGCTGGCATACCGTGAGCGTGCGCGCGCAAGTCCAGCCAGCAATGATGATCTCCCCCTGTTTGTGTCTCATTCATGAGGAGGCTGGCCTGCGCCAGTGACCGGCAAGCTGTGATATATAAAGAATGACCCCAGGCTGGTCCACTGATGGCTGCCGACGCTGCCCCCTGCTGACCCAGCGGACCAGGCACTGTCCCTGCTCAGGAACCTGAAACCCGCCTGACGTGCGCAACCCCGCGCCTACCCGCCCCACCCCATTACTCCATGGCCAGAGCTGGCCCTCTCCAGCGGCACCACTGCCCAGATCAGCAATCCGCTTGATGACAAAGTCTGAGCGTGAAGCACGTTGCGCAAGGCAGCACGCACCCACATCGCAGCCGCATCAAACAACTGGCGCCGCTACAGCCAACACTGAGGCATCCGGAGCCTGCTGGCCAGCTTATGCACCGGCTGGCCCAAGCCTCGCATCTCATACAGCCGACCCCCATCGCCGTGGGCAGCGCACATTTGGCTCTTGCGGGGCCAGTCAATCAGTGAGTGTCTGTGTCGCCGGCAGCACACGGCAGCCAGAGGCGGCAGGAGGGGCCGCAGAGCTCGCGCAGGCACCGCGCTGGCCATGGCGCATCCGCATGGCGGCGCCGGAAAGAGCACAGCGCTGCGTGGCACCCGCTCCCGCCGCCATCCCAGCCGGCGGACCACACCAGACACTGAAGTCGGTTGGGTACCTGAACTCTAGCCGTTATCATAAATCTCACCAGGCGCTGAAGTGCCCCGAGCCCTGGCTGCCGATGGGGCCGCCCGGCGGCGCGGGCGGCGCGCGCATCGGCTGCGGCACGGCGGGCGAGGGCGCGGCGCCCATCGGGGAGACGTCCGCGAAGCGGTTGTCGGCGAACAGCGGCACTGGCGACGCGAACGGCGGCACTGGCAGATTCAGTTGGAAGGGGTTGAACGCGGCGCCGCCCTCGGGGTTAGGGTTGGCGCCGCCGCCGCTGGGCGGCGCGGATGCAGGCCCCGGGCTGAACGCAGCGGGCGGCGTCTGCGCCGCGCGCGCCGAGCTGGGGCCCGCCGCGCCGCCGCCAAAGCCTGCGCGGGGCAACACTGAGTATGGGCAAAAGCCCCCCTCCGAGCATGATGGCTGAGCGCACCCGAAAGAGCCCCCGTTCACAAGTCACCCTACGTCCCTGCGGCCTGCAAACACCTCACCTGGCAAGAGCTCATGACAGCGAGGCCGCTGCAGGGCGTCGGCCGCATGGGACGTTGGGGCATGTGGCGGCACTGATACTCGGGCTTGTCAGGAACGCCGGCCGACATATGCTGCGCGGCGGGGGCGCGCCGTGTGCGCCGACATGCAGCGGCGGCGGTGGCGCAAAGGCGCTGCCCTCAAAGCCGCCGCCCGCAGCCGCGCCCGCGTGAGCGCTGCCGCCGCCCTCCGCTGAACTGCCCGCCGGGCCGCCAGCACGGCCTGCATAGGGCCCCGCTCTTTTACGACAGGCGGACATCATCTCATGAATCGCGTGTTTCTGCCTAGGCACAACCAGCATCGGCCGGGCATGCCGGGGCAGCAGAATTGGCACCGAAACTGAAGAACAGTTGCAGCACAGGAGCACCATGACATACAGCATAACATGAAGTTAACAGTGCCGCTGGCAGGGACGCAACACGACGTGCAGCAGGCTGCACTGCAGATACCCCTGCAGGCCCCTCACCAGGGCCGCCGGCCGGCGTTTGCCCGGGCGCCGATCCAGCGCGCTCCGGCCCAGCCAGATGCGCGCCCGCGCCGCTGCCCGCCCGCGCCGGGCCCGCCAGCCGCGGCGCCACCTGGCCCGCGCTGTAGGGCGGCTGCGGCGCGGGGACCTGGCCCAGGCCGCTGCCTGCATGCGCGAGCGGCACGTGCGGCGGCGGCGGGCCGGCGCCGTACGTCGGCTGCTGGCCCGGGGCGGCGCCGAAGCCGCTGCCCGCTTGCGCGAGCGCCGCGTGCGGCGACTGCAGCGGCGGCCCCGACGCGCCCCGCGCCATGGGCGCGGCGGCCGCCTCAGAGCCGCCCCGCGGCGACGGCGGCGGCGGCGCGAACGCTGGTGGGCCAAACCCGTCCGCCGCGGACGGCGCCGCAAACGCTGTCTGCGCGGGCTGTGGGCCCCCCGCGGCAGCAGCGCCCTGCGGCGGCGGCAGCGCGTGCTGCGCCGGCGGCGGCGCGGCTGGCGGCCCCGACGCCGGGAAGCCGCCCTGCGCTGGGGCAGGGTAGCCGCCCTGCGCTGGGGTAGGGTAGCCGCCCTGCGCCGGGGCTTGGAACCCGCCGTGCGGCGGAGCGGGCCCCAGGGAGGGCGGCGGCGGCGCGCCAAAGTCCGCGGGCTCGCCGAACGGGTTGCGGCCGCCAGGGGACGCCGCGGCGGGCGGCGGCGCGTGCTGCGGGCGGTACGCCGGCGGCGCCGCCGCGCCGCTGCCCTCGCGCTCGATGAGCACCTGGCGCGCACGAGAGCGCACGCTGTGCACTGGGG
>JAABUV010005916.1_pt1 | contig 13633 bp, 7 predicted proteins | sample 5559971 | NCBI WGS metagenome assembly JAABUV01 (sample SAMN10711881, study PRJNA513362) | rock metagenome | isolation source: Antarctica rocks | place: Antarctica: Victoria Land, Knobhead nord | collected 2015-12-19
GCTTGACGTTGTTTCGCTCTGAAGTTCAATCGCTCGCCTTGTAGCTGATTGATCTTTTTCTCTAGCTCATCGTTTTTATCAAAAGCGACTTCTAGTTGTTTCGCTCTCTTTTTGTGATCGTCTTGTATGAGAAGTCAGTGTTCATTGAGTTGTAGAGTCAAGTCTCACTGACTTCGAAGCTCATTCAGCATATTGATGACTTCGTCGAATTCATTGCTGACTCAATGAAACAGTTGTTCTTCGATGTTTATGTTTCATGAGATGACAGCTTTCTCAGCTTCAACTGAAGCATCGATGAGTAGAAGTGAAACTCTTCTATTGACAGTGCTTCTAAGCAGACGAGTTGTTCAAGATTCAACTGACTCAACATCACATGTCATGATGAGAGAAGATAGAAGTTGTTGAGATAAGAGTAGATGAGAGATTGATGTTTTGAATTGATGTTTTTTGATGAGTGAAAATTCAAAGAATTTCTTGTGAATTTCAGGTAATAATTGAGTGCTTTATTCGAAGAATTTCTTGTGAATAGAATGATGAAAATGAATGTAGAATCGAAGAATTTCTTGCGATCTAAAATGATGATGCAAATTTGAAGAATCTCTTGCAAATTTTCCTTACTGAATAAATTGTTTCGTATCATTTATTCGTCGATAGCAGAATAGTAGATGATGAGCATTTATCTAATGTTAGAAATCTGTCTAAAGCGAGTCAGATAGAAATGTCATTTAACTAGAAGATAAATGCTAAGAAAGAAAGATAGCTACGAGAAAGAAGCTGACTACATATGTGTGTTTCTCAGTCGACGCTAGGCTCAATAGAAACTAGTCAAGATGACGAAGCGAGAATAGGTCTGATAAGACTAGAAGGCTGAGTCTGACAAGGCTAGAATCATGACACGCATGATCAATCATCTGTATCTATACTGCAATAAGTCTGAGCATCAGACTGCGATCTGCAATTCAAAGCTCAAGATTCAGCTATAAATCATCTCGTTATTCATCTTCACAATCTTTATCAACAATCTCGCTTTCGATACTTCTTTCGCCTTGAGAAAAGTTTAGTCTCTGCATACAGTCGCTCGCAGAGACAATCGAACAGTCTGAAAATCTCTGCACTCTCAGTTAGCTCGATTCATTGATTAGAAAAGAAGATGAACAATGATCATCTTGTGCTCTCAGATAATCTAGAAAGCAATAAAATCAATGTCAATCTTTCTGTTTTGATTGATATCGACGTCATTGATTATGCATTTATTGATGACTCTTTCGCGCAAAGACACTTTCTGCTCTGTTTTTCTTTGTCTGAAATCTATACTCTTCAGAGATTTGATGATCAATCAGTCGTATTCAATTTAATCACTCATTACACTCTTGTCAAACTTTGAGTCTTAAGCGAAGAGTTCAAAGAAACTCTCTTTTATGTCACTCAACTTTCGCAATTTTCAGTTGTTTTAGATCTGCTTTGATTAAAAAGTCATAAAGCAATTATAGATCTGCGTCATAATCAGCTCATCTTTGAATCTCAAGTCAACTCAGAATTTGTACTTGAAACTCTCTTGAGCATCTCAATCTCAACTGTGTCAGTATCAATCTCTTCGACGTCTTCATTCTTGAAACATCTGAAGATCTACGCTATAGATAGTGCTTCGTTTCTGCGACTCGCTAGAAAAAAGAATCATGATCTGTTTGTCATATTCATGAAAAATATTGACAAAGCTCTGAAAATCACATCTTTCGTTGATTCTGTCACGCTATTGTCTCTTGAATATCACGACTTTCTAGAGGTTTTCTCTTACGAATTGATGAACACTTTATCTGAACGACGTCTCTATGATCATAAAATTCAGTTGCAGAAGAGCAAAACTTCTATCTTTGAATCTTTATATGACATGTCTCAAGATGAGCTTCGAATACTAAAGAAATACTTGAAGAATAATTTGATCAAAGACTTTATTCAAGTCAGCTTTTTTCTTGCGATCTCTTCGATACTCTTTGTTAAAAAATCAAGCGAAGAACTCAGATTTTGTGTGAATTATCGAGATCTGAACGTCATGACAGTTAAGAATCGATACTCGTTATCTCTCATTCAAGAAACTTTAGATCGACTGATTAAGATCAAGTACTACATCAAGTTAGATATCATTGTAGTCTTTAATAAACTGTGAATGACTTATGAAGATGAGTGAAAGATCGCTTTTCGAACACGTTATGACTTATACAAGTACAACGTTTTGCTCTTTGAACTCACAAATGAATCATCATCATTTCAGAACTTCATTAATGACATTCTGCATGACTTCTTGAACATTTTCTGCATCGCGTACATGAATGATATTTTGATCTATAGCAACAGCAAAAAGAAGCATACTCAGCATGTTCATCAAATACTGAAGCGACTTAAAGTCGTTGAACTACAGATAAATATCGAGAAATGCGAATTTTCAGTTATTGAGATCAAGTATTTGAGTCTAATAATCATCATTCACGAAATCAAAATGAACTTTGAGAAGATCAATGTCATCATGAATTGAGCTGCATTTTGAGACGTCAAAGATGTTCAGAGCTTTCTGAACTTCATCAACTTCTATAGATGATTTATTAAGAAGTTTTTCAAGCTGATTGACTCGTTGACTGTCTTAATCAGAAAAGATCAGTCATTTAATTGAACTCAGAAGTGTCAATTCGTCTTTGATTGACTCAAGCAGACGTTCATCACTGTCTCTATCTTAATGCACTATAACTCGAATCTACTCGTGACTGTGAAAATCGATGTCTTCGACTATGTTGTGATTGAAGTCATGTCTCAGCGAGATGATAATGAGCAGTTAAGATCTGTGATTTATTTCTCTTTCAAAATGCTATTTGCAGAATGCAACTACGAGATTTATGATAAGAAATTTCTAGCTATAATCAGAGCTTTTGAGAAATGAAGATTCGAACTGAAAGACACGTTAGATCTCGTTGAGATCATTTTTGATCACAAGAATCTAGAATATTTCATGTCAATTAAGCTGTTTAGTCAAAGACAAGTCAGATGATCAGAATTTCTCTTTCGATTTAACTTCAAAATCGTGTATCATTCAAGTGAATTGAACACTTGAGTCGATGCACTCATGCATCGATCAGAAGATCTTTTCTTGAACGAGAAAGATAGTCATCAAGAACATCAATGACAGATCGTGCTAAAATCAAAAAATCTGAAAATTCAAGTCTTAATCAATGTTCTCGATGATAGTGATTCTGAAGCATTCAAATCAAGTGACTCGAAGAGCGAATCAGTGATCTTTGAACAGTCTGAATCATCAGAGAAAATGTCTATGAATGAGCTAGAAGAACAACTCTTCGCAGTCTATTTCAATGATGAATGAGTACAGATCATGATAACTGCGTTAAGAAATGATCAATGAAAGCTTAAAGAATTTTCGTTAGCGAAATGTATGCTGTGAAGTGATTGAGTCTACTATAGAGATAAACTATTGATACTTGAAGATGAGAAATTGCGACTACGTCTGCTTCAATTAAGTCATGACACGTCTATTGCGAGTCATTCAGAAAGAGTCAAGATCTACGAAATACTCAGTCGTCATTATTACTGACTTGAAATGATCAAGACAGTAACTCGCTTCGTACATAATTGTCATCTATGCTCTCAAGTGAAGATCTTTAAAGAAAAATATCAGAGAGCTTTGAAGTCTCTTGATGTATTCAATCATCGCTGAAAAAACATAGTCATGAATTTCATCATGACAGTATCTGAAAGTAAGAATCTGAATGAAAATTCAACAATCAATATTCTGATAGTCGTGAACAGACTATCTAAACAAGTGCATTATGAGTCTATGAGTGAAATTACAGTTCTAAATACAGCTCGAGTTTTTTATCGTGCAATATGAAAACATCATGAATTATCTGATTCAATCGTCTTGAATCATGAAACTCAGTTTATCAGTTACTTTTGAGATGAACTTTGTACTCGATTGAAGATTCAAGCTCGATTGTCAACGACGTTTCACTCAGAAATGAATGATCAAATCAAGAACATCAACGATGTTTTGAAACAATATCTTCGAGTCTTCGTGTTCTTTATGCAGAACGACTGAGCTGCATGACTGTCATCAGCTGAATTTATCATCAACAATCACTTCTTCGAAAGCACTCAGTGCACATCGTTTCTAGCTAACTTTGAACAGCATTCTTGAATGAGATTGAAATCAAAGAAGACTCAGAAGAATGTTATTGAACACTCAAAATGAATACATGTTGATCTGTTTGTTCAGAAAATGAATCGAATCAATGAAATTCTGCGAGAACAAATGATCTTAGCTCAAGCATATCAGAAACAATTCGCTAATGTTCATCAACAACACGCTCTCAAGTATGCAATTAATGATATGATTTGATTAGATGCTTGCAATCTGATGATTCATCAATTCAGCAAGAAGTTATCTAATAAATTCGAGAAATCTTTCAGAATCATCAAAATTGTTAGTTTTCATTCTTATCAGCTAAAGTTACTCAATGACTGATTCTGTTTCGACGTCTTTCATACTTATCTGCTTTATTCTGTGATCAACGATCTCTTATCTGAACAAATATCTCTCACGTCGTTTTCAATAGTCTTCGTTGAAGAAGTGCTTAGCTGAAAGATGAACGAAATATTGAACTTTCAAATAAAGAACTCTCAGCTAGAGTATTTAATTAAGTGAACTAAGATAGAAGAAAACAGTTGAGTAAAGTTTGCGAATGTGATGAATGTCATCGAAGTCATAAACGTCTATCACGCTCGAAATTTCGATCGTTCGAGTAAGAATTCATGAATCACTTACGTGCAAAAAAGCAGCGACTCTGAATATGAGTCAGAGAATTAAAAGTCTCGCAGAAGCTTTGACTTTAAAAAGAGAAATTTATTGTCACGATTTTAGCATGTGTTACTTGAAAGATGTTGAAAAAAGAGATGTTAGATCACTTAGATGATGTTGAACAATATTATAGATGATGATAAATGTGAGATTATCAGTGATGTTATGAGAATCTCTTGATATGAATGATACTCAGCGTTCATGAGATATAAGAACATCTGAATGATCTCTTTCTTTTCTTTCTTCTTCATGCAACATCTTGTATTTAAAATCTAGTTATTAGAATTTCATTCTGATTTCATTCAGCTCTCAGTTCGTGACACTTTGAGTTGAAACTGCGACAAATAGATCTGAAATTGAGTCGTTTCACAAAGAACTGAGTTCAGACATGTTGATTTGATCTTTGAGATACAGTATGTATCTTAAGCTCTGACGAATTTCTGAAATGATCTTCAAGAAGTACTTAATCTGAGTCTCTTAAAGTTCATTTGTTAAGCTTTTTTAGCAAAATTGACTAAATATCAATACGCGACGCTGAGTATGTTTTTGTAGCTGTAGAATAGCGAAAATGTGATTGTTTGACGAAAGAAAGATTGAGATAGATGAGATAAATGAGATATGTCTGAGATGAGTTCAATAGTGATGATGATTCATATGTGAGATGTGTTTGAATGTGAATTTGATAAATGAACTAGCGCTAAAAGCAAAGCAAAACAAACAATTATTCAGACAAGAAAGAAATCATCTTAGCTGATTTCTTTCTTGATCTTCTTATACTCTGACTATCTGAATACAATCTTCTTGCATCTTCAGCTAAATGTTCTGTACGAGATACAAATCGCTTAAGATCGTTTTCATGAAAAGCTTCTTGAATCTTTCTTTCGTTGATCTGTCTAAGAACGAAGAACTTTTCATGAGTTCTTTCATGATTCTGAATTCTGAATGAATCTCTTCATTTAGACTGCAGCTTATCAGAGCTCTTCTGATGCAACATGATCAAGTCTTGAAGCTGATGATATACAGAACTAATGTCTCGATCATACTTATAGATCATATCTTCTCGTTGTTTCTGTGATAATGCTTTTACATAGTCATGAGAATCTGATCTAAATCGTATGTATCTTTTTATCTTCTTGATATGAGAGACAGGCAGACAGAGCTCAGCTACTCAGTCGAAGATGTCTCGTTCAGATAGCGTCAATAGAGTAGAAGAAGTAGACGTAATCTTCTGAATTGAATCAATGATGATATCGATAGAAGACATTTCTAAATAGCTAATGACTTTGAAATTGACGAACTTAATGACTTGATTCAGAGTCTGATCTCAATCAACATTTTCAAATGACTTTCTGAGTACATTCTTTAGTAACTTGTTGAATATCTTCATCATGTCAATGCTTTTCAAGAAATCAGATGAGCTGTATGATATAAAGACGTCTTCTGTCATGATGTCAGATCATCAACTCGATTTAGAACATAGATCATCGATATCTTAGATAATCTCGATTCATTGAACCTGTTTCGCAGTTCAATGAATCAAGTCATCAATCTAGTCATCGTCATCTTAATCTAGTCTCAGCAATTCTGTTTCGATCATCTCAGTCGTATGTAGACTGATCGCGTCGGATCGAGTACTTGAGTTCGGGTCAGGTACTCGACTCGAAAAGTGTCGGGTCGGGTTGGAATTTTTTTGAAAAAGTGTCGAGTCGAATTGAGAAGTTGAATTCGAGCACTCGAATCGGGTTGAGAAGCTTGATCCGACAACTCGACTCGAAAACTCGACCCGACCCGACAAGATATTAGGTAGATGTAAATAGCTTGGTCGAACAGCCTACATGGTTCCCCTTCATGACTTTCTACCATGTTTTCCCGTCATGACTCCCTACCAAAGTCAAACGGCCTTCATGTTTCCCCTTCATGTTTCTCTTCATGTTTCTCTTTATGTTCTTCTTTATGTTTCTCGTCATGACCTTCTATCAAACGACCTTCTTGTTTCTCTTCATGTTTCTCTTCATGTTCTTCTTTATGTTTCCCGTCATGGTCTTCTATCAAACGATCTTCATGTTTTTCTTCATGTTTCTCTTCATGTTTCTCTTCATGTTCCTCGTCATGACTCTCTATCAAACGATCTTCATGTTCCCCTTTATGACTCTCTATCAAACGATCTTCATGTTTCCCTTCATGACTTTCTATCAAAAGGTAATGCAAAAAGATAATGCAAAAGTCGAAAATCGGAAAATTTTCTATATTTAGTCCTCTTGACGCCAAGCTCGGGTTCTTGACGGGTCGGGTCGAGTTGACTCAATTCCCAGTCGGGTCGGGTCGCGTCAGGTTGGAAATATGCTCAACCCGACTCGAATCGAATTGAAAATGTGAGCAACTCGATTCGAGTACGGTTCGAATTCAAAATGTCAACTCGAAACTCGATTCGACGATCAATCTAGTCGTATGCGTGAACTTCTGCAATCTTAAGTCAATAGAACTACTATCTAGCCTTGATTCTGCTCGATTCATGTATATAAAAGTTGAGCTTTCGTTCTTTTCTTTCGCTCTTTGTCTTTCATCTTGTACATTATCTGATGTATTGTCTTGTACCTAGATTCTATCAAAGTAATAATAATATCAGTCATTTATATTGATAGTATCTCTAGTTTAGCTCAGTCTCTGACATCTTCGAAGTTCAAAAAGTTTCTGACAATGAGATTGTTGAAATGCTGTTCTCGATTACAATATATGACGTAAGATCTTCAAAATCAGATGAATATCTTTCTTAAAGACTCAACAACATCAAATGCATTGATCGAAGACGTAGCAAAAGATACTATCTTCTTATTGAAGTAACAGATCACGTTGAAGATGTATTTATTGCCTGCTTTTGTTTCTGTCAGCGAATTTATAAAGTTCATATCTAGAAGCTGAAATGAAAATGATACTCTCATTGAATTTAGTAATTGCAATCTAGTTGCAGATTCATGACGAGCACATTTCAGATAATCAGCAATATACTTCTCAACGTCTTCAGATTGATTGAGTCAATAGCACAGTTCTCGTAGTCTTGCTAATGTGCCTGTTTTGATTCAATGATCAGCTTGATCGTGTGCTTCTAATAGTAACGAACGTACTTTTGTCTTGAGAACACACGACAGATATTGATCTCTATAATGAATTCAAAGAACTTCGTCTATCACTCGATAGTTCATGAAACTTCTCATTACTTTAGCGAGAGAAACAGAAGTAGAGTCTGTAAGAAATCTGTAGATGTTCTTGAATCATACGAAGTGCTTGTAAGACTGTTCTCAGAAGACGTTTTCAGACGTAGTAGTCATAATATTCAGATTAAAGATGAACATATCACTGATAGTGCTCTGTTCTATGATCTCTAGTCGTTCATCTAGAGTAAGCTTTGTTAGAAGTTCTTCAAACTCTTCTTTTTCATCTTGTCAGACTCAATGTGAACTCTGTTTCATCAGCTCGATAGTCATTTTCTGAACTTTTCTATCATTCAAACAATCATCTGAATTGAACAACGTTCTTGACAATTCATCTGCTACTTTATTTCAATGATCTGATATGTACACAATAGATACATTGAGTCGATGCAGCTTATCGACTCAATGTTCGTATATTTTCTCATAAAGATCGAATTTTAGAAAATATGTAAGTGATTTGTGATCTGTATGAACAATCACTGAGATATACGAATGCTTGCAGAGATAATCGTACTTTTTTACAAAAGTAATGATTGCACATAGCTCTTTTTTATACACAGAGTACTTTCGTTGCAAGATGAATCATGAGAAGAAGTTGTATAAGATAAACACTTTCACGAGCTTGTTATTCTTTATATCGACATTAGAGAGTTCTTGTAATTGAGTAATGACTAGACTTGCAGCAAAATTGCTTGCATTCGTGTAAAAATGAACTGATAGTGACAAGTTAATGTCGCACATGCTTGTTCTAGTAGCACATTTGATCTGCAATATTTCGAACGATAGTTGCTTCGACTGCTCTCACTTTCAGAGTACTTTTTTCGTAAGTCGAGCGAGAAAATGAGATAGTTTCGCGAAGTTCTTGACTCAGCGACGAGTTATGTCTACTACTTCGAGAAAGAATCTTACTTCGATTTGATTTCTAGAAGCTTTTCACTCTAAGATCTTCTTGATACGAGACTTCAGAATGTTGACAAAGTCTTCTACTCTATGAATCACATCTAAAGTCTTGATTTCGCTGACAAATAGCTTGAGCTTCTTGAATGATAACTGTAATAGAGTTCATTCAACTCGAGAAAAGAAATGCTGACTTAGAAAGTCGTATTGCTTCTTGAAACTTCTAAAACCATCAAAGAAGTCGTTCATGTAGAAGATCATGACAGATAGTTTCTCGAGATTATTAGAGTGCAGTAGTGATGATTCTCTATGTGACGAAGGCAAAGCTTTAAACGCTCGATACATGAGCTCGATCAATGTAAATTCTGCTGACTGCAAGCTCTGCTGCATACGTGTTGACTGTAGTTGATTGATGTCAGATATCATAAAAGCAAAATAATGTCTATCATTTGAATGTAGAGATATTCTCAGATAAGCGTGCTTTAGATTCGCAGAAAATAGACAACGATGTCGAGAATCAGCTAGATTGTCATGCATCTTGAAACTCAACTTCATATAGATATCAGAAAGTTTCTTCGTAACTTTACTATAGTCAAAGATGATTCTAGATTCGTCTTGAGAAGTGAGATTCTTCACTTTATTCACTATGACAGCTCAAGCATTTCATCGAGATAATCTATCATTGACAGTTTCTGTAAACTCATACACATGTTCTTCTATATCTTCTTGAATAATCTTATGAAGTCATCATTCAAAGTGTGTCGATCAGCGTTTCTGAATCAAGTTGTTAGCGAGTTTAGTTTCTGATGCTATTTGAACTTGATGTACAATTAGATCGATGCAGAATAGATTGATGAAATCTGTGTCGTTTAGATGATGATAGTGATACAATAGACATAGCACTTTATGTATATTTTCTTCTGTAGAAATTAAAGAATTTAGCTCAAGTTCAACTTCTATAGCTCAAGCCTTCAATTTAGTCATAGAAATATTCGTATTTATTTTTGAACGTTGAATTCGTCTATCAGAATATGAGTTTATTCTTCTATGTGAGTTCACTCGTATTCTCGAAGACGTATCGACGAAACTGAAGATGTCTGATACACTGAATATATTGACGAAATATTCAGACTGATTCACGATAGAAGATATAGTATCAGATGTAAAGCTAGAAATAGTCAAGAAATCAATAGTAACTATCTTGCAGATCTGAGCAAACATCACTTTGACGTCTGTTGAATCAGATTTCACATCGAGCGTACGTTGTTCTGATCTTTTAGAGTTCTGCTTAGAACTTACTGAAAAGACGACTTAGAATCTTCTACTTCGAATAAGTCATTCTCGCTATCAGAATTAGAAGAACTCTCTGAATTCAATTTCACATAGATTGCGTTTGCTTTTGCTTTATCTGCAGCGAGAGTTGACTTGAGATACATGAGTAAATTATGTTTCTCACAAAAGACAAGTTTTGAATCTGTAACTTCGCGAATTCTCTCTTCTTGCAATGAGTCTTCTATCAGAATCTTAGAGTTTCTCATAGCGATAATAGCATTCACAGATCAGAGTCAAGAGATATCTAGAATCAGACTTAAGTAGTTTGTTTTCCTCGAAAGAGTGACTAGTTCTGATGTCACGAAGCATTGAATGCTTCTTCAGACGTCTTTCACGTCTACGTTCAATCAAATTCAGTGTTTCAGAAGCGTCTTTCTATGATCAGCAGTACGCATAGTTAGATTTCAAAATTCTATCTTCAAAAGAGAGTGCATATTCAGATTTAATTGACGTATCAAATCAGTAGAAATGACGTTCATATCAGATTCTTGATTCGCTTGTACATATGATTTCTCAAGATGAATCTCTGTTTCATCTGTCTTCTTAATGAAACAAGAAATTCGAAAGATCTTGTTCTTGTCTATAATCATACTGAGAAATCATGTGTGCTTCTCAGCTTCAGTAGAAGCTGTCGTAATAGAGACGTTGTCAGATATAATTCTCTGTATGACTTGAGAATTCTGTTGAACATTCGACTGAAATCTTGAAATAGTTTCAATAAATGAAAGAGTGATAGACTGAATTGATTCTTCAGATCTGAAGATAGATATATCAGAGAATGATTGAATAGATTGCGTAAACATAACAGACAATTATTGAGTTTGTTGCTCATACATAGAATTGAACATGTTCATGCTATTCTCAGAAATAAAGACTTGTTTCATACGTTTAGTCTTTGAAGCTCATTTCTTTGTCATACATGTACAAAGACGTTTAAGTTTCTTGCATACTGCAGAGAATTAAACGATCAAGTTCATAAAGAAGATATTCACTTTGTTACGCTGTAGTATCTCTTGAATAGATATTGAGAAGTCATATCTTCTTAAGATATCATTGAATATATTTATCAGAGATTGAGATTTCATCTTCTTATCTACACGCTTTTGTTCTTTACGACGTGTACAATTCTTTGCAATCTGAAACTGAAAGAATAGCTGCTGTACTTTCGTCTGAGAATTAAGAGTAGAAGATAGAGAAAGATCAACATGAGATCTCTTATTAAATTTGAATTCTTCTTCATAGTTGATTTCAGTCAGCTTAACTTCAGACGTATTATTCATATGTAGACTCTCAACGCCTAGTTCTATAAAGTAACTGCTAGCAGAATGTGAAGATGTATAGATGTTCATCGCTGCACTAAAGCTTGCTGCTTTGCTAGAGTTTGCTACTGCGAAAGCAGTGTCAAAAGACTGCACAGCATCATCATAGATCTCAAATTCATAAATAGCGAATGATACTGAAGAAACATTTTCAAACACAATGCTTCGTAAATACGACTGTTTTCAGACTGATAGAACATCTTCTGTGCATTTCTTACTAGTGTGACTCTTATATTCACACTTGACACATAGCAATTCATCTCTTGAATGAATGTAATTCTTGATGTTGTTGATATAAAGATTTTTGAAGAAGATATGATTCGACAAGTCTCTAGATTTGAATCGTGATTGATTTGCTTTATTAGAATTTGATGACAATGATTTAGTCAAATATGCTTTGCTAGTAAAATAAATAGAACTAGATTCTCTAGTACGAGACTCTGATGAAGAATCTTCATGAAATGATTAATCGATAGAAGAATTCTTCTTAAAGAAGTGATATGATGTTAACAAGACATTTATCTGAGCTTTGAACATGTTCTTTTGAGTCAGTTTCTTATAGAAGATCAACTCTTTTAACTTTACTTTCTCATCGAATAGCTTCTGAATCTCTAGATTCATTCATCTTGCTTTCTCAGCTAAATTGTAAATAAATTTCAATGATCTATCTGTTGCAGTCATGTTTCTTATGACTTTTCTCTGTATGATGTGATTCGATATTTTCTTTATGAACGCTCGTAGAATGATGTTCAGCATAGCTGATTTCAATAGTGTAAGAATAGTGAATGAGCTGAATGCTGATTTATCTTTTGCTTCTACATGTTGCATCAAGCTTGTGACTCGCTTATAGAAAATGACTAGAGCTTCATCAGAGCGCTGTCGTAGCTCGAATAGTTCTACGTCGAATGATATGAGAAATATTTCTATTGCTTTAGAAGAGAATCTCTCGCATAGCAAGAACTTAAAACTAGTCAAATTCTGAGCTGTGAGATTCTCGATTGATAGCAGACGTATAGCATCTGAATGAGACTCTGCTCACTTGATGACATCGTTTGTAAGCAACATATTGAGTAAGTTCAGATAGATGACAAGATTGATGACTTCATCAATCTTATATTCTGAGAGCTTGTGTTTTAATCGTTTCAGTCAGCGAGCTGCGAAAACATGATTGATATCTGAGAAGATATCACAGAAAGAGAAGATCGAGTCGATCTGCTGATACGACATCTTAATCAGCGTCTGCGAAACAGACGTGTTGAGTGTGATTGATAGAAGTGTAGATGCTTGAGACGAAGAAGAGCTATTCGAAAGGAATCAGGAACTAGAATATTGCTCGAACTCGTTCAGATGATAATATCTATCTAGCTCACTGAGCAGATCTGTCAGAGTGTCTAGTAGAAGATCTGAACAACTAGATGAGACTTATTACCTTCTGATTTATCAGAAGAGAACGAGAAAGTAGGAAAAAAATCTCTTCAGCGAGATCAGGTGCGAGATAGAACAGTGACAATTGACACGAAATCGAACAGGAACAGGTACTATCACTAACAAAACACTTCCTCAATGCAAGGCTTCTTTCGAATTTCTCGTGCACGTTCATCAGAAGAACAACTCAGCACTAAAGACTCGGTTCTAGAAGGTAGCAAAGGAGTGGAATTTCTAAGAACAGAGCTGAAGCTCTGCGGAACTAAATAGTTCTGGGGGGGGGCCAGCTGACTAATTAGGCCCCCCACCTGTGCCGGAAGGAACATCCGATCGAAGAAACAGAAGACAATCGATTCACCGATTCACACTGCAGCGTTGATTTAGGGCTGGGAAGTGTCGCGTGTCCCAATATCGCTAGCTTGCAGTTTTCCCCACCAGAGTCGCAGAGTCGGAGAGTCGGCGATTATAAGCAAATCTACTTGCGGAGCACAAGTTGCACAACAGAACATTTCAGACTGCCATAACACCACCATGGCCGACGATGGCATGCTGATGAACTTATCCATTGGAGACGGAATATTGGGCGCAAAAAC
>JAABUV010005918.1_pt1 | contig 13629 bp, 11 predicted proteins | sample 5559971 | NCBI WGS metagenome assembly JAABUV01 (sample SAMN10711881, study PRJNA513362) | rock metagenome | isolation source: Antarctica rocks | place: Antarctica: Victoria Land, Knobhead nord | collected 2015-12-19
CTTCATGTTTCTCTTCATTTTTCCCTTCATGTTTCTCTTCATGTTTTTCTTCATGTTTCTTTTCATGTTTTTCTTCATGTTTCTCATCATGACTCTTTATTAAATGATCTTCATGTTTCTTTTTATGACTTTCTATTAAAAGATAATGCAAAAAGATAATGCAAAAGTCAAAAATCGAAAATTTTTCTATATTTAACTCTTTTGACATCAAGCTTGAATTCTTGACAAGTCAAGTCAAATTAATTCAATTTTCAGTTAAATTGAGTCGCGTTGAGTTGAAAATATAAGCAATTCGACTTAAGTTGAGTTGAAAATGTAAGTAATTTAACTTGATCTTGATTTGAGTTCAAAATGTCAATTTAATTTGATTTTGATTTGATTTGATTTGAATTCATACATTCTTGTGACATTGATTTAGATTTAACTCATAAGAAAAACTATGCTATGTATATTGAATGAACAAAACTCTTTGAGAAAGAAAATCGCTTGTCGACTACACAATGACTTCACGTCGTTGAAACAATAAAATTGACACTATGTTATCAGTAATGAATCTATAGCTTTTATTCAGCGCATGATGCTTTAGTAAACTCTTGATGAGAGTGTCTGTGCTGTTTGATTATAATGCATCATCTTTGCTTTGCTCTTCATTGATGATATTCTATACAAACAATGTTTCGATTCAATTCTTGATTTAAAAATGAAAGATGTTTTCTTTGCACTCATGATGCTTGTGATTATAATGTTGAAAACTGTGTTCTCTTACTCAATGATTATCATTCATTGAGCAGAGAAATATGTGATGAAAAAGAGATGTATACGATGAAAAGATAAAGTATAATTGTATTAAATAACTTTATTCTGCTTTTGATTTGACTTGTGTCACGTAAACGTTGAATAGATTGTTAGTATAAGTGTGCAATCACAATCATTCGATGTATGATTTATCGAAAATATGTTGTATACGTTGCATGCAACATACATAAAGCACAATTTCTATGCTGATTTTTCTATTAGACTTAAGAGATTACTCAGAGAGTTTTCTTACGACAGATTCACAGTTTAAAAGAAACAAGATCTCTCACTGTTCAGATTTTGACAGTTTACTTCTTAAGCATGAGTTGCAGATGTTACATCTGCAATATGCATGCATATTGCAGTCAATTTCTTCTTTAATCATATTGATATACATTACTGTTCTTTCAAGTTATACAAATGATATTTTCAACTAGAAATTGATTCTATCATCAAGACATTCAAGAGTCAAAGCTCAGTGAAGAGATGAGATTCTTAAGATTAACAGTCGTTGTCATTGTATATCACGTCTTGCAGATGCTCACTTTGCTTGTAAAGCATGCAACTCATCTGTTTCATGTTATCTGTAGAAATCTTTCTCATGCATATTAATCATGTTTTGCAAAAATGTTTGTATGCTACATTTTTAATCAGACAGCGTAGTTCAATCATTCTTTATTAATTCGCTTATGTTTCTTTTCTTTTAATGAAGTCTTCTCATTAACGTATCATTTATGTATAAAATGTCTGTGTCTGAATGTCTGTTAAATGATATTAATGAGACTTTTGAGTTTGCTTGTGTTGAACTTAATGAGATTCATGAGTTGCTTATGTTGTGGTAACAGACTCGCAGTCTTAACAAGATTTATACATAGTTAGCATGTAAATTTAAAGAATGTTCATGATTCAAGTTCTTTCTGCTAATTACTTTCAACAGATCAAATGCAAGAGTGTTTTGTCTCAGTTCTTGTCATCATGATGACTAGATGCTAAATTGAATGATTTTCATAAGTAATTTCTCTCGTAGTTCTGCGTTCTATTTGATTTTCTCATCTGCGTGCAAATTACTTTATAACATGCACATTGAGATTATTGAAGTCTGCATGATCACGAAAATTCTGCATGCGATCAATGCACAGCGCTTCATCATCACGCAGCATCTCAATGTCGTTCAAACTTTTGATAATCTTTAGACTCTACTGTAGCTAAACAGTAGATTTGTAGTCAGCATCGCGTACAAATGAGTTTCATCACTGATTTCTTAAGTAATTATTAAAGATTCTTTATCATTGATTCTATTAATTGATTTAAACTGATGCTATTGACTGAGCGATAAATTCTTTAGCAATCACATGATTATATATTCTTGTTAATTTTATTGATTTCTTGATGTTGTTTTATCTTTTGATGTCATTGATCATCAAATACATAAATTTCTTTATACTCATTTCATTGTCAGTTAAGTAAATTTGAATGAGCATAAGAATCAATAATAATAATAATAATAATAATAATAATAATAATAATAATAATAATAATAATAATAATAATAATAATAATAATAATAATAATAAATTCATACACTCTTATGACATCAATTAAATCAACTCATGAGAAACTTTATGCTATTTGTATCGAGTGAACAAAACTCTCTAAAATAGAAAATCACTTGCAGTTTATACAATTACTTCACGCAGTTGAAACAGTAAGTTTTGAAACTATGTATCAAATTTGTTTATGTTGATTGCATGTTAAAGAATGAATGTTTTAGTCACTTTAAATTGCTTCAAGAGCTTCATTTTCATCATTATCTTTGCTATTGCTTTGAGACTCTTTGTGATGATAATGATTATTCAATAGTTTAAAAAGTCAGCATCTTGTAGCATTTTTGATCGCAGATGCAATCAGTTTAAGCAATGCATGAATATATGCTTCGTCATTTGATGATTTCATTCGCAGTTGCATCACAAGCTATTTATGTCTGAAACATTTTTAAAATGCAGATAAACATTTAGATCTATGTGTTCAATTCTGATGTACATTGCAAGAGTGCTTTCTGCTTTTTGAAAATCATCATGCATCTTTATCATCTTATTGCTCAGATGCAATCTTTGTGCTGAGATTACATTGACATTTGCAACGCATTCTCTGTACTTTTTTCATCATTGATTTCATTGATCTTTATGATACTGTGTTATTGCGATGTTATTGCTTGTTGAAATCATTATGAAGAAGAAAGTGCATCATTTGCATCTTAACTGTATCTTCACATCTTCTTGAATAAAGACATTCAGAAGTACTATTTTCTTGATGATGAATGAGTAAGAAATGACGTGATTAACTTTTATTAAATGAGCATGTATTAATTTACATGTTTATTTAATTTTTTATGTTCAATTATTAATTCAACTGTGTAACATGATTTTGTCTTGTAGCATGTTCAAATAAATATGTAGTGAGCTTGTATACATTTCTGTCTTCAAAGTTTCAATGCTTACTCTTTTGAATGCTTCTGCTACGTGATGCAGAGTCTGATTTTAAAGTGTTTCTAATCTGCATTCTTTGCTCAACAGTTCTTTTTCTTTGTCATGCTGATGTTAAATTAATGCTTCAAATGCTATTTTTGATCTCACTACTGCTGAGTATACTTGTCTCATCTTTGTGAAGATTACTTCTTATGTGAAGACTTCAAGATGACTAAGTATCAGCATTCTTGTGACGTGACTCACTTCTATTTGTTAAAGATGCGCACTTCATCATAGTTTCATGTTCAGTTGAACTTCTAGAACTCGTACATCTGATTTCAACTTCATGACTGAGCTTTCTATCTGTATGCTAATTATTATGTCGAATCTCTTCAATTTTCTAGTGAAATGCATGAGTTTATACTTTTCTGATGCAAACATTGCATCATAAGTGTGAACTCATTTCGCGCATGCATCATGTACTTTACTCAGCATTCTGCAAATTTCTTCAATGAATCTGTTGTAAACTAGAATGTTAATGTCATTTATGAAGTTAAGCACTTCAACTTTGATTTTCAATGCTTTGCATTTTTTGATTAAACTTGCATTGAAGAATAGAAAGAAAATAGATGAAATGAAAGATTTCTGAGATATGTTTGCGTTTATCTTATGCATAGCACTCGTTTGTTCATTGAATATTAGCGAAATCTTTCGATCTTTTAAAAAGCTGCATGTTCATTCAATTATGTAATTCAACATTCTTTTCATCTTTAACATATGCAGAAGTCTGATGTGTGAAACTCAATCAAATGCTTTGATGACATTTAAACTTAGCATGAACGCTATGTATTTAATTTCATAATCTCATACTGTGTGAACTTAATCTATCAGTAAATTTAACATTGAGATCATGAATTGCTTACATTTTACTCTCATTTGAGCATTAAATAGCATGCAATGAATCTCAATTATATCACTCAGTCTTTTAATTATAATTGACTTCAGAGCTTTGCTCATGATATTGAACAGAGCAATGAGTCAATACATTTTTGAATCAATATAGTCACTTTTCTTTGATTTATGTAATACTATTGTTTAAGTCTTTTTGAATTGCTTTGAATAATACTTATGTATCACGCATGCATTGAATAAACTTGTTAGTATCGAGATCAGTTCTGCAAGACTCGCTTAAAGCACTTTGTTTGAAATATCTGAAGTGTTTAATGCTTTGTCTGCTTTTACTCATTTAATTGTCTGCTTCACTTCATCTTCTGTAATGCGTAAATTGAATGAAACTGTCAAAGATATGAATGACTCTGCGATGTCACTGACATTCGCTTAAAAAGATGAGAAAAAGAACTTTTCTTGCAATATCTCAATTTCTTTCTCGAACGTCGTTGTCATATGATTAATGTCACTTCACTTTAATGATGAAAACTGAGAAAGCTTTTTAAATAACTGACTTTCAATTTTAACTCATTTTGCAAAGCATCATATTGATTTAAATGTTTCACTCAACTCATGCATTTGTGATCTGAAGTATATGCATTTCATTTGTCATATGATTTTGTTTTTATGATCATTGTGCTTCAGATATTCATTTCACACTTCTAATGTATCTTGCGTTTTTCATATGATTTGCAGTCATCTTGATTTCATTACTACTTCCAAGCAGTTTTGATTTTAAAAGTTTCTTGCTTAATTTAATGATTTTGTCAAGAAAGTAGATTTCTCGATGATTTTCTGTAGCACTCTGATAATCTTGCACACTCTGTCATTCATCATAGTCTTGTCGTCTAGAGAGCATTTCAAAGATAGATGTATTTGCAGATAAGCACTCAATGCTTCTGTATTCATTTTCTTTCAAAGTCATTAAATTGAGAATTGCACTAAGATTGTTTGTAAATATAGTTCTGTGATGATTGAAAGATGATTTGATTTCTGAGGCAAATCAATTCGTATCTTGCACTGCTTACATTATTAATAATAATTTCAAAAAGCTTGTTCTTAATAACGTAGTTCTTCAGAATTTTCATTAGCTTCATCATCAATTAATGCTTAATATGCTCAATATTGAGAAACATAAATTCAATAAAATGTTCATTGTTATAAGTTTGCATAAAGTGAATCATATGAATGTATTTTAACTAGAAGTTCAAAGCTAAAGAAGAAGAAAGATGAAACATATTGTAAGTTTTACTTACAAAGACATGCTAGATCGCTAGCGTGTCAACATCAGCTTTATACTAGTTTATGATAGTTTAACATGATTTATGTTAAACTAACTTAAAGTGCACGTTTGTAACATTATTTCTTCTTTCTATTAAATAATGTTTTCATTGTTACAGTTTAATCAATCTTTTATCTTTTGAGTCAATTTCTATCTTGACTTGTTCAAATATCATTCATGAAAGTCATTTATGATCTTTAAGCATTCTTTGAATTCACTTTCATCAACGTTGTATTAATGTAAATTGATATCATACTCTTTTCAATTGACATGATATTGTAATCATTTATTTCGTTCATAGTGTCTGAAGTTCAATATGTTCTTCACTTTTCATTCATCTTTATCTTCAATCACTATAAAATCAAATAATTCATTTCATTGTTCTTTTAAAGAATTCTTTGAATTCAGTTGCAGCAGATTCAAGACAAACTTCAAATGAATCTTTATTATCAATGACAGTTTTAGTCAATATGCATGTTTAATCTTAATCAGAATCTTGAAAGATTCTAGCATTTTATCATTTAGTTTCTTTGATAATCTTAAGATCATGATGTTTCTAAAATTCAAAAACATCATGTCATTTATCTTGTAAATCATTTTCTTTCAATGTTTATTAATTTATTTCTTCATTGTGATTTTGACTCTTGCTAATGCTTGCTTAATCAATGCTAGTGATCATTTCATGTGTTCAAATATATTCTCTGCTTTGATCACTTCGATTCTAGCTTAAGTGATTTCATATTCAGTTGAATTCAAATCAAAGTTTATGCAAAAGTGAAAGTTCTTATTCAGAAAGAATGTTGACTGTTCAATTAATAACAAAATAGCATTGTTATTGACAAATTCAGTCATAAATAATCAAATGAATCAATCATCTTGCATATATAAGCAGTAGCTTCATAGATATTATTCTACATTCTGATTTATTCTTTCTATCTGATCATCAATTTGCGAATGATAGTTGATGAATAGTTTCATCTTGATGTCAAGTCTCAGACATAGAAACTTTCAAACAATCAATATGAACTGAGAATCATGATTGAATATTATTGATCTTGATAGTTCATGAGTTCTGAAGACTCATATCAACAGCAGCTTAACTGTTTGTTCTACGAAGATTTCTTCATCATCTGATCAACATGATATGTAGTGTCGTTTCTTGAACAATCGATTTATGACTGTCAGAATCACGTTGCTTTCATCACTTTCTGATAGATTGATAATGAAGTTTAATGATATGTTTTTTCATCGTTGTTTCAATATGAGCAATGACTTCAATAATTCATTGATTCGATCTTTCAATATTTTTAATCTACAACAAACGTAACAGTTTTGAATGTAATGCTTGATCATTATTCTCATCTTCAATCAGCAATATGATCATTTCAGCAAGTTCAACATTCAATTCATGTCAGAATGATTATTGATCAAAAGATCATGTGCTTTTCTTATCAATCAAGTGATCATTGACTGAGAAACTCATAGTCTATCATTTTTTCAGAGTACTTCATCAAGTACTTGACAATTGTTCAGACTAATATCTTGACAAGTTCTTCTGTTCTATTTCATGATTATTTGAATGTTGATACACAGTTGATTCATTTGATTTTCGACTATAATTTGATTCTGAATAGAAATCATCTCTTTGATTGAATTTTCATTAACTTTTGATTCTTGTTTTGAATCTGAATCAAATATGAGCAAGATTTAAGTCAGATCTTGATCAGATTCTTAATTAACTTTTATTGATTACAGTTCAAACTTGCTTTCTGACAATAGCATCTGATGCTGATATAGCTTTTGATCATTATTTGCTTCAACTAACTTGACGTCTGACATTCTGATCAGCGCATCAACTTTTAAATTCTGTTTTTCTGACTGATATATGATCTTGAAGTTATATTCAGATAACTTCTCAGCTTATTTGACTTGTCATCTGATCAGTTCTTTGATGATCATGAAGTACTTCAAATTCAAATGATCAATGAAGATCTTTATCAAAATATCAGTACATTTCAATTCAAGACATTAATGCTTCAAGCAGTAAATAATGATCAGCAGTTCTTTGTCGTAGATCTTGTAATTGCATTCTGCAAAAATCATGTTCTTGCTATAAAAGATCACTGAATGTAGAATGTTTTCATCGTCATACTGAAACAATACTTCGTCGTTCACATAGTTTAAGAAGTTCATTTCTAGAATAACTTCTTTAGTCAAGTCAAAATGCTTCAAAACGAGAACTGTCATCATTTATTACTTCAAGTCATCAAAGATCTTCTGATAAATCTTAATTCATTTAAAGAAATAATCTTTTTGAATTAACTTCATCATAAGTCAAGTAATCTTTGAGAAGTTCTTTATGAAATCGTCAATAGAAATTGCAGAAGTCAATGAAGATCTGCACATAAGTCAACGATTAAGACATTTCTCAGTCTCGAATCACATTTACTTTTCGAAAATTCATTCGCAGATCATTGATGAATATCAGTAATTTAAGAAATGAGATTTTCTGAATCTTGAATTCACACTTGTTAATGTTTATCTGCAGATCAGCTTCATGAAGCTTATTTAACACTTCTTTCACATGAGTTCTATGTTCTTTCAAGATCTTACTATAGATGAGAATATCATTCAAGTATGTCTGATAAAACTTGTGCAAACAGTCAAACAATACATTATTGATATAATGTTGAAAGAACGCAAGTTCATTGATCAATTTAAAGAGCATTACTTTATACTTGTAAACATCAAAGAAAGTAATAAAAGTAGTTAAATTCTCGCTTTTTGAATTCATGCGCAGTTTATTGAACGTGATGATAATGTTAAGTCAAGTCAGATACTTACTGTCTTGAATTCAAGCTAGTACTTCGTCTATCAAGAATATTGAATAATGATTTCTTTTGATCAAAGCATTCAGTTTTTGATAGTTCATGCAAAAGCGAAGACTATCATCTTTCTTTTTGACAAATAGTATTGATGAAGCAAAAGAAGCTTTGCTGAGTGTTATGAACTTCTTCTTCAAATTCTCTTCTAAATACTCTTTGATCTTCTGCAATTTGTGACTTGACATAGAATATAATTGACTTTTAAAGAATTGACTCTCATCTTCTAATTCAATCTTGTGATTATATGATTGATGCAAAGACAAATGAGTTGTCTTTTCTTTATTGAAAACATTCAGAAAGTCGTGATAGATGATTAAAAGCTTCTTCTTCAGTTCATTCAATGATATGACTGATGTTATTTTATTCAGTTTCGCGAAATCTTCAACTAAGCTAAGCGCTTTGTTGATTTCACTAATGATCAAAAAGAAGATCTTGATCTTCTTATTCTTGACTAAAGTTCAATATGCAGCGACTTCAATCATGATAATATTGATGAACTTCTTTACTTCAATTGACTGAAAAAGTCAAAGTTGATTGAAGTCAACTTGAATGCTTTGCTTTCATATGAGTGCAGATTCAATGAATTAAGCAGATTCAATGAATCTATTCACTGATTTCTGATTCATGAGTTTCTTCAAGATGATCATTGACGTAATAATTGAATTCAAGTTCTTTCATTTTATTTTGCAAATCTTGCTTGATTTAAATCTGTGAAATGCTGATTGACTATTTACTTTCAAAACGACAGATTTTGATATTTGAATCTTCAATGATGATATTAATCAATCATTTGCAGAATTTATCAAAATTTGATTTCTTTTCAATCAGAAATTTTCAATGATTATCTTATGCTGATCTAAATGAGTTATTAATAAAAGCATCATTTCATTCTTGTGTTCTTGTGTCATAATTGATGTATACAAAGCATGTGTAATTGATTTTCAATCAAAGATTTCATCATACAATCAAATTGACTTTGATTTTGACAGCGATATTGACTGAATATCAAAGCATTCACATAGCTTTGACATCAAAGACTCATTAATGAAAGTCATGTCAATGACTTCAGTATTTATCAGAATGAGAAATCTGAATATCTTTTCTAAACTATTCAAGATGATGTCAACAGTGAATGACTTGAAATCAAATAAATCATCAGACATGCTGATGAAACAAAATATGAGTATATTACTCTCAGTCATTACTTTAATAAAGACAGATCATTTTTCAAATTCGCAATGATTTTATGCACTTAAGTCATCTTAAAACAATCATATGCTCTATGTTTTGACTTTTTGCATTTGAAGCAGAGTTCTTTCTTAAACAACTCTTTCTTGCTAAAGTTGAGATTTGATATTCTAGATTTCTTTCACGCAGAGATTAATGACGTAAGTTGAGCAGACAATGTGCTAGCAACAGAGTGAGCAGCTGAAATCACTGAGACTTTGATGATTGATTGAGTGTTTAATTCAGTCAATTTAACATTGACTTTCATGCAAATGTTGATAAACTCATTCAAGTTCGTGATTCATTCATTGAGCATTGCTCATTGAAGATCTGAGCTAATCTTATGCTGAAGATTATTTAGTAAAGTCTCATTATTGTATTTTAGTTCTGCGCTGAATCTTTGAAATTTCATTCAAAATTCATGAAAGAAGATCTTGTTTTAATACAACTTCAAGTACTGTTGTTGAATCATGTGATGATGATTGAAATCATTGTACATCTTATTAATGATCAATAGTACTTCTTTGACTTCTAGAAATGAGTTCAAGAAGATATTTCATATGCAAGAATTTATGTACTTGATTGCAACTTCACTGACCCAACTGTCAATGTAAACAATCTTCAACTCTTTAATAGAAAAGTAATTCTTGTTTGTCTTCAGCTTATTTTGCATTCACGATAGTCAATTGTTTACATTTTGCGATGAATCTTCAAACAGTGAATAATTTAATAACTTAATTGACTTCAAGAATTAATTTTCAGAAATCAAAGTGCTTTGTTGACTTGATGCAGTTTTTAAATGACATATAATCACATTCTTGTCTTTCATTTCTTTCTGCAGACGCATCTGCTTAGTCTTCAACATGATATTTATCTCGTTAACATCTTCTAACATCTGAATCATGTCATTGTGAATCTCGATTTTGATGTTGTGCTGTTGACATATGTACTTGATAAAGACAATGATGTCATCTGCTTCATAAATGCTTATTCAAGCATTCAGTTCAGTGTTGATGCTGATCTTGATCATTTCATGATCAAAGAGTAACGCGTTCATATTCTTTTCTTCTGTATTCAATAATGCATTCATGTTTTCTTCTTCTGATGCTGTTCAATTCTGTGATAGAAGTGATTCTCTTCTAGCATTTTGAAGTTCATAATGAGCAATGCTCGCTGATTCTGAGCTTCTAGTCATTGTATGAGTAGAAAATTGTTGATCGAAATTCTGATGTTACTTTATTGAACTTTCTAAGTTCAATTACTGCTGAAATTTCTGATTTCTGATGACGAGCTCAATAAAGAGTTAGTCAAGAACAACGCATTCATGTTTTTTGATTTTGATTTTATCGAAATTTCTGATTTTGAATCAAGATTCTTCTTTAGAAATTTCTGATTTCTATTAAGCTTTCTGAGATCAAGTTCTGATTTCGCTGTTGAAATTTCTGAATTCAACTTCTGATTTGAGTTGTGTAACTTGTTTTTTATATCATTTACACGTTGATAGCAAGATTAATGAGCTTTGAACTAATGTTATGAGTTTGCATAAATTGAATCATATGAATGTATTCTAACTAAAAGTTCAAAGCTAAAGAAGAAGAAAGATGAAACATGTTGTGAGTTTTACTCATGAAGACACGTTAGATCGCTAGCGTGTCAACATCAGCTTTATACTAGTTTATGATAGTTTAACATAATTTATGTTAAACTAACTTAAAGTGCATGCTTGCAACATTTACGAAACTGAAATTTGACATTGACTCAGTATATCAACACTCTCAAGTACATTACTCTTTAAGAACTAGATCATGCATTTAAAGCAATAAAGATATGTTGTGACTCTGTAAGATTCAATCTGATCTTATCATAAATTTTCTTATAGTGTGAGAGAATCATGATTATCATCTTTGTGCAATGTGCAATCTGCAGATCTGAACAAAGCATTTGTAGCAGCTTTCGAAATTGCTCATTATTAACGATTCAAAAGAATAAATTTAAGTCAACAAAAATCTTGCATAATTGATCTTTTCAATTCTCTTGATTGAAGACGAAGATTAATTCAATATGATTTTTCTTCTAATAGTTTGTTAATTTTGCATTATCAATTTGTATTATCAGATATGACTTACTCATTTGAAAGTCAGTTTAATCTATGATTGCAAGTGTTCACGTTTTCACTTTGTCGCTGTGCAAAAGTCTGATTCAAGATGCTTTTTCATAGCAGACGTGCTAAAGTTATCAAAAGCTGTTGAATGATTCATAATTTTATGACAAATTGTGCATGAAATTTTAAACAATTCTTCAACAATTGAAGTTAACTGTATAAAGTGATTTCATATATTAAATTGCTTATCATCTTTGACTTTTTTGAATCAGAGCGAATTGACTATCTTTTTTTGAGTCTTGTTTTAAATAATCTTGACAACATAGATTTAAAATCATCATCATAGAAAAGAATCATTTGTATTCAAAGTTCATTAAACATACTTGCTATTCTTTCTTATCTTGAGCTGTGAAAAATTCTGATGAATTTTGTTCATCACTTCTTATTTAATTTTCTTCTTTTCAAAATGATGTAAAGAATTCATAAATCATTGAACTTAACTTACAAAGTCTTCAGAATGAAGATTATTTGAAGATGAACTATGTGAAATGCTTTCATCAGACAGATTGAAAGTTGTCAATGAATTAAACATTTTATAGAATAGTTTATATTAACAACAATAGTTATTAATAGCTTGAAGATAGTATATAAACGATGTAATGAGTAATGCAAAAAGCTAATGCAATATATAAATGATGCAATGAGTAATGCAAAAAAATAATGCAAAGAACAAGCAAACATGTTGTTTTATGTTTTTATTTTTAGCACTTTTAATATCAAGTTCAAGTTCTTGATGAATAGAATTGAATTAACTCAATTTCTAGTTGAATTGAGTCGTGTCAAGTTGAAAATATGAGCAACTCAACTTGAATTAAGTTGAAAATGTGAGCAATTTAACTCAATGTTGATTCAAGTTCAAAATGTTAACTTGAAACTTAACTTGATAATCAGTTTACTTGAAACTCAACGACAGATTTAAATCTGTTGTTAAGTCAAAATTAAGTTGAGTTAAAAAGAATTAACTCAATTTAATCTTAAGTTCAAGTTAAGTTGCATGAACTTGATTGTTAAATAATAATAATAATAATAATAATAATAATAATAATAATAATTGTTAGAGACTGAGTTAAACTAGAGATACTATCAATATAAAAGACTGATATTATTATTACTTTGATAGAATCTAGATACAAGACAATACATCAAATAATGTACAAGATGAAAGACAAAGAGTGAAAGAAAAGAACGAAAGCTCGACTTTTATATACATGAATTGAGCAGAATCAAGACTAGACAGTAGTTCTATGATTTAAGATTGCAAAGATTTACGCACATGACTGAGATGATCAAAACAGAATTGCTGAAACTAAATTAAGATGATGATGACTAGATTGATGACTTGATTCATTAAATTGCAAAACAGATTCAATGAATCAAAATTATTTAAAACATCAACAATTTATGTTTTAAATTGAGTTAATGATCTGACATCATGACAGTAACTTCTCTCTTCAAGACTGAACTTCTGCAAGATGATGAGAAGAAACAAGATGAAATGAGAAAGAATTGAAGATGAAGATTGAAACAAGATGAGAATTGATGTGAACACATTTTAATGTGATGAAGCACAGATGAAACTAGAATAAATCTGAGTCACATCTGAATCAAATTTGAGCAAAATATCTGAAAAGTAAGATGAAATGAGACGCATTTTAACATGATGATGCACAGTGAAATTGAAACACATTTGAATCACATCTGAATCAGATTTAAATGAGATGTTTGAGTTAAATCTAGACAAGATCTGAGTCAGATTTAAGCAAAAGAAAGACAAAATGCAATTGAATGTGATGATATACAGATGAGATTAAAATACATCTGAGTCACATCTGAGTCAGATTTAAACAAGATGTCTGAGTCAGATTT
>JAABUV010005920.1_pt1 | contig 13627 bp, 11 predicted proteins | sample 5559971 | NCBI WGS metagenome assembly JAABUV01 (sample SAMN10711881, study PRJNA513362) | rock metagenome | isolation source: Antarctica rocks | place: Antarctica: Victoria Land, Knobhead nord | collected 2015-12-19
AGAGAGGCGGCGAGTGTTCGGAACCAGCTCCGTTTCCGCGTTGGGGGCAAAGAGGAAAACGACGTCGAATGCTGCTGTTGCGTGTGTTTTTTGTTTTGTTTTGTTTTTTTCGGTCAATCCGCAGTGAGTTTGGGTTCTGTTAAAAAGTCTGCCAAGGTCTCTCTCTCTCTCTCTGTGGGCGGGATTCTTTTTCAACTTGTTTTTGAATATGTCATCATCCCACTCCACCCCATCTAAAAAACGTCCCTATCCTTTTCCCCCTAGCAGTCTTCCCTCATTACCTCCTCCTCCCCCTCTTCCCTCCTTTCCCTCCTTTCCCTTCCCCCCTCGCACTCAACCACTCCTCCCCTCCTCCTCTTCTTCCTCCCGTCTTAACCTTCCTCCCTCCGACGTACTATCCCCCCGCGAATAACAAACCCCGCTGCGGATGCATGACCCCTGCTGTATCGGATAGGATGTGGGAGCATGAGGGAGAGGTAGGAAAAAAATCTGCATGGTTGGGAGTTGTATGCGTGGGACAGTGGTATGGATAGGGGTTTAGGGGAATGAGGAAGGGTGTGGGATGGTTCAAGGGGGTTTTAGAGGGGTTGGGAGAGCGCGGAGGGAAGAAGGGGGTTTCAAAGTGCAGGTGCCGATGGGTGGGTGTGGTTTCAGTCGATCGGGGGGGGTGGGGTACGTGATCGATGGGAGCGGCAATGGTGGGTGGACGATTTAGGGTTGGGAGGAATGGGAATCGGTTGTTTATGGGGAACAAGCGGTGTTGGAAGGAGTAGAGAGGTTAGCTTTTGAGAAGCGGTGGAACGTTAGTGCGATGGAGGTTTTTTGTCTTTGTGTCTTGCATGGAAGTGGTGGATAGCAGACCCTAAAGCGAAAAAGACTGTAGTCTAAAGTGTGATGTATTGTTATTCGAAGATTGGCTAGGTTGGAAAGGAGTGAGATCTCCTGTAAAGTTGGTTGATTATGGAGGGACGCGTGTCGGCCGGGCTTGGTTTGGGAGAGAATGTGTTTTCGGTGAGGGTTGGCGTGAGAGATTAGAGATATGTAGGAATGCAGAGGCTTTAGATGACATGGAAAGGCTGTTATGTCGCAGGAAGAATATAGGGTAGGGGTATTTCAATCGGTGGTGGAGAACTGTGATGGGTGTATTAAGATTCGATATCCAGACATTATGCTTTGTGATGTATATATCTAAGGTAGATTAACAAAGTTGAAACAAAACCCGGGGCTGTTTTCTTGGTGACAGGGATATTTTCGAGTAATGCTTGTTGTGCCGTCTTCGCTAGGTGGGAGATAGATGGTTTGGACAAAGGATGAAGACTATGGACAGTATAAGAGAGTACACTGTGTCAACTGTCAACTCGATTACACATCGATGGACATATTTGGGAGTAAGTAAACGTCGTCCCTCGTGGCTTCGTCCGAAAGCCTTTCGTATCTATCGCAGACACAACCTTTAAGTAGAGACAGATGATACCGGTAGAACTTTGCTCAACGTAATTGTACTATATTAGCTGCTCAGAATGTAGCGAGAAAGAGGGGCGGCTAGAAGAAAAAAGTGTGGTAGATATGGCGGACGCTATAGTTCAGAGGTGGTGTGGCACCGCTGGTCAGTGCCATAGCAGCAGTTGACTCCATTGTTTGAAATATGGAGATTTCGAAATACGAGGTTGTGACTTGTGAGGACTCTTGGATCTAGTTTCCGAGTTTCAACCTCGTTTATTTTGGTTTCCTTGTCTTCTTGTATAAAGCGCCTTTGGAAGATTTTCCTATGGTAGCAAAACCGACTTGGAGGCGACATGTTATCAGGCCAGTTATAGAAGATATGCGGGTATGGTGTGAACAAGGGGTTGACCGCAAGGTTTTGTGGATCTTCGCCAAATATTTATCTCTTTTACTGCGACGTAGCAAGCACGTCTTATTTCCCGTCAGGCGTACTGTGTTGCGATGAGAAAGATACCTGGGTATAAAGGAGACGGTAGCAGCTGCAGAGAGTAAAGTGTCAGCACTCTGTTCATGCTTCTGGCTGTCTTAAAACGTACCGTTGCTTTTGAAGTCCGTTCCGTAAAAAATACCCATCTGGATTAAATGCGTAGCTCTTTGGCTTTTATCTCAACGTTGTCCGGACCCTATTGCTCTATGAACCTAGACAGCACTAGCAAAAGTTGTTGGACCAGATACAGACCGCATACGCATTTGCAATCTCTCGGAAGAGAAAGGTATATCAAACGTAGGCGGCTCGAGCAACGTTCTTCGAGCCCTTTGGGAGAGATGCATTTCATTCATTTCGTGACGGGATAAAGAACCACTTACAGATCAATCTGGCTGTTTGGAGGAACCAAAATTACGTGTGCAAAGACAATGATCATACATCGTCTTTGAGACTGTATTTGCTCGAGAAGCTATGTTCTCAATGACCAAATCTTAGGTCAGGTGACGGGTCTGTAATGCCTTAGTAAGGATAGGGAAAGCTCTCCTGGCTGTCTTGCGAAGAGCAGCCATTGGCAGCCCCGGCAGACTCGGTTCAACCAAAGCAGGGATATACATTGCCCACCTTCATCCCAGCCCCAGGCACATAGTTCGCCGTGTCCGAGGAGATCGTACGATTGGACGTGAATTTACAAGCATCCAATGGAAAGCTCGTGCTAGGGCAATGCAACAGAACCCTCAACCATAGGCTCAAGATAAGCCGTCCTCGGGATCAACGTCTTTTGCGCCTTAGTCGAGAATCATGGTGCGTGGGGGCACCTACTGAAATCCGGATAGCATCACGCCAGACCGTAGTAGTTCCCCTTTTTATATGCTAAGGAATTTGGAAGATACGACTCGAGGCCAACAGGTAACTCGAGACGACCGATCGGAGACGATCAAGACTATGGAAGGATTTATCACGAACTGATGGTCCATGCGCTGTCAGGAAGCAGGGACGATGCAATAAGTCATTCTGCAAAGTCCCGAATCTCTCGTTTCAAGGACTGAGGAGGCTGGGGAACATGGGCCTCCCAAAACCCTGCTTGTGTTATCTTCATTGGCATTCATCCGAAAATTCCACGTCCCAGCAGATAAGGTTTCGGGGGAATTAACGGTTCTGATCCTCTCGAGGCCGCCACTGACCTGCAATGAGGCCATAGGCTTAGAGATAGACAATACTAACGGCAGCCCTTTCGTCCGCGCTATTGGCTGCCCAGAGATCGTCATTCATTATGCTGCGAAACGTTACCGAAAGTAGTACCAAACCCCAGGACTGACTTCCCGTCATTCCAGAGGCACCCCTCGGGGCTATCGGGGATGGAACAGCCAGAAAAGCCTGCCAGCCCATCTAGGTTATACAACACGACCATGTGATAGTGCTTGACGTGAACCAGCTAGCAACCCTACAATTGCCGGAAACAATTAAGGAGAAAGCCAGGCTGATGCCTTCACGAGCTAAATGCTCTCATGAAAGCCACAGGCACTGCTGATATGAGCCACGTCGTCTCTTCAGTATGCGCTATAAATCCTTCTGTTGCATCGGATTGTATTGAGGATCAACTTCCGGCAAAAGGTCACTCGTCGAATATCCACATGCCCAAGCTATGCCAGACGAGAGGAACTCTACAAAGACTCGAGCTCCAACTCTGCAGTTTGAAGATGCTAAAGGTCTGGATTACCAGGGCTCACAAGCCGCATACGATGGGTTATTGCGGAAATGGTGTCCGCACACCCAGTCCTTAATATTGGGTAGTAAACCCGTGGATAGACAGTCCTTTCAAACTCTTGTAGCTCTCAAAGGATCTGACCTACTTCTCGTAAATAGAGTAGTCTGCAACGTCTCTCGGGCTACCTTTACTGCATGCTGTAATGCAGACCGGAACAAGGGATATATCCGGTTGGATGAGAGCAACGTTATGGGTCATGGACTGTCATGCAGGCTTCCGCAGAACTTACCAAAGAGGTATCGATATCCTGAGGAGTGAACGTCTCTGAGTATCGCGGATTGATATTGATTGACTAATAGAGAGTTGTTGATGTATAATTAGATAGAGCATATGAACTGTATTAGCACCTGAGCGAATTGCAAGAGCAAACAGTTGATTCAGCATAATTACACCTCACCTGACCGACTCTGATAGATCAACAACAGGAGGTCATATGATGGGTTACTTAGAAACAAGAACTTGGTGCGGAGCAGGGAAATTGTAACCCAGCTCTGCCTTGAATGCCTGATCCATGGGGGAAAGAATTTCGGAGACATAGTATGGGATGGCGAGGTCGAGAAGGCCGAGTGTAATACTCCAGCCCAAGAACTTCGAGAACAGTTATCGGTGTTGGGGGTGGGATTCGCCTGTTGACGTTTAGAGTCCAATCCTTTACGGCTGACTCTGCCAGCCTTCCTGCACAACGGCATTGCAGCTGATCAATGAGATCGCCCGTGATTTAACGTAATAACGGGGGGATAAGGTGGACAGGCTGTAGTCGTGGTGGCAAGAGGTCGGCAATTAGTCCAAAGGGCTGAAAGCCGGTGCCGATGAGTACCTTGAATCGTGTCCAATGGATGATTCTGGAACACACTTTCGGTGACCCATACATCTTCATTGTGCGTAATCCGAGGCACTATCGTGGTTTGACTGCCCTGCCATCAGATTGCGGTGTACCGCGGGTTCTTTTCTGTCCTGTCTTCTTGTCCTGAAATACTGAGGTACATGCATGGCACTATTCTTATCCTATCAGCCCCACGGGTGGCAAGAACCTGCACGATCCGATTGGAGACGTACAAGATCCATTATGCAAGGTACAGATGTGTCAGCTGAGGTGCGTCAATCGACGCGAGAGACGAGAAAGGTACGTACTGTTGCTGCTGAGGAACTCATGGATAGTAGTATGTAGAGGGTTAAAGGAAGATAGAAGATACAGTACCTACGGTAGATTTAGAATTTAGAGTCTCAAGCGGCGGACGGGTTAGCCCTTGTCTCAGTCGGCTCAGCCCCTACTCTCAAAGCTGAATATATCACTGCTTTAGTGATAAATAACAAATATAAAGAAAAACATTTAAGTGGTTGATCTTTTAATGATTGCAACTCGTTACTAGTGCTAAAGAATCATATTAATAATGCAAAATTTTATATAGTTCCAGTATACAGAAATCATGAGTAATCGAGATATGCAATTAAAATTTGAACATCATGTATTACTTATTAAACATATTACCAGCATATATTATCATAAAAGCAGTCATGTAAACATTCATGATTAATAATGTGTTAAAAAAAAGAAATCTTGCGAAAGAGAATTTGCGAAGAGAATTCTTTGTCAATACAGGCATTATCGGCTCAGATTATTCTGAAAGACCTCTCAGTGTACGTTATACCGGATTGAGTTAGATCTTTCTACTAGATGGGGCTGAGCTGAGCCGACTGTAGACAAGGTTAGCCCGCTCGGGGAAAGTGCCCTTTAGTAGCTGGCCTTTTAGTTGGCCTCTCGCGAGCCTTCGACTACGGTTTCGATTGTCTTCCTTTGCTGCTGACTTTCCAATTTAATTCCGCTCATGTCAGACGGTCACCCCCGATAGAATACTACTGCATGACTGCTGGCATGGGAGAAAAAGCCATGAGGATCACCTGCCTCATACTGATGACCTATTCCCTTGCTAAACCCGCTCTGCCCCCTATGGATTACAGCACCTAAAACATTCTGGCTGATGCTGCAGCGACCCGTATCAACCAAGGCGCAGGCTAACTAGGCTCGTGTTCCTGCATCATCACAACGAGCCACCACACCACACCACACTCCTCCCACTTCCATTGCCCCGTAGAACTAGACACCCAGTTGGCGAGACGAGACGATCCAAGACGATCCAAGGCAACAAAGATCCGGCGGCGGACCCCGCAGTGCAGCGCCGTGGTGCCTGAAGCCGCGGTGGTTGTAGTTTCGGACTCGTTCGGCCAAACTGGCTATCCAACGTGGTTCGCTATGACTATGTGCTGAACATTCTATGTCTGCATGATGCTGCAAGCTGCCAAACTGCTCTGACAACAAGGCATGACGCCGAAATTCTCGATACGAGCTTCGAGTACTAAGTGTCTCGCACGGAGGCAATGAAGTGTGGTAACAAGATTTGACAGCAGCAGCAGCAGCAGCAGTGCGTGTAAAGAGTTTGGAGCAAGCGCTGCTTGGTACCGGTTCGATGGCGCTAGTCTCCGGTTGGGAGACGATAGTATTTATACTTCTCAGAGTAGAGGAATCCTACCGGTGGTATTCTGGCATGGTGTGCTGCGGATCTCGATTCGCTGGCTGTCGAAATCGATTTTCCAATACTTAACCTTCCATCTATGCCTCTTCCCTGCGCTCTTTTGGTTTCAACGAATCGTCCTCCCTTGTATTAGGTTTTAATTTTTTGTCTTTCCTTCGAACGTCTCGAGTGTATAGCTAGCTCCACGAAATTAGCTTGAAATGACAGGGGACAACGAGCGATTTGATTTGATACCAAGCTCCCTCGGGTTTTAAGAGTTTGAGTGGACTCTTACTTATGTACAAGAAGAGCTTGTCGCCCAATCGTCTCATGAAAGCAAACACCACCCTCATCCAGAGCCTTGCGCTTTCAGGAACTGACATATCTTTCCGAGATTGTTTAGTAAGTCTTTTCGCCTTCACAACACTTCAACCATTTTGTCTTGCTTGAAACGTGGAGATATCAGACACCCTTGTTCAGGACAGCCTGCCATTCATCCTCCCTCGGCTTGATCTTCTATTCGTCAAGCCGCGCCCCACGCTGTGAGCCAGAGCGGAAGTTTCAGATCTTCCCTACATTAGCTCCGTCTTTAAGGCACTGTCCGCAGCTTCCCAGGCTCCCCAGGCTCCCCAAATCTCATCTCCTGCCATTTTCCCGTTCGACGCCGTTCTTTAATGCACAGGAAACGGCGTTGCGATGGTACATATGACCTTGACGGATTCTATCCTAATTTCGCTTGTGTGTGTGTCTTCATTTATATCTCTCCACACATCCAGTGTCAGCTTGTTGGCATCCTCGAACAAGGTTTTCTCTTCTTACTACGTACCCACCTTACCTTATGTTTCAACGGGCGTGTGCAACATGCAAGTGCTGACCTGGTGCAGTTCTAGTGGCCGCTTTTAGTTGAGGATCCCCATCCGCACAATTCGTTCGACGTGCCAGACCACTGAAGCGAAAAACTTACGCGGCAAGCCTAAGCCCTAGGTACCGGTCCGGACAACCCTAAGCATAACCGGCGGAGATACCTGAAGATTGATAAGGAACGTCGCCAGCGAAGTCGACCCTCACGGTCCGACGACGGGCCTCTGGCCTTTCGCAGGTGTCGGCAAGGTGTCGAGAGCACCATCATTATATCCAGGGCTACGTGGTCGGGTTGGTGCGATCAAATTGCAGTGTCTTCGATGAACAACAACAGTAAGTTTACCTCTGTGTTCATATAGCGGTTGTGCATAACGCCTTGGGGATTCATCTGCAACTTTTTCAAACATTATGTTGTTCTCAAGGCTAAAATCGATCTGTTTGCTACTTGAAGTTCTGTACCCTCTTACAAACCCGTTGGAATACTGTCAGATACGCATGCAAGGGGTCGTTAACCATTATTGACATTGCTTTTCACCTTATACCCCCAAATCTTTTGACCCGAGGGTATGGTACGATGTCTTTGATATTGGCTGAAAAGCTGGGAGCGTGGACCAGGTTGTGCTCACATCCAATTGCAATCCCCGCCCACCTTTGTTTTTTTGCTGATCTCCTCTCATTCGTGTATCACCGTGGTGGCTAGTGACTAACAAGGCACTAGCGCTCCTCCACGGTCCCTACGACTACCCTCTCCAGACCGAGAGCGAGTCGCTAGGGCAAATCCGGGCATATGCAAGCCAAACCCCGTTGCTGACTGAAAATTCCATTGGGAGTCTTCATCGGTCTGACGGCTACGGCTTGCTAGGCCAGCAACTCGTCCACTCGATGCCATTGCATCCCGCCAAGCCTTTCGGTTATGCGTCTCAACCCAGCATTCTGGCTGTGCCGTCGTAAGTTTTCCTCGTTCGGAAACCCCATCAGTCTTTCCGTACGCCCCCTAAGCGATGCCATTGGTTCGTTCACTCCATCTGCCTTGTTTCATCTTCTCTTGCCTTCTTTCCTCCTCACCTCTTTGCCCCCATATGCTGTCATGGTATTATTGGCACCAGCATTCTGAATTGCGCGATATTTCGTGCATAACCCAGCGGCGTGGCTCGTCACACCGATCACACGACGTGGTATCAATTCTCTAGCCATGCATTAGCTGTTCTCCCGCCGTCTAGGCGTAACACCGAATTTCACGATGATCTGATGTACTCTCAGCCGCGCCGCGGAACCACAGCACTCGAATATGGCTAACCAATGAATCATATGAGGCATCAGTTTCCAGACTGGACCTGGACTATCCTTGAGTCCACTGGATTCGAGTTGTGATTCTGCATCGACCAGTCCCAGTTCAGCCTCATCATCCTTTGTCTTCTCACCCCACGCCACTAATTCCACGAATGGCTTCAACAACATTGCAGGCTTCTCCTCGGCAGCGCCAGTGGGCTACCCGACAACGCTGAAGTATCCGCAGGCATACTTGCCAACGATGTACGACGGTAGACCACGAAACACATCAATGTGCGTTCCCTTCTCGCATGCTTGTGCTTCCCATCTTCATCTTCCTTGAGCCATGGCAATCTTGTCGTCTGACCGTTATCGTCGAATACTAGTCCGTCGTCCACGGGTATGCCACCTCCCTCGCAAGCTCCAGGAAACACCAATGCAGTGTTACCATCGCTTGGTACGACCACAAGAGACTCCTACCCAACATCATCGCCTCACTTCCCCAGGGACGGATATCCTCCTCATGGGAATTCCAATTTCCTATCCAATCCTTCAGCAAATTCTATTCTGGCTAGCCCTAGAGTTCTCGACTCATCCCTCAATCCAATGTCGCAAAATACGAGCGCCAGCTACGGCCTCCCGGGTCAGGACACCTCAGCTTCCTACCCGCTTAATTCACAGAACACGGTGCCTCCATTCGTAAAGACCAGAGCTATCCAATCCATCACCGACAAGAAGGGCCAGTCTGTCCAAGTGGAAGTCCAAGCAAAGATTGACAAAGGATTTTTCCAAACTGACCCGGAGCAAGATTGGACTTGTTATCGACGCAATTACTTTTCGGTCGCCTGTTCCTATAGCCTCAAGCCGTACTACAATACCGCTTCTGAGCCTCTATATCTGGGTCGAGATCGGATCCAGGCTTTCGCAATGTGCATATCAGCCAGGGTTGACGGTGAAGAAGGAAAGGTTATCGACCTGGTCCAACACACCCCGAAACGCGACAAAGGGCCTATGGGACGACCAGAAAAGGTGAAATTGACACCACATCCCTCGGGATCGCTAGGAATCTACGATGCCGGCGGAGGCATCAGCCCCAGTTCACAGCTGACAAGCCCCGAGTATGAGCCAGTTTACGCACCATCTGCGCCAACCCAGCAGCAAAGTCAGACGATGGCAACATTTGATCGTATTCAATTCAAGAATGCTACAGCCAACAACGGGAAGAGAAGGGCGGCACAGCAGTACTTCCACATTGTGGTGGAGTTATTTGCCGATGTGCCAAATAGCCAATCTTCACCAAGTCCATGGACTAAGATTGCCACTCGAATATCTGCTCCCATGGTTGTACGCGGTCGTTCGCCCGGCCACTATTCAGAAGATCGTCGTAGCAGCTCAACGAGTATGGGTCCTGGAGGGGGTTCTAGTGGCGACAGTGCCGGAAGTCAAGGTAACTCGAATGCCCCTGGTCCGCCCGGCGCGTTGCGAGGTGGCATGTCAGCGCTGCCTTTCGCCGGATCTTCCCGAGTGGGTAGCGGTGCGTACCGATCGCATCGCGATTCTCAGCACGACTCCCTTTCGAACAGTCCTTCCAAGATCTCTTCGGCCTCATCAAGCTATGGTAGCGCTAAAATTATGTCGCTTGAGCGCCCCCGAGATCTCGTCCTCACCAAAGAAGAAACTAGTACTATAGACGATCACGAGGGCTACCTATACTTTCCTTCGCCTCTTGCCGAGATTCCCGAGAACGGTCGTTTCATGCGTCCTCAGCTTCCGTCTGTCAGTTCCAGTGCGTTCAAAACCGAGCCCCTGCTTACTCCATCCCACTACGAACCTTCGTACAGCTATATCAACAACACTCCGGAAAGGCAGCATACCGGTTTGGAATCAAGGGCGTCTATTAAAGAGGAAAATGCTGATTCTCCTACCGGCTTTTCTTGGTTTCAACCGAATGACGGTCGCCAATCACATCCAACTTCAGCACTGAGCAATCCTGATTATCTCCGGAGCTGTGGACGATTTCAAGGGGTTGAAAGCAGCCGAGGGTACTATCCCGTTGCGCCTGCATTGTGAACAGGCGATTGGCCTCATGATGCTTCTTCTACCGCGACCGTCAATCTCCTATAAAGCCACTTTTTGAAGTCTCAATCCGGCCAGCCAATGATGTGGACTCGACTCAAAACCTTTAACGTACAAAAATCGTACTAACAATACCCGGATCCGTAACTAATCTTTTTCATTGATGTTTCTTCTTTTTCGGCGACCCTGATTGCCCTTGGAATTTCGTTATTTGACTTTGGTAGTAACGTTGATGGGCAACGAGGGACGATGTAGATGGACTTCAATCATTGTTTTGGCGCTATATACCTTGGGTTGGGAACCCTATAGAGGGAACGGCTGGGCAGGATATGGCGGGATGCGAACAGGATATAGTATCGGCGCTACAGGCTGGGAAAGCTGGGAAAGCTGCAAAAGCATGGTTCGCAGCGGCAATGTTCTAGACGGGATACTTGGGGGACTACCAGTGCTGGCTAGCATTGTGATGGTTTTGCAAATGCACTATTAGAGTAGAACAATCGTTTGGACTACTTCAAGCAAATCAGACCGAGAATGACATGAAACACAGTCGTGATGGAAGACCTGGGTGGCAACAGGCATCGGCACAATTGGAAGAAAACCCCAGCAAGTCCATTAGCATTTCTGTCGAAATTGGGATGATGTCAAGCGTAGCAGGACGTTCTTACTACGACTTGAAGAGAATGAAAGGTCGATACTACTCCACTTCAGCAAGAGCAACATCAACGTCGTGTAACAATCGAATATCGGATCATTCCAGGCATCGTGAAGGTGAATTGCTTTAAAGGGGTAAACCCTCTTCTCAGTAAAAGGGTGGAGAAACCCCCTGAGATTGGGCAGCCATCGGACTCTGGCCGTTAGCGAAACGCTAAAGTGAGATACATGCTCGCCGTACTAGCCTTCCCCCCGCGTCATCACACTTTCCACTTTCCACAGGATTTACCAAGGTCGACGTCGACCTCCTCCCCTCCTCCCCTTCTCCTTAACTACTTTAATGTGTTTCTAGTCCTCTACATCAAGCTGATTTACTTTCTAGAATCACTATTGAACGCCTCACTCACAATCAAGCTGAGCAGTCACGCGAATACTACCAACATAGGCGGTCTGGAACGTTTGACGTCGCCGTTACAGGTTACTGCACCTTACCTCGCCATTTTCCCTAGCCATCCCAAAACACCACAACTCTTGAGGACTAGTGTCTACTTTGCCATCTCCTAATCCTATACCAAGTCCTACTCAGGCACAATGTCCCGTTTTGGTGGTGACTCTCGTCCTTACGGTGGTTATGATCGCGGTGGTGGAGGCGGGGAACGCTGGGATCCTGAGCGTTTCGGTCGTGAAAGAGACCGTGCCGAGAGATCTCGAGGTCCAGCGCTTGCGGAACGAGATATCTACGAAGAACGTGACGTCTTTCAACCGAGACCGAGTCGTGGTAGTGCGAGGCGAGAGAGTTCCGCCGACGGTTTCTACCATGGTGGTGGAGGAACCAGGGGCCAAGCATCCTTCGAGGAGAAAGATATCTATCGTCACGAAGAGAGATTTGGGCCGCCAGCAAGACGAGCAAGACCGCCGCCAGCAAGATATTACGATGAGGAGGTAGACAGCTTCGATGGGAGCCCTGGCAGAGGCCAGATAGTACCTTTCGAGAGTCGTAGGACAAGCATCAATATCGAAAAGAATTACACCCCACCACCTCGGCGAGCTCCACCGAGGCCAACCATCATCCGGCGCCAATCTAGCCTTGACACTTTCGATCGGAAACCACTGCCTCGATACGGAGCTCCAACGAGAGGGCCTCCTGAGACTATTGTCATCCCCACTAGGAGCCGCAGGAGGAGTCCGCCGCCAAGGTTTGTAGAACGAGATTACGAAGAGGATATCAGGGTTGCTGAGCCCGATTTTTATGGCGATGAAGATTTCAGGGGCTTCAAAGAGAGAGAAGTCTCTACGGTTAGGAGACGAAGAACTAATAGTGAAGTGGCTGAGTTCAAAGAAGAGATTTTGGAGGTGAAAGAAGAGGAGCCGTTCCCGAGGCGTGGTAAGACCAAGATGCCGAGGAAGCTGGTCAATAAGATGGCCATCATTGAACTGGGATATCCGTTTGAGGAAGAGGTAAGTCAAATTATCCTGGAGTCTAACCCTTCCTTATTCAATTTACAGGGAGAAACCATCATCATCCTCAAGGCTCTGGGTAAAGAGCATATAGACGAAGTCATCAGGATAAGCAAGGAGATGAATGAAAGGCCCGTCAGGGAAGAAGGTCAGTCGTTCTTCTAGTCATCTTAAAACGTCTTTGGCTTACCATTTGGCAGTGCGGAAAACCTATGTAATCGAATCTGGCCCTCCTCCGCCTCCGCCACCCGAGGTTATAGAACGCCGTACGGAAATCATTATTAATCCTCCAGAGCCAGCCGAAATCCCGCGCTCAGTTCGTGAATGGGACGTAATGAGCGGAACTGCAGGAGGCAAATCTGAGCATGGCCACAAATCCGAATACGGAGGCCACAAATCCGAATACGGAGGCCATAAGTCCGAATACGGAGGCCATAAGTCCGAGCATGGCGGCCACAAATCCGAGCGTGGAGCTCGGTCCCACAAGAGCCACTCTCGAGCCCGCAGTTCGTCCTCTTCCAGCAGCAGCTCTGGTCCCTCAGCCATTGAAATCGTCCGCAAACCCAGCAAAAAACACCGTCATCGCTCCCGTTCCTCCGCCGGCCACAAAACTGAATATCTTCAAGAAGAAAAAGGCGAATCAAATTCGATGCACGGGCTCTCGCTTGTCGTTCCGAGCCGCAGTAAAGACGCCCACAAAGACGAGCGTCAGATCAAAGCCGAGATCCGTGCGCTGGAGGCGGAGAAGAAGATGCTCAAGTACGAGAGGGAGATTGAAAAGGAGCATCGGAAGGCGGACAAGTATAAAGAGGAGCCGGTCATACTCGAGAGAGATAGAGACGTGGTGAAGATTGAGAAGGATCGCAAAGGTAGGATGAGCCTTGTAAGATAGTGTTGACTTGGGGAGGAAGAGGAGGCTGATCTTTGTTCATCTGGGTACAGCTCCTCCGAATCCGAAGGTTATTAAGGCTATGTTGGCGACTTTGACTTAGCTCTCGTCTTGGGTCGTGGCAAGCGCTTGCCAATGCTTCGATGCAAGCTTTCAGCTGTATTGGCCTAAACCGATATGGACGGTCACCTTTGGACGTCTCGTTTGCAACACTATCC
>JAABUV010005923.1_pt1 | contig 13619 bp, 16 predicted proteins | sample 5559971 | NCBI WGS metagenome assembly JAABUV01 (sample SAMN10711881, study PRJNA513362) | rock metagenome | isolation source: Antarctica rocks | place: Antarctica: Victoria Land, Knobhead nord | collected 2015-12-19
CTGTACTGCGCAGGCCGGGGCGGGCCGCCGCACCGTCCACCGGGATGGCCAGGAGATCGGCGGCCGCGCGCGACACGGCCGGGTGCGCATGCGTGCGCACCAGCGCCAGCTCCCACAGCTGCCCGCCGGCGGCGGCGGCGGCGGCCGCGGCCAGGTCGTTGACGGGCGTGCCGGCCGGCGGCGGGACCGCCGCCGGCCCGGGCTCCTGGTCCAGCATGCCGCGCAGGCGGTGGCTGCGCCTGCGCACACAATACAAGACAGGGTAAATAGACCTTGTATACAGATTAATGTTTTTCTATCAATATAAACGCAGGCGCAGTCCACTGCCTGCGCGCTCGCACAGGGTCACAGCTCGCAGCGCCAAATCGCCAGACCTGGGCGGCGCCAACGAGTTGACACACAGGCTCTGTGAGCGCATGGAGCGGGGCGACGTGGCAGGCGAAATTCTGTGATCTGGCTTGAGCACACGCTCTTGCTTCATGCCGCGCATCACAGGATCCTCCAGGTGTTGCACCAACTGGAGAATTGCACGTTGAAGACCGCAGGGGCGATCGGACCACAAGAAGGGCGCGCCCCCTCTGCTCCCGGGCACATGCCTGCATGCTTGGGGCCATGGCAGCGCAGCGCGCGTGCGCGCGGCGCGGCGGGCCGCACCACAGCACGCGGTCCAGCACGGCGAGCAGCGCCAGTGCGCGCATAGGGTCAGGGTGAGGGTCAGGGAGGGGGCCGCACCGCAGCATGCGGTCCAGCACGGCGAGCAGCGCAAGCGCGCCCGGCGCGTCCAGAAACTGCGCCGTGCCCGCCAGGCGCTGCGCAAACGCGGCCATGCGCCCGGCGTCCAGCGCCTTGGCCTGCGGCGGGCGCTTGATTAGGCCCGGGCGGAGGGGTAGGGTGGGGTCGAAGCAGGGTCACCCGGCCGCTGCCGCATGCGCCCGGCGTCCAGCGCTTTGGCCTGCAGCAGGCGCGCCGTCGGGCCCGGGCAGGGGTGGGCATCGGGTTGATGCTCATCCCGCGCAAAGAGTAAAAGCGCCTGGGAGGAGCACCTGGTCGACCAGCAGCGCGGTCGCCGCGCGCGCCAGCAGCACAGACGTCGGCTCGTCCGCCCAGCCGCTGCCGCCATCCGCCCCGTCCGCGTCCCCCGGCCGCAGCGGCTCGGACGCCCGCGGGCCGCCCCGCGCTCCCTGGCCGCCCCGTTCACGGGCCGGCCCCTCGCAGCCGCCCGCGCCCGCCTCGCCGCCCGCGCCCGCCTCGCCGCCCGCGCCCGACGCGCCGTCGCGCGTCGGCTCGCGCTCCAGGAGGGGCGCCAGCGGCGCGGCCGCCAGCGCGGCGAACAGGCCGCTGAGCAGCGCCTGGCGGTCCACGTTGAGCGCCTCGCCCTGGCCCCTGCGGGGCAGCACACGCCGCTATCCATGACCCTAACCCCACACGCACTTCTCCTGACCCTTACTTCACACGCACTCTCCATGACACAAACCCCACACGCAGCCACCGTGACTCCAACCCAGAACGCACTCTCCATGACCCTGGCCCCAGACGCGCTCTCCATGACAAGCGACCACGTGCGGCCTGTGCGCGCAGCCTCCCAGCTTATTGCACCATTGCCGCGCATCGTTTAGCCGGATACGGCCATGCCGGGTTCCCCCGGGGCGCCGCGGCGGCGCGCGCCGCGCGCCGCACCGCAGCAGCTCACACGCGGCGAGCAGGCAGGCCAGGCGCGCGCGCAGCGGCAGGCCGGGCGCGGCCAGCAGGCGCTCCAGCGCGGCCAGCAGGTCGGCAAAGTACTCGACGCCCATCAGGTGCGCGTAGCGTGCCAGGCCCTCCAGCGCCGGCGCCAGCAGCGGGAAGCGCGTGCCGCCGCGCGCGTCGCCCACTGGCGGCCCTGCCGCGGCAGGCGCTCTTGTGTACTTTTCCAATTTTCCATCCCCCTTGTGTCAAAACGCCAGGGACTCCAGCGAAAAATCCAGAAGGCCTGAGGGGGCCTGGTTATGCGCCTTGGCGCGGCGGTTCCCAGCCGGGCTGCGGGAACGCCGCTGTCTCGCGCAGGCTCTGCGCGACGCGGGGCGGCCACGCGCGGGCAGACCGGCATGCACCCTACCCTAACCTTAGTGCACTCAGGCGCAGCGCCTCGTCGGGGTCCCTGCCGTGTATGGTGTGGGAGGGTGTTGCGCAAGCCCTGCACCAGACCCTGGGCGGGGTGCACCAGGGCGGTCAAGCGCCAGCAGCCCGGAGGCCGCGTGCTTGAGCACGCGGAACAGCGCCTCGAACAGCGCCTCCAGCAGCGCGCTCTGCGCGGCGCGCCGCTCGGCCGCGTCCACGCCCGCCTGCGCCTCCTTGAACCCGCGGCTGACGTCGTCGCCGGCCGCCTTGCGCGCGCGGCCCTCCTTGCGCGCGGCCTTGCGCGACAGCCGCGCGCCGCCTGCGCCGCAGCGGACGGTCACCCTCCCCGAACACCCTCCGAACTCTATGCGCGCAGGCACCACCGGGCATTGCGTAAATTGCGGCTCGACAGGGCAAGTGCCGGCGCGTACCGCGCCCAGCACTAGCATTCCGCCTGACCCTGGGCTCCCTTCCTGGCGCTCCCGCGCTAACGGGCGCAGCTAGCCCCTCAGCACTGCGGGCTGCCGCAGCTGCGGCGCTGGGGGCGAGCCCCGGCAGGCGGGGCGGCCCAGATTGGCGAGCCGCACGCCGCTGCCGCCCCCGCACCCACCCCTGCACGCTCACTGGACGCGCCTGCGAAGGTCTAGGGTCGGGCCCTGCCGACTGGGACACCGCCAGGCGCCACCTGCGCGCTTGCCCTTCAGCCGCGCACCGTCGGCGAGCCGCAGCGCAAAACAGCGCGCGGGGTAGGGTAGGCTCAGGTGAGATTGAATCTCATATAACGTGGCGGGTTTTGGTGTTGGGCGCCCGCCTGCGCGCTTGGCCTCCAGCGGAACGGCGTCGGCGAGCCGCAGCGCGAACAGCGCGCGCAGGACGCTCGGCGCCACCGCGCACTTGCGCCGGCGGATGAGGTCGGCCACGAGCTGCACCTGCGCGCGGCGCCGGCCGCGCCGCCGTCACGGCCTCGAGCCACACAGGAACGACGCGACTGCGCAGCGCATTTCAGCCCTTGCTCCTCTCCACAAGCGCGTGCGCCCGCTGACGCCCGCCCGAGCGCCGCGGCCCGAGCCAGGCCTGCCCCACAGCTCTGCCGAGGGCCGCCGGCTGGGGCGCAGCGGCAGGTCATAGGGTTATGATAGGGTTGGGGTTAAGGCGCAGCAGCAGGCCACGCAAGCCGCCAGGCGCGGGCGGGCGGCCCGCCCGCGCGCACCGCGTCCCGCGCCAGGGCGCCCGCGGTCGCCTCGGACGCCAGCAGCTGGCGCACGGCGCCGGTGGCGGCGCTCGCAATGGCCGCGTCGCGGTGCGCCATCCGTGGCACGACAGCCTGGGGCAACGCGCGGAACGGCTGCGCTGATCAGCTCAGGCTGACTGGAGATGGCATGAATGCGGTGGTGAACACAGGCTGCGTGTGCGCTAAGCTTGTTACGACAGCCTATGTTCGCCCATTGCCAGATGCCAGTAATGTCCGGCACTGAACTGTACACGCAACGCGTAGCAGCACGACAGGAAGCGAGCAGTGGTGGGGCGGACAAGGCAGAGAGCCCAGCGCAGCAGCACCTGCAGCAGGTCCGACGCGTAGTTGAAGTGCGGCAGCGCGACGAGCAGCCCGGCCAGGCAGCGCACGGCCACGCGCGCGGTGGCCAGCGCCGCGGCGCCGCCGCCGGCTCCGCTCGCCACGGCCAGCAGCCGCTTCAGTGCCGCCTGCCGCAGGGTGGCTGTCAGGTCAGCCTTGGAACCATGCAGGTCCGGCACTCGTGGTCAACGCGTAGGCGCCGGCAGTGCCGCGCCGCCCGACGCAGCCGCGGGCGTCAGCGTGAGCGCCACCTGCCGCGCCAGACGCCTGGGCCGCCGAGCCCCGTGTGCAGCGGCGCCGTCCTGCTGGGTTCATGCAAGAGCGCCACTATCGCGGGTTCCAGCAAGTACGAGTCCGTTCCCCGTAGTACCCAACCCGCAACCCTAGGCCTACACCAAACCATGCCATCATGGTCTGATGGCAGCATGCTGGATGAGGCGGGCGCGCCCAGCGCGTACCCTACCCCAACCCTGAGCTCACATTAGACCATCCCGCCCCCCGTGGCGGCATTGCCACAAAGGCGGGCGCGCCTGGTACGCGCGCAGCAGCGCGGCCTCGTGGTCGCGCAGCCGCCGCACGTCCTTGGAGACGGGCATGGCAAGCTCTTTGTCGGTCGGCAGGCGCACGCGGTAGCCCGGCACGATGTCGCGGAACACCGCCGCCTGCGACACCATCGCCAGCCGCGCCACCTGCGCGCGGCCCGGGGTCGGCGTGATCGCCTCGGCAGCGCGCCCCGCATCGCCCGAGCTAGGCATTCGATGGCAGGACTTGTGCTCTTTCTCACGCAGGAGCGCACAGCACTGCTGCACGGGTGTTTCACTTTTTGTGTCAACAGAGAGCGGGGCGAGCAACACAAGGTGCCCTCGCATCAGACAGGTCTGTGGGGATGTAGCCTCAAGCCAACATGAGTGAAAGAGGGAAAGAGGGAGCTCCCAGATGTTGGGTTGCCCCCAGGGCAGGGGTGGGGGGCAAACAGGAGGCCGTATCACACGCCCACATATGCACACGTCTGCGTCCAGCGCGGCGCACCACGGGGTCGGCGTCGGCGGCGAACGCGTCGAGCACGCGCAGGTCGGCGAGGCGCGCCTCCGGGTCGGCCAGCAGCGCGGTCGCCGCCTTGGCCAGCGCCTGGCGCGCCGCCTCGCGCCGCTCCTGCCGCGCCTGGAAGTCCTGCCGCCGGCAGCGTCGCGTGTCACGTGAGGTAGGGTACGCATAGGGTTATGCGCCTTGGCCAGCGCCTGGCGCGCCGCCTCGCGCCGCTCCTGCCGCGCCTGGAAGTCCTGCCGCCGGCGGCAGGCCGTGTCACGTGGGGTTGGGTTGGCGCAGGGTATCCGCCGCGGCCGGCGCCTGGCGCGCCGCCTCGCGCCCCTCCCGCCGTCACTGGAAAGCCCTGGTGTGTTATATGGGCAGGGCGTCCTGTCATTGGCCAGCGGAGCATCTCTGGTTGCAAGGAGAGACACACGCCTAGCGACGCTGTGCTCCCGTGAGTGCTGCTTACTGTGGCGCCAACGCCGCTGCTAGGGAACCGCCGTGCGATGGCGCTGCACGTATGGGGTAGGGTGGGGCACGCGCGCACCAGCAGCTCCGCCTCCCCGGGCGCCGAGCAGCCCGGCGCGGGCGGCGGGCGGCCAGGGCCCTAAACCCAACCCTAATGTTGCCTTGCAATGACGCTGCGCGCGCGCACCAGCAGCTCCACGTCCCCGGGCGCCGAAAAGCCCGGCGCGAGCGGCGGGCGGCCGGGGCGCCTGCCGCCCTCTGCGCGACCGGCGCTGCTGCCGCCCTGCGCGGCGTCCTGGTCCTCAGCCCCGTCCATCTCACTCGCGCCCTCCTCATCGCTCGCGGACGCGCCGGCGTCGCTGGAGACGACGGGCGACTGGCCGCGCTCGCCGTCGTCGCCGGACCCCGCCTCCTGCATGAAGTCGTCCTGCACGGTGATGCCGGCCACCTGCGCCCGCGCTGCAGAGGCTCGGCCCTGCTGGCTGAGCTACACCCACAGATGAGGCGGCGGGAGCTGGCTTCAACAAGCGGCTGCGTCCAATCAGACAGCAGAGCTGCAGGTCAGGTGGAGGACCGTTGCCGTCCTGACGGCCACTCGCCCTACAGCACCATTGATTATTGCAACACCGAAACACGTCTGCGGCGCGCCTGCGGAACGGGCTGCGCGTCTGCCGCCGCGCCGCCGGCGCCGTCCGCCGCCCGGCCGCCGTATACGAGCTCGCCGCTGATCTTCACCGGCAGCGTGGACGCGCGCGCGCCCTCGGCGGCCTCGCGCAGGCGCCGCCGCGGCGCGCGCTCATACGCTTCGCCCTCCTCGTCGTCATCTCCTTTACCTTCACTGTCCTCGCCGCCGGCGCCGGCGCCGGCGGGCGCGCCCGCCTGCGCGGCGGCCGCCGCCGCCGCCGCGGCCGCCGCCGCGCGCTTGGCGGCCTTCTTGCCAGGCGCGGTGTCCCTGGCGCGGCGCACGCGCTGCGCTGGGCCCCAGACACCGCGCGGAGCTGCCTGCAGGACATGCTGCGCAAGGGCTGTCATTGCGAGGGACGCTCGGGAGAAGCGCGCTCGCTGAGCCACGTGCCAGGCGGCGCGCCTCGGCGGACGACGCCGCACTGAATAAAAGCGCAGCAGCCACAGCCGCAAGGGGGCCAGCGTGTGCAGCACATCTGCTTCCAGCCAAGTTGCAAGTCCACTTTATGGCAACCAAGAGGTGGCTTGGTGAAGCGCACTTGTTCAGCTGCTTGTCATCCAGCGCGGACAGGAAGCCTAGGCGGCTGCCGTACTGGCTGACAAAGTCCAGGTCGTCCTCGCTCACCTCCACGTCGCTGCCGCCCGCGTCGCTGGCAGCGGGCGGCGGCGGGTGCACCTGCCCCGCGACACACCGCTTCACAGCAGCACTCTTTCTTGAATACACATTCTACAGCGAGCACCAAGACATCCGGGTGCTAGCAAGGTCATTGCTGAGCGGACTGACGCACGCACTAAGCGAGCTCGTTCTTGAGTTGGGACACAAGCCGCTGGCGGTGGTCGTGGGCTCGCACACACCTTCTTGGGCCTCTTGGCGGGCGGCTGGTTGCCGCGCGCAGCAGCCTTGCCGGTCGCCTTTGAGCTGCCGCCGCTCCCGCTTCGGCGCTTCTTGCCAACAGCCCCCTTTGCACCCCGGGGCGGCTTCATGCTGTCAGGTGCAGCTGAGCAGCGAGGAGTGTAAGTCACAGTGCAGTCCTTGGAAAAATACGACTCTACTCCTTAGTGGCGCACAGTGCTGGGAACCCTGGCAGCCTCTTCAGCTTGAAGGACATGAGGAGGGAAGGCCCACTCTGAGCCTGTCCGCCCTCGTGAAGCATCTGTGGTGGCAGCCTAGGCCCCATGCGGCGGCCCATCACCCACAGTGCAGGGGCGCATGCAGTCAGGTTATGAAACTGCGCGCCGCTGTGCCCCGCAGGCGCACTGCCGCTGCGTGCAGGCCAGGCAGAGGACACGTTTACCGCATGGCGGGAGGCGTGAGCTCAGCGCCATGATGAGCAAGCGGCCAGGAATCAAGATGGCTGACACACACCGGCGCATCGCGAGCGTGGTGGCGGCCTCGCAGAAGGATGAGGAGGACGCTGAGATGCAGGCCACAGCAGAGACTGTTCCGCTGCGGTGCGCACTGGCACGGCAGCGCACTGCTACTTCAGCAAACAGGCCTGCGAGCGTTCAGCTTACTAGCGTGCTGCTATTGCATCAGTGGCACCAACCCGCCTTGAGTGACGCAGCTTAGCTTGCTCCAATACGCACAGTAATGGCGACTGCAACTGTGCGTGCAAGCAAATGCGTCACAGTGCGGCCACGCAGCGGCTGCCTCCCTCAGACACCCGGCTCTTGGAACCACGGAGTAGCTGAGGACCCCCTTTCTCGCCAGGCCTGACGCGCCCGGCAAGGACTACTTTGCCGTCAGCGCCGGCCGCGGCGCCGCGGCCACGGGCGGCGGCGGCGCTGTCGGCTGGAGGGCAAATATGCGGGTCATGGGGCTCGAGCCCTCCCCGGAGTTGATCGCTATTGCTATGGGTGCGCCCTGGGCACAGCTCTGCCTTCCTGTATGCAGCCGGAGCCGCGCTGCTGGCGGTCTGGTGCTCGGCTGGAGCAACGGCCTCCATAGTAGAGGAGGTGCTTACAGGAGATGCTGGGCGCGCTCTGCAGTGTACTTTGTACAGGGAATACTGGGGCTCGCGCGCCTGGGCGTGACGTACATGTACAAGGACGAGTTCCACCTGGAGCCTGCCACGGTGCGGCCGCACCGCCTGCTCACTGTCAAGGTGTTGGGTACATGAAAGGGTAAGGTTAGGCTTTGCCATAGGCATGGGATACATGTACAAGGGCGAGTTTTACCTGGAGCCTGCCGCGGTGCGGCCGCGCCGCTCAGACACTGGTATGCGGCGTGCGCGGGCTTTGACGCGCCCTTCGACCTGCGTGAGCCGGTGGGGGAGCGGGTGCTTGCTGACAGAGTAGAACGCAGCTGCACACTGTGTGCATGTCCAGGGAGGTGCTTGCCGGGCGTTATGCGGCTTGTCAGCGAGACAGCGGCAGCCGCCACGCTCATCGCATGCTGATCAGAAAGCCCGCTGGGTGGCTCGATTTCACCTGCGTCAGGCGGCGGGCGTGTGGACGCGCTCTGTTACTGGAACAGCATCAGCTCTGCGCAGCGGGTTGCTCAGGATGAGAAAGGTTCAGGCTTTGGTCGACCCTACCCTTACCTTAACCTAAGAAGTAAACATGCGGCTTGATGTCCGGGCTGCAGCGGCGCAGGTGGCGCTGCTGACAGGCATCAGCGCCGCGCCCTGGGTGATGAAGCCGCTGTACGGCTTCCTCAGCGACACGGTGCCCATCTTCGGCTACCGGCGGCGCTCGTACCTGATCATCTGCGGTATCCTGGGCGCGCGCCTGTTCCCCGCAGCAAGACGTAACGAGTGCGGCAGAGCTGTGCATCCCCAAGCATGCGCATGCATTCCAGTGCACTCCAATGCAACTATGCCTTGTGCATATGCAACTTGATTCATCGACGTGGCCGAACGCTGTGCGTGCAAGCAGCTTGGCTTCCGCTTGCGCTTCCGTGTTGCGCACGAATGCACGCCGCACCTCTCTGCCAAATTACATCTGGGTTTCAGGTGGCAGCTTGCGCGCAGGCGCGGTGTCCTGGGCCGCGATGGCGGGCGCCGTGCGCTCGCCAGCGGGCGCGGTGGCGGCGACGCTGCTCGGCTCGCTCGGCACGGCGTGCAGCGACGTGGTCGTGGACTCCATCGTCGTGGAGCGATCGCGTGGGCAGCCGCAGGCGCGACCCTGACCGGCGGCGGCCCTGCAGACCCTACCCTACCCCGATGCCCGCCAACATGCGCTTGCTGGGTGGCAGCTTACACCAGTTTGCCGCGCAAGATGGTTTGCCCCATAACGGCCACAGTCCTCGAGCTGCTGACATATGGCGGCTCCCGGCCGGGCAGGCGACGGCGGGCTCGCTGCAGTCGCTGTGCTGGGCGTCCTCCGCGCTGGGCAGCGTGGCCAGCGCATACTTCAGCGGCGCGCTCGTGGAGGCCTGGGGCCCGCGCAGCGTGTTTGGCCTGACCGCCGTGTTCCCGCTCGTGGTCTCTGCGGCCGCCGCGCTGATCGACGAGCAGCCGGCCGCGCCCGCCAAGCTCAAGGCCGACGAGGGGCAGCCTGGTGGGCGCCCGCCCGTTCTGCCCTGGCTTGCAAGCAGTCCACTCTGTTAGACGCGAGCAGCTGGCAGGAGTCGGAGCTCGCCAAGTTGCGGCGCGATGCGGGCACCCCTGTTCTGCGAACGGAGGCAGACGCCGGAGGGGCGTACGAGCTGTGGTCCCAGCACGCGCAAGTCAAGAGCCATAAGAGAGCACACAAGCGCGGGTTGCACTGCGCCCCCGCGCATGTGGGCCAACACGCGCGCTACGTCCAGGTCCCGCGGCGGCGCTCCTGGGGCGGCTGCTGGCGCAGCTGGACGCGCTGTGGGGCGCCATCAACCAGCGCTCCATCCTGCTGCCGGCGGTGTTCGTCTTCCTCTGGCAGGCGCGGCGCCCGCTCGGGGCGCGGCGCATGCACCTGATTGCCTGCTGCAATCCGCACTGGCGCAGCTCGGGGCCTTAGCCGCCAGCGTATGCCCCGCCTCCGCCATGCCGAGATGCTGGCGTGGCGACAAGTGGTAGCCTGTGTTGATGGCTTCTATATGTTCGCACGCCAACACCCTGCGCCCTGCGGATGTCAGCACAAAAGGCCGCTTGCGTGGACCACGTCCTTGTTTCCATGGTACAGCACGCTCGTCGCGCATGCGGGCATGGTATTGGCCACAATGTTTTGGCCTTTGCGCTCGCCCAACCCTGACTCTATACCTGCCGCGCAGGCAGGTTCGCCTGGGAGACGGTGCTTACTTCCAGGGCTCTGGCGCCCGTGCTTGCTTGATTGCAATCCTAACCCCGCCGCGCAGGCAACGCCCACCTCGGAGACGGCCATGTTCTACTTCCAGACCAACGCGCTCGGCTTCACCCCCGAGTTCCTGGGCCGCGTGCGGCTCGCCGGCGCGCTGGCCAGCCTGGCCGGCGTTGGCGTGTACAACGCGGCGCTCAAGGACGTGCCGCTGCGGCGCATGTTCCTGTGGACCTCCGTGCTTGGCGCCGGGCTCGGGCTCACGCAGATCCTGCTCATCACGGGCGCGCGCCTCTGGGCTCGGGCTCGCACTGGTCCTGCATTTCATGGGCGCGCGCCTTGGGCTCGGGCTCATGCAGACGCTGCATATCACGGGCGCGCGCCGCCGCGCGCGGCGGGCCCCGGCCGGCCCTGCCCGCGTGCCGGAGCTCCCTGCATGCATGCCTGCGCTGGGCCCGGTGTGGATACCGCGCAGCCGGGCTCACGCGGTCGGCGCCCCCGGCGCCCCGGGCTGTGCCGTGCCGCGCTGGTGGCCTGCGAGGGCTGTGCTTGCGCGCTGCCGCGCCGCTCCCGGCTACGGCCCCACGCGTGCTCGTGCTTGTGCTGTCGGCCTGCCTGCGCTGGTTCTGCTGAGCGCTGCCGAGCACGTGCGGCCACGTGCGCATCTGTGATGCGAGGTCCCTAGCAGCAACGGGTGCCTGGGCGGCTGACGCGCGCCAGACGCGGCGCAGGCACCAACCGCGCGCTGGGCCTGAGCAACGAGCTGTTCGTCCTGGGCGACTCCGTCGTGCTGACCGTCCTCAGCCAGGTCGCGTTCATGCCGGTGCTCGTCCTGGCCGCCCGGCTGTGCCCAGAGGTGTGTCCGCGACCCCCATCCACGCTCCCGTGTGGCTCTGCATCGCGCCGAGGAACATGGCTGCATTCCCTGTCCTATGCTGGCTCGCGTGTGCACCAGAGTAGCAGGGACAGATGCCTGTCCAGGTAATCCACTGTCTGCACACTACGCGGGGGTGTGAAGGGGATGCAAGTCATGGAGATGGGCGCTCCTGACAGACGCTGGGCATGACGGGCGCAAAGTGTGCAGTGCCTGTGCTGAACGCACCGCGGACCTGCCTCACTGCGCTAGCCTCATCACAGCTAACGGCCGGAGCGGGCTCGGTGGAGCGGCAGGGCGTGGAGGCGACGCTGTCCGCGACGCTCATGTCCATCATAGGGATAGGGTTGGGTAGGGTATGGGTGATACCCTATGACGCTTGGGTGGGGGGGGCGGCAGGGCGTGGAGGCGACGCTGTTCGCGACGCTCATGTCCATCCTGAACGGCGGCAGCTTTGCCGGCGGCGCGCTGGGCGGCGCGCTGACGGCCGCGCTGGGCGTCACGGCGGACGACTTCCGGCTGCTCTGGGTGCTGGTCGCGACGTGCACGCTGAGCTCGCTGCTGCCGCTGCCGCTGCTGTGGCTCGTGCCGGACGCCAGCGGCGCCGAGGAGTCGGCGCGCATCATCGACGAGCGCGCCGCGGCCGCCGCGGACGCGCGCCGGCAGTGACCGCCGCGTGCGCTCTCCACGCGCGCGCAGCGGCCGCCGCGGACGCGCGCCGGCAGTGACCGCTGCGTGCGCGCTCGATGCGGGCTTTGGTCTGGTCAAGACGCGCGCCGGCTGAGTTTCCAGCTTGGTCCTAGCTATATCCGCGTGTTGCCAGGCCATTGCCCGAGCTGGTGTAACAGGCGCCTGGTGCGCAACGTCTGGTGTCGTGCATTCATTTGCCACCCAATCGACCCGATGTGCAGCCATTGGTATGCATGCATGGATGTGGTGGGCTTTGTACCCAACCAGGCCACCCAGCCGCTCACACGCCTGGTTCTGCAAACAGCGTGGCATTGCAAACCAGGGGCAATCGGAGCGGGGAGGCCTGCCCCGTTCGCAGAAGCAAGCAGCTGTGGCTGGCTGCTGCAGGCTAGCTTCAGGCAGGTTACGCCGCCAGCCGCAGGCGTGAGCCGCCCAACATTGCGCAGGCAGTGCAACGCGCTTACAGATGACATGGCAGCGCGTGCGCCGAAGGAAGCCATGCACGGATCGTTGTGCGCAGCTCATCAGTATACCGTGAATTCATCCCCGGGGGCGCTGCTGCACTCGCAACGACCACCAGGCCTCGCGCCCGCGCGGCCGCGCCCTCATCCGCCCTGTAGGGCCCAACACTGTTGGGCCGACAGGGCTGTCAGGCCTGCGCCGGCGGCGCGGCGTAGCTGTACAGCAGCACCAGGTCGTCGGTGCAGTCAGCGAGCTGCGCAGCCAGCTCTGCAAGCGTGGCGTCCTCGCGCGGCTCCTCGACCTGCCTCGGGTCGGCGGTCTGCGCCGCGCAATCCCCGCAGAGGTGAACGGGCGTACAGGCGCACGAGTGCGGCTCGCCGCTAGCGGAAAGCGCACCGGGCGGGCGCTGGGACTGGTGGCCTTGCGCGTGAACGCAGGCCCTCAGGCTCTGCAATCAATGCCGCGCAGGCAGATCAACAACAATTTGGCACGTGCACACGGGCTCCATGAAGCTTCACTGTGAAAGGGGCGTGAGGAACCAGGCACGTGCATGCGGGCTGCTGCAGCTCTGCCCGCGTGCAGCTTTGAATCTTTTGCGATTTGACACATGCGCCCGCTCGTGCTTGCCCAGCACTCTTTGTGCTAGCCCGGACTCAGGCCTCCCATGCCATGAGGCTGGGCAGCCCCATCTGTCCGACGAATGCGGGCAGATGCAAGCGCTGGCTAGTGTCAGTGGCATCCTCCAGCGGTCTCAACCTAGGACGACCTGCAACCCGGGAGCGACACACGCGCGAGCAGGAGGGCGCCAGGCTCGAGCGAGCAAGGGGCGTCCAACACAACAGGGTGCCCAGACTCACCCGGACGACCATGCGGAGCGCGAGGCGCGCGCGCTCCACAGGCCCCGCGCGCGCCCGCTGCAGCAGCACGCAGACCGCGTCGCGCAGGTGGCGCACGGTCGCGCGCGCCGGGCAGGAGATGTTGGGCAGCTCCAGCGGCGGCGCGCCCTCCGCCGCCAGCAGCCTCACCTGCGCCGCGCCAGCACGGTGCTGACCTTTGAGGATCAGGGTAGAGTATTCCTAACTCTACCCCAAGATCTTTCCACGGCTCGCCGGTGACCCCGGCCGCATGTCATCTTCACAGGCCACCGTGTTCCACAGGTCTGGCTCGATCTGCCGTCCCGGCAGGTCGTCAGGCGGCGCCCCCGCGACCTGCCCGCGCCTGTGCTCGCCAGCGACCCTGGCAGCACGCCCTCCCCACAGCCACTGCCAACCAACGAGGACCGGCGCGCTCGGCCTCCCCCGCAGGCCGTCCGAAGGCTGGGGTACCCTACCCTACCCTAACCCCCGCGCCCGGCGCGCGCCTGCACTTCCGGCTCCAGCGCGGCGGCCTCGGCCGCCGCCGCCGCGGCCGCCTCGGCCGCCAGCGCCGCCGCGGCGGCCGCCGCCTCGGCCTCGCTCTGCGGCTCCGACAGCTCGGCGGCGCGCGCTTTCGCCGCCGCGGCCGCCGCCGCCGCCGCCGCCGCGGCGG
>JAABUV010005924.1_pt1 | contig 13619 bp, 14 predicted proteins | sample 5559971 | NCBI WGS metagenome assembly JAABUV01 (sample SAMN10711881, study PRJNA513362) | rock metagenome | isolation source: Antarctica rocks | place: Antarctica: Victoria Land, Knobhead nord | collected 2015-12-19
TCTCGTTCATGCATGCGGCGCCGGTGCTGGGCGGCCGCGTGCTGGCGGCCGCCGTGCGCCGCGTCAACGTGGGCGGCAAGGCGCTGACCAACCACCTCAAGGAGCTCGTGTCGTACAGGCGCGCGCGTGCCTCCCGGCTGCCCTCACCCGCGCATGCATGCTGCGGGGGGGCAGGCGCGTGGCCGGACGCGCCGACCGCAGCGGCTAGCCACGGCCGGCCGGCAGGGCGCTGCCAGCCGATAGGGTTAGCGCAGGGTAGGCTTAGGCGCCCTAATACATGGGCAGGGCGCCGTGCGCAGGAGCGTGAACATGATGGAGGAGACGGCGCTGGTGGACGCGATCAAGGAGGCGGTGTGCTTCGTGTCGGGCGACCTGCGCGCCGACCTGGCGGCCGCGCGCGCGGGCGGCCACCGCCTGGAGTTCGTGCTGCCCAACGGCGTGACCAACCTGCGCGGCTACGTGCGCGCGCCCGGCGCGTCGGCGCCGCGCGGCGACGCGGGCGCGCCCGACCAGGCGCGCCCGCCTGCCGGGCACGGGCGGCGCCCGCGCCGCGCACGAGCGGGCCTGCGGCCCGGCGCCCAGCGCGCGCGCCGCCGGGCCGCCGCGGGCCGCGGCGGTGATGCTGTGCGCGGGTCGGCGTAAGCGCGCGCACGAGCGCGGCGCGCCCGCTCGCGCAGCGCCGGCTTGCTGCCGCAGCCCCGCACCAGCTGCGGGTCAGGAGGACGGCTCGCCTGGTCCATGCCCTAGCACGCGCCCCGCCGGGGGCGCGCGTGTGAGGGCGCCGCGCCGCCCGGGTGCGCGCGGCGCGCGGCAGGTGCTGACGCTGGGCAACGAGCGCTTCATGGTGCCCGAGGTGGCCTTCCGGCCGTCGGACCTGGGCGTCGCGCAGGGCGGCCTTGCGCAGGCGGCCGCCGAGGCGGCTGCGGCCGCGCACCCGGACCTGCGCCCGCTGCTGCTGCGCAACGTGGTGGCTGTCGGCGGCCTGGCGCGCTGCCCGGGCTTTGCGGCGCGCCTCGCGGCCGAGCTGCGCGCTTTGGTCCCCGACGAGCTGGAGGCGCGCCCGCCGCCCGGCCGCCCGCGTGTCGCCCCTACCCTGTTTCGCCCCTGGCGCCGCCCGCGTGCCAGCTGGGCGGCTGCCGCGCTGTCCCGCATCGAAGCCGCATCGAAGCCGGAACCCCGCAGCCGTCGGGGGTGTTGGCCCCTGGCGCACGGCGCGGCGCGCTGCTTTATACTTGGCAGCCGGCGCGGAGCCAGCCGCCCCACAGTGGCTCGACGGCGCAGGTGGCGGTGCACACGCCGGCCGACCCGGTGCTGGCGGCCTGGCAGGGCGGCGCGGCGCTGGGCGCGTCGCCTGAGTATGCGGCGCGCGCGCTGACTCGCGCCGAGTACGAGGAGCGCGGCGCGGGCGGGCTGGCCGCCTGACGCGCTGCTCGCTGTCGCGTGTTGGACACACTGTGTTCATGCGGGCACAGGTCCGAGGCTTCATGCGTGGCTCTGCAATGGATGAAGGAACTGCTTCCGCCGCATGCTACAGCTGATGTACCACTCGGACGAAAGTTCCCAGAAAAGGCCCAAGAGCCAGCCCACGTGCCGGGCATAAGGGTAGGGAGCCCGCCAGGTCGACCGCCCCGCAGAGCCTAGCAAAGCAACGGAAGCCTGAGCAGGCTAGAGCACTCAGAGCCTCTCCTTTCACCTTTCCTTGAGCCGGGTGACCGAGGCTGCCACGTCCAATCCTGCTCCCTGCTCGCAGTGCCACCGAAGGCTGTGCTCGGTGCCCCCGACCAGCATGCTGTTAGCCGGCTCGTACCACAGGTGCTGCAGGCTGGCCGCCGCGCTGCCCAGCCGCTGCAGCCTCGCCAGGCTGCCCCCTCGCGCGGGCGCGAGGGGCGCATCGCAGAGCCTGCCGCGGCGGGCGGTGGCTGAGCGGGGCGCGGACGCGGCCGCGCCGCCGGCGCTGCAGCTGCCGCCGCGGCAGCAGGGCGTGTCGGAGGGCGCGTGGGACCGGGCGGACGCGGCGGCCGTGCGCGCGGCCCTGGGCGACGCGGAGCAGCCCGCGGCCGGCCCGTCCGGGCGCAGCGCAGAAGGTGGGGGCGCACAGCGTGCTGCCTTTGCCCCAAGGAGGTCTGGTTCTGCAAGCGACGCTCACGCAGCGCGGGCCGGCCGGCGCAGGGGGCGCGCTGCTCGGCTGCAGCGTGGAGGAGCTGTCGGCGCTGGCGGTGGAGCTGGGCCAGCCGGCGTACCGCGGCCGCCAGCTGTCGGACTGCCTGCTGCAGGGCGCGCGCAGCACGGACGACCTGCACACGGTGCCGGCCCCGCGCGGCGCGAGCGCGCCGCCGGCCCGGCGCAGCGCGGCGCAGCGCCAGGGGCGCATTCCTGCGCCACGGACGGCCTGCTGAGGGCGGCGCGTGCGGCAGGTGCCCAAGGCGCTGCGCGCGGCGCTGGCGGCGCGCGGCTGGCGCACGGGCCGCGCGGCGGAGCACGCGCGCGTGGCCGCGGCGGACGGCACGCGCAAGCTGCTGCTGCAGCTGGCCGACGGGCGGCTGGTGGAGGCGGTGGGCATCCCCGAGCGCGACGCCGCGCCGGGCGGCGGCGCCGGCAAGCAGCGCCTCACCGCCTGCGTGTCCTCCCAGGCGCGCGCGCAGCGGCGCCAGCGCCCCGGGCATTGGGTGCTGCAGGCGGCCCCGCCATGCGTTGCCCCTGACCAGGTGCGGCGGGGCCGGGCGCGCGCAGGTGGGCTGCCCGATGCGGTGCACGTTCTGCGCGACCGGCAAGGGCGGGTTTGCGCGCAACCTGCGCACGCACGAGATCATCGACCAGGCGCGCTGCGCTGCAAATGCGGCCCCTGTGCATGCACCCCGCGCATGCACGTGCGCACGCGGCCGCCCTGGTGCCAGCGGGCCCGGCCGTGCGCAGGTGCTGGCCATCCAGGAGTGCTTCGACCGCCGCGTCAGCAACGTGGGTGCGCGCGCTGTGCCCGCCCCGCTGCCACCAGAGGCGTCGCTGGCCGCAACGCGCACTGGGTGCAGTGAGCGGGGGCGTGGCTCCGGCAAGCAGCACTGGGCCGCGCCGAAAGGCGTCCTCGGGCGCGGGCGGGCGGCTCGCGCGCGAGTGAGCGGCTCTGTCGCGCCGCGCGCAGTGTTCATGGGCATGGGCGAGCCGCTGCTGAACCTGCGCGCGGTCGTGGCCGCCGTGCGCTTCCTCAACGCGGCAGTCGGCATCGGCGCGCGGCACATCACGATCAGCACGGTCGGCGTGCCGCAGGCCATCGCGCGGCTGGCCGCGCAGCGCATGCAGGCCACGCTGGCGGTCTCCGTGCACGCGCCCTCGCAGGCGCTGCGCCAGCAGCTCATCCCCAGGCGCGTCCGCGCCCATGCACCCGCCCGCGCCTGCCGCGCCGGCGCGGGCGGCGCCTGAGAGTGGGGCCCGCGCGCGCCGCAGCGCCAAGGCGTACCCGCTGGAGGCGCTGATGGCGGACTGCCGCGACTTCTTTGCGGTGACCGGCCGGCGCGTGACGTTCGAGTACACGCTGATGGCCGGCGTCAACGACAGCCCCGCGCAGGCGCGCCGGCTCTCTTTTGCGTTGCGGGCGCGCTGGCCGCGCGTGCGTGACTGCGCTTCGCCCGCCTCTCGCCTCTTCACCAGGGGTTGTGGCGGGGTTGCGGGGCTGTGGTCACCTGGGCCGCGCCGTGCGAGGGCGGCCGCGGCGCGCAGGCGCGCGAGCTGGCCGCGCTGCTGGAGCGCTACGACCTGCGCAGCCACGTCAACCTCATCCCCTGGAACCCGGTCGCCGACAGCGCCTTCCGGCGGCCCTCGCGCCCGGCCGTCGCCGCCTTCACCGAGGCGCGGCCTGCCTCGCTCTTCACAAACCACCGCCCCGATGAAAGCACCCGCCCATGAATGTCCCCGAGTGTTTAGGATGGAAGGTCTTGTAGCTCTTGACTGGGTGACGACGACGCTTGATCTGTATGGCGCGACGGAAAGAGGCGTTTCTCGTCGCCGCGCCGCGCCGCGCCGCATGCGCGCACGCATCACGGCGCCGCCGGCTGAGGGGCGCCGCGCGCGCAGGCGCTGCAGCGGGGCGGCGTGCCGGTGAGCGTGCGCGTGACGCGCGGCCTGGAGGCGGCCGCCGCCTGCGGGCAGCTGCGCAACGCGCACCAGAAGGAGCCGCTGCCGTCGTTCACGCCGGCCGCCTGAATGATGCGCCGCCGGCCCAGCCTGACGCGCCGGCTTGGTCAGCGGCGGCGGCGGAGCGTCTCTGCTGTGATTGTGTTTGAGGCGAGCGGCGGCAGCTTGTGTGTGAGCCAAGTGATGGCATTTTGATTATGGACTCAATACTCAGCTTAAACGATGGCAACTTGTGTGTGAGCCGAGCTGTGGCAGACGCCAGAGCAAAATCAACCTTTCAAAAAGGTGGCGCGCTAATTGCTATGCGTATCCGTGACTATGTACGAGGGCCCGGGGCGCATATGTGCGTGCCACTGTAAGCCCTGTGTGCGAGCGGCCGGCTAGGTAAGCAGGCCGCGCCGCAGCGGAATGCAGTCGCGGGCGCAGTGCCCGGGTGTGCAGTCAGCGCGGGCGGCAGAAAGCAGGAGCGAATCCCCGTGGACACCACCACCAATTAAACACAGACAGGCCGCGGCGCTGCGCGCCCAGCTGCGCAGCGCGCACCGCTCTCCGGTGCGCGCTGAGGCTGGATGCGGGGGCTGCGGCGGCCTTGCGGAGCAAGACTGCAGCAGCCCGCTGGCTGTACATGGCCTCTATCCTCCGGTACAAAACACGCCTCGCCTCTGCGAGCTAGCAAGCGCCTGCAGGGCGGCGCCGTCTTGACTCGACTCGCCCCCAGCATCAGGGCATCTACTCCCAGCGGGCCCCCAAGTTCTTTGCAGACTGGGGCATGCCTCTATGCCTCAGAGACTGGCCCAAAAAGAGTGGCGGGACGTGCCGCACAGAGCACGTGCTGCGCCGCAGCGCAGCCCCTCTTGTCACTCATCCAGACTACACACGCTCACAGGCTACGAGCCCAAACTCGGGCACGCCCAGACGCGGCAAACCGCCGGCGCGCCAGCCCCTCGGCAAAGCTCGAGGACGCCGGCGCGCCCACAAGCAGAGCAGTCACGACCAAAACCTACAGAAACATGACTCGGCGCGCGCGGGCCCGGCGCCGCGGCTAGGCCCGCGGCGCGGACCGGCCGCAGCTCAGGCCGCCGGACACGCTCTCCGCGCTGCCCGCGCGCCCCGGGCCGGGCGCCGGCCAGGCCTGGAAGCTGAACGTGGGCGACGTCGACTGCGCGTCGTCCTCCAGCTCCGCGTCGGAAGCGTCGCTGCCGCACGAGTCGCTGCCGGCGCTGCAGGTGACTGCCTCGTCCAGCTCCGACTCGTCTAAATCAGCCTCCGCCTCGGCCCCCGCCCACGCCCCGCTGCCCGCCGTCAGCGCGACCGGCAGCGCCGGCCAGGCCGCGGGCGCCGGCGGCGACGACAGGCGCGCGCGCTTGGCGCCGCGGCGCACTGAGCAGGCCGAGTGCGCGGCGGCGGCGGCGCACAGGCCTGCCCGCTGCAGGTCTGCCATGACGAGCTCCTCCAGGCGCATGCCGAAGAGCGGCCCGCGCTGGCTCTCGGAGCGCGGCGGCGTGGCGGGCGCGCTCGGGCGCAGCATCGCGACGCGGCACTCTAGGCACTCCTGCAGCGCGGGCTGCAGCGGCGTCATCAGCGGGCCCTCGCGCGCCACGCGCGCCGCCGCGTCCCAGCCTCCCGACTCTGCCGCCCGGCCACACAGGGTCAGCCTCGTTGGCGCGGTGGGCGGGTAAGTAAGGGGCACAAGGCCGGCGTCATCTGAGCCCATATCCGGGGACCACACTTTTTGAAAAAGGGCGCCTTTACACGTCGGGCGCCACCCTGCGGGGCAGCTCTGCTGCAATCCGTGAAGCACAGGGCGGCCTGCGGCGCGCGGCCGGGCGCGGGCTGCTGCGCGCCTGCAGAGTCGCCGGAGAGCGCCGCGTACACGGAGAACGGGCTGGCCTGCTTCCTGGCCACCAGGTTGCCCAGCGCGAGCTGCCACAGCGCGTCGGTGGCGGCCGGGGAGCGCCCGCACAGCGGCGTCTGGGGGCCCTGCAGCGCCGGCCTGCGCCACCCAAGACTGCGACAGTCAGTACTACTGGCAATGGCCCAGTGACTACAACGGTGCACACGGGCTCGGCCGGCAGTCGGTTTACACCTCTGCCGGAGCTGCCTTTTAGCGGCCGTGACTGACCCGGCTCGCACCTGGAAGCCAGCCCGAGGTCGAACAGGGAGCTGACAGGCAGCTCTGCAGCTGTCGGCAGCATGTGCAGCCGGACAGTCGTCTTCATCGCGTCCTCGGCACCCGCTCCGCGCCGACGCTGCTCGCTCTCAAAGTGAGGGCAACCTGCCACGGATACCACGCCGTCAGGCCTGCAGCGTCCCTCCTCACGGCTGCCTGGCATGCAGGCAAGCATGTTGCAAGACATGCCCCGACCAAGCCTCGCCCTCGGCCGGACAGTGGCACAAATATAGGCAGCACGCGCTCTGCGCACCTCTCGCGGCTCTGCAAGGCTGGTGACGTCCAAACGTGCGAGCATCGATTTACAGCTCCAGTCGGTGCGTCATACCCGCGCGGTGCAGCGATGCTCGACGCCCCTCCTAAGCTCGTTTTATCTGGCGGCGCGTGGCCAAGAGCTCCGGCAATGACATACCGGCCGTGCAGTTTGCCGTTGAAGTTGAAAAAGCCGTGAGCCCGGGGATGACCGAGTGCCGAGTGTTTTCCGAGTGTGTGATAGGGTTCTTGGGTTCCTCATCATCAGCAGCCGGGCAAGCGCAGCAGCACGACACCCCCGCGGCTCCGCATCCGGCGCCTGACTCATGCCTGGTCATGTTGCGGCGCCCCCTCCGGCGCACCCACTCAGGCCAGCAGCGTGGGCACCATGTGCGGCGGCGCCTCAAAGCCGAGCAGGTTCAGGATGGTGGGGCCCACACTGGCGAGCCCCGCGTGCGGCAGGTCCGCACGGAAGCGCACCCCGTCCGGCAGGCCGGGGCCGCCAATCGCCACGGGCACCTGCGCGCGCCCGCGCGGCCGTCGGGCTGCGCCCCGCGGCGGCGCGCAAGGGCAGCGCCCGTCGGGGCGGCAGCGGCACCAGGCGGCCGCGCACCGGGTTGAGGGTGTGCGACGACAGCGGCCGCGGCCGCCCGTCGGCCTCGCGCAGCGGCGCGCCCGTCTTCTTATCCCGCTGCACCTGCGCGGGCGCACGGGGCGCGCTCGCAAACTGCACAGACCGGAGCTTGCGCAGAGCCCACGCTGCGGAGACCGGACTCGCGCCGAGCCCGGGCGCGCCGGCGGACAAGCAAGCCTGGGCCGGCGGTGCGCTTGGTGGGAGCGCCCGTGCGGCGCGCACCATGTCCTCGGCGTTGCCGTGGTCGGCGGTCACGAGCCAGCGCCCGCCCACCGCCGCCACCTCATCCAGCAGCTCCTGCGCCGGCGGCGGCGCCCGCGTCAGTCCGCCGGCCGCGCGGCTGCGCGCCTGCGCGCCGCGCGGCGCCGGGCCGGGTCGCGGGCGGCACCTTCACGCATGCATCGACGGCCGTGCACGCCACGACGGTCGCCTCCAGGTCGCCCGTGTGCCCCACCATGTCTGCGCGCCGGGCGCGGCAACCCCCGTCGAGGCGTGCCAGCGGGCGACGAGAGGAGCGCGGGCGCGGCGCGGCGCCGGCCAGCGAGCGCGCACCTGCGTTGGGGAAGTTCAGGCGGACCTGGCCGCCGTCGTACTTGCCGGAGCGCAGCGCCTGCTTGCCCAGGTCGGTGATCTCGCGGCACTTCATCGCCGGCTTCTCGTTGAACGGGATGTCCTGGTCCGACGGCACCTGCAGCCGGGGGCCGCCACTCGGCGCCCGCCCCGGGCCCCAGGGCGGCGACGCTGGTACGGGGGTAGCTGCGGCGCGCCTCATGCCACGTCTCCAGCGCGTTGAAGGGCTTGCCATGGTTCCCGTTCCAGAAGAAAGACACGTGCCCTGCGCTGCGGCCGCTGAATGAGCACGCCTGGCAGGCAGCCTCGAGGCGCCGCGTGCGCATGCATTCACACCAGGAACAGCCCGGCAACCCATGCAGCGCATGCCGCGCACCGATCTTCTGCGACTCGGAGCATGCATACGTGGGCACGCCGCACCTGTGCGGTCCGCACGCGCCACGTCAGGCTCCGCACACAGCCTCCGGGCGCACGAGCGCCGCGTCTCACCCCATATCCCTTATCCGCATGAGTGCAGTGCATGACCTGGCTTGCAGCGCAACCCCCACAACACAGCGCATGGCCGCACCCCCGCGCCAGGTACTCGCCGGTCGTCCGCTCGATGTCGGGCGGCGGCACCAGAAAGTGCTTGGGCAGCTTCTCCTCGCCGTCGTACTGCATCAGCCCCGCGAAGCGCACCTGGCGGCGCGGGGCCGCCGGCGTCGGCGCGGCGGCGGGGCGCTGGCGCGGGGCGAAGCACGGGCGCAGGCGCGGCGCCGAACGCGCGCCTTGGGGTGCCGCTTGCGGTCGAACTTGTCAAACTTGTCGTACTCGAATGCCCTGGACAGCTCCAGGACGCGGTCGGCGCGGAAGTTGAAGATGACCACGGCATCCCCGTCCTGATAAGTGTAGGTTAGGGTCAGAGTAGGCCCTATCCGTCTTGAGCGCGGGCGCTCGCGCCGCACCGCTCACCCGGCGTGCTCGTCGCGGCATGACCGGGCAGGCATGCGCATCGGCAGCTCCGCGCCCTGCGCCTCAGGGTTTCCTGACGCGTCTGCTCGGCGCCGGCTGCAGCGGCGGCGCACCTGCACAGGCCCCACCGGCTGGCCGGCCTCGTCCTCGATGACAAACGCCTCCAGCCACTGGTCCGAGACCGGCTTGCCGCCGGGCGCTTTGGGCTCCTGCACGGCCCCGGCGCTGTCAGCCGGCGGCAGCGCCGCGCCGCTGCCTCCGTCTGCGGCCGCCCGGCGGCGCGCGGGGCCGCGGGGGCGGGGGCCGCGCGCGGGGCAGCCCGGCGGCCGCGTGCGTGCGCACCCGCAGCCTGCGCACGGCGTCCACCGGGTCCGTAAACCGCTCCGGGGCCTCGCCCAGAACGTGCGCGCGCCAGCCGCGCTCCACAATCTTCCAGTCGCTCTGCCGCCGGCACGCGCCGGGTGAGCCAGCCGCGCGGCGGGGCTGGGCCGAACGCGCTGGCGCGCGCGTCCACGCGCGCGCGCGCCTCGTAGCGGTCCATGGTCACGCGCATGCGGCCGCCGCCGGACGCGACGGCGGCGTCCGCGCCGGTCGCCTCCCGCAGCGCGCCCAGGTCGCGCTGCAGGCGCTCCATGTATGCAACCGAGGTGCCATCCTCCACGTCGCGCCCATCGGTCAGGCAGTGCACGCGCAGCCGCTTGGCGCCGCGCTCCGCCGCCTGCGCGCGCCAGCGCCCTCGGGCGCGCCCAGGACTCGGGGCATGCATGCACCGGGCTGCGGCAAATATGCAACGAGCCGCGGCAAAAGTGCGGACACGCCGAGGCGGCAGCCCGCCGGCCACCCTGCAGGCCCCCTGTGCCGGCTCAGGTGACACGGCCATGCCATTGCAGCGCCCCAGCCCAGGACTGCGGCCCCGCAAGGCCAGAGGCGGGCAGGCTGGCGGAGCGCGGCGCGCGCACGCCGGTGAGCAGCAGCAGGAGCTGGTCGTAGCGCGAGTGCACGCCGCCGTCGGACAGCAGGCCGATGAAGTGCAGCGTGCCGCCGGCGTGCACCGCCGGCGCCAGGTACTTCCAGCCGTCCAGGTCCCACAGCCGGTGGCTCTCCAGCGCGCGGTCGCACAGCCGCGCGCCCTGGTCGACCACTTGGCCCGCGCCCAGCGCATTGTGGCCCACCTGCGCGGCGCGCCGCGCGCTGGGCGGCAGCGCCCGCCGACCGCGCTGCGCGGTGCGCAGGCGGCACTGAACCTGGAGTAGACGGGCTCTGGAGCGCCGGCAGTGACAGCGACTAGGGCCGCAACTAGCGGTGGCCGCTGCAGGGCGGCGCAGGGCCCTGTGCACTCGCTTGACAGCGGCATTCCTAGGTTCGCATGTGCGTGAGAGACGGCGCTGAGAGCAGGACGCTCGATAGCCCAATGCATAATGACACATGTCGCCCGCCACACCTCTGAGTTGCCCATGTCGTCGTCACTGGGCAGGCCAACGGCCGTGCCGTGCGCCTTCAGCAAGCGCCACCGCCGCGGCGCGCCGTCCTTGAGCGCGTCCATGCACGGCGTGTCTGCCTGGCGTATTGCGTTGAACTCGTCGTCATGCGGCCCCTCGCCCCAGCCGTCCAGCACCACCACGAGCAGCGGCTTGTCCGGCCGGGGGATGCTCGGGTGCGCCTTCAGGCGCCACTTCTCGTCGGGCGTCACGGACATGCCTGGCAATAGCTGCGCTGCCAGCCCCTCGACCTGCCTAGGCACTGAATTGCGATCTGAGCGCGCGACTTCAAAGTCAGCTCAAATCGGACAGCTGCTGCGTGCCCTAGCCCCATCCCGGGGCAGCAGGGCTCCAGGGAGCAAGGCCGCCGAGACGAGGAGACCGGTGCGCGACGAGGCCAGCGGCGGTTCGGACGCAACTCTGACAGCATGCAGGCCGCGGCGTCCGGGTGCCAGCGCCCGGTTCCGTGCTGCGCAAGGAGGGGCCTGGTCGTGCGCGCAGCTGCTGCCGCTGAGGCGCCCCCGGCGCAGCAGATTCGCATCAAGCTTAAGAGTGCGCGGCGGCTGTGCTTAGGGAGGAGGACCGCTCCGCGCGGCCGCGCAGGTGCAAGCGCCCGGACGCGACCACGCGGCCTGCTGAGTGGCGGGTGCGCTGCGCAGGCTATGAAAAGGAAAACCTGGCGGAGGCTGTCGAGCAGGTGCGGGGACCCATGTCAGTACGCGCGTTGGCATGCCTGGCGCGGGACGACAAACCCAGGCAGCGCGTGTGGCTGGCTGCCGGCGGCGTGCGCTCCGCGCCGCCGCGGGGTGCGAGCGCCGCAAGTCTGAACCAAAGCACGCGGACGCGCAGATAAAGAGCGCTGCGAGCAGCACGGGCGCGCGCGCGAGCGGGCCGGTCTTCCTGCCGACCAGGCGCGCTCCCCGCTCGCTGCGCCGCCCGAAGCGCCGAAGCGCCTGCGCTGTCGGGCGAGGCTGAGGGCGCCGCGCGGCCGCAGGCGACGCATCTACTGCGTCCTGCGCTCGCCGCACGTGAACAAGGACTCGCGGGAGCACTTTGAGACGCGGACGCACCAGCGGCTGCTGGACCTGACCGACCTCACCGCGCAGACCATCGACGAGCTCATGAAGCTGGACCTGCCTGCAGGGGTGGACGTCGAGGTCAAGTTGTGAGGCTGTAAGTAAGGCTGTAAAGTGCACACTCTTGCTAAGATGCTGCTGTCCTTACATTCTTGAAGGCGCGCTCTGGGAGCGCTCGACACCGCTGCTTTTACAGGCCGCGGCCATCAGGGAGCAGTCTGCAAACTATGCTACTGTCGCTAGCTATGGCACACTTAGCCTACCAGGTCCCTACTCTCTGCAGATATGCCCCTGCTCCACCCTCGACCTCGGACGACCTGACAGTGCACGCCCGCCGGCCGCGCGCGGCGCCGGCGCAGCCGGCTGCGCGGCCGCACCCGCGCCCCGCGCCGCGCTCAGGACGACAGCGTGCTCGCGGCCACGGGCGCGGCGGATGCGGCCGCCGCCAGCAGCTTGTGCAGGTTGGGCAGCAGCTGGTGCGCGCCCACCGCGCTCAGCCCGTGCGCGTGCAGCAGCTGCTCGACGTCCTGCGGCGCGCGTCCCGCGTCAGCGGGCGCCGCAGAGGCGCCGCAGGCCGCGCGCGGAGCGGCCGGGCTGGCATGCACGAAGCCTGCGGCGGGTGCCAGACAGCCTGAACAGGCTGCTCTGGCAGCCTGAACAGGCTCCTCGCTGCAGCGCCGGCCGCGCCTTGTTGAGCAGGAACACCGCGTACGCGAACGAGACCGTCTCCGCGCCATGGCAGTAGAGCGGGAACTCGAGCGCGCCGCCCGCGCCGCGCGCGCGCGGCAGCCGCGGCACCGCAAAGCCGCTGGCCCCGTTGTCGCTGCCCGCCTCGTCCTCCCACAGCCTGCGCGCCTCGGCCCCGCCGCTCAGCGACCCCACACTGGCGGTCGCAGCAGGGTCTATCGCACGCCTCGCGCGCGGCGGCGCCTGCCCTTCACGCCCGCACGGCCGCGGGCAGCGGCGGGGCGGGGCCGCGCACGTGTGCCGCGCGGCCGGCGGCGGGTGCTCCAGCACGCACGAGCGCGAGCCGCCAAAGCGGATGGGGTAGCGCAGCGGCACGTCCAGCAGCGCGGCCAGCAGCGCGGCCAGGCGCGCGGCCGCGCCCAGCGCCGCGGCGGCCACCGCGGCCGCGGCGCGCTCGGCCGCGCCCCAGCCGGCGCCGCCCTCGCCCGCGTGCCGGCCCACGTCCGCGCGCAGCTCCAGGCCGACGATGGCCAGGCGCACCACGTCCCTGCCGGCGCGGTTAGGGTTGAGGTAGAGGGCTCCGCGCTGGGCAGGGGGCTCCGCGCAGGTCACGCCGCGCAGGCGGCGCACACTGCCGCAGCGGCGGCGCTGGCACCGAGAGGGCGGGCAGTGCCGGCCGCAGCGGCGGCAGAGCCATCCTGCATGCGGTGCCGCCCACACAGCCCGCACGCTCCTGCCGTGCCAGCGAATTGCCCAGCATGGGAGCCCGGCACGCGCGAGGGCCCCCCGCCCGGCGCCGCACCGCATGCGGCTGGCGCGGCTGCTGCGCGAGCCGCTCTCGGACGCGGCGTCCGAGGGCGGCGCCGCGCCAGGCGGGCTCCCCGGCTCCGCGGCAGGCGCGGCCGGCGGCCGCCGCAGCACCAGCGCTGCGCAGGCAGACACGGTGGGTCACTACCGGGCGCGCACCGGCCCACAGCGCCGCATACGGACCTATGAGAGGGCGCGTCCGCCACGCAGCGTTCGGCAGAGCGCTGGGCCGGCCAGGGCGCCGGGCGGGCCCCTGCCCCGGCGGGCGGGCGGCCACCTTGGAACCACAGCCGGTCGTAGGCGTCCCAGGGGTAACCGCTCGGCGGCGGCTCCGCCTCAGCCACTGCGCCGCGCCGCCGCCGCCTCAGCCACCACCCGCCGCCGCTGGCCGAAGCACAGCGCCCACGCCCGTGCAGGGCCCACGCGCCACGCACGCACCCTCTGCCAGCAGGCTCCACCCCCGGGCGCCGGCGGCCGCCGCAAGCACCCCCGCGCTGCCCCGCGCGCCCGCGCGCCGGGCCGCCGCGCCCGCAACGCAGCGCAATCAGGGCGCCCGGGCCGCATGGCCGCGCACCCGCGCGCGGCGCGAGCGTGTACACGCGGCCCAGCGCGGCCGCCAGGCGGCAGCGACGCGCCACCAGCGCGCGCTGCAGACGCGCCAGGCGGCCGCCGCGGCCGTCCACCTCCAGCCGGCGCGCCGACTCAGCGCACCGCCGCTCGGCGCCCTGCCGCACAGCCCCGCCCGCCCGCTGACTCGTGCGCGCCGCCCTGCGGCGGTGCGGGCCCGCGCGCGTGGGGGGCTTGGCGGACCGCTGTCGGTCGCGCGCCTGGCCGCCGCGGCGCGCCGCCGGCGGCGCTTGTGCTGCGAC
>JAABUV010005925.1_pt1 | contig 13618 bp, 18 predicted proteins | sample 5559971 | NCBI WGS metagenome assembly JAABUV01 (sample SAMN10711881, study PRJNA513362) | rock metagenome | isolation source: Antarctica rocks | place: Antarctica: Victoria Land, Knobhead nord | collected 2015-12-19
CAGGCAGCGGGCCTGCGGCAGCGGGTCCCGCGGTCGGGGGGCTGGTAGGGTTTGTGCTAGGGCGGCGCACCAGGCGGCGGGCCTGCAGCAGCGGGTCCAGCAGCGCGGCCTCGCGCCGCGGCGCGCCCGCGGCGCAGTCCTGCGAGGACTCGCGCCGCGCAAGGTCTGCGCTGCCGCCGCCGCTGGCGCCGCCGCCGCCGCCGCCGCCCCCGCCGCCGCCGCCGCCGCCGGGCGCAGGCGGGTTCTGCGCCAGGTCCGCGAGCACCGCGTGCCGCGCGGCCACCAGCGAGTCCAGCGCAGAGTCCTGCATCCGGCCGGCCGGCTCTTGGCCAGTGCGGGGTGGCAGCGCTGCTTGACTGAATACCCGCTGCTCTGTGCCCACAGCACACAGCCTGAGCTCTTCACCGTGTGCGCCCACTGCATGGTACTACACACCAAGCAGGATTTCCCATGTCGCCCTCAGGGCGCGGCTCCTTGCCCTGGTTGGACCGGCCTCAGGGCTTCACATGGTGCATCAGCCCCAGCCGCCCGCTCCCGGGGGCCCGAGCCGGGGCGCGCGCCTGGCGCGAGACGGGCTCCGCGGGCGGCGCCTCGTGCAGCGCGCCGCGCGCGGCCGGCAGGCCGGGCAGCACAGCGCGGCGCGCCTCCGCGAGCGACTCCGCGCGGTCCAGGTCCGCAACCTGCGCGCGGCACGCAGCGGGCCGGTCCAGCACTGAATTAAGGGTTAGGGCCCGGCGCCGGGCCGGCGCGGGCGAGGCGCCGCAGCGCCTGGGGCGGCACCCTACCAGCGGCGGCGCAAGCCCGAGGCCGTCCCGCCCCGCCTCCGCGCCGCTCTTCACTGAAATGTGGTGGGCCGGCCAGCATGCCACACAAGACTGCGCAGATGCTGGGATGTGTGTATTGGAGCCTCGCCGCGCATTGCGCGCCAAGGCCCCCACTCGGCCGCATGTGACGGCTTGCCGCCGCATGAGGCGCGCTCAGACATGAAATGTTTGTGTGGGCCTACAGCGCACTGAGCCGCCTGCCACGTGCCGGTGCTAGCTGGCATGAAGGCGCGTAGCCTGTCGCCTAACATAACCCTACCCCTACCCATGGTCCAGGGGCGCAGCAGCCCAGCACAGCGGCAGTTTCGCCTGTGGGCGGGGGCGCGCCTGCGGCGGCGGTGCAGCGCCTGCGAGCTGCGGCGCCGTCTGGTCGCTGGCCGAGTCGTGGCGCAGCGACAGGCCCAGGCCGCCGCCGCCGTCGCCGCGCTGTGGCGAGGTCTCGGCGCGCCGCTGCAGCGCGGCGCCCACCGGCCCGCCTTGCGCGCGCACAGTGCTTTCAAACCGTCTTGCCATGACGTGTGGCTGACAGCGCTATGCTGCCATGCAGGACGCATGCAAAAGATGCCCGCCCAGCCAGCAGAGCTGTGGCTAGACGGGAGATGCAAAGGTCTGCAGACACGCGTATGGGCGGCCGGCGCACCAGGCCAGACACCAGCGCCGCCCGGCCCTGTGGGGAGCGCTGGGGATGCCAGCACACGGGCGAGCACATGACCTGAGCCATCCAGCGCTTACGCACCGAGTCACGTCCACGACTGCGCAACTCCAGCAGCACCCAGCGGCATGCAGCTCACATGCGGGTTCTTCCGCCGGGGGCGCGCACCCGGTGGGCTACCGGCGCGCGGGTTGGGCGGCGAGGCGCTGCGGCGCTGCAGGGCCTCTCGCGCCATGTCGCGCGCGCTGTCTAGCCGCCCGACCTGGCCCTCGCCGCCGCCCGGCCCGCCGCCGCCGCCGGCGGCCGCTGCCGCCAGCCCGGCCTCCGCTTCTGCCATGGCCTGCGCGCGCGCCGCGGGCCACGTGAGCCAAAATGAAGGACAGAGTTCGGCATGCGCGATAGGCACGCGATCTGAGTCCAACAGACAGTGGCCGGAGACCGTGGCGCCCCACGCAGCTCTCCACTAAACAGGTCGCCCCGAAGCGAGCGGTCCCAGGATGCACACACCGTCTGCCTGCCTCGCAAGAGGCTGTTGCCCTGTGGTGCACGGCCCTCGAGCTCGTGCTTGAGCAGCAGATGTGGGAGCTGCGAGTCTGGGTCATCGCCGCGGGCTGGTTGTCTGTGAGGGGCAGGCCAGCAAGGGGGAGGGCACGCTGTCCACATGCGTCACGCGCGCCAGCACGCGCAAGGGCCGCACGCGCGTGGTCCGCGCCTGCAGGTTCTGCGCGGAGTCCTGGCGCTCGGTCATGGCGGGCGGGCGCGGCTGGTAGTTGGCGCTGTCCTGCCGCTCGACGAGCCCAGGCCGCCGCGCGGCCGCGGCGGCGCCGGCCACCGCCGCGTGGCGCTCCGCGAGGTCTGCGTCGCTGTCAAATTCCGAGACAGACACCACGTCGGCGCCGCCTGCGACGCCCCCCGCGCAGCCTGTCAGGCCGCCGCGGCGAGCGGCTTCATGGCGCCAGGCTGCAGCTACGTTATCCATATGATGCAAGCGGGCATAGCGCATGCCGGAGGCACACAGAGAGCGCGAGTGGTCAGCATTGGAATACATTGTGCGAGAGCCACGGGTGCTCGGACACCCCAGGATCTGTATAAGAAACAAACACAGATGAGGCATGCAAACGCGCATCAAGGTGCCGCTGTCACAATGGGCGCCCGGCGGGCACGCGCCCTCCCCGGACGGCGCGCTATGATCCAAGAACGGCGGCGCGTATGCGGGCAAGCCGCCCGCGTCCACCCCCGCCGCCCGCCGGCCGTCCGGCTGCTCCCCATCCTGGCGGCGCGCCAAAGAGCCTCACCACACTGGCTTGCATCGCTCAAAAAGTAATTCTACGCAATTTGTCCCTTTCGACTGCGCTTTCTTCGTCTTTCCAAGCCTGTCAGGGCTCAGCATGCCGCAACATGCAAGCAAAGCAACGGCCCGGCACGCTTGCAAACAACACCACTTTCTTACTGCAAAACGGCCATCTCGCCGCCAGCGCGGCGCACACCGCATGCGCATGCGCCGAGAGCTGCCCGCCCGCGGCGCCCGGGCGCTCCGCGGCGCCCTCATCAACCGGCACCGCGTCCAGCGTGTCCAGCGCGCCAAACCTGGCCAGCACGCTGCCGCGGTACCCGCCGGCCGTCCGCCTGCGCGGCGCGGCCCGCAGCCGCCCTGTCATCCTTCCTCGAGCAGCAACTGTTGGAAGTCTGCCCTGGCGTCCAGCTTCGCCCGCGGCCTCGGCCTCCGCCCTCTGATCTCGAAGCAGGTCATGGCCATCGGCGGCTCAGTATAGGCGCGCAGTAACCTGCGCACTCAACCAACATCACTCCGGCTCCGTCGGGCAGCGTTTCGTGACTGCAAGCCTCCGCAGCGCAATTAAAACATCGGTCCCGGGCGCTCGGCGGGGGCGCCGCGCGCGGGCTTGACGCGCGCGCGCAGGGCCGCCGCGGGCGCGCACCGCAGCGCCGGCACGAGCGGGTTGCCGACCAGGCACAGGCTGCGCAGCGCGGCGTCCAGCGTGGCCGGCAGCGCGGCCAGCTCGGCCAGGCGGTTGCGCGCCAGGTCCAGCGTGGCCAGGCTGCCGCAGGGCCGCAGGCCCTCCAGGCCGTCCGCGGACGCCAGGCAGTTGCCTGCAAAGGTTTGCTTGATGTGAGGATACAGCGACACGGCTCACTGCGTCCGGCCGCTGCCTGCAGGAGTGTGCTTGATGTGTAGACATGGCAGCACGGCACACTGCGTCAAGGCCCCTGGCAGGTCTGGCGCTCGCGGGGCTGCAAGGCCGCGCGCAGCAGCGGGGCAGCGGCGCCGCGGCACCTGCCAGGTTGAGCCAGCGCAGCGAGCCCGGCAGCGCGCCCAGGCGGCACACGCCGTTCTCCGCCAGGTCCTGCGCGCGCGCGCGCAGCCGTGAGCGCCCGCTCCCGAACGCGGCGCCCGCGGCCCGTCACGGGCTCCGCGCGAAGCCACGGGGTGGGGGACGCGCGCTGTCAAGGCCCCGCGCGCTGCCGCGCCCCCGCGGCGCCGCGGCGAATTCCCCTGGCGCCGCGCAGCCCGGCCAGAGCGGCCGCCGCGCGCGCGCCCGCCGCGCACCAGGGCGTCCAGCCGCGCGAGCGCGTGCAGGCCGTCGACCGCGGTGAGGCGGTTGTGCGAGAGGTCCAGGTGCCGCAGGCCGCCCAGCGGCTGCAGGCCCTTGAGCTGCGCGATCTGGTTCCCGCCCGCCAGCAGCGTGCGCACGCCGGTGAACGCCTGCGGGCGCCGCGCGCGCGTGGGCTCCAGGGCGCCCCTGCGGGGCGGCGGCGCTCGCAGGCTCCGAGCAATGTGCCCCAGGGGTGCGCCAGGGGCGCACATCGAGGTTTTGCAGGCGATCAATGCCCCTGTACTGCAGGTGCAGGACGGAGACACCCGACGGGCCCGCATTATACCTGCGGGCAGGAACGAGTCAGCTTCTGTGCGCCATGAACGCCGCAGCAGGCACAGAAACGGCACCGCATGCAAACAATGCAAGCGCGCACGTCTCCAGCGTTTCGCACAGCTCCCTCAGAGTCTCGGGGGTGAGCTCAAACGCCGACATCGGTCCGCCTGAGCGCCGCTCGCGCCCAGGAGTGCGACGATGCCGCTGTCACGCCCTCACTCAACCTCAGCTCGGGTCACGTCTGCCAGCCTGTCCGGCCAGAGTGCGCTCTTCAATGCTAAGGGCGTCCGAGCGAGGGCGGGCCATTTTCCTCCGCCTTTGAAACAAAAAAGGGATGCAACCTTCAGAACAGGGTTACAGGTAGGTAGAGGCTGGACTCGCAGCCAAGCCGCCTGACTTGCTGAGGAGAAAGGTGCGACTTAATCTGCTGCAGATGGCACCTGTGGCGAGCTTCTCGGGGCGCACAATGCTCCCAGTCACGCCGCAGCAGGTGAGGCGCTGGGTGCAGAGCTGCATTGCATCATGTTTTGCATGTACGAGCAGGCATGCGCTTGTGCCCTTGCGTGTCCTGCTTGAGGAGCACTGCCACATAAGCGGGGCATTGTGGCGCAGGCGCACGGCTTGAGGCATAACTTTGCCGGCTGCGCGCTGCCGCTGCCGAGCTACCGCACGCGCGTGAACAGGCGCCTGCAGGTATGCCTGCCTCCCAAGCGAGCTGGCTGCTTAGCCGCGCTGCGCGCGACGCATGGCTCCAGAAAGTTCTTGCCGTGCGCAGCAAGTGGCCTGAGGCGCGCGAGATGCCGCAGGTGGCGAACGTGGCAAAGGACATAATCTTTGACAACGTGTCCAGGAAGAAGATGCAGGACGGCATTAACAAGCTGGCCGACGCGGTGGGCGTCACGCTGGGCCCGCGAGGTCCGCCGCCCGCGCCGGCACTGCGGCAGCAAGTGCACTCCCGTGGTCCATCCTGGCCCCGAGCTCTGTGGTCAGAGCAGAACCCAAAGCGGCGTGGCCCGAGGCGGAGTTACAAGCGCACGCGCGACAGCAGCGCCGCGGGCACCTTTGGCCAGGTCTGCGGCGTGGCTGAGCTGCGCAGAGCGAGGCTGGCACGCTGTGCCCTGCTGCAGCCGGACAGCGGGGACACTGTGCCGGTGGCGGCGGCACCGCAGCTGCCAAGCGCCGGGGACGCTCATACGTGTCCGTGTCTGGGTGGAGAGCACACTGCACTTTTGCTTTGAGCAGCTGTGCCTAGGCGCGCGGAGCGTCAGCTTCTCAGTGTGGGGTGGCCGAGGGTGCGCCGGGTCGGAGCTTCCATGAGCGCGCAGGCCCGCCGCAGCCCTGACGCAGGTCAGGGTAGGGCTCACCCCGGCGCGCGCGGCAGGGCGCAACGTGGTGCTGGAGCAGTCGTACGGCGTGCCGCAGGTCATCAACGACGGCGTGTCGATCGCGCGCGCCATCGAGCTGGAGGACCCGGTTGAGAACGCGGGCGCGCAGCTCATCAAGGAGGCGCGCGCGCTGAGCTTGCCTGCCCCATCCCTATTCCCATCCCTATCCCAAATGGGGGAGGGGAGGGGACTGAAAAAGAGAAGGGCATCACGCGGTTGCCTGCCCCGCTCTGCGTGGCTGTCACACCTGAGCCGCCGCATCGCAGGCCATGCCCCATGCACGCTCACCACCGCGCGAAGGCCTGCCCAACTGTGTGGCTGCTACGTGTGCCTGCTGCACCACCAGCCGTGCCCCATGCACGCTGATCACCGCTCACATGAGGCTGGCGCTCACCACTGCTCATGTGAGGCTGCGGGAACCTCATGCATCACCAGCCGCCGGCCACTGCCCCATGGCGCCGGCCAGGGGCGCTGCTGCGGCGTCAGCACTCACCGTGCCGCGCCGCGCTGCGCCAGGTCGCGGGCCGCACGAACGACGCGGCGGGCGATGGCACAACGACCGCCTCGGTGCTGGCGCGCGACATGATCCACTACGGCTTGCAGGCGCGCGCCGGGCGCAGCCCCATGAACAAGCCCTGACGCATGTCGCGGCATGCGCGCTTGCTGGGCGCCCGGGCGCTGCTCCCTGCACTGCACATGCCGGGAGCCGGCGGCCCTCCACCGCAAGCCGGCCGTCGGGCTTGCCAGCGCAAGCCCGAAAGCACGAGCGCTGCGGCGGCGCACAAGAGGGTCGGCGGCGTGTGTCGCTGGCCGCGACGTGAGTGGCGCTGCCGGGCCGCGCGCAGTACGTGACCGCCGGCGCCAACCCCATCTCGGTCAAGAAGGGCATCGACAAGACGTGCGAGTTCCTGGTGGCCCAGCTGAAGGAGAAGGCGCAGCCGGTCAAGGGCGCGTCGGACATCAAGGCGCGCGCGCCCCGCCGGGCCCGCCCGGCGCGCGGCGCGGCCGCCGCCCGGCCAGGCCGCCGCCGCTGGCCGTTGTTGGCAAAGTGGCCGCGGAGGCGGCGGACTGCGCGCCGGCCAGGAAGCGGCGGGCCTGAGGCGGAGCGTGCCACTGCTGTCCACATGCGATAGCAGGTGCCCATGGGCTGCAGAGCGTCTGCTCAAAAAAAGGACACAAATATAAAGGGAAGAGCGAGCTGGTTTGTGGCGCGCGCAGAACGTGGCCACCATCTCGTCCGGCAACGACGCGTTCATCGGCGAGCTGATCGCGGAGGCGCTGGACCGCGTCGGCGCGGACGGCGTGCTGTCCATCGAGACCGGCAACGCGCTGGAGACGACGGTGGATGTGCAGGAGGGCATGCAGATTGACCGCGGCTACATCTCACCGCAGTTCATCACCAACCAGGCGCGCGCGGTCGGGGCCGAGCCTGCGGCCCACCAGCAGCTGGGGCCGCAGTGAGAGCCGCACTCGCACGCACCCGCTGTGCCATTCTCAGCCGTCTGCAGGGGCAGCGGCAAGGGCTGTGAGTGCTGCTGGCTGCGGTGGCATGGGCCCGCGGGATTGTAGACCAGCTGCTCAGGCGCTCGAGCAGCATGCGCCTTTGCGTGCGAGTAGTCGGACGTAGATTGACCGCTGAGCGCACCTACGGCCGGACAAGGTTTCCTTGGCGCCTCTTCCTCCCCGCCTCGAAGCCGGGTTCGGGGCACACCCAAGAAGGCCGTGCGGCTACTTGTGTCCGGGGGTGCGTGCCGCCGGCGCGAGGCTCCGCGCGCGCGCCGCAGGAGCGGCTGCTGGTGGAGTACGACAACGCGCGCGTGCTGGTCACCGACCAGAAGCTGGAGAGCATCAAGGACGTGCTGCCGCTGCTGGAGCAGCTGACGCGCGTCAACCAGCCGCTGCTCATCATCGCCGAGGACGTCACCGGTGCGCGGCCGCGTGCCGCTCGCTGCTCTCGCGGGACGCGCGGCCACGGCGTGTCTCTCTTGCGGGACGCACGGCGACGGCGTGCGCCAGGATGGGGTATACGCCTCGGTAGGTGGCGGTGGGAAAGCTTGGAGGGTGGGTATGGTGGACCACGCAGGCTGGCAGCGCGCCGCAGGCTGCCAGGCTGCGACCTCAAAGCGCGGCAAGCAGGCGCCTGTGATGTTGTGACAGGACGCTTGCGCATGCGCCGTCCTGGCACGCATGGAGAAGGCCCTTTCCAGGAGGGCAGGCGAGGAACACGATAACGCGCGCGCGGCGCGGCAGGCGAGGCGCTGGCCACGATGGTCGTCAACAAGCTGCGCGGCATCGTCAACGTGTGCGCGATCAAGGCGCCGGGCTTCGGCGAGCGGCGCAAGGCGCTGCTGCAGGACATCGCGATCGTGACCGGCGCCGAGTACATCGCGCGCGACCTGGGCATGAAGGTGGAGAGCGCTGCGCTGGAGCAGCTGGGCACCGCGCGCAAGGTGCGTGCGCACGCCGCACGGCCCCGCGCGCTCCTGCCTGCCTGGCTGCCGGGAGGGCTGTGCGAAGCCAGTCTCATGTGCTCGCGTGGCCCGGGAGAGAGCGGACGGTGCGCCGGTCAGCTTTTAACGCGCGTGCGCGAGGCGCGCGGCCTGCATGCGGGTCATCTAATGACTCAAAAATTTTTATGTTTTGTGCAGAGCTGAACAGCATGGAGTTCTTGCGCAGCATGCCCCCAACCATTGGGGTGCTGCGCGCGCGCGCAGGTCACCGCGGGCAACAACTGGTGCACGTTGGTTGCGGACGCGGCGAACAAGGAGGAGATCCAGATGCGCATCGCGCAGATCAAGAAGGAGCTGTCTGAGACCGACTCGGTCTACGACACCGAGAAGCTGTCCGAGCGCATCGCCAAGCTGGCCGGCGGCGTCGCCGTCATCAAGGCGCGCCGCCCTGGCAGGGCTGCTGCTGCCGGTGCCCCGCTCGCGGCGCCTGCGTGCTGCATTGCTAAAGCTTTTGTGCGCTCCTGTGTGCAACCAATGCAGGTGCAAGCTCCGCTCGCTTGCGACTAAGGCTGTGCATTGCCACCCCCTGGACCACACTGACACCTCTCGGTACTCGAGCGCCTGCTGCCTCCAGGAACTTTCGCCGCACATCGGGTACGTGCCAGAAATGGGCTGTTGCCTCAGGCCGGACAGGGCCGGACAGGGCAAAACCCTTGACCCTGCCCGTGGCCAGGTGGGCGCTGCAACTGAGACCGAGCTGGAGGACCGCAAGCTGTGCATCGAATTTTGGACATAAGCCTAACCCTACCCCGCGGCAGGTGGGCGCCGCGACGGAGACCGAGCTGGAGGACCGCAAGCTGCGCATCGAGGACGCCAAGAACGCGACCTTCGCGGCCGTGGAGGAGGGCATCGTGCCGGGCGGTGGCGCCGCGCTGCTGCACCTGGCCGAGCTCGTGCCGGAGTTCAGCGCGAGCTTGTCCGACAGCGAGGAGCGCCTTGGCGCCGACCTGGTCGGCAAGGCGCGCGCCTGCCCCCCCACCGGCAAGCTCCGGCCCGCCCTGTCCTGAACCCCGCATCCCGCCCTGACAGCGCGGAGCGCTTTTGCACACCCCATGGGCGCGGGGCAGCGCGGCCCAAGCCTGCCCCGTTCCATGCCGAGCAGACTGGTGCGGGGACATGCGTAAACGGTCTGGCCGATCTGTGTTGGAGACGGAGGAGGGCCGCTTCATGTTTGTTCGCAGTGCCCGCCCGCCCACTAGAGCTTCTGCTGGCCTCTGCATGAGGCGCATCTCATGCCATCCCCAAGGCATGTAGCCCTGTAAGTGCAACAACAGTGAGAGCTGCTGGTTAAAGTGCAACTGCGGTGAAAAAGCAGGGATGTCTCAGACCGGGTGGCGCCTGCACGTGCTTGCCACCTGCGGGACGCTCATGACCATGGGCGCGCAGGCGCTAATGGCGCCCGCGCGGCTGATCGCCAGCAACGCCGGCGTGGAGGGCGACGTCATCATCGAGAAGCTGATGGGCCAGCCGTTCGAGATGGGCTACAATGCCGTGCGCCCCGCGCTGCATGCGGTGTAAGTTAGGGCTAGCGCTATCCTACCCTACCATACCCTGCTCTAGAAGCTGATTGGCTAGCCGTTCGAGATGGGCTACATTGTAGCCGCTACAACGCCGTGCGCCCCGCTTCGCATGCGGCCAGGCTTGCAGAGGATTTTGGGGCGTGGTGTGTAGGGCTGCGAGAGGCGCTGCGCCCGACCCTGGCCCTGCTGCGTCTGCCCGCCTGTGGGGCGCGGCTGCAGCAAAGCCGGCACTGTCAGCACGCAACCTATTTGTTTACCCTGTATTACGGTCTGTTCCAAGGGGGTGGCTAATGCCATGCGTCGGGAACTGTAGACGATCTTCAAAGCTACTCCTGTTCGCATGCGTGCTTCGGGTACAGCTGTGAACGAGCGTCATGTGAAATGTGCTTGCGCCGGCGCTGTCTCATATGAGCGCGGCGCAGATGGAGGACCGGATTGAGAACCTGCTGGAGGCGGGCGTGCTGGACCCGGCCAAGGTCACACGCAGCGGCCTCATGAACGCCTGCGGCATCGCCGGCATCATGCTCACCACGCAGGCGCGCCGCCGCGCAGCCCGATGACACGGTGGCGCGGCGGGCCTGCCGCTGCCGTTGCGCGCGGCACTTCAGCCGCCGTCGTCGTGCGCGGCACGACAGCCTTACGTCGCAAAATGACCCAGCGCTTGCTGTCGTCCATGCTAGGCAGACATGCTGCGAGGCGTGACAGAGTTTGAGACAAGCCACAGAGATTTGAGCTCTGTGGCTGGTCGCAGGCAATCGTGGTGGGTCTATGCAGGGTGGCCTTGCTGCGAGGCATCACACCAGGTGAGGCCTGAGCTCTGTGGCGGGTCGCAGGCGATCATGGTGGAGAAGAAGGAGAAGAAGGCGGGCGCGGGCGGCGGCGGCATGAACTCCATGGGCATGAACCCGAACGGCATGCCGGCCGGCTTGACAATGTGAGCGGGTGCAACCACGAACGCATGCACGCGCAGCCGCTGTGGCGCACTTGCGCAACACCGCTGTGCGCTGGTGTGCGTGGGAGGGCCGTGGTCGTGCCTGCCTGTTTGCGGTCGTTGACTTGGGTGTTCTGTGCAAAGAACTGCTGTTTAAGTAACCTCAATTGACTTTCTGAGCTGTTACATGATAACGTCGCTATGCGGACTATGCGGTAGGTCGGCGGTGCAAGTTCAAAAAGCCCTCTCAGAGCTGTCTTTGCTGCACAGCGCGCTTCATCTTGCGCTTCCTGCGACAGATTTATACACCAAGCACCTGGAGTGTCACTGGCCGCACTGCACCAGACAGAAGCTGTGCCAGGCAGACCAACAGCCCCCATCCACCTTTGGTTAATTCCCCGCACTTGCCCGGGGCATGGCGCACTCCCTGACAAGCGGCGGGGTGCAGCGGCTGCGCGATGGCGCGGAGGATGAGCCGCTGTGCCTGAGGGTGCGCTGCGCTCCCTGCGCTCTGTCCTGTCCTGTGCGCATCCGGTGCTCCGCGTTGATGCAGCGAGTCAAGCGGGCGCGGGCTGCATGCACAGGTTGAGAGCCTGAAGTCGCTCTCAGAGGGCAAGCCCAAGTACGCCTGCGGGTTGACGGATGGCAGCGACTCGATCAGCGCCATCCTGGCCACGCAGGTGCGCCCTTGCATTCCTGACTCAGTGCGCACAGTGCCCAAAGCAGAGCAAGCCATAGGTGCGATGAAGGGCCGCACCTGCTGAACATGACAAATCCATCGAAGGCGCACCAGCACGGCAGCCCTGCTGGGCTGCGTGCAAATACCCCTACACTGCCAGCCGAGCTGTAGGGGGCTGCAGGAGCGCGAGCGACAGAGCCTATTATGTAACGGGGCGCAACCTGTGCAGGTGAACGTGCGCGTGGCCGCCGGCGAGCTGGGTGTGGGCTGCGTGATACGTCTGACCGAGTACACCATCAACATGGTCAACGGCGCCGCGCGGCCGCTGGTCCTGGGCGCGCCTCACGGCTCTCACCTCACCCACCCTGTGCGGCAGGTTTTTTGTACGGCTGGTTCAGTGTGTCAAAGCCCCTGTGGGACTGCGGCTGGTGACAGAAGCAATCATGCGTGCTCCATTGGCATGCGTGCAGACTCTGGCCCAGTAGCGCCGCGATGGGGGCCTGCGAGCCAGCGGCGCCGCGGGCTTGCCGCAACGTCGCGCTCCCCGGCGCGCAGACTGCGAGGTGCTGGACAAGCCGGAGGGCGGCGGCTCCGCCGACGCGGCCGCGCCCGCGGCCACGCCGGCCGCCGCAGCCGCCGCGCCCACGGCCGCGCCGGCCGCCGCGGCCGACGAGCAGGCGGGCGCGGCGCGCACGCCGGCGGCCGCCCCGGGCAAGGAGAACAGGGACAGGACGGCCAGCGTCAAGGCGGAGCCTGGCGTGGCCGGCAGCGGCGGCGGCAGCGTGCTGAAGACGCCCGCGGCGGCCAAGCGCGGCATCGCGCCGCTGGCGGGCGTGCCGACGCCCGGCGCCACGCCGTCGCCCTACACGCCGTGCGCGCCCTCGAGCCCCGACACCGCAGAGCCTCACTAGCAGGCCGGTGGCACGCACAGGCGGAGCCCTGGCGTCGCTGGCGGTAGAGGCAGGCCAATGGACGGGCTTGAGGCGGCGCCTGGCCAGGCTAGCGGCAGCATGGCGGTGGCCCGCGGATGGCGGCTGTGGCCGCACGCGCGTCGCACAAGGCGGGGCCTCCAAGCGATGCTTCTAGGGTTTGCCCGACGCTGCACGGACCCGCTGCAGGGGCGGCGCGGGCGGCGGCGCGCGGCGCGCGGCGCAGCCCATCCATGCGCTGAACCCGTACAACAACGGCTGGACGATCAAGGCGCGCGTGGCCAACAAGGGCCAGATGCGCACCTTCGAGAAGAATGGCTCGAGCACGTCGCTGTTCTCTGTGGAGCTCGTCGACGAGCAGGCGCGGCCGCGCGCGGGCCTGCTGCTGATGCGGGGGGCGGCGCCCCTCGCCGGCCTGCACGCTGGCAGCGCTCACCGCCGCACCGTCTCCCGCGGCGCGTCAAGCCGTGCGCGTGTGATACACGGCGCCTCTGGCGCGCCTGCAGACACCCCCTTGTGGAAGGCTTCCTCTGCTACAAACCACTACGGGCTGTTCACTTTGCACGCCTCCAGAGCGGACCTGCGTTGACGGCGCCGCACGGGCCAAAGCCACCTGGGGCCCGGCATGCGTGGCGGAGGGCGCGCATGCCCGGCCCGGCGCGCTGAGCCTGCTGGCCCGCGCGCCGCAGGGGACGGCGATCGAGGCCACGCTGTGGCGTGAGCTCGCAGAGCGCTACTTTGACATCATGGAGGAGGGCAAGGTGTGCTGCCAAGGCCGCGCCTGCGCCGCTCGTGATCAGGACGGTGGGTGAGAGGGGCCGCTGGTGCCGCCAGGCTTTGCGCCGCTGCTATATACTTGTAGGTAGTCTGGAAAGGTTGCTCTGGCAAAGGCCGAGAAGGGTGCTTCACTCACGCCCTGCACAGCATCAGCGCACCTGCTCGGGACAGACGGGTTCGCCGTGCTGACTTATCTGTGCATGCAGGGCAATCACACGCTGTGATCTTCCATGTGTGCCAGGAACATGTTGTGCACATGTCCAGTATGTGCATCACATTACAGGCAGAGCACCTCCAGCTGTGGCCAGCATGCGCTGTGGGCAAGACCGGATGTCAGCTTGGCCGCGCGGCATGCGGCCGTATCCGCACCCCACGCGCCGGCATGCGGAGCCGAGTCACAACATGCGCGCCAGCATGCGGAGCTCGAGTGCGCCTGTGCGGCGGCGCGCAGGTGTTCTGGGTCAGCCGCGGCAAGGTCAAGCCGGCCAACCGCCAGTACAGCGCCGTGCGCAACGACTACACC
>JAABUV010005926.1_pt1 | contig 13617 bp, 16 predicted proteins | sample 5559971 | NCBI WGS metagenome assembly JAABUV01 (sample SAMN10711881, study PRJNA513362) | rock metagenome | isolation source: Antarctica rocks | place: Antarctica: Victoria Land, Knobhead nord | collected 2015-12-19
GCCAGCTCATACAGTACACTTTTGTTTTGGCAGAGGTCATGGACGCTTGCTCGGAGTCGGCGTGAAGTATAAAGTTTATGTGCTCAAAAGAACGGGGGTGCCAACTGTTGTCTACGGTATGGAGTCCGAATATGTATGCAGTGCACACGTGCGCTGAGCAAGCGCCTACGGCCCCGTGTAGATGCAATGCCCGCACCTAAAGCCCAGTTATTATGATCAGACTACACTCCGTTTGTGTGTTTTCACAAAAGCTTTGCCTCTAGAGGCGCTTGCCAGCAGGGCATAGTGTGGCTCATACGTTTCTGTGGGGAGATAAGCTGTGCTCCTTCAGCACATCGGCCCTGCTCCTTTGCACTCATGCTGAGTCGATCCTCGACTGCAGTGCCCCTTTCAGCCAGCTGGGGCTCCTTAGGCGATGTGCACACAGGCCGACTACCTAACAACTAGATGTAAACCCTGACCTGTGCATTTAGGCATAAAGGTGACCTGCTGACCTCAGGTGTATCAATCCGCACAAGCTAAAAAAGCACTTTATGGAGATATTTGTGAGCCATTCCGTGCGAGTGGGGCACGCACTGATGAACAGGGGTGCAAGGCTGAGGCTGACAGCCTCGCATCCAAGCACTGTGTAGGCGTTGTTGAGGCCTCTGCGCCGTGCATTTGCAGGCTCTTAACAAGTGGTTGTGGCACCGCGCATCTCTCTTCGTAGTCAAGGCAGTGAGCAGCCGGCATGCTGAAGGGCAGACCGGCAGCTTGCAATTTTGGGAGAGTGAGGTACCAGTGCGCATGGCAGGCGGGCTGGCAAGCGAAGAGTTGGACGCCTATGAAGGTACGCTTCCCTGTGGCACCTATGTAGCGCTTGCAGGCAGAAGGAACCAGCAGTGCTGTACTGCGTGCAAGTGGAGGAGCTGCAGCTGGCAGCCTGCACGCAGGACTTGCAGCGGTTGATTGCAAGATGGCATGGGGTTGCCTTACCCCATTGCATGTGAAAGTCAGCTTACTTGTGTAGTGGGGACGCAGTGTGGGCTGTTCATAGAGGTGGGGGCTGCAATGGTGGTGCACTAGCTTTTGTTGTGCGTGTGTTGTATGTGCGTAGGACGTATGTATGTAGGACGGGCAGGCCAAATTGAGCCGTATTTTCTGCACTTGGTTGACGTTAGCAGCGGTCGAGAGTGCAGTGCACTTGCAACAAATAAGATGTTTCCCGCTGGTTGCTGAAAAAAATGATTATGATTTTATTCAAAAGTTGAAAGACACGCGAGCAGCTCGCTGTCCGTGGGCTCCCTGACGCTCCGCGCTCTGCCCGCCCGCTGCAGGCGGCGGTGCGGAGCCGGCGCTACGCACGGAGCAGGCTGCAACAGGGCGGCTCGGCAGCGCCAGGCTGCCGGGGGCCCGCAGCGGGCCGCATGCGGCCGGCCTGATGGGAACCAGGCGGCCCGTTCGGGCTGCTGCGCGAGCTGCCGCGCTGCGGGGCGGCGAAGGGGAGGAGGCGGGGGACGAGGAGGACCCGGCTGGGTATGCTGCCCTCCAGCCTTTGTGACTAGGTTCCGGGGCAGAGGCAGCTTCACCGATAACGAGGTGGGGACGTCAGCACGGCGCTGCCTGACCTTAGGAGTGCTTCGCCCTCGTGTGTGGTGGCCGTTGCCTGCAGCACGAGCACATACACACTGCTTTTGGTACATCTGCCTGAGCTTGCACCCCTTGCTGCCAGCGTGTTGGTGTGCGTGGGTGTGTGCAGAGCGCTAGGAACAGTGCCTGGAAGTGACTGTTGGGCAGATGGGCGCCGCAGCAGTGCTGCAGCCTGACAGCGGCCGCGTTGCGCGCCTGTGCATCTACAGGTCTGGCCAGACCACGTCTTCCGGCGAAGGCGAGTCGCTCGCTCGCGCAACGACGACAGCCGGGGCCAGTGGCTCGGGCTCCGCTGTTGCCAGCGACCAGCGCAAGGCCAAGCGCAAGAAGGAGGTGCCAGACCTGGACGCCATTGATGACATCGCGGAGCGCCGCAAGCAGCGCCGCCTGGCCAAGAACCGAGCCACGGCCGCTGTCTCGCGGTACGCTGCTTGGGCGGTACTACGCTTTGCATGCATGTGTGGCTGCGCTGCGCTCAGGATATCTTTGCTCTTTCGGTGCACGCTGAGGCTTGCGGGTGGTGGGGCGTCGTGCTACTGTGCCTCTTTTTGCCCATCCCGCCCTTCCTCTGGGAGCGAGGCGGCCAAGTACTAAGCCTGCTTGCTGCTCTGCTCGGTCAGCTGCTCTACTGTGTTGTCTGTGACTTCGCTGACGGGGCGGTTTGGCTGGCTGTGCAGGGAGCGCAAGCGCAAACAGATGGCAGACCTGACGACGCGCGTGCAAGAGCTGGAGGGCGAGAACCTGCAGCTCGTGCACGACGTCGCGGCGCGCGATGCGGAGATCGCCGCGCTGCGCGAGCAGCTCGCTAGCCCCTTTAGGGGCGCGGGCGGGAGCGAAGGCGGCGCGCGCGCTGCTGCAACGGACCTCGAGCCTGCCGTGCTCTCAGGTGCCGTCCTCGTTGGCATGGGGGGCCAGTGGCTGCGCCTGCGCCCGCCGCTCGCGGGCGCGGCCGCGCGGCCGCCCGCCCAGCTTCCCGCCCTGCCCATGCACGGGCTGGTGCCCTTGGGTCTGGGGCCGGGGTATGCGCAGGGGTTTGGCCCGGTCGGCCTTGCCGCGCTGCCGCAGCCGCCGGCGGGCGTGCCACACAGGTACTCTCCGAGCCTGCGGTTGAGTCAGGGCCTCCCAGTCGACCTGTATGGGTCGGCCGGGCTGGCTGGGCTGGGCCCGGGCTTTGGCGCTGTACAGGGCCTGGGCTCGGGGCTGCCAGCAATGGGTTTTGACATTCCGCCCGGGCTGCAGGGCTGGCCGCCTCCCGGGCCCGGCCCTGGCGCTCAGGGCCTTCATGAGGGTGGTGGTGATGGGAGGGTGCGCCATACGCCGGGCGCATCGATGGCTGGGGGTGTGCCAGAGAGTGGGCCGTTTGCGTGGGCGGGAGGCGCGCCTCTCGGACCCCCTGCAGAGGGAGTCACGGGAGTCGTGGGCCAGCGCCTGGCGCGCCGGGGCTCTGGCTCTGATCCTGGCGTGTACACGCGGCCCGGCGCGCAAACCTTCGCGGAGGGGGCCGGCCCGGCTGGGGCCGGACGTGGCCGCGGTCGTGGCCTGGACCGCCGAGCCGGGAGCTACTAGCGGGCGCTGGCTACCATGGTGTCTACCTTCGCCAGGTTTTGCGTCACAAGGGTAGCTGTTGACGCTTTTATGCTTGCGTAGAGCGCCAGACTGCGGTGCTTTGCTGTATAGCAGCGCCCGGGCGTCTGCATGAACATTCCGAGAATTGCTGGTTGCACCGTGTGCTACGACTGCTTCCCTTGCCGACGACCACGCGCTGTGTGCTGGTTGCGGGTTTTTATCCCTCTTCGGCTCGCATTTGACTATTGTTTGAGGCTGGCTGTATCACAGTACCCCGCGTTTCGTCTGCAATGGCTGTCGCCTAGCTTCGTCGTTAGGGCAGCCACGTGCCTGCACCTGCAGTCTGCGCCCGGGCATGCCTGCGCCGCCAGCATTGCTGCTGCTGCCTGTTCGTCTGGCCTGTCTGTAGCCGGCGTGCAAGTGCGGCGTATGCGCGGGCTGGTGGCGTGGCTGCGAGTTCGGGAGCACTGTGGGGTTGCAGCGCAGGTGAATTTTTATTGCGTCACCCACTGGGCGTTTGCTGCTCTGGTCGAGCGCGCCTGGCAGGGCGAGCCGGGCCCAACAGCCCCGCTCGGGGCTGTGCGTGGCCGTGGCCTGGCGAGACTGACTGCACTATTTCTTATGCGCAGTAACCTGAGCTGTAAGTGGGCGGTGTGCCGGCGCGTGCGTGCGCTGAGGGCGGGAGGGGCTGCAGAGGTTCCCCGCCTGAATGGTCGAGCTGTGGTTTTGTGTGGCCCACCTGCATGTTTTGGCTCCTGCCCTTCTGGGCCAGGAGCGCTTGTTCGCGAGGGCCAGTGTGCGGTTCAGGCTACAGTTGTTGCCTGTGTTATTTTTTTTGGACAGCCAGGTGTGGTTTGGGAGCGGGGTTCAGTAGTGGGGTTCAGTAGTGACGTGGTCCGCTCAGTAAAAGACCAGTTTTGCACCGAGCGTCTATGTTTCTGGAAAGCAAAATGAGCTCCCCCGGCAAGCATCTCAGTCAGGTCAGATGCGCAGCAGCAGTTTGTTGGACCAGCCCTCAGACTGCGCGTATGGTCAGCTCACCCCCTCGGTCAGAGTGTTGGTTATAGGCTGGGGCGGCACTTGGCCGAGCAGGAGGTGTATAGGTGGGTGTCTGCTCCATGTTGCCTGTGCAGGCGTGGTGTGCAGGTCGCATGTGCGCCTTGCGACTGCTTTTTGCTGTGCATGTGTTCTGCAGAATGCATGCAACCCGATGGCTGACCCGTGCGGTCCGCGCGCGCAGGACCTGCCCTGCCGTTGGCGGTCACGTTGCAGCAGCTCAGCGCGCGCGCGCCCACGGGCAGCAGAGCCGCCACATCGCTGGCCGCGCTGGCGGCGCTGCTGTGGCTCCTGTGCCTCCTGTCGGTTGGCCTGCCGGCGGGCAGCTCGGTGCTGCCGCTGCTGGCGCCTACGCCGCCGGCAGCGGCGCCGGCGACCATGACGCTGACCCTGACTGGTGGCGGCGGCGCGAGCAGCGCCGGCGGCAGCTGGAGCGCGGCGCCGGCGATGGAGCCGTGGGCTGGCCCAGTCGCCTGGGGCTGGCTTTTCCTGGCGCGGCTGGCGCGGAGGCGGCGCGCGGCGGCGGCCGGCCGGCGGGCCAGCCCCGGCAGCAGCAACAGCAGCAGCAGCACTGGCCAAGCGGCGCCGGCTTTGGCTCCCCCGGCTGGCTGCCCCTGGGCTGGGTCCCCCCTGCAGCTGCCGGCCTCGCCGGCGAGCTCGGGGGGCGAGGTGGCGGCGCTCCTGGCCTGGGCGGGCCCGCCGGGCGCGGAGGAGGGGGAGGAGCCGCTGCCCTGGGCGTTCTCGGGCGGCCTGGGCCTGGTCGAGCCGCCGGCGGAGCCCCAGCCCTGGGCGGACGCGCTGGAGCCGCTGCCGTCGCTGGGGCCCCTGGCCTGGCTGCTGTCGGAGGCCTCCGGGCTGCGGCCTACGGAGCCGCGCCCTATGGAGCTGCTGCTTACGGGGCCGCTCCTTTCGGACCCGCTGCTGCCGCCGCCGCCTACGGCGTCGGCGCCTACGGCCCGGGCCTGTACGCCCTCGGCTCCGAGCTCGGCAGCTTCGCCACTGCTGCCGGCCTGGCCGGACTGGGCGGGCTTGCCGCCGGCGTGCACCCCTATGGCCGCGGGGCCGGCGCCGGGCAGCCCTGGCGGCAGCCGGCGCCGGCGGGCTCGCAGGGCGCGCGCGGCGCGGGCGCCGGCGCCGACCCCGACGAGCTCTGGATGCCTGCCTTCCTCTCGGAGCTCTGGCCCGACGCGCCGCATGCCGCCGCCGCCGCCGCCGCCGCTGCTGCCGCCGCTGCCGTCCCCAGCTGCGGCGCCGGCCGTGCAGGCGGCGGCAGCCTCGAGTCCGACCAGGCCCTCGGCGGCGACGGCGCCTCGCGCGGCGCCAGCAGCGCGACCGGCATCGGCGCGGCCGACGCCGCCCGGCTCGGCAGCGCGGCGGGCGTCGCCGGGCTCGGCGGCAGCGACGGCAGCGGCGACGAGCGGCAGCTGCAGCCCTCATCATGACGCGTCGCGCGGGGCCAAGGCCGCCCGTAACCTGCAGTTCGACCCGCTGCGGTTGCCGCATGCGGGCGCCGGCTGGCGCGCGGGCGCGCGCCGCTATGCGCGCACGCCGCTGGCGGACGCGCTGGCGCCGCTGGGCGCGGCGCTGCTGGTGGCGCAGGCGTTCGCCGAGCAGCGGCTGGCGTCGCCGCTGGCGCCCAGCAAGGTCGTCGTCACCGAGGGCTGAGCAGCGGTGCGCGGGGGGCATGCCGCGGGGGCTGCATGTGCGCGCTGGCAGCCTGGAGGGTGCTTGGTGGTAAGCGGCTGTGCAGCCGTTTGCGGACATGCGGCTCGCTGGTTGCGCCAGGCGCTGTTTGAGCTGCGGCACCTCTGCTGCGAGTGTGTTGCTGATAGGCATGCAAGCTGCCCGCATGTTGCTGCATACCCGAGCGGCCCGAGTGTGCTTGCTGTTCCTCTTGCTCTGAAAACGCCTGCCTGTGCAGCATGCGTGGGGCCCTCCTTTGGGGCTCCCTCGTGCCTCACGGCAGGTATGCAATGGGCCGGTGTGCAGTGTATAGTGAGGCAATGGTGCACGGGCTTTGACATTGGTGCGCAATTTAGGAGGCGTCATGTGCGCCCGCATGCGCGCAGGTGGATGATGGGCCTGTATGGCGTCGCAGCTAGAGGCATGCCGGCGCTTGGGGTGCTGCCGTTGGAGCCAGCGCCCAGCGCCCAGGCGCCCTGCTGATCAGGTGCCCAGGCCCGTCATTCTGTTGCGCGAGGTCGAGCGGGAGGCGGGGATGAGGATCTGCGCCACCTGCACTGCCGGTGGAGTCGGGGAGGTGCGGGGTGTTGCTGTACTTGCCAGAGCCGTTTTGCCTTGGTGCAGGACAAATCACATATGCAAAGTTTATAATCGGGCGCGCACGCTCTGTGGCAGCATGCTGTGTGTCTATTACTGGGCGTGCAGCTTGTATTGGGAGGGCTTGGTTATATGGGTGCACAGCTTTGCTGCAATTCTGTGCATGTTCAACTTCTTGCTGTCGCCGGTAGGAGGCCGTATGGTGCCCCACCTCCGTGCAGACTCGCGTGGTTGATTGAAGTCGGCGGCACCAGTGTGATTAGATGTATGTGTCGCGGGCGGTGCTGGCTGGCATCGTGACCCTGGCTGCGACTGCTCCTGCGAGCCGTCAAGGGCAGGGGCTGGCGATTCTTGCTTTGTGTGGCACGTACTGCTTTGGCCAGCTTATACTTGCATGTTTTGCAGCTCGGTTGCTGGCGCTGTGCTATATCTGTGACGCGCCAAGGGTCAGTGCTTGTTGAGGCGGTGGGGAGCGTTTCGCAACAACGCAGCATGGACTTGGATGCTGCACATGTGTAACAGCAGAAGTGCGCTAGTGCGAATGCGCTAGAAAGTACCCTTACACCGTGTACATATGCGCCTGCCACGGTTCTGACAGGCTTCACGGCATACAACAGGTACATGCAGCACACGCCGCAACCAGAAGCGGCAGACAGCGCTCAAGCGACAGGCACGGCAGCGCTTGAACAACAGTCACGCCGTGGCCATGCAATGCCTGAGCCTGCCCGCGGCAGCCCCTGCATCAGCCAGCTTGCCCGGGCAGAATTCCGGCAATCACAGCTCGCCTGTGACGTCTGCGCGGTCCACTGCCAGCAGAGACTGCCGTCTAACAACGCCGCCAGGCTATGCTGGCCTGGCTGCCTCCCTCCAGCTAAGATAGTGCGAGCGCCCTCGACCAAAAGCAGTGCGGCCGCGTCTGCATCAAGGCCGCGCCAGCCCGGGCCCCCCCTCCAGCTCCAGAAGAAGAATGGCAGAGCGCGCTCAGAAGTAGTACGGCAGCGTCTGCGTCAGAATGTAGCACCAGGCGACGCCGGCCAGGCCGCCGACGGTCCACCCGGCCGCAAACTGCTGGAAGCCGCCCGAGGACTGCGCGCGCAGCGCGCCGTTTCAGCATGGTGTCTCTCCAGGCTGGCCAGCAAGGCCGCAAGTCGAGGGCTGCCGGCTGAGACGCATCGTCCTACTTCTGCAAGCCAACACGCTTTCATGGAATGTGCACCCCAATGGTCGGCGCAGCATTGCCGCGACCGCTCTGACCAGCAGCCGCCGCAGCGTGCACGCAGGCGAAAACTGCAGCCTCTGGACAGCAGCCCAGGGCACAACCCACACCAGAGACCCACAGTGCACGTGCGGCACAGCAGCTGCATGGATGCCGTACGGCAGACACGCTGCGAGAGCAACACCTTGCGTGTCGCCCCGCGGGAAGGCGCGTGCATATGCGCGGCGCGCAGGGCCGGCACCTGCAGCGGGTCGCGCGCAACCTCGCGGCCCGACAGCGTCTTGACGCCCAGCGTCGGCGCGTCCTGCTGGAACTGCGTGGCGCCGTACGCGGTGAGCGCGAGCGCCAGGATCACGACCAGGCCCGCGCCCGCCAGGCAGCCAGCCTTCTCCGCGGTCTCCGCCACGTTGCGCAGCGGGCCCAGCTTGATGAACGGGCCCGGCTGCCGCGCACGCGCGCGCGCGAGTCAGCGGGCGCGCGCTTTCATGCAGGCGCCAGAGGTGTGCGAGCAGGCGCCGAGCGTGCAGGGCGGCACAGAGCGCAGCCGCCTGGCGTGCTACCCAGGAGCGCCGCCGAGGACGGGCGGAGGCGGCGGGGCTGCGCCGCGGCCCTGCCGAGAGGCGTCGCCAAACAGAGTGCGTGGGCAAGCGCGCCGCCGCGGAGCAGGTACACGCAGCGCGGCGCAGCGGCGGGGCCTGGGCGCGTGCGCCGCACCAGGAAGAAGCCGTGCGCGAGGCCGATCTCCACGCCGCGCAGCAGCGGCGACACGCCCGTGCGGTACGCGGGCAGGTTGGAGAGGTAGCCCGCCACGATCGGCGCGGAGGTCACCGGCGTCTCCAGCATCCTGCCGGCAAGGGAAATGGCCAGCTCTCGGCCGGCACGCTTTCGCACGAGGCGCGCCCTGGATAAGGCGGCGCCTCGCCCGCCAAGACGCATACATGGTGGCAGGCCAGGAAGAGCGTGCGGGACACGCAGCGCAGCAGGGCTGTGGCGCACCCAATGAAGGGGTCACCGTTGATGGGCTGCACCACCTGCGCGCGCACACGCATGACCAGGGTCAGGCACAGTGGTCAGCAGAACAAACACCGGCAGAGCAGTGCCGGTCAGGCAGCAATCGCTTGAGAAGGCCTTGCAGCAACATGCCCGAGCGCAGCAGCACCCTGCAGGAGCGGCGTGCGCTGACCGCTGTAACCAAGCATCACATCACCGGCGCTATGCGGTGCGGCGTATGCACAGCGGGAACCTACAAAAGTGTGGGAGGCGCGGCGCATGCACATGCGCGCGCAAACAGGGCAGGCAGTGCGGTGCGAGCCGCAGCGTCCCACACGCTGCAGGCAGGCTTGCTGCTGCGCCCTGGAGTACATGACAGCCAGCGCAGCTGCCCTGGTCCCTGAGCTGCCCAAGCCCGCCCGAAGAGCTGAAAAGATAAGATCAGATACACCGAGGCGACGGCCAGCCCGAGGGCTCTGGAGCTGTCGCACACCTGCGACTTCTCTGCCCGCACGACGATGGCTGCCCGGCTGGCAGCGCCGGCACGCGCCGCTGGCCGCAGGCCGTTCGTGCTCCCGAAGCACTGCTTGCCTGCCACGCGGCCGGCGACTGCGCTGGTCGATGCCATAGCTGCGGCCATGGTGCTGACGCTGGTGCAAGGGTGCAGGAGGTGGAGGTGCTCGCCAGCTTTTCGCAGTACGCGTAAAAGGCCTGGCAACAAACCCTAGGGTCAATTGGGGCGAGTTGCAGTTCCTATATAACGACGTTCAGAGAACAGGAACGTCACTTGGCGCCAGTCTATGCGACAGTGCACCCCATCAGCTTCTCGAGGCTGGCCGTCTCCCCCGTCTAGCGGTGTCGGCGCGCCGTGGGACGCACTCAGCCTAGCGCTTGGTGCTGAACGCCAAATGACACAGCGCTGCTTATGGCCTCTGCGGACGCGAACGAACTTCTGGTCCCAGGTCAGTTCTACCATGCCCTGGTGGGCAGCATAACGGGGCATGTCAGAGCTGACTGAACCCAGAAGTCGCGCGCGTCCGCATAAACCATAAGCAGCACATATCATGGCGTGCTGACACCGCCGGACGGGGGACTGCCAGCCTGGAGAAGCTGCCGGGGTGCAGTGTGAGAGGCGATGCGCAGCTCGCGCTCAAGGTCTGGACCAACGTGTAGACAGTCATGGGGGAGTAAGGAGCAGATGGCCTGCTGGCGGGCACAAAGCTTGATCTGGCCTGGTGAAGTCAGAAGCTCAGCACAGAACAGCGGGTGATTCTGTCATGTGCTACAGCGCGCGTCCTGGCCTTCCCAAGTGCTCACGCAGGTCTTGATTCCCTGCCTAGGCATGGGGAGTGTGTTGCCTCACACCTCCCTGCCTATGCCACAGGGCCTCAGACGGGCCCTTGCCCAGCCACGTGTGGTATCACCGTGTACAGCTGCCCCCACAGTACAAAAAAGGCATACGAGCACCTAGGCGGCCCGGCGCTTGGCGGGCGCGGGCGGCGGCGCCTTGTACGTCTTGGCGGTGACGCGGCTGTTGAGCTGCTGCACCTGGCTCGCGTGCAGGCAGGCCAGGAACTCGGACAGCGTCAGCGTCTTGCCCGCGTTCAGGTCCGCGGTGCCAAACACCGCCTCCAGCTGCGCGCCCGCGGCCGCTTATCAGGCCAGCGGCGCGGTGCCGGTGCGGCCGGCGCCGCTCTGTGCTCGCCTGCTTCAGCGCAGGCTGCCGGGAAGCGCACGGCAGGGCGCCTACTGTGCGTTGGCACAGGCATGTGACTCTTCCCCGCCTCACTCGCTCCCGTGCCAGTGGGTTAGGCCACATGATGCCTGGTAGCCTTGCCAGAGCTGTGCTTGTTTGGACTGGCGGGCGGCCGTGCGCGGCGGGCGCGCCGCGCGCGCCTGCGAGTCCAGCAGCTGGCGCCCGTAGCGCAGGTACATGATATGCATCGCGTCCTCCAGCGTCACCGTCGGCCGCCCGCCCGGCGCACTCATCACAAACTGCACCACGTTGAACAGGCGCCGCGGCTCGTAGCCTGCGCGGCGGGCCCGCCGGTCGCCACCCGACCCACCTTGCCGGCGCTGGTGTGCCCGCCTTTACGTCGAGTTTACTGAGCATAGCAAAAGCTTGTGCGGTGTATGCCACCGGACCTGCGATGGCATGCACAGCACACGCACAGAAATGCCGCTCCCAGCCACCTGCAGCGCGCATGAGCACCCTCGCAGCAGCACCAGATGCCCGAGGCCGTCCGAGCGGCCGGCCGCGGGCTGCGCCTGCGCCTCCCAGCAGCGCCTGCGCTGAGCGCCGACACGCGCCCCGCGCGCGGAGTGCACAGGCGCGCCGGACGGCGCGCCTGTCTGGTCGCTGCGGCACCGCTGGTACATGGCCTGGAACTCCGGCCACGTCAGCGCCTGGTCGCAGTCCTCGTCCACCTCCCAGATCATGTCCTCAACTTCGGCCTGCGGCGGCCAGGCGGCGGGGCCGCTCGCGCCAAGCATGCTCGTCTCGCCCTGGTCTGCTGTTGCGCAGCAGTGTTGTTGTAAACCAGCTTGCGCAGCGCAGCCACAGGCATCACCTGAGGGCCTTGCATCTATGCCGGTGGCTGGGCAGGTCCTACCGCAGAGCGCTCGCGCCGAGCCGCCAACAGTGGGTGAACGCCGCGGCAGGCGGGCCGCGCGCCTTGCGCGCGCGGTGGCTGAGCCGGGCAAGCACGCGGCCCAGCTCCTCTGCATCCAGGCGCCCGTCCGCCTTAGAGTCGAGCAGGTCGAACGCGCGGCGCAGCTCCGCGGCCTCGTTCTTCCTCGCAAAGCGCTCCTGCGCGCCAGAGTGCTCTGCGCCGTGCGCGGCCACCGCCAGCTGTGCCTCTGGGTCCACACTCCGACCACCTCTGCTTGTCACGCTGTCAGGAATTTAGGAGATGACTTACAGTGAAGCCCAGGGCGAGGTGTCTTCTTGTCTTTTGTACAGAGTGAGAGTGTCAGCGCGCGGGCGTCCAGGTGCAGGCAGGTCAGCACTACAGTACACTGCAGTGGCAGGCCTCGCTGGCGGGGCCAACGACTGTCATGCATAATATATCGGCGCTGCAAGGCTGCACTGGCGCTGGCAACCACGGAAATTTACGGCAGCAGCTGTTGCTGTGTATGGGAGAGCCTGTGCCGCTGAACCTGAGAGCTACACCACAGGGGACCGCTTGGCAGCTTGCAGCCTTATTGGTTAGGGCCACCTCGCACCCGTGCGGCTGCGCTGGCCATCAGCCTGTGGCTATTCCACACAACGTACAGGAAGCACCACGTGCGGCGCCTGTGTTTGCAGCCAAGGACAGTACGCTGGATGAAGATGTCTAGGTTACAGCAACTCCACTGCTACTGCACTATGATGGCTTCCTCACCACTGCTACTGCGCACTGGGAGGTAGGCGTTTGAGCGGAGTTGCACACAGGGAGTGGAAGTCTCTCCACCCAAGGGCATTGTTTGGTTTTAGAACACACAGGGTTGCTGGCGCAAGCCAACACACTTCACAGAGTGGCGACCACTCTGATAACCAGCAGCAGACCTCGAAGTGCTGGGCGAGGTCCGTCCCACATGCGCAGGCTGCCAATCAACTGACCTTGCCCTGCATTTCTGTGCGCTGTGCTGGCAGTGCTGCACTTGCAACCAGCGCAACTGCGGGCCCAGTGTGCGCCTCCTTAGTGGCATGGTCCGAGGTGCTCAGGCTGGCGCGGCGCAGCACCCTTTCCGAGATGGTGCGCATGCCGCGCGCCAGGCCCCCTGCCGCTGCGACCGCCGCGCAGTGCATTATAGCCCAGGGACCAACTCCTGGTTCCTCATATGCTGCGGAATGGCATACCTGAGGTCAGCCGCTGCAAGCGCGGTCCCTCGCTGAAGAGGCGGGAGTGGGGCTGCGCCCTTCGCTCATCCCAGCTCTCGCCTCTCGCCACGCTGAGTCGCTTCTGCGCTAGCCTGATGCTATCAGCCCGCCCCTGCAAGCACGGGAGGCTCCTCACCAGCAGCCGAGCGTTGCTCCAGGCGGCTCTCAGCATCGAGGGCCTCCAGGTCCTGGGCAGCGTTGTGTGCTTGTGCAGCGTGTGCCTACCTGAACGCCCAAGTCTGTAGGCAGGTCAGCACGACCAAGCTCCTCTGCGTAGCTGGCCTGCTCACTCGCAGTGCCTGGCTGGTTTAGTGGCGTGGTGTCAGCGGGGTACATCGCTCGGCCGCGCTGCGTGCTTGCGGGCTCTAGCAAGCGCGCCGACGCAGGGGCATCGGTGTGCAAGCTGCCCTCACGCCTGCTTGTGCGCGAGCTGCCGTGCCCAGCACGGACTGGTAGGTGCGGGGGACCGGTCAAAGGTCAGGCTTGCAGCGCGCTTGCGCGTCAGCCACAGCCTCAAGCATGCGTAGGCCTGTACTAGTGGCGCTGTCAGATGCACCAGGAAGGCAAGCAAGGCCGGGCTCTCTCCTATATCAACATCACGGTTCGTTTTCAGCGCTGGCCTCATTGAGCCTAATTAGGGCAAACTGGACCTGGAATGCATGCATGCATGTCAAGGGCAGCCCTACGCCCCTGGGGGCATGAACCAACGGCGCACAAAGCCAATTGGCACGCCAAGGAAAGGCACAGCGCGCAGCACAGGTGCTGCGTACTGCTCGACGACCGCCCATGCCTGCACGCGGCATTAGGCACTCTGGCTGCTGCATGGTGACGAGTACCAAAAGTTTGCACGCACTCAAGGGTGGTCTGCATCTGGTCAACCAAGTTGTAGAGGGTAGACAGCCATGAGGCAGTCAGGGGAGTGCCTGGCGGTGATACGCGGCAGAGTCTGGCGACCAGTAGCGCATGGGGAGGTAGTTCTTCCACATGTAGAAGGCCCTGCATTGCCACCAGCGCACCG
>JAABUV010005929.1_pt1 | contig 13616 bp, 16 predicted proteins | sample 5559971 | NCBI WGS metagenome assembly JAABUV01 (sample SAMN10711881, study PRJNA513362) | rock metagenome | isolation source: Antarctica rocks | place: Antarctica: Victoria Land, Knobhead nord | collected 2015-12-19
CCATCAGCCTCATACGCCTGAGCGGCCAGACCAGCATCACCGCCGCCCTACGACATCACAGCCGCAACCCACACCGCCCAATCACACTACTGCTGACCTGCTGAAATACGACTTTGCCGGAGCCCTGTCCCGCCGCGGGAGCGGTCGTCGGGCATGGCGCAAGTGCGAATGCGTCTCTGACCGTCAACAACTACAGCACCCAGTTCATCAACCAGGTCGCGGGTCCGGTCATCCAGAACGTCGCGGGGACCGTGAATCTCGGCCTCGAGGCAAAGAGACTACTCGAGCTGGTGGTGACCCACGGCGGCGACGCGCGCGGTGAGTTGGAGACCGCAGTTCACGAACTCGAGGACGACGGCGCCCGGGGCGCCGAACGAATCGCTGCGCGGAGTCGTCTCAAACGATTTCTTGCCGACCTCGGCAATCGTGGCCTTGGCATCGGCCTTGACGTCCTACAGAAGTACGTCGAGCACAAGGTCGGTATTTCGTAGACCGCGGCGATCAGCCGTCGGCTGAGAGCTTGGTCGGGTGTGATCGCCCCGCTCGGTTCGGGCAAGGGTGAGTTTGCGCGAGCCTCGACAACAAGCAATTGCGAATGTAAGGGAGCGGGGCGGACCCGCTAAAATCCGCCCGAATCATGAACCTCTACGAGAACCCTGTTCGGGCCGATTTTAGGGGGGGGGGGCGTCAAGCGAGCACCTGGTCCCGGACGCGCCGCGTTGATCGAGCTCGAACGGATGGTCGCGCTGCTTCGCGGCCCGGGCCAACCACCACCCATGCATGGGTCATCCCGGATACACGTAGTTCCCCTGCCGCGGTCACAAAGTGTGGGTGGTGGGCACCTTCTGATGAGGAGTAGCCCCGTGAAGGAGAAACTCATGGCCCGTTCCGCCACCCGCCGCCCCCCGGTACGGCGCACCCAGGAGCGGATGTTCACCGCCCCCGCCGTGGCACTGCTTCCCCAACACAACACCTGGATGAGGGACAGCACGGTGTGTGCCGCCGCCGGGATCGGCGGTTATGGCGCCGCCCCATTGTTGGCCGAACCTCAGTGGGCGATCCCCGCCTTGGCCGCGGGCACCGTCGCCGCGGTGCTGCGCGGTATCGCCGGGCGCCGTTCTCAGGCCCGGGCCGAGCTGACCGACAAGCTCGTCGAATCTCTCACCCCACTGCTGGGGTTGCGTGCCGCGGACCGGCGGACTGTGCGCGCCAAGTCCTGGACCCGCGGGTGGCCCGGGCATCCCGGCAAGCTCGAGCTGCGGTACGCGCCCGGGGTTGATGACAGCGACCCGCTCTGGTTGCAGGAGATCGCCGCCGCCTGTTCGCGGCGGCTGCTGGCCCGCTACACCGTCCTCGACCACAACGCCCGCCGTTGCCGTGTTCGGCTTGCTCTGGCTGCCCCCGAGGCTGATGTGGCTGCGCTCCCGGCGGTGCAGGCCCGCGCTGAGCGCACCGTCATCGAATTGCTCGGGCCCACCACCAAGATCACGAAGGTTTCCTTCGACGATGATCAGCTGATCGACCTGGCCGTGAGTCACGAGGCTGGTACGAAGCTCGCGGCGCCGCAGTACCGGCACCGCATCGAGCGGGTGATCTCCACGATGTTGCCAGGCCGGTGGCGGGGCGCACTGGGACCTCGAGGCGGACACCGTGCGATTCGAGGTCCGCCCCGCCATGCCCACCAAGGTGGACCACCCCACTCCGGTTCTGACCAAGGACAACCTTTACAAGCTGCCGATGGCGGCCACTGAGGACGGAAAAGCCTTGTGCTGGAACATGCGCGGCACAGCCCCGCATTTGATGATCTGCGGAAAGACGGGGACGGGCAAGACGGTGACGATCACTGGAGTGGTGATGGAAGCCGCGGCCCGAGGATGGCCGATCTGGATGTGCGACCCGAAGACGGTGGAGTTCATCGGTTTGCGCCGGTGGCCGAACGTGCAGATCGTGGCGACCTCGGTGGCGGACATGGTGGTCGTTATTCTGCGGGCGCAGCAGGAGATGGAACGCCGCTACGCGATGGTCGAGGCGGAGCAGGCTGACGACGACGAGTTTGAGCCACTGATCCTGGTGCTGGATGAGTACCGCGATTTCATGGCCATGGTCACTGCCTGGTGGCAGTCGATCAAGCAGCGGGGGATGCCCACGAAGTGCCCGGTGTTCGAGGCGGTGGGCAGCTTGGCACGTAAGGGGCGTAGTCGAGTCGGGGACGGGCACGCTCCTCCTGAGGATGTCATCGGAGATTCGGCGAGCTCGCACAAAGGTCGATCCGGACCCGCTCAGTGCGTACGACTCCTGCCACAACCGCAGGGGCAGGACGGAGAGGCGCTCGCGGATCGGCGCGGAGCCGGGTGGAGATCGCGCTAGAGAACGCGTCGATGACGGCAGTGAGCACGACGTCGTCGGCTGGCCGTCCGCCTTCCCACCTAAGCGGGACCTCGATGGTCTTGTAGATCTCGTCCTTGAGGGATTCCCGGAGGTCCGAGGCCGGCCGGAGGGTGTCGTACTGGTCGTCCGTCCCCTCCGCGAAACGCCGGTTCAGCGCCTTGACCCGGGTCCAGTGCTCCTTCTGGACTTCCGGGATGGCTTCGACGCCCAACTTCGCCTTCCACCGGGCGGTGGAACACGGTCGTCGCCTCGACGACGGCCAGCACGAGGTTGGTCTTGTCATAGACGGGACGGGCGACACCGAGCTCGGGCCGATCGGTGACGCGCTCGATCATGTCGAGCAACTTGTGGAACTGGGCGATCGACTTCCTGCCGACCGTCGCTGAGCCATCGAGCGGCTTGTCGATGTCGGAGAGGAAAACCCGGTTTCCCTCCAGCCGGCGCCGAAGGGCTCGTTCCGAGCGTGGGTTGAACTCGTCGCGAATCGAGGCCAGTAGATTCTCGGCGCTACCTACGACGTGCCGTGCTCGCGCGCTCGCGGTCGCGAGGTTGTCGCCCTCGACGGCGTCGAAGTGCGTGAAGCAGAATATCAACTTGTCCGAGCTGCCCGCAGTGAGCATCGAGCGGATGGCGGATGCCGGGGCAGCCTGCACAGGCTGCGCGGCGTTGTCGAGTGGGCACCGCGGGGTTCAGCGGATCTGCTGTTTCTTGACCATCCGTTTGCGGATCACCTGGTCCACGGCGGACTCCGCCAGCGAGCTGGAGATGACCTCACCGGCGCGGTAGCGCTCGCCGTAGTTGGGGATGGAGTCGGCGTTGGCCCGTAGGTAGGTGCTGAACTCGCGCCGAGCCTTCAAGAATTTGGCCTGCTCCGCGTCCTCGGCGTCGACTTCGATGTCGCTGACCGTGCTGAGGGCCCGCACGAGGTTGCCATTCCAGCAGAACCACTTAAGGCGTTGTGGACCTTCGGCCTCTACAGCGCGAGTCCCTTCTACTGCGTCGAGGCTACGGTAAGGAGATCGCGTGCCCGGCGGAGGACAGCTTCGTCGATCATGTTGCCCGCAGCGTCACGAGTCGCTGACATGGAATCCGATCCGTGATGAGAGACGATGCCCTTGGCCCAGCGCAGCTCTTCGGGTGTCGGGGAGAAGGCGCCGTTGGCCACGGCCACCTGTGCCGGGTGGATGCACGCACGACCTCCGAAGCCCAGGTTCCGTAGCGCGTGAGATGACTCTTGGAACCGTTCGACGTCGGTGAAGTTCACCGAGACCGGGGCGACGGGTGCGTCGATCCCGGCCGCGCGGCTGGCCAACACAACCTGTGATCGGACGTAGAGCCACTCGTGCTCGTCCGCCGAGGGTGTGATCCGCAGGTCGGCTGCAAGGTCCACCTCGCCGAGGTGCAGCACTGACACTCGAGGCCCCGCGGCAATCGAAACGGCGTTGACCACGCCGACCGCTGACTCCACGAGTGGCGCGACGCGCGCCTTCGAGCCCATGGAGGTCAGCAGTCGGTCGAGGTCGATCAGCTCGTCGACGCGTTCGGCCTTGGCCAAAACGAGCCCAGTCAAGGAGGACGCAACGGCGACCGCTCTGACGTCACCCTCCCGCAGCTCACCTGGGTTGATCCTCACCCACACCGGCACCCCTGGCCGGTCGATGGTCGCCAACCACTCGGCCACCAACTGGCGAGCTCCCAGCTTCGCCGCGGGCCTTACGGCGTCCTCGAGGTCCACAATCAGTGCATCGGCACCCCGGCTGAACGCCTTCGCCTGACGGTCGCCTCTGTCACCCGGAACGTAGAGATGGCTCCGTCCGTGCATCCTGTTCGCTCCCTACTTCACACTACGATGACCCAGATCAGCGGCGCGGCTTACTGGTCTCTCATTGGGAGATATCCTCAAGCACCGTTCTGGGAGCCACGCGCCGCATCCCCATGGCGCATGACGCGGCGAGGAGGGGGCAGAGGCCCAACCAAATCGCCAAGGTGGCGGGGGTGCCGATGGCCGCGAACATGCGCGGTCCGGCCAGAGCCGCACCCAAGAACCCGATCCACTCCATGCCTGCGAGCAGGTTGGCACCGGTGCCCCGAACGCGGGTCGGGAACACCTCCGATGCGAACCCGACCGCGGACGTGATGTGGCCGACGATGAAGAAGTAGATCAGCGAGTAGCCGATGGTCAGGGTGATTAGGGTGCTTCCGGCGAAGGCCATGTAGAAGCCAGAGGCGCTACCGAGCACCAACCAGATCGCCGCCGCCTCGCGCCGCCCGATGCGTTCGCCGACGAAGGCACAGAAGACGTATCCGATGGCAGCCAGACCGGTGGCGATGGCCGAGGACAGATACGTGTAGGTGAGGCTTACGTTGTAGTGAGCGTACACCGTCGGGAGATAACTGATAATGCCCGCAAAGCCGAAGGCATAGAAAAGGTGCCACAGTGAGACAAGAATGGCCGAACGGCGGAGATCCGGCGCGAACACCTGCGCGAAGTGGTTCTCGTGCCATGCGGAACCAGTTTCCTTGACCTTGGTGAATCGGTGTGATTCAGAGATGGCTCGCCGAGCCCAGATCATCATGGCGACCGGCAGAATTCCGAAGACGAAAAGCCACCGCCAGCCCAGGAACGGTACGATCACGAAGGACATGACCGAGCCCAGGAAGAAACCGATCGGATATCCGATCTGGGCGAAGCCGATGAGCCGTCCACGAACGGCGGCCGGCGATTCCTCGGCGACCATGACCTGCCCGGCCATCCACTCAGTGCTGGCCCCAACCTGGGTGAACCCCCTGGCCACAATAAGGATCAGAAGACCGGGCGCCCCAGCGGTCATGATGCTGCCGATGACAGCTGCCAGCAGGCATGCCTGGTAAACTGGTTTACGTCCTGCACGGTCCATAATCGGTCCGGCGACAAAAGTTGAGATTGCACCGACGGCGTAAACGATGGCGTAGATGTAGCCGATCTGGTTGTCGCTGATGCCGAGTGAGTTTTGAATGAGCGGGTAGTTGAGGTTGAAAAGGCTGCCATCGGCATTGACCAGGGTCCACCCGCCGAGTGAGAGCAGAGTTACCCGCCAAGCTTTCCTGGGAATTCCCCGGATGAGCTCGGCATCGCGTGCGCTTGTCTGCAGAGTTTCCGCCTCGAGAGTAGCCGTCTCGCCCCCAGTGAGGCGGTCGGCTGGGTTTCTAGCCATCACTTGCTCCTTTTGTCGGTAAAAACGTATCTACGGTCCAATTGGCACGAGCGGTAGGTTTCTCCGCACCGGGGATCCAGAGGAATTCGCTATTGGGGTATGTGAAGTGAGTTGGTTAGCGGGATGACGGCGCGCCGACGGTGGGTGTTCCCCCTTTTAAATGACCGCTGCGTTAAGGGTGTGAGTCGGAAGTCATCAGTCGTCGTAGACGACGACGCCGCGCACGTTCGTCCCGCTTTTCATGTCCGCGAAGGCCTGGTTGATATCGCTCAGCTCGTAACGCTTGGTGATCATCTCGTCGAGGAGGAGATGCCCCGTGCGGTACAGGTCGAGGACTCGGGGGATGCCGGCGCGGGGGCTCGCGGATCCGTACAGGGCGCCTCGAACCTGCTTCTCATAGAAGGTCAGGTCCGCAAGGCTGAGGTCGGCGTCGACCTGCCCGGCAGGGGCGACGGAGACGACCGCGACTTTGCCGTGCTTGCCCACCAGGCTCAGGGTCGGGCCAAGGTATTTGCCGTACGCAAGATCCGTTGTGAGGATGGCCGCGTTCGCCATCCGACCCCACGAGATTTCGCGGATGAGTCGCTCGGCTTCCTCGAACGTGGCGACCGCATGGGTGGCTCCGAACCGTGGAGCGAGGTCGCGCTTGATCGCGACCGGGTCGATGGCGACGATGTAGCGTGCGCCGGCGATGCGGGCCCCCTGGATCGCTGCGGCCCCCAGCCCACCCACGCCCACGACAGCGACGGTGTCTCCCGCGCGGACCTCCGCCGTGTTGACCGCGGCGCCGAACCCTGCCGTGACACCGCAGCCGACCAAGGCCGCCTGCACGAGGGGGATATCACCGGCGATCTTGAGGACCTGCGACTCGTGAACGACCGTGTGGCGTGCGAAGGTGCCGAGCAGGCAGATGGTGGTGACGTCGTGCCCATCTGCGGTAAAGCGACACGTGCCGTCGGCGAGCGCTCGGCCCTCGCGGCGGGCGCCACCGCGATCGCACAGGTTCGACAGCCCCTTCGCGCACGACTCACATCTCCCGCAGGCGGGGATGTAGACGAGCACGACGTGGTCTCCGGGCTCCAGGTCCTTGACGTTGGGCCCGACTGCCTCAACAACGCCGGCGCCTTCGTGGCCACCGATGGCCGGAAGCGGCTGAGCCAAGTCGCCCGTGACAATGTGATCGTCTGTGTGGCAGATGCCGCTTGCGGCGAGCCGCACCCGCACCTCACCCTCTACGGGCTCTCCGAGATCGACCTCCTGAACCTTCCACTCGCCGTGCAGCTCCCACAGGACCGCAGCCTCGGTCTTCATCGCTTCTCCTCAATATTGGTCGGTGTACTTGTCAGCGCAACGTGTGCATGCCCGGCAGGCCGAATCGCGCCGTTTTTGACCAAGTCGGATACCCGCAGTGGCCGTCCTTCAAATACACCTTCATGTGCCAGCACGGGATCGGTTGAGGGCCGAAGTTCGGGGTACTTCTCTTCAATCTTCATCTGCGCCTCGACGCGACCGCGCCAAAAGCCAACGCCATCTGGCTTCGCGCCCCGAAGCGCCTGCCAGGAGGTAGGAATACCTCGCGCGGAAGCCGGTACGGCGGCACCGCCAAGGGAGACGCTCCCGATGTTTCGGAGCATCGCTTTCCCGCAGGTGGCGCATAGCTGCTCGTTGTGGCGCTGGGCCACCGAGTGGACGAAGACCTCGAGACGTTGACCGCACTCGCAGGAGTAGTCATACAGAGGCATGGGTTCTCCTCGGTTGAGCCGGCGGGAGAGGTCGGCGAACTCGGTTCTGGGACATCATGAGTAGTACTTCGGGGCGAGCAGGAGATCTTCGGTGACCATGTTGTAGTCGTGCCCGAAGACGACTCGCGCATTGGTCCGCTCGGCGATTGCCCGAACCTTCTCGACGGATTCGAGCCAGTCGAGGGACGACCAGGCGATAGGCGAACCCACGGCCGGGGGGCCGTAGCTCTCGGCCATGTACACGGCATCCCCCGTGTACAGCAAGGGTCGGTCGTTGGCGAATTCGACCAGCAGCCCCATGGTGCCCCATGTGTGCCCAGGCAGGGACAGAAGTGTTACGCCGGGCAGAATCTCGACGTCGCCTTCGATCGTGTCCATCGGGGCGTTCTCGTAGTCCGCCTTGATGAAGGCGCCCTCGTAGGCTCCATTGATGGCCATCGCTCCGTCGAGCTCAGCCTTCTGCACGATCGACCGCACGCCCGCGTCGGCCAGGAGATTGAGGTTGCCCGCATGGTCGTAGTGGAGGTGGCTGAGGATGAGCGCTGACAGATCCTCGGTCGCGATACCCAGGCGACCCAATGATTCGTCGAAGTACTGGTCGTCAGCGACGTCTTCGTAGGGGAAGTTCTCGTCGATGCCGGTTCCTCTCCAACGTTCGCGCCAGTCGCGTGGGTTGGAGGCGTCGAACAGCAGGGTGCCGTCGGGGTGCTCGACGACGACGGTCATGTTCGGCAGCTTGTACCAGTTGGTTGTCGGCGCGGTGTCGCTGGCGGTGGCGTAGTGGTCGCCGTTAACGAGCCAACGTTTGTCGCATCCCTGGAAGCCGTGGCTCTGGAAGTAGACGCGCACGTCGTTATGTGTAGTCACTGCAGCGTTCCTTTGCTTAGCCGGTGGCTGGTAGTCGTTACGCCCTTAGCCGGGCGTCGCTGATCGAGGGCGCGCTCGTGGATGACGCTGGGGCTGCTTGGACGCGCATCGTGACTGCCGTCGGCGGCGTCCAGCCCGAGCCATGCCAGGATGTCCGCCGTGTGCTCTCCGAGCTGAGGAATCGGGTCCATGCGCGTTTCCCAGTCAGACCCGGTGATCGGAGGTAACAAGGCCTGCAGCGGACCTACGGGCGAGTCGACGTTCGCCCAGCGGTGACGAGCACCGAGTTGCGGGTGTTGCAGAACCTCACCCACATCACGCCGGCGGGCGTAGGCGAGCGTGGCGCTCTGCAGTCGGTCCTCGACCGTCGCGCTTGACAGGGCCGCGAAGATCCGCTCGATCTCGGACTCGAGCAGCTCACGGTTGGTGTTTCTGCGCGACATTGTGGAGAACCGGTCGTCGTCGGCCAGGTCGTCGCGGAGCAGGACGACATCGCAGAACACTCGCCACTCTCGTTGGTTTTGGACCGCGATGACGAACGCGCCGCCGTCGCCGACGTTGAATGTTCCGTAGGGAGCGATCGAGGCATGGCTTGTGCCGGCCCGCTTGGGTGGGGTCCCGCCGTATTGGGTGTAGTACAGGGGATAGCCCATCCACTCCAGCAGGCAGTCGAACATGCTGACTTGGAGCTCCGCCCCTTCGCCGCTCCGCTCACGGTTGTATAGAGCCGTCAGGATGCCTGAGAACGCGTACATTCCTGCGCTGATGTCTGCCACGGGTATACCGCACTTTGCTGGGTCGCGCTCTGTGCCTGTGAGCGTCAACAGACCGGTCTCGGATTGGATGAGAAGGTCGTAAGCTTTCGACTGCGAGTACGGACCGTTGGGCCCGTAGCCGGAGATGGAGCAGGTGATCAGCCGTTTGCGGCCGCGACGGATGTGGGAGGCGCCCAGGTCGAGTCGCTCCACTGCGCCGGGGGCGAAGTTCTGGACGAAAATGTCAGCACGATCGAGGAGCCGCGTCATCACTTCCCGCGAGCAGGGGTCTTTCAGATCGAGCGCGATGCTCTCCTTCGAGCGATTGAGCCAGACGAAGTGGCTGGACATCCCTCGCACTTTCTCGTCGTAGTCGCGTGCAAAGTCACCGTCGCCGGGTCGCTCGATCTTGATCACGCGCGCGCCGAGGTCGGCCAGATGCCTGGTAGCCATCGGTGCCGCCACGGCTTGCTCGCACGAGACGACGGTGACGCCAGCCAGCGGCAGGGTCACAGGCCGACCGCTACAGTCTTGGTCTGGGTGTAGGCCAGAAGGCCCTCGAATCCCTTCTCCCGTCCGTATCCAGACCGCTTCCACCCACCGAAGGGCATCTCCACACCGCCGCCCGCGCCGTAGGTGTTAATGAAGACCTGGCCAGCTCGAACCTCCTCGGCGAGACGGTGTGCCCGACGGATGTCAGAGGTCCAAATGGCGGCGACGAGACCAAAATCCGTTGAGTTCGCGATGGTGAGCGCCTCGTCGTCGTCACGGAAGGTCGTGACGCCCAAAACGGGGCCGAAGATCTCCTGCTGCGCGATCGTCGCGGTGGCGGACACTCCGTCGAAGAGCGTCGGCTCGTAGAAGAAGCCACCTTGCAAGTTCGACTTGACCGGGGGCTTGCCGCCGCAAACGAGCTCGGCTTCGCTGCGACCCGTCTCCACGAGATCGCTGACCCGCTGGCGCTGCTTTCTGCTAATCAGCGGTCCAAGATCGGCGTCGTCGAGGCCAGGGCCGAGGCTCATGCGCTGGAAGCGAGCCTTGACCTCCTGCACGACTTCGGACCGCAGCGACTCGTGCACCAACAGGCGAGACCCGGCAGAACAGGTCTGGCCGGAGTTCTGCGTGATGGCGCCGACGATGAGGGGGATGGCCAGCTCTAGATCAGCGTCCTTGAAGACGAGGTTGGGTGACTTGCCCCCGAGTTCCAGCACCACCGGGACCACGTTCTGCGCGGCGGCGGTCGCGACCGTGGTGCCCACCTGCCGGGAGCCCGTGAAGGAGAGGTGGTCAACACCCGGGTGCGCCGTGAGTGCAGCCCCTGCCTCATGGCCGAATCCCGGCACAACGTTCAGGACGCCGGGCAGGAAGCCAGCCTCGAGCGCCAGCCGTGCGATCTCGACGGTGGAGAGTGGTGCGTCTTCGGCGGGCTTGAGTACGGCGCAGTTGCCCGCTGCGAGGGAGGGCGCCACGGTGCGAGCCGCCATCTGCAGGGGGTAGTTCCAGGGGGTGATGTGGCCGGTCACGCCGAACGGTTCGCGGCGGGTAAAGGCCAGCATTCCGTCCATCGGCGGAAGCGTGTCGCCGTGCAGAGCCAGCAGGATGCTGGCGTAGTAGTCGAAGTACCGCGCACAGACCGCCACGTCGGCCTTCGCCTGACGCAACGGCTTGCCCACGTCGCGGGTCTCCAAGTCGGCCAATCGGTCGGCGTCCCTGCGGATCAGCGCAGCAAGCTGGTGGAGCAAATCCGCCCGCGACGACGCGCTGGTCTTCCGGTATTTTTCCGAGGCCTCCCTGGCCGCGGAGACGGCAGCGTCAACGTCACGCTCCCCGAGCCGAGCAACTTCAGCCAGCGGCTGGCCCGTGGAGGGGTCCAGGTCGACGAACAGGGCATTACCCCACACCTCGTCTCCACCGATGATTCCAGGCACTTTCAGCACCACGAACGCTCCTTCTGGTAGCTGGCTGGGCTGTTGTAATGAGACGAAGCTAACATCCCGATCGTGCATCGTCAAGGAAATCCGGCATGATCGAGTAGTTTGATGCGTTGGTACAGTAGGCATCCTGTGATGCAGAGCGTCTGCTTGGCCGGACGGTCGTCGTGGCAGCCCGGCGAGAAGTCGCTCCCGGGAAAACGGGGAAACGAGGGCCAAGGCATGGCTACAGACCCACAGACCAAACGCGACCGCATTCTCGAGAATCTGCGGCGACGGATCCTGTCCAACGAGTTCCCCCGAGGGGCACGTCTGCGGCAGGACGACCTGGCCCAACAGCTATCCTCGAGCATCACCCCAGTCCGCGAGGCATTGCGAATTCTTGAGGCCGAAGGACTGGTCGTCTCCGAGCCACATAAAGGTGTGCGAGTTGCCGGAATCGATCTGCAAAAGACCAAAGCGACGTACATCATCCGTAGGCTCGTGGAAAGCTATGCAATGTGCAGGGCAACGATGCGAATGTCCCAGCTGGACATCAAGCAGGCCTGGTCATTTGTCGATGAGATGCAGAAAGCTCTCGACGAGGGCGACCCTGAATCAGTCCGTCGAACGAACAAAGAGTTTCATTTCCACTTCTACGACCGCTGCGGCCTCCCTGCACTGTCTGACCAGATCGCAAACATGTGGCGGTCGTTTCCCTGGGACCTCTCACTCGACTCCCTGGAACGCGGAGCGCACTCGCAGCGCGAACACGTGGCCATCGTCAAGGCAGTCGAGACGGGCGACTTGACCGAAGTGGCACGCACCACTGAGGCTCACATCGAGCGGGGCTTAATGTCGATTCTCAGAAAAGCAGCTGGCGTCGATGGCCCCGATCCCTTCCGTCTTGAGGTCGACTAGTGTCGCGTGTTTGAAGTTGTTTTACGGTGGGCTTTGGTGAGGATGTCGTCGGCTGTTTTGGTCCAGATGAACGGGGTGCCCGAGACACTCGGCATGGGGAGCCGCGCGTTTTGCTTTCGCTCGATGGGCTTTGCATTGCCTCTGTTCTGTCGGTGCAGGCCACTAATGTCGGACCTGACCAACTACAGCGGGCCTGACCACCCTCTGTGTCAACCTGGGTTGAGGCAGAGGGGGGCGGCTATCCGGTCCCAGTCGATGGGGAGTTCCTCTCCTCTCGACTGGAGAACCGTTCCTCTCGACGGTGCGTTCACGTCCGGTCCAGGGCGGTCAAGGTGGCGGTTGCGGTGCACCGGCCGTCTGCGGCGTATACCTCCGCACCGTGCGTGGCTCCCGACTCCGCGGCGACGGCTGTAACGACCTGGGCGCCCACCATGGGGGCGACGAGCCGATACGCGAATTGCTTGCCGGCGAGGGACACATCGGCACGTCGGGCGACCTCGCCCATGAGGATCGCTTGGAGCGGTCCATGGACGACGAGGCCGTCGTAGCCCTCATGCTGGGCCCAGCCCAGGTCGTAGTGGATCCGGTGGGCGTTGTAAGTCAGCGCCGAAAAGCGGAAGAGCAGCCGCTCGTCGACGTCCAGCGCTAGCTGATCCGACCGCTCCGGAACGGCTAGGGTCGTCGGCCGGTCGCCCGGCAGCGATGTCGTGCCCTGCGCGCGATAGACGATGTCCTGCTCGTCAACGATGGCGGTGGTGCCGTCCTGGCTGATCTCGTGGCGCACTGTCACGAAGGTCAGCAGCCCCGAGCCGCCCTGCTTGTCAACGGTGTTGACTACTCGGGACTCACGCGTCGCCGACTCACCGATCGATAGTCGGCGCAGCGTAGTGACCCGTCCACCTGCGAACATCCGCCGTCGACCAGGGCCGGGCGGCGCGGGGATGCCGGACGTCGGGTGGCCATCCGGGCCGAGCTCGCTCTCGAGTCGTCGGTCGAGCAGGTAGAGCCAGTGCCACAGCTCGGGGACCTCCGCGTCGGTGGGCGGGTCGAGGTCGAACACCGCCGCGAGGGACTCGGCCGGCTCGGCCGCGATAATCTCGGTTCTGGTCGCGGACTCGGTCACCGGGCCTCCTCCACCGGTGGCGTGGTTCGACCTGCCGGACCCGTGCTCCGTCCCGGACGGTCGAGGGTCCGCCGGACCCGCTCGACGACAGGCTTGTCGACCATGTGACCACTAACTTGGGCGGCGGCGCCGGACGACGCCACCGCAAGAACGTTGATAACCCCGGCGACCGCGTCGCTTGTCGGACGCAAAGCGGAGTTGAAGGGCACCACGTGTGCGGGGTGGATGCAGAAGTTCCCCGAGAAGCCGAGGCCGCGGGCCCGGTGTGCGTCGTCACGGATCGGCCCGTCGGCGGAGATGTTAGTCGTCACCATGTCCACGGGTGCCGCGAGGTCGGCCACTCGGGAGGCGATGACGAGCTGCGACCGCGCGAGCCCAGCACGGACTCGGCCGACTCCACGGCGTCTATGTCGAGGGAGAAGTCGATCGAGCCGAACGCCCCTCGGTACACGCCACCCTCGGCGCCGGGCAGCTCCACCGCCCGGTGCACGCCGAGCGCGGGCTCGACCATCGCGATGACGGGTGCACCGAGCCGATCGGCGACACTCATCACGGTATCGGGCCTTCGGCCAGGGGGACGACGGCCGCCGGCAGGCCGGCGCCCGCTCGAGGGCGGCGAGGTCGCGCTCGTGCTCCGCGCCCTCAACCACATTTGACGCGGACGGCAGCCCGCACGGGTCGGCCCATGAGATCGGGGCAACGTTCCCGCACGCAAC
>JAABUV010005930.1_pt1 | contig 13610 bp, 18 predicted proteins | sample 5559971 | NCBI WGS metagenome assembly JAABUV01 (sample SAMN10711881, study PRJNA513362) | rock metagenome | isolation source: Antarctica rocks | place: Antarctica: Victoria Land, Knobhead nord | collected 2015-12-19
GCGACCCTCTGACAGCAGAATGAGGTCATCAAACATGGCAAAGATGCTGCTGCGTGGCTGATGGATGGAGCTGATCACTGTGTGGCCCTCCTTGCATAGATCCTTCAAAGTTTGCATCACCTGTAAACAGCAGTCTGCAATGACAGCAAGATTGGACATAGCAGAAAGATCTGGTATTCAGTCTGGAAGGAGCAAGCAGCAGTAGTGCTGCACTAAGAACCCCACATGTTCTCAGACGTCCAATCACCCTGCAGCTCATGTGCAGTTGGTGATGCTCAATTTCCCAAATCTGAAGGGAAGGAGCTGCAATGAATTGCTTGAGCAATTCAGACAGACGTGGTCTGATGCAGATGTAGGCCGAGTGTCAAGGGAAGCTTGGTGCCGTAAAGCAGGGATCCAATGCTGGTGCTGGCATGCATTGTAAGTGATGGCCCACACACCTTCTCAGCCTGAAAGGAGTCTAGCCCGGTTGTGGGCTCATCAGTGAACAGTAACACAGGTTCAGCAATCAGCTCTGCACCAATGCTGAGACGCTTCTTCTCTCCTCCAGACAGGCCACGCTTCTTCTTGTCTCCAACTACGCTGTCAGCCGCCTTTGAGAGGCCCAGGCGCCTGATCAGATCTTCTACAAAAGCTGCCTTCTCAGCAGTGGCTGCATGGCCTGGCATGCGCGTGTGAGCTGCCATCATCAAAGTCTCCCTGCAGCAGGCAATCACACATGTGTATCCAGAACCTTGAGTTATGCCATTGTTTTGTACCAGGCAGGTGTGGCTTGTGCACATGGAAAAGCTGATTGCAACACTGCCGATGTAGCACTGCAGGGCAGATGCGATCCTGATGCATCACTTCTGGCATGCTGCAAGCTGAGTGGTGCACTACTTTGCATTGCAGAAAGAAGGTGTAAGGCATGACATCCTGCGTACCTGACTGTTAATTGCGAAAAGAACATGTCCTCCTGTTGGACGTAGCCTTGCCGCACATTGGCTGTCTCAATAGGCTGCCCATTAATTAGTATCTCCCCTGTCAGGTCTAATTTCTTCTGGCAAGCTACCTGTCTGGCTAGTGTATTGAGTAGAGTGGTTTTACCTGACCCTGAGGGGCCCATGATGGCTAGCAGTCTGCAGTCAGATAGCAACTTTAGGCAATCTGTTAGTCTGCGCAGGGTCGTGCAATGCAGGACTGAACAATTATGCACCACCCGACTAAAGTGGTCATGCACATATGGATGATTACCTGTTGGGCTTGGCGATTGCGCTTTGCTCTTGTAGGAGTGGTTTAACCTCCCCATTCTTAAGTGTGATGCTGCAGCTGACGCGGGACCACTGGAGGCTGACCTGCTGCTTGCCGTTACTGTCACACCTCTCGTCAAGATGGCCAGGCGCATTGCGTTTGCGAGATTTGAAAACGAGCTTGCCAACTGCTGACGCGAGAAACACCGGGATACCATATTGGGGTGCTAGGATCACTGCCGCACCGACAGCGAATTCTAATTGCTGCGCCATAATCTGAAGTAGTGTTTGTGTCTCAAACAGCAAGGGCAGAAAGCTGTTGTCGTCCACTACTGCTGAAGAGTGTCGGACATAACAGACAAAGGATGCATGCTCCAATCTCGACTCGACGTCCGAATATGTCCCTCTGCTGATAACAAGCGAAAGAGCAGGATGCAATTATCGCAAAACTTAACCGCAATGTTGTACGTTGTCAAGCGGCGCTTTGTGCGGCACATGCCGAAGCAACTTCGAGATGTAAATGGTGCTATCCACTGGATCCAGCTGACAATTAGTCATAACAGCTAGTCGATCCGTACGGTACGGTTGCCGTCATAGGTGCCGTCAAAGCACGCGTGAAAGGTTTCAAACGTGACATGAACTGTTTACCTCTTTCAGGATAGGCGTCCCGCCCCGGCCAGAGCTCCGTTGCTCATCACTGCACTGCCATTATTCCAAGGAAGTGCAACGCGCACAAGGCAACTGTGGTCGTGCTGTCCGCGGCTCCCGGTCTTGCTAACCTAACTGGCTTGGCTCAGGCAGGGATCGGCAACTGACTAACCAGGTGCAGCTCGAGCATGACAGTGAAGCGAAGTCTAAATGACGACAACCAGCATAGCAGAGGAAAACGTCTTTGCCAAAACACTGGTGCGGTTAGCTGGTCTTATGACTGTGCGGATCTTGACCTAAATTTAGAGGATCTGTCGACCCAAGCAGACCGATTTCTGGAGCAAGTCGGGGTATGTTCAGGCATCCATGCTGCTGCGGACAACAGTATTTCCGTGCAATTCCGCGCCGAGAGCGTCCTGGCCAACTACAGCAGCTGGCGAGGTCTGTCCGAGCAAGCTTGGTGAGTTCTGCCTGTCTCTTCAGATTCCCTTCTTTAGTATGAAAGGTCCAGTAATGCATGGGACGCCAAGATCTTCTCTGATCTTATGTACTGTTGTTGGCACGCAGGAGATGTTGTGCAGAGCTAAACATCTTGTTACACCTGTTCAAGCACACGCTTGGTGACGTACCCTTGGAGTCGTATCACTCATGGACTCGTGCAAGCAAAGCCATCACCCACGCCAAGCTGCGTCAGCACTGTGAGCAACAGCATGAGCCAGGAACTCAGATGCAACTTCAGATGGTGGCTCACTTATTGAGCAGCATAATCAGAGATCAGCCTGAAGCAGCAATCTCCAAGTACACTTTCAACCTTAGACAATTTTGCCCTGAATGGCTGAAGTCATGGTGCTTGCGGTGGGGGTTCACTCATGGCTCTGTCAGCATCCTGTGCTTGGAGGCGTACTCTCAATCTGTACCAAAGCTGGCTGGCTTTGACTTCTTGGGATACCCAGTCCACGTGAGCCGGTCAGACCAGGCAGCAGACATGACCTTGTACATACCATGTATCTCCTGACTGTCAATGCTGACATGCATAATTCTCCCTTATGACTCAGCAAATGCTCTTGTCAGTCGTCATGGTCGCTCGTATCCGCCACTTGGACTTGATGCAATTTGATGATGCTGTGAGGAAAAGGTGTCTAGAGCAGAATTTTTATGACTGCTGTAGATCTCATGTATGATTCAGTCTTCCTCTTATCTTTTGGAAATAGCATATTTATCAGCTAAGTCACCTGACACTTGGTCAGATCTTGGTTGTCCGCTTCAGTGTTTGCAGAAAGAGATGTCCATCTAGGTCAGTGAAGCCAGATCATCTGAAAGCGCAGCTGAAGCATTGGTCTCCCAGGTTGGACAGCGAAGTATGCACTCACCTCAGCAGCAAAAATCACCTGGATTGACTTTGCAGCTACTGGTAATATAAAACAGCGCCACTCACATTGAGTTTCAAACTCGAACAAAAGCAAGATCATGTCTTGCAGAGGAAATCTGTGTGATGGAAAAGCCTTAGGCCAGTGTTCCCTTGTCCAGGCAGCATTTAGGTATTGCATGTTGACTGTGCACAGACTGCCAATCCATTTTGTACAACTGTATTGAGTTGCCAAATAGTGTCCACAGAAACCAGAGACAGGATGCTTGCATTCAGATTCTGTCATTGACCAGTATGTTGCCTGATAACTGTCACAGTGGCTCACCTTCAACCTGTAAAGCCTGTATAAAAATGGATAATCCACGTATGCCTGTTGCAATCAGTCATACATGCAGCTGTGCAGCATAGAGTCACACGAGGTCATGTCCATGCGGTATTTGCACTGGTTCATGTTGCTTGAATGCTGTTGATCAGAGCTGCTTTTGCAATAGTTTGAATATTCCTGTGCCCATTGGTCTGCCAACGCTCAAGCTTGAGGCGAGCAGCAGTGCTTAGCACTTTAGGTGGTGGCCACTTGAAGGTTCAAGTTTGGCATGACTGCTTCTTCTCCAGTCTGTTCTGTCAACAAAGAAGGGTACACAAGAAGTGTACACTTAGTGTCTGCAGTTGACCTTGTAAACCTCATTTCAGATAGGGTAGTAGGCTGGTCAAAATTTTGCTGCTTATGAAGTCATTGTGCCTGCAATTTACAATCTGTGGCGACAAATAAACAAGACAGAGGTCAACTCTGGTTAATAAGGTGCTCACACATGTCAGTTGGGTGCACGTCACACAATAGAGCTAGATACCAAACCTGTTCTTGGCATTTGACAGCCAATGTTGCTGTACCAGGTGTTACGAGAGCATCAAGGACCCTCTCAAGTACAGCTGAAGGTCTGGAGAGAAACATGCAGTGACACTCCTGGCCCTTGACCTGCACCCTGCGTAACGCCTGTTTGACGGCGTAAATGTTCAGTTGACTGTAAGTTTTCGAAGGTGCACTGAGGGCTCGTGCACAGGCAACCGCGCGCTTCAAGCCGGCGCTCACACGGCATCGAGAGCTTGGTCCAAGCATTGAATTGACTGGCCTTCCAGTCGCGATTCAGAGCTCTCGATCAAGTCGAAGCCGCAACACGGATCGAAATGCAAGAGCTACTGGCGAAAGAGCAACAGGAAGAGCAGCTGCTGCGCGACATTACGGGCGTACAGGTAACGAAGACATCAATTGGCATCTCTCAAGCAATGCTGACAGTGAATGCAAGGCCACACCGAGGTTCTCTCGTTCATCTTGCTGTACTGCAGAGGCTAGAAGATGTCACGTTTCTTGACGCCGTTGTGGATTGCACTGAGACATCTCTCAGCAGTCTTGGAGAGGTGCGCAGATGCTGCATAGATGCAGATTTGTAGCTTGCTCCCACTCAGCAGTTGTCTTTCTGCAGAAAATGCCTTTGCTGCGAGAGCTTAAGCTGAACAATAGCGCTCTCAACTCTGTGCGGGATCTGGGATCAAGACTGAGGCACTTGCAGGTGATCTCACTGAACGCCTGCTGCTTTTGCTCTGAAACAGCAACTGTAACGACTGCGTGCTGTTATGCCGCAGGTACTATGGGTGTCACACTGTGGCCTCACAGGGTTAGATGGGCTGAATGCTTTGCCAAGCCTGAAGGAGCTGTACGCAGCTTTCAACCAGATAGAGAATTTGGAGCCAATTGCAGGCAAGCATCACACTTTTAATTGCGTAAACAGGTCATCTAGCGGTGTTGTGCAAATACATAGTCTCAGAGATTCCTGCTTTTGGAATTCCTGCTTTTGGAGATGCATATTCTGGTCCATTTCAGCTTCGCCATTTACAAGACAACTGTAATGCAATGCAATGCAATGCAATGCCAAGCCTGCCTTGTCATGCAGATATGGAGACACTTGAAATGTTGGATCTGGAGGGCAACAAGGTGGACGACTTGGGGGCTCTGCGGTATCTCAGCTGGTGTCCTCAACTGGCTGTTCTTACCTTGGCTGATAACCCTGTTGCTGCAGACATCGCTTACCAGGCCCAGGTGATTAAAGCATCAGGGCATCCTGATGCTACATCATCTTCCATGTTCACACAATTTAGCCAAAGACATTGAATGATTGCTCTTGCACACCAAATTTGGAGTCTTTTTCTTCAACATCCTGCAGCAGGACTACAGGTTCACTTGCTTACTCAGTACAATCTTCCATGACTATCAGGCCATGCAAGTCAATCGATGTCACGGCATTGCAGGTTTGCAAGGTCCTTCCCAAGCTGCAAACACTTGATGACACCAAGCTGGTTCGCCCTGTGTCCTTGGTCCCAAAACCAGCTCCTGCCCTCAGTGCAGTCTTGCAGAGTGATGATCTGTGCTTGTCTCCCACAACCAGTCCTTGGTCCTCAGCAGACACAGATGGTAACTTGAGTCCTGCCACTGCCCTATCCTCGCCCCGGCAAGATCTCAGCTCAGATGCAGCAGACCTAAATAGGGCTCATATTAGACAGAACAGGCTGCAGCGGCCAGCATCCGCAGGCAGGTTGCCCCAGCGTCTCCCACCTGTTGCAGCAGGGCACAATCAGCCTGGCAGCTACCTGTTGTACAGCCTGAGCCAACAGCCATCAGATCCTTTGTTCTCCCGTGTATCAGAGAGTCAACACATCCATCAGCCCAGGCAGGCTTCAGAGCCTGTTGTCAGCTCTGCAGAGATACCCTTGCACAGCAGAAGGGTATATGATGGTCACACGGCAGTGTGTTTTGACAGCAATGCTGATGATGGTGAGCTTCTGAGTAATGCCAAGGCAGCTGCTGCTGGCTCTGTCAAGGTGGCAAGACCATTCAGTGCAGGCATAAAGCGCGCAGAAAGCCGTCTGGGCAGTCCAATCCCTGTAGAGACCAGCAGGTGCGCCTGCTTGTCCACTGGCCAGGTACATGTATGATGCACAATGCCAGATGTGCATATGCCATGTTGAGCAGAATGGCATATGCTTGTGCAGGCCATCTTCTGCTGAAGGAGGTGTAGCAAGGTCAGGCAGTGCAGAGGCAGCGGGCCTGTACTGGCGCAAACACAGGCTCATGGTGCCTGCTGGCTATGCCATGACAGAGGCAGAAGCCCACACAGCTGCCACTGCCTCCACTGCATCTGCACAGCAGTATCATGTTGGTCACAGCCAGGCGCCAGCTGTGCAAGCTGTTGAGTCAGCAGCTGCGCAGGAGGCTGTGGCAGAAGCTGTACTGAAACTCAGCAGCCCTGGCTATGCTGGCCAGGCTGAGGTGAGCAGCTCCTCAGCATGTGACATTCTGGTCATTGAGGATGCTGCAGAGCTAACTCATGACAGAGCTGCAGCCATTTTGAGACAGCTGTCATATGAGTGTCAAGCAGCAGGCAAGCATGGTGCTAGCTCAATGTATGCCAACCGAGGAGCAACGCCGCCCTTGCAGTCATCATGTCAAGCAGCAGCAGCCTCTGTGTCTGCACCTCCAGGTTGTGCACATGCAGATGTCTCAGCAAGTGTGACTCAAATTCCTGACTCTGACCTGACAACTCAGCAAGACAGGCTTTCTCAGCAGCCTGAAGAAGAAGAAGAAGAAAATGATGATGGTTGCCGGCACACAGCTCAGGCAGCCAATGCATCACTGCTTCATTATGCTGGTGGTGCTCTTATTTCTGCTGCAGACCATCACTTGCAGGCACAAACTTCACTGAGTCCCTACTATGCAGCAGGCTCGCCATCATCACAACATCTGCCTGCTCAGCATCTGCCTGTTGCAGCATGGCCTCAACATGTGATGGGCAATGAGGCCCTGGCAGTGGCAGATAGCTGTCATCAACAAGGACAGAGTCAGCAGTCAGCTGCTCAGGCAGCCGTGGGCTCTGCCCCTGCAGCAGAGTCCCCCTTTTTACAAAGGCTTTGGATGAGCAAACAAGCAGGCAGCACCCCATCATCTGCTGTGGTGAAGCCATCAAGCATGCCAGGTCAGCACCTGTGATCACCATGCAAGTATGCTTCTTTTGCCAATCACCACTAAGCTATAGACATGCGTTTTGCTGAATGCAACATAATATGGACGACATGTGCACCATGATGCCAACAGACTGCTGGTTGAGTGCCCCATGATCATCAGCTGACCCTGTTGCTTGTTATGTCTCATCATATCTGCCCCTAGCAGTACAAAATTGTGATGCAGCTTGATTTGCAGTTTGGGTACGCTCATCTGACTTCACCTGATCCTGCAGGTCCATTCACCCCTCAGCGCCCTTCAGCATTGTCAGCAAGGCCCCCAAGCCCTGAGAGGCCACCTACCCCCTCCTTCAGACCTGCAAGGAGACGCCACATCATCACTGCTGCTACAGAAGATATTCCATCTCCTGCGGTATCCACCAGTTGGACTGGATCCAACAGACAATTTGCTCCGATGCAACAACAGCTGTCGTGGGATCCTGCACAATCGTTGCTGGCTGTCAGGCCAGCAAGTGCTGGTGTTGCTGAGTCGGAGACTCGTCATCTGGGTTTGGAGATGTCATGGACTGGCTCAATGCAGCTGCCTGCTGGATTGCTGAAGCTGACTGCTAGGCCTCAGCCACAGAAGGCAGGGCGCAAAGGCAAGCACCAGTATGACTGGGGCTTCGGCAATAGCAGAGGGGTTATCTAGTATAACAGCAATACGTATGGACAAGTCTCATCATTGCAAATTCTTAAAGCGTTGGCAAGTTTGCCCTATGACATGAGGACATCTTGAGAGACATCACAAGCTTAGCTGAGAGAAAGCCGTTTGTTGTTGTGATGCAAATGAGTAAGCAGTGGCATCTAGAGAGCTTGGCCTATGATGACGATCCTAACACGTAGAAGCGTTACGTTTCGGCCGAGCGTTTCGGCCGAGCGTTAGCTTCACAGTCCGAGGTAGTAGGTGTTTGGTTGTCGACCATCGACGCCTTTCTTCATCATTCGTAGGGACTCTTGCTGGAACATGCTGCAAGCGGGTATCATCGCCATGGCCGCCCATTGGGATGACGAAGAGCTACAAGGACTGCAAGCAGACTTTCCAGACATGCTTGGCGTTTACGACAGCAACGCCTCGAAACACAATCCTCGCCCAGGTGTGTGGAGTTGTATGTCTATATTTCCAAGCGACCTCAGCATTTGGGTGCCTGACCGGTCGATGCTGGTGAACGACAGCTGTTGCCTTATATTCTTGTTGTTCTGCAGGTACCGGCAGAACCGGGTACCTGCATGTTGCTCCCAACAACTACCCTTTCTACTCGGAAGACGAAAAGTATACGCCTATCATGCAATCGGACGGAGGGCAGTTGTCTGGTTAGTAGTAGCTTTGTAGAGCTGATTTCTGATCACTGCAGAGCCACATACGAGCAAGTAAAGTAGCTTGTCCTGACTCCTTGCTGTAACTCGACGTACAGACTGGAAAGCAATGTACCAACCAACAACAGAGCAAGCAGATAAGGACAGGCTGGCTGCCTACGAAGCAGGAGTGCCACATGGTAAGGCCGTCAAGTCTGGTTTGCAAACAGGAAGCTGTGGCAAGAGCTCTTGAGTAGAATTTCTAAAGGATCATGCACAAAAGCAGCAAGGATCTGAGCAGTGCAGTTATGCTTCAGGGTATGTGCCACCAGGCAACAAATACAAAGATCTTGCCACCATCCATCTTCAGGTTGTGAGTGACCTGGTAAGAATGTTGGCAGTTTTACCAGTGACTTCGAAACCTCTCTGCTTACCGTCACAATAGACGAGACACTGTTGAAAAAGTTCTGCTTTGCAGCACGATAGCAATGAATATGGAGCAGAGATACAAGAAGATGGGCAGCACTGTGGAGGTCCCTTTTACATTGATGTCAGCCCCACAATGAGAATTGAGGACCTGAGATTGGTCATTCAGGTACCACAATGCATGGCATTGCCTGCTGATGGTTGTGTGGTAGCGCAATATTTGCACAGTATAACATGCAGCAACATATCTGAGCAACATCAGGCATGCACATCTGCATCCGCTAATTCTGGTGTGCAAAATGTTTAGCTTCTACAGGGCACACTTGTTTTGCAGTAATGATCTGCACAGTACAGTCACCAGCAGCATGACGCCAGGTTTTCTTCTGTGTCACAACACCCTTGTGCTATTGTTGACAGGAAGTTGGGGGTGTGGTGCCAGCATTGCAGAAGCTTTCCTATGCAGGCAAAAATTTTGAGGACTCCCAAAGAAGCCTTCAACAGTAAGTATTCAGTCAACAGTCCGCACAATTGGAACTGGTGCAATCAGCTCCAAGCCTTGTGAAAGGCAACTTGGCATGGTTGATGCTGACAGAAGTGCATGGGTGATTCATGCAGGTATGGTGTAGCATACTGGCATAAGAAGTTTCCTTACTGGCCAATCAAAATTCGCAAATGTAAGTGGACTTGCGTGTGTGTTGTTGAGCTGAATTGTTGCTGTATCTTGCAGCGTGAAAAACTGGCCACCAATGCAGAATGCTGTATCAAGCTGACAATGTGAGCATGATGCAGGCTAATTCCTCTTCCCATTAGTCATAGAAGCCATTGAGAACAGCGAGGAGCTCCCTGCGCTTTCTTTCTGCCTCAACATCTGCTTGTGATTTGTCAACCTTCATCTTGATCTGCAAGCCACAAGCCAAGGATGCAGGGCATTTGCAAATTCAGCATGAAGCCAATACAGCTCCACATGCATTGAAACGCAATAAGCACCACACTTGACTATACCTTTTGTCCAGACACTGAACTGTATCGGCCTTCAGCTTTGTCCTTATCGCTTTGAAGAAACTGCATTACAACACCAACAAAGTCAACAAACCAATCTTTGTTTGATAATGCTTGAAGATCAGCCTGGAAGCACACCTTGCTCAGCTGTACAGGGCCAGATGGCTCATCTTCGTCTCTGCTCTTGTGTCTATGCTTCTTGTGTTCTCTCTTCTTGGAATGCTTGTTGGAGTCCTTTTTCTTCTTGTGTTTTGACTTCCTGCTCTTCTTTGTTCGCCTGCTATCTGTGTCGCTGTTGCTGGAATCTCTGCTGGGGCTGTTGCATTACACTAAAACACAACAGTATCAGCAGCTGCCAACTAGTGACAATCAGCAAAAGCGCTGCCCAGCATGGCACTGTATGACTGTTACCTGCGTGATCGTTTTGTCTTTCGCTGTGACTGCTTTGCAGCTGCCTGTTCACCCTTTCTGCCTACAGCACACTGCACTGTCTATACTCGTCGCTGTAAAGCAGAGCCTGTCATACATGCTTCACAGGACTTGGTTTGCCTTTTTCGGGACCACTGTCAGCACTGCTATCATCCTCGCTGCTTGTGTATCTTACAGCTCTACTTGTGGCAGCCGCTGCACTGCCCTCAGCAGCTGCCATTTCTCACTTTCGAAATGTCACCTCTCAACACCCGCTCCTGAGGCTGGCTGACGGTCGTTATAATGGAAATACAAGTAAAAATCACCTGCTCTGTCCGGAATGGGGCGGGGAGAAAGGTAAACAAGCACTGCAGGTTCGCTGATTGCTTGTGACTGACAACGATCAAAGCTCAGCAGCCATGAAACGAGCGTCAAGTCAACAAGCCAGCAGGAATGGGTCAACTCGCTGCACCGGAGCTATCGGAAACCTCACAACTATATGTGCTTTTCGTGCTCAGAGTGTTTCGTGCTATCAATTGCAGCTGCAGGGGCGGTGTAAAGTGTTCGCTCCCTCGCCTGCTCTAAATGTTAGGTCGATCTGATTTCTCTCTTTCTGTAGCAATGGCGGAGAAAGTGCCGACACAAGGGCAACTCCGTTCGAGCATGTTACGATTCCGGTCTGCGCATTTCAGTCCCGCCCTGAGCACTGCGCAGCTGCGAAGTCATTTTTCAGTTTATAATGAACCAGCAACAAGAGGTTGTGGGACACGCGGAGCGACACGCGCACAAGCAGGAAAGGGCTTTGGAAAATTTCAGGAAGCTCAGGTGACAGGCGCCCGTAGGTGAATGATCACCTGTCGGCGTTGTGGTGACGTTAAAGCTGGATATGTGCTGCCATAGCTCACATTTGCTCTGGTGACCAGGATGTAGTTGAAAAGCCTGACTCAAAGTTCAAGAAAAAGAAATCAGTCAAAAAGGCCAGTCGGCGGTCGTCAGGTCCTCAGACAAATAAACTTGAGAAGCAATTTAGGTGTGCATACAGAACGGCTAACGAGCCTGCTGCTCCACAGCTCTGCTGAGGTTGTGCTGTGCCACAGATGCATCTCCACTGCTCTCTGGTGTACAGGTCTGCAGCTGAGGATCTACAGCAAGGTGTGCAAGAATTTGATGAAACATTTGAGGCCCGACTGAAGGGCCTCAAACAGCAAGCAGCTCAGCGAACTCTGGTGAGCTCTTGTCGCCTGTACTCTTGCCTGAGCTCAGTTGTGCCTGACTGATTGGCATCAAGCATCTGTGAGCTGGTGCAGGAGTCACCAAATTTGCAACCAGCAGAAGAAGCCAACAGAAATATATATGCCGAACCTCCACCTCTTTCTCAAACACTGTTTGGCAATAAGGACAAGGACAAGGCCAAAAAAGATGAACCTTCCACGTTTTTCAATCAGGCTGCGCTGACAGTGGGGTCGTTGCTTCTAATCGTGGTCTTTGTTGTTGTCAGTGGTGGAAGTGATTTGGCCAACATTGCATCCCCAAGGCAGTCTGCGCCACAGGTGCGCTCAATGCTAAAGCTAGGCCATTCTCTTCTTATACTCGTAGCCCATTCAGCATATGATCAATCTTGTACACTGCATCTGTGCTTGCGCACACCACTCTGTATCAGTGCGTGTGCCATGGCTACAAATAGCAGCTGAGATCTGCGCCACCGAGCTGTAAGTAACTGCCAATGGCGTCTTGCCAGCTGCATGGCCAGCAGGCTTCGACTTCATGCATCGTTGTCTCATGTCTCACACTGCGCTGCTGCCACTGAAATCCTGCCAACATGCTTCTAAGCTGTATATTCATGCTTCTCACTCATTTGTGTGCTGCAGAGCAGGGAGCTCAGTGCAGATCAGAAAGCCCAGCTGAAACAGCAAGCTCAGCAGTTTGAGACGCAGCTTGCCAGCAATTCACAAGATGTTGAGGCTCTGGAGGGAGCCGGCGTCAGCTATGCACAACTAGGAGACTTCAAGCGTGCAGAGGCTCTCCTTAGCAAGCTGACCAGTGCAAAGCCAAAGGACCCAGAAGCATGGCGACTGCTGGTATGGTCCACCCGAGCAGCTGGAGAGGCATTTGCTCTCATACATGCGCTGGCCATAGGCCTAATAATTACTATCTTAGCAAGACAGAGTGCTGTTGCAGATGCAATGAAAGCTTGCATGCCCAATGATACATGCTAAATGAAGTAATGTGACCCCAATATTCACTTGGAGGTGTGCTTGTGCAGGCAGAGACGCGCCTTCAGCTTCTGGACTATAAAGGCACAGCAGCAGCCTATGAGCAGGCCATGGCAGCAGCTCCAAGCATAGATCTTTTGCAGAACCTAGCTGCTGCATATGTCAATGATGGCAAACCGCAGTCGGCCATTGATGCAGTCAAAGCTGCTGGGCAGCATTTACCATCAAGTCAGGAAGAGCTGGCCACAATGGGCTATGGTGAAACTGAGATCAGCCTCTTGCTTGGGCGCGTGTATGCTCAATGGCCAGGCCATGATGGTCAAGCACTGGATATTTACGACAAGCTGATTCAGAAGAGCCCAGATGACTTTAGGTAGGTCACGCTCTGCATTGCACGCTTCAGCACTTGCATTGTGGGTCATCCTACTATCACACATGGGTCATCTACATGAGCATTCACAGGTCAAAGTTGTGAAACTTGCTTGAATGTTTTCCCACCTGCAGGGGTTATCTGGCAAGGGGTGTACTGTTCAGAGGGGAAGGCAGACAGGGTGATGCAGAGCGCATGTTTCTACAAGCCCGTTACATAGCACCCAAGGAGTCTCGGGCTTTAGTAGACCGAGTGATAGGCCCTGGTTGATAGCCAGCATTATATTCCTGAGAAGGCAGACGAATGTTATGGTTTTGTGACGGTAGCAGTAACACTACAAATTAAGGGGGGGTTGTTTGCCGCACTATTGCCGCTATTCCCACACGGTTTACCGGTAAGTGGTAAAGAGAGGCAAACCTCGGTAAAGCATGGCAATCGCGGCTAATCATTACCGCAGTTGCTGATCGGGTTAAACATTACTGGTAATTGCCGTGCGAACGTGCGTATCTTGCAGTTTGATGCATTACAGCTGCTGTAAATAGCAAGTGTAGGTTGAAAATGCATGCGGACGTGGACACCTGTGTACTTCATAATCACTCAATGCAAAT
>JAABUV010005932.1_pt1 | contig 13608 bp, 14 predicted proteins | sample 5559971 | NCBI WGS metagenome assembly JAABUV01 (sample SAMN10711881, study PRJNA513362) | rock metagenome | isolation source: Antarctica rocks | place: Antarctica: Victoria Land, Knobhead nord | collected 2015-12-19
ATTCTGAGTCGTTTCATTGATTGAAGAGACGTTTAGAGCGTTCAAATCGCACTGAGTATTGTACGCGATTTTTCTATTGATGTTCGTCATGAATAGAGCAAAGACTTCGATCTTGTTCTTCTTTGAACGATTCAACAGCATTTTGAACGAAGCTGCGTTTATGCTTCGAATTGAGAATGACTCTTTTCGAACAAGTCGTTTGAGCATCATAGAGATCTTAGTCTGAGTGGTTGAAGAAGACGAAGTTGACTGCGATCAACTTGAGTGCTTTGAATTGAGAGAGATCGGAAAAATCGAAATAGAAGTATTCAATTGATTCGGAAAAACAATGACGTCGTTTCGCATATTCAATAATATTTCGTTTTTGTTCATTCAGAGCTTATTCAATATGACTTCATGATGATTGATATCAGCTATCAGCATTGATACAGTCAATTTCTTATAACTTTTAATGATGAGATTGAGTAGAATTTTATGAGTGATGATCTTCTTAAATATCTTTTCATCATAATCTCTTATTAGCTTCTCTTTTATCAGTGATATAGGTTGAATTCCCAGTTTCTCGCATACTTTATCGACTAGATTAGAATGTATGATCGTGTAAACGACTGAATCACTGTCTATTAAAGAACGAAGGCTGAAAGATCGATTCTGAGAGATGAGATGAGCATCAATTAGAAACGACTTTTCAAAGTAATTTTCTTTCGATAGAATTTCGTCTAGTTTGCACAAAGATATAATCTCTATTTCTTCGATGACTTTTGAAGAGATGACTAGTTTTTTGAATCGAAATTCGAATCGAAATCGAAGCGATCATATTCATTGTTCACTGCATTGATTCTAGTAGGTCGATCGAGACACTCTTTAGAGCTATGATCTGATTTATGACATATGAAACAGCTTTCGACTAGAATGTCTGCTTCTTTGACGCTAGTTAAAATCGCGTCGCGCGACTTTAGCTGGTCAGACTTCGGATGATCGACTGGCTGAGTGACAACAGTCGCTCTATGAAAGATAGTTTTAGAAAGATCATTGACGCGTTTGATCTTGTTCTTGATCTCTCGAATGACTCGCTGATCATTATTCAAATGAATCAGGTAGGAACGAATTTCTTTTAGGGAATCAGGTTGAACTAGTTGATCTAATCAAACGAATCGAAGACGAGAATGTATTTTATCTTTCAGATCAGCGATCAGTTGCTTCTCGTGATAGTCTAGATAGAAAGATAGACGTTGAAACTGAGTATAGAATTCACTGAATTTCTTGAATTCTTGAACCAAGTTGTAGTATTCTCTACGAAAGTTGACTTTCTTATTCGAATCATCGAACAACTGAGCTAGCTCTTTCAAAAGATCGTCGACGATCTTATAGAGATTGACACAGTCACGTTCGCGTCTAGCTTGAGTGATCTCAGCTGCGTCATCGAATAATCTAGAATGTATATAGCTCAATTTGACTCATTCATTAGAAAAGAGATCGACGTTGATCTTTAGTTTATTCTGAATTTTTTCGTATCAGTTCTCTCAAGTAGAGTGTAACGGTTGTCCCTTTAACAACACAAGGTATATACAGAGACCAAACAGTAATCACTATTACTAGACTTGAGGTCTGGAGATAGCTGAGACAATAATATGTATTGACTACTTACATGAGTTGAGCACGAAGCTCCTATCTAAGGAAACGACCATCGTTATATAGACATAGGAGATTCGTGCGATCGCCTGGGTCGCTGGGTGACCCCGTCGACCCAGACCCTGGATCATGAGGGTCGCTCCATGATCCCAATGATCCCATACAACGGATCATTAGCACGTGACCATGACCTCACTAGGTCAGGGTCCACCATGCTGTGAACTACGCTTTATCCCGCCGTAGTTCCTATCCCAACCCGGGCCGTGTCCTAACATAGAGTTCTTTTCATCAGTAAACAGCGAAGAATCAGATATTTTTTGAGATCTAGAACGCTCAAAGTAGGTGAAATCAGAAGAAGTGTTTTCTTTAGCTTGAAGTTTAGTCTTCAACTCTTTGATTTCGTCTTCTTGTTGTTTATCTAACTCGTAGAGTCGATCTGTTTCTTCATCAAGAACTAGACTTCGAGCCTTTCAGATTTCGTAGAACACGAGAGATATTATCGTTTCAGCGAATGATTCGTCATCTTCATGAATGAATAATGCAGCACTTGATGATTCCGTTCGTGATTTCGATGAATCAGCATCAGAGATTTGAGAGAAACGATTTCGAAATTCTTCGAAATGCTTTTCAGTAGGCGAACGACTAAGCATGATGAGATTTGTTTGAAAGAGAGTCGAACGAATGACGATATTCAACGATTTGAAAAAGAAAGACGTATAGAATGATGTTTAATCTTCAACAAAGAAGATGAGGTTTGTTTGTTGATTGATTTGATTGATTCTCTAGCAAACAACGAAGATTTTTTATCGTTGAATCTATCGATCGATTTGATTCTTGAGCAATTCACGAAGGTTCTTTATCGTGATTCTCGTAATCGAGTGAACTTTGCGTACTTAATGAGCGATAAGTAGTCTAGCAATTCAAACAGTCTCGTCGTTGATTCTATTCAACCCTTTAGTGTTGTTCTATCTTTCGATTATCGTCGATCATCAGGTAAATGAATTTCTTTAGACTCGTTCTGTCTAGACGAGTATGTTGAATGAATAATGAGATCAGTATCGTGTGATTAACGAATTCTTAATATAATGTCAGAATCATGCCTAGATGATACAATCAATGAAGGTCAGAGTTGATAGTGCTTGATCTTTAGAGATAGCTATAACTGAATATTAAGAATACAGAAGAAGATTGGTACAAAAGCTTCTATTTATGTAATGTTCAGAGACTGCGCTAGGCCTGAAAGAAATGTGTTTGTGACACGAGAAGAATGTGATGTAGATGAACAAGATGTTGATGAAAGAAAAGAGTGTTGAGAAAGAAAAAGAATGTTGAGTCATATTTGAGTCATATCTGAGTCATATCTGAGTCAAACCTGATGCGAATTGATTAGAGCTTCAGCCTTGTTCAGTCTTGATACGCTCGTAACACGAAGCAGTCAAACAGCAATATAGTTCTAGACATATCATGACTTCGTATGATCAATTCAATGATAGATTGAGTCAATGAGACAATCACTTTTCTTCATATAAAAACGACGCGATTGCACTCAATATTGAAGTCATCAAAGAATGTGAAAATCTTCGCAATGACAGTGAATGATATGCGCAGTGAGCTGAAGAACAGTTTAGATGCACAGATGTTATGAAGCAGAGAGATTAAAAGTAATCTCGCTATCGTTGAAATTTCTAAAGAATATCAGAAATATAAGATTCTGTTTGAGAAAGAAAGTGATCAAGAGATATTACTCAAACATCAATCGTGAAATCATGAGATCAAGCTCATAGATGACAAGAAACTCATGAAACAGTTCATTTATTCATTGTTGACAGAAAAGCTCAACGCTTTGCGACAATATTTGAAAGAGAACATGCAAAAAGAATTCATCAGAGAATCGCAGTCATCAGCAAAATATTCAATTCTGTTTGTTTCAAAATTGAATGAAAGTCTAAGACTATGTGTCGATTACAGAGCATTGAATAACATCACGATTAAAAACAGCTACTCACTATCGCTCATATCTGAACTGCAAGACAGACTTCAAAGAGCACAGTGATTTACAAAATTTGATATACTTGAAGCATTCAATTGAATATGAATTAAAGAAGAAGACGAGTGAAAGACAGTCTTTTGCACTTGACTAGAACATTATGAGTACTTGATCATGTCTTTTGATTTAATCAATGCTTCAGTCACGTTTCAGACATTTGTGAATAACATATTACAATGTTATCTGAATCAATTCATCATAGTATATCTGAATGATATACTAGTATACTCAAAGACGAAGAAAGAACATATGCAACATGTTAAGAAGATTCTACAGACTTTGAAGAAAGTCGATCTGTGCATTAAGTCAGAGAAAAGTGAATTTCATGTACAAAGTGTACAGTTTTTGAAATTCATAGTCATGTCTCAGAATCTAAGAATGAACTCAAAGAAGATAGAAGCTGTTACAACTTGATCAACATCAAAGTCAAAGATTGAAGTTTAATTCTTCTTAGAATTTGCAAACTTTTCTAGACGCTTTATAAAGAAATACTTCAAAATCGTCTCGTCACTTATAAATCTTATGAAGAAGAACATATCGTTCGTGTGAATTGAGAAAGCAGAAGAAGCTTTCGAGAAGCTGAAGAAATTGTTCATCTCTCAGTCAATACTGATCATGTTTGAATCAGAAAAATCTATTACGCTCAAGACGAACGCGTCAGACGAAGCTATTGAGACATGTATCAGTCAATCAGATGATAAGAGACGTCTGCATTTTATTGCTTACTACAGTCATAAGCTTACAGTCGTTGAATTGAACTATGAAATACATGACAAGAAGCTACTAGCTATTGTCAATTCTTTCAAACAATGAAGAGTGTATCTGAAAGAATCTAAACATCAGATTCAAGTATATACAGATCATAAGAATCTGTTATACTTCACGATCATGAAAGTTCTGAATCGAAGACAGATCAGATGATCGAAGAAATTGTTATCATACAACTTCAACATTCAATATTGAAAAAGATTTGAAAACTCGAAGATCGATGTCTTGAGCAGAAGAGCAGATCACATGACAGATAGATTACAGATAAATCAGACTATCTTACAACAGAATCAGAATGATTTCATTGTTTATAACAGACAGAATGCAGCTACGTTATGAATCTACAATCGAGATCTCGAAAAACGAATAAAGCTAAAGCTAGCAAAGAACTCAGTTGCACAGAATATTATAGAAAATATTGCTGACAACGCGAACTTTGAGATAATCAATGAAATACTAACATTTCAAGATCTTATCTATGTTTCAACAAGATGCAGACAAGAGATAATAAGTAATTATCATGAGTCAATGATACATGAACATCAAGATTCGAATAAAATCATTGAAAGAATATCTAGAATCTATTACTTCTTTAAAATGAGAAAGCAGATAGAAGATATCATAAGAAAGTGTGACATATGCATTTAAACGAAGCATAGTTGACACAGATCTTACGAACTTTTGAAAAGTCTCAGCACATCAGATCATGCATGAAAAAGCATAGCTTTGAACTTTATAGTCAAGCTATCAAAATCAAAAGAAAGAGTTACGAAAACAACGTACAACTCTATATTGATGATCACAGACAGACTAATCAAGTACAAATACTTTTTGTCATACAAGAAAGTAACATTCGCAGAAGATTTAACATACACATTTCTGAGAATGATTGTAACAAATCATGAATTATCAGATGAGATAATTTCAAATAGAGACAAGCTCTTCACATCGAAATTCTGAAAATCGCTGATGAATCAACTAGAAATTCATCATAAGCTGTCTACAGCTTATCATTCACAGATGAATGAACAAATAAAAAGAATGAATCAGACATTGAAACAGTATCTCAGATGTTATATCAACTATAGACAGAATGATTGAGTACAGCTACTGTCAGTAGCACAGTTAACTTTCAATAGCACAACAACGAAAGTAATCAGCATGTCATCATTCTTTGCAAACTACGAGTTCGAGTCGAAGACTCTCAAGAAATCGTGTGAATTTGTGCAAATAGCTCAGAAAGCTATGATACAGATTGAACAAATACATTTGTTGCACAAAGAGTTACAAAAGAACATTCAGTTTCTAAGTAAGCGTATGATCTTGTATGCAAATAAGAAAAGAGATAGAGAATCTACTCTTAAAAAGAGAAACAAAGTTTATCTACTAAGATGAAATATCAAAACGAAAAGATTAAGTAACAAGTTGAATCACATGAAACTAGAATCATTTGTAATTCTAGAAGAAAAGAAATCGATTAACTATGAGTTGAATCTTTCAACATCTATGAGAATACACTCAGTATTTCATATTTTTCTTTTGAAGTCTGCAGACTCGAATTCGTCAATTCAAACAGAATCTTCAGAAATTGATTCAGAGAGTCAAAACATCAAGTACGAAGTAGAAGATATTCTGAATCAACAGAATATCAAAGATCAGTCTCATTGATTAGTCAAGTGAAAAGATTATGAACATATCGAGAACACTTAAGAATCAAGAAGAAATCTCAAGAACTGTCAAATGCTTCTGTGACAGTTTCAGTTGAGAAATTCAGTCAATCAAAGTCTGATGAAATCTCAATCTGCTTGAAAGACACGTCAAAGAGAAGATTGTTCAGTGATAAATCACTAGCTCTTGTCTTTTCTTTCTCGAGCTTGACGATGTTTTGAAACTCTCGTTTAATCATTGTCTGTTTCTTGTTCTTCAGAAACACAAATTGATTTTGCAGATGAGTAGCTTTTGCAAAGATCTTTTGCATCTGCTTGTGAATGTTCAGCAGCTCATGAAGAACGCGATCATGTTCTGTCTTTATTCTTTTTCACTTCATCATCGAGAAAGTGAGATTGCACTTGCGATCGAGATGCACACACTCGATGCAACAATCGAATTCGTTGTCAACACGACATTTCTTTTGCAAGCGACTGCAGTGTTCACAGAGACGCATGACAGCACGCTCAGAACTCGTACGCTCAAGAAGATCTCTGCAACGCAAGATAAAGTTCTTTGTTGTGCAATGAGAAGACATGAAGAAAAAGTGATTTTCGAAACAAAAATCTTAGAAGAGAATCTAGTGTTAAAACTCTTTTGCAGATGATTAAATAAGACAATGATTAGATAATCATTGAGTAATCAGAGTCTCGAAGTGATCGCTCTGATCGCTTGAATCAGAAGTGATCACAGTGAGCATGATGAGCATGATGCTCATCTTGCTCATCTTGCTTGAGAATGATCAGAGTGATCATTCAGAGCAGAAATGACTTGACACAATTCTTCTTGTCTATATAACGATGATCGTTCTCTTAGATAGAAGCTTCGTGCTCAACTCATGTAATAGTCAATACAGTTCATTGTTTTAGCTATTTTCAGATCTTCAGTCTAATGATTAGTTTGTTACTATACTGATCTCTATTTATATCTTGTGTTGTTAAAGAAACAATCATTACATCAACATCAAGTTGAAAGTTATGTAAACAACGTTGAATGCTGTTCGAACGCGTCTACAGAAAGAGATAAAGAAAAAGAACGTGATTATACATCATCTAGAAGCGACATCAAGTTGACTAAGCACTTCGATTTCGAAAGATCGATTCTCGAAGTCAATTAAGCTATCTGATTCGTCTCTGTTTGAAGATTCGAGACAGAATGTGAATAATTGATTGTCTTGAATGCGAAACAAGCTGAAGATGAACAAAAATCATTTTTCTATTGAAGAAATGAAGATTGCATATGTGAAAAGTCGAGTCAGTGAAACGACGATCAAACACATAGCATCTCGAATGAGAAACATGATCATGAACTCATTTCTTGAAGCAAAAGAGATACTGTCGATCATAAATAAGATGTACGACGATTTCAATTGATGTCACACGACTCAACGACAGTTTTTGAAGCTGTATCAAAATAAGATCTTCTTTCATGAATTTTGAATAAAATTTCAAAGACTTAGTGCGAAACTAAAGTACAATAATGAAACTCTACTAGATGATCTTCAGCATAAAATTAGCTCAGATCTTCAGTGAGTCACGATCAATGAATGAACTATGAATTTGAATGAATTCATCGACATCTGCATGCAAGTCGACGTTCGATTGACGAAATTGAATGCTTGATCAATTCTCAAGACATCAACTACTCAAGTCGCTCGCTCTATTGCTAGCATCTTGATGATGATCACTACTGCGATCTCAGCTTCAATCTCTGCATGAAAGAAACTCAGAATATTGAACGTTGATTTTGCTAGAGAGAAGTTGTTTAAGAAAGAACTCTGCTTCAAATGCAAGAAGTCAGAACATAGAGCACACGACTGTCTTGAATCAGCTCAGATGCATGAAATCACAGCGAATTCGAAAAACGATCTGTCTTCGTCAAAGTAGTGATTGAGAGCGACATGCTCATATCTTGCTTCATCAATATGCTTGATAACTCATTTGATTTCAAGTTGTTTATTGTTGACATCATCTTGAGTAATCTAGAAAAGATATTTGAATCTTTCGCTCTGATAGACATTGAAGTCACTGACATAACGTTCATAGATGATTCATTGATTTCAGAGTTATGTGAACGCTTTGATATTCAGTCAATTTCACTGTTCAAATCGAAGTCAATTCATTCATATGATGAAATCTTCGATCGAAGATCTATTACACATGCTCTGTATATCTCAGTCACTATACAAGAACATAAGAATGAAATGATGTCTTTATTAATAACTCGTCTAGATCAGCACAAGATAATCATTGACAATCTTTGATTGAAAAGAAATCAAATTTTGATAGATTCTGCAAATGATTGATTGATATCTTCATCAAATATTCGAATCTTGAAACTTATCATTTTGAAAGCAAGCAGTCAATCAGCATTTCATAGACTTGAATCAAGCGAAATTTGCGAAATGAAACGAAAGAACTTGAAGTCTATGTCAACGATCATCTTAAAGCGAACTACAAATTCGAAATCAGTGAATCGATTCATTGAATCAGTTCTCATACGAAAGCAAAGCACTTAAGTTGATCTCGATCAACATGAATTCATTCAGTCATCGATGAAGAGAGAGTTCATCAATATTGTTATGATCGAAGTTGTTGTTTATCGAACTCTAGTCAAGAAGAACAATGTCAAGATCTTTACATTGATCATTAGTGAAATCAACAAAATGCTTAGCTCGATCAAAGATTCAGCGAAACTGAATGAAATGATCTTTGTCATGTCATTAAAGAAACTGAAGAAGAAGCTTTTGATAGTTTATCATGATTTTCTGAACGTTTTTGATAGAGAAAAGACAACTCAGTTGCTCTTGCATTGATCATATGATCATAAGATTGAATTAGAAGATGAAAGTCAATCTTCTAAAAGTCGATTGTATTTCATGTCGAGTCACAAGTTGCAGAAGATCAAGAAGTATCTAGAAGAGAACTTGAAGAAGAAGTTTATTACACTCAGCAAAGCTTCATTCGCTTCGTCAATACTATTCGTCGAAAAGAAAGACGACAGTCTTCGCTTTTGCGTGAATTATCGAAAACTGAATGCTCTGATCAAAAGAGATCGTTATTCAATACTCTTGATAAACGAAGTACTCGCTCGAATTCAAGACAGTAAATATCTGACTTGACTTAACATTATCGTCGCGTTCAATAAGCTTTGCATGAGCATTGAAAGTGAGAATCTAATCACATTTGTTACTTTCTTTGATGTTTACAAATATAGAGTAATGCTCTTTGAATTAATCAATGAATCAACATTCTTTCAGCACTATATTAACGACATGTTGTTCAACTGTCTGCATAAATTCTGTCAGATTTATCTGAATGACATTCTCATCTACAGTAAAATCTTGAAGAAACATAGAACTCATGTAAAGAAGATGCTAGACAAGCTTCGTGAAGTTGATCTGCAGATAAACATTGACAAGTGCAAATTCAAGATTCAGAAGATCTCATTTTTAAAACTACTGATATTCATCAATGATTTACAAATGAACTCTTGAAAAGTAGATGTGATTTGAAGCTGAAAAGTGTCTCAATTGTTGACTCATGTACAGATCTTTATTGACTTCTGCAATTTCTATCGATGATTCATAAAGAACTTCTCGAAGATTGCTCGATTTATGATAAAGCTGATTCGAAAAAATCATTCATTTGAATGAACAGAGATCTGTCAGACAATCTTTGAAAGACTGAAGTAACAGATGACGACAGCTCTCGTTCTGAAGCATTTTGATTCAATCAGAGAAGCTATTCTGAAAACGAACTTCTTGAACTATGTCAACGATGAAGTATTGTCTCAGTATGATGATGAAGACATTCTACATTCAGTGATCTTCTACAGCAAGAACATGATCTCTGCAGAATGCAACTACAAGATCTACGACAAAGAGCTTTTGACTATTATTTGATGCTTGAAGCACTGACGTTTTGAATTGAAATATACTGATATTTTGATCAAGATCTTCATCGATCATCTGAATTTGAAGTACTTCATGATCATCAAGAAACTGATCAGACGACAGACTAAATGAGCTGAGAAGTTATTCAAATATAACTTCAAGATCATATATCAGTCAGAAAAGCAGAATCTGAAAGCAGACGCGCTGATCAGAATGTCAGACGTCAAGTCAGTTGAATCAAATGATGATCGAAAGCTATATCAGCATCAGATGCTATTGTCAGCAAGCACATTTGAACTGCAATCAATAGAACATGATCAAGATCTGATTTAGATCTTGCTCATATTTGACTCAGATTTGAAACAGAAATTGAAAGCTAATGAGAATTCGATTGAAGAGATGATTTTCATTCAGAATCGAATTATAGTTGAAAATCGAACGAATCAACAATGTATTGATATTCGAACAGTCATAGAACAGAACAGAAGAACTTGTCAAGATATGAGTCTAAACAATTGCAGAGTACTGAACGAAGTACTCTGAAAGAATGATAGACTGTGAGTCTCTCAGTCAATGATCACTTAATTGATAAGAGAAGCACATGATCTTTCGATCAGTGATCACTCTGACATGAATCGAACATTAGACTTGTTAAGATGATCATATTGCTGATCGAAGATGAGAATGACAATCAAACGTTACATTTGAAACTGTTACGTTTGTCGTAGGTCAAAAGCATCAAGAGATTGAATCAATGAACTATTGAAGTCATTGTCTATATCTGAACAACGATGACAAAACATATCATTGAATTTCATTATCGATTTATTGAAAAGTGATGAAAGTAACGCGATTCTGACAGTGATAAATCGATTATCTAAAGAACGTCACTATATATTCTGTTGATCAAATGACGAAGAAACTTTCGCTGAACAAACAGTTAAACTGCTGCTGATATGAGTCTTCAGAATTCATGAACTATCAAGATCAATAGTGTTTGATAGAGATTTGCAATTCATATCGATTGTCTGAAAGTCTTTATGTCTGAGACTCAACATTAAGATGAAACTATTCATCGACTATCACTCACAGATCAACAATCAAACGAAAAGAGCGAATCAGAATGTAGAACGATATCTACGAAGCTATTACTTGTACATGCAAGATGACTGATTCGTCTGACTATTTATGACTGAATTCATCGATAACAATGCTATTTCATCATCAATTGAACAATCAACGTTCTTTCTGAATAAGAGCTTTCACTCTCATATGAGCTTCGATTCAAATTCAACTGAATATGAGATCACTCAAGCTAGAATTCAAGCGAGTAAAGCAAAGAATATATTTAAACACATGAAATGATCATTAACGTTGATCAAGCAGACATTAGCAAGAGTCAGAATCACAATGAAGAAACAGATTGACAAGCATTGAAAGAAAATGATTTACAAGATAGATGACATGATGTTTCTGAATTCTAGAAACATTATGATCGCAAGATCATCAAAGAAGCTGAATGATAAGATGCTAGAATCTTTCAAGATTCTGACTGAGATTGAACATGCATATTGACTGAAACTGTCATTGACAATGAAGATTCATTCAGAGTTCATCTTGAATCTGCTACGACTGAATTCAAAAGATCTTCTTGAAGAACAATGAAATGAGTCGTCTGATTCTATAGTGATAAATGATGAAGACGAATGAAAAGTGAAGAACATACTGAATTTCAGACACTACGAACGAGACAAACGACTGCAATATCGTGTCAATTGAAAAGACTATGACGTCAATCTACATTGATACAATGTCGATGAAAATGAGTTTGAAGACTGCTCAAAGATCATAAATGACTTTCATCAGAAGTATTTGAACAAGTCAAGTTAGAAATTGACTCAACAAGAATCGATTGATCGAACTGCAGCAATGAGAACATTGCTAAATGAAGAGAGAAAATAATGTTGCAAGCATGCATCTCTGTTATCTTTGATTAGTCTGATTAGTTTAACATAGACTAGTATAGAACTGTGAGTAAAACTGTTGTTGACACGCTAGCGACCTAGCGTGTCTTCGTGAGTAAAACTCACGTTGTGTTGCATCTTCTTTCTACTTCAGCTTTGAACTTCTAGTTAGAATACATTCATATGATTCGCTCTATGCAGACTCATAACACTTCATAGCACATGCTAATTAACTCAATAGAAAGTATTCTTCATGACTTGATATCAAATGTTCTATCAAATTTTCTATCAAACGCTCTATCAAACGCTTTATCAAACGCTTTATCAAACGCTTTATCAAATGCTCTATTGAATTCTCTATCAAATTCTCTATTGAATTTTCTATCAAACTTTCGATCAAACTCTCGATCAAACGCTTTATCAAACTTTTTATCAAACTTTCTATCGAGCTTTCTACTGAGCTTTCTATTGAGCTTTCTATTGAGCTTTCTATCGAGCTTTCTATCGAGCTTTTTACTGAGCTTTCTACTGAGCTTTCTATCGAGCTTTCTATCAAACGCTTTATCAAACGCTTTATTAAATTCTCTATTGAACTCTCTATCAAACGCTCTATCGAAACGACTTAGCGCACTTTCTCGATCATCAAAAAAAATCTTCGAATCAAATCTTCATCACACAACACGATACAAGTTCAACTAAGTTCAGTCGATGATATGATCATGAGATATCTGACGACGAGAGCAAAAAATCGAAGCTAGCATATTCTTGATCGCGCTGTTCGACTACTCGAATTATCGCACGCAGTTGACTCGATGATGCAATGACGCAACTTATCGATCTCGCAGAATTTTATTGATACTTAAATTAGACGCATCAGATAGAGCATATGTGAAAGTACTATCGCAAGTTCACATACATTATGATTTACATGTTGTGCATTGATGATCGCGTCGCAAACAAGAATGTTGTGACTTGCAAAAGTTAACGAGGCAAGTTGTGCGAGCTGTCACCAAATTAACGCAGATCAACCTATCTTACAGAGGTTTGCACTCAGACGTGCCGCCCGTATGCTGCGAAGTCAGCAGAGCGCTAACCCGAAGGGGCTTAGCGACGTTGGCACGTCTGAGAACTGAGGCAACCGGCACGCCCGGGTGCTATTAAGGTAAACACTAGTCTACATGGAGCTAGAGCCAATCCCCGTCCGGTTAGCTGCTTTCCATGTTTTCTTCGACTGCTCATTATTGGAAGACCATCATCGACCTTTCACAAGATCCCAACCATTCCCCGTGTCGCATGGGGTGGCATAGCGCTGTCGCATGTGTCGCCTGCGTTGACACCGGTGTTGGGAGTCATCGTGACCTCCGTACAGACACAAGTACTTCACTTGGCTTGCCTCTGATGATATTCTTACCTCTGGGATAATCAAAACCTTCCAAAACAAGCTCTCACACATCATGGCTATCGCCTCCAGGCTCTCCATCATTGTAGCGCTGTGCCTTGCCTTCACTAGCACGACGTTGGCGTACGACAAGGACGACCATTCGTACCAAAAGCGCAACTTTGACACAGTCTCGAAAATTTACAACCTGACCGTC
>JAABUV010005936.1_pt1 | contig 13602 bp, 15 predicted proteins | sample 5559971 | NCBI WGS metagenome assembly JAABUV01 (sample SAMN10711881, study PRJNA513362) | rock metagenome | isolation source: Antarctica rocks | place: Antarctica: Victoria Land, Knobhead nord | collected 2015-12-19
CAGGCTACCTGTGTCCTGCAGGATCTCCATGCCCTAGCAAGCGCTTGTTGTAGAACAGCTCATCTACTACACTCAGTCAAGCTGGTCCATCGTGACTTGCGAATGCCTAATGTGGTTCAGCTTGGTCATCAGCATTACATGGTAATTGATCTGGAGAGTGCAGCAAACTTGAAAGCAAAATGCTTACCCAAGAACTTTCATTGTGTCCTGAAAACGTGCAGTGCAGAGGCTCTTGATGCAGCTGGCTGCTTTACTGCCATGTACTGCATTGGAGCCCTCCTCAAAGAAGCACGCCCAAGTCTCAGTTCTCCTCAAGTTGATACGTTTATCCACAAGCTCATGGCCAAAGAATTGAGTGCAGAGGCAGCCTTGATGTACCTACAACATGAGTGGTCCCCATAGTGGCTGCATTAGGTGTTGGACAGGACCATAGATGACTCTGAGTGAATCATTTAAGCTAAGCTTAGTAAGCTTGTCGACATTTTGATACTGGAGCAGGTTGCATTACGTTATGTTGTACAGTGCTGAGTGTTGTTCTATCTTACTAATAGCCTGAAAGATTGCATTATGTAATGTATAGTATAGTGTCTGTATACAAGCTGATTTGCAGAAAATCACCTGTATCACAGCTTATCCTCGGTTTGTGTTTGTCTGATTGATCACAGACCAAGCCATCTGGAGGATCTCCCAGGTCACAACTTTTCAACAGTTTGTGAGTCTGCGAATGCAACTGACCCACAGCTGCGCACATGTATGTGAGTGAAATGTTGCCAATGGTTTGGCGTGCTTTTGATGCTTCAGGCCATATGAACTTGCAAGTCAATTGACGATCAACTCACTTGCCATTATTAAAATGGGTTGCATGCTTGAGGGGCTATTGATCAGCTGTCTGAGCAGTAGTTGCAACAGAAGGATGGCAGGGCAACATGCAATGGGACCTCAAATTCGTGCCCATCTGAGGCGTGGTCATGCAAGGGCATGATTAATGGGTTCAAACGCCGGGCAACGTCTGCCAGCTCATCGAGCTCAAGCGGTGTACCCCAGCGCTTTGCCCCAAGGCTCGGACATATAACACTGAGGTGACCACACAAATGTATAGCAAAAGTGTGCATCTTAATTGTGTAGCCTACAAGCACTAAGTGAGAACAGGCCTTCAAAACTTCTATTTGACTATGGGGCAGAAGCTGTATCATGTCACCAATAGACATAGTCGTTGTGACCCAAGTTCATGTTTCAAACTGGCATGCAACATCAGATCACCACTTTGATCTGGACTAATACCTAGCCACAAGTTGCCTAACATCAAAAGTGCCAGTGTGACCGCCTTGAGTATGCTCAAGGGTGCTTGCTGCTGGCTTGCTGATGCAGTTTGGCTCAAAGGCTTTCCTGTTGAAGTCCAAGTCAGTGTTGATGCTATGCTTGGCTACATTCCTGCTTCAAGCATCAGCATTGTCTGCTTCAAAGTACCTGGAAAACAGGCCAGAACCTCATCTACGGATGCCAGCTCTACCTCCTCACTTGGACTGGTTGCTGACATGTCTTGCAGTTGTCGAATTTCTCTCTGTCAGATCTTCAGTGCCTGGCTGCACAGCTGCAGCGGAGGTTGTAGCAGCTGTCAGATCAATATGTGTGCTTGCTGCAACAGCTGCTGCAGTAGCTTTTGTGGTGACTTGCTTCTTGGCAACTCCAGCTGCATAACCAAAAGTCCACCTCTCTGATTGGCTTGGGAGTGCTGCAAAGCAAGATACTGTATTTTGTTTGTGAATGCATGGAATATATTCGTCACAAATTGTGACACAAAATGCACTAGCTGCACTTATATTTACAAAGTGTACGAGCCATGAACCAGAAAGCTGTATTGCATTTGTGATGCAACACGTAAGCTGTGGTGTATCCTGCCAGTCTCTGGATCTCTGCCTGTTGTAGGGCATCTTGATCATTGCCAATGCAGTAGTGATCTTGGACGCCAGCTAACTCTTCTTGCCAAATTAGTTCAGCCCAGCGGTACTGCTGCAATCCTTTTCAGTAGGAACCACGGATTGCACTGCTGAATAGATCTTGTGGTTGCCTTGTTATGCCACAATGGCGCCTGATTACTGCAAGTGCCTCACGAGTACGACGTTCAGATCAGCCACCACCCACTTTCGTCTATTCAAATGATCTCTGAGCTGTCGTGGATAAGGAGTCCCACCTGAAAAAGCATGTGCCTGTGTTGCACACGTAGCAAAACATGGGGGCAGCTGTTGCGTTTTAAGCAGCAAGGCCTGCACTCGCTGTTCCTGCAGATAGTTCACGGCGTTCAGTAGCTCTTCTCTTGCTCGTCGTCGATTGTCTGCTGCAAGTCACTGATCCTTGCATCACGGTCTGTCGGAGCTGCTCAGCCGCCAAGTTGCGATACTGGTCGGACATGGCGCTCTATGCCAGCATCGAAACAAGGAACCAATGCGGCACACACCGGTCCGTCTAAAGTCAATCTAAAGCCTGCTGGGGTTATTGAGGCTTCGTTCGTCTCATCGACGGCCGCTGCTACACGTCATCAGTTTTTGCATATGTCATGCTGTCCACCGTAACTACGGTTCCGGCAACCGTCATCCAGAGACCTCCAGATACCATCCAGAGGCCGGGTTGACCAGATTCCAGCCGCATTGACCGGAATCGGAGGAACACGTGACCGCCATTACTAGCAAGCTCCGTGGCGGTGGAACGTACGGAGGCACGCGGGACAACCGATCTCGAACAGAGCAATACTATCGAGGCATTACCGCTGGGAGAGGTTAGCAAGATCTGGCTGCATCACTGGCGATTCCAAAAGGTCGTGCATGGCTAAGTGACAGGGACAGCTCAGGCGTAAGGACAGAAGTCAGGTCAGGAGGTACGACGCTGCGCCGTCTCACACGTTGTTGCCTGCTGCTGTGTCACTTATCTACCTGCAAAGCTACTGGACAGACTAGCGCAGACGTCACTTGGTCGAGTGCTGACGCCTTTGTTCGACTTCTTGGAACGGTGCAGCTAGGATGCCTGACCCGTCTGTGCACTCGCTGCAGCTGCTAGAATTTTCAGTCTGCCACAGTTCAAATTGCACACTGCAGTCTTAACGTTGTTTTCTGCCATTATTTCTTGCAGCTGCTGTAGATTTTCCCTTCATATGCTGTCCCTTATAGTTCAAGTTCTGTTGCAGGACGTTGACCTTTCCATTCAGATGCAGGCAGTCCAGCAGGAAATAGGCTATGTGAAGGCAGAAAAAGAGCGCAAGGAGCAGGACCTTACAATAGCAGAGCAAGCAGCAGATGAAGCTCGCGTAGGCTTCCTGCGCAAATGCCTGGAGCAGCTGAACAGGCAGCTGTCAAGTCTCCGTGAGAAGGAAAACATTTTGCTGCAAGGCCAAGCGTCAGGTCAGCATTGCTTGCCATGCTACATTTTGCCACCACTTGGCTGGGTTGCTTGCACACGATTGTTTGTCTGCGTCAGGAAGGCCCCGGACCACATGGAATTCTGTTAGCCTTATACTTGGTGTCAAATGTGATGGTTCTCTAGGACTAGTCCTTCTAGAAATCAAGGACAAATGTCCATTTTTTCAACAAACAAGTTCTTGACTTTACAACAGAGGAGCTTTGGATCTTAACGCAAAGGGTTTGCATAAGGCACACACTCAATGGGTCAAGTGCGATCTGGTAGACTCTGTCAGACATCAAGCTCTGAATCAAACGTTGCAAGGCATTTGTTCAGACTTGTTGTAGGCTTTCAGCCTGACCTGCAATGTGAGTGTTTGTTGTTGGCTGCAGTCCATAACCATAGCTGAGATGCACTTTGTCGTGGCAGTTACATAGAGTCTACATGACAAAGTTTCTCTATGGTTCCTTTTCTGACAGTCTTGTATTGGTACATGGCTGACAGTGACATTATGTTTGCAAGCAGCTAGGCCAGGCGTTTCATGTATCTTGCAGGTCTGGGTCATGTTGTTTTTACAGTGAAAGGTGAGCAAGACGAATTTCCAGAATATGACCTTAAGCTTCCCACATTCAACGACCAGATCCTTTTGGAAAGTATTGAGAAACAGCTGGACTTGCATAGACCCCCCCTCAGGCTTAGGACTGTGAATAGCATGCCGGCAACAGCGAGACCTGGCGACAAGACTCTGGCAGTCACCTTCAAGGATGGAGATAGGCTTGAGCTGGTTGCAGAGATTGCGCCAGGTGATGCAATATGAGAGCATCTGTCATAGTGGTGTTTAGTTCCATGCTGTTTGGGATCAGCTGCATGCCATGAGTTGCTTTACAATACTGAATCTTGATCATCTTGTCATGTGCAGGACACACATACTTTGATGCCTATCCAAGGCCTTATGTTGGCTTTACAAAGGGTTTGCCATGGTCCTGGATACATCAATGAGTCTGTTGCCATGTAGATCCACCGGAAGGCAGAGCCTTGCATCAAAACAGGATGTACAGACTTGCATGGACAACAACGAAGTGGGCTATAGCAGGGATTGTGGTGACAGCCTTGTATAATTGTATATCATGGACTATCAAGCTGACAACTGGGAAGGGCAAGTAGCGAATAGATACAGGGTCATGAAAAGTTATAGTAATGTTGTATGATATGATACAAGGCTTCCCTGTTCCCTGCTCAGCAAGAGAATTGAGAATTTGAGAATTTTGAACTACATCATAGACTATTTAGGTTGCATGAAGGTATGCCATGGTTGGCACGAGTGATCAATCTTGTAAGCTTCAAATTCTTAGGGTTCTGGGTTTAAAACTTCAAAACTTTTAGGTTTTAAAGCTTTAGGTTTTTAAACTTAGTCCTAAAACCTAGTTCAAAACTTCAAAATACTTTAGGCCTAAACCCTACACCCTGAGTAGCTCCAGGGCGAAGGGCAACTTGTTGGGAGTGAGAGGTTACTAATAAGTGACATCAAGCAGCGTTTCTGCAGCAAGTTCATCAAACTAAGACAACCAGACTTCGCGTAAGTAGCGTCGTTGAACAGAGCATGGCTCTAACCGCGACACAAATGACTTACCTGTCTTAATGTTGTCCAATACGAGTGCTTTGGCTCGAGTAGCTGTCAAACGATCTGGCATGTTAGCGCAAACTCTCAGCAGCTTCTGCACCTCTGCTGCGGTGATGATGTTCCTGCCTTTCTGTCTCTTGTTCTCAGCCACAGGGCGAGACCTTTCTGCTTGTGTAGTGTTACACTTGGCCATGCTCACCACAGCATGCATGAAACTGTGCTCAGACTTGCCGAACTTTGGACAGCCCGAATGGTGCAGAGCTTCTTGAACTGAGTGAAACCTCTCCGCATTTTTTCCCGGGTTTGTATGTCTAAGTCGCTCGCCTTCAAGATACTGTTCGCCTGTCTTTGCACATGGGTCATGCGATGTCTTGTCCAAGCTGTCATAGTTGGTTGTCCCACAGAATTCAACCCGTCTTCGGCAGAAGAAAGGAAGGGTCTTCTGTGTGCTTTCTTCGAAGCGGCTGTAAAGCTCTTCAACACGCTTGTCATGAACTTTCCGTTCATCAACTTCGGAGTCGAAAGCAAAGTTATCGGCATGCCGACCTTTCTACCTGCTTTCAAAGGCTATCAGCTTCTCAGTCGCGGCGTCGCCTTCCTGCGCGAGCATAATATTATTGTTCAGTGCGTAAGCGTTGAGCGGCGAGAACCAGCTTGTGCTCGAGCAATGCAGCACTTGAGTAAGTTAAGCAGCTAAAGAGTTTAATGAGTGTTGTAATTCAAATCAAGCATCATCTATATGTGCAAGCTGCATTGGCTCTAAATGGCTTGGAAGCTGGCAGAAGCTGCTTCGATGAGTTTCAGCATCGAACAGCAATGCGACGCCTTGCCGACGGCTCAAGATCAGCTAAAGACAGCACTTGCTCTCAATGTCAATTTGGGTGTGAAAATGACACCCCAGACGGGAGCTTTGAGGGCTGAAATGTGCTTGTTATCATTTTTATATGCCAAATGATAACAGCTGAAATGCCAAAAATTCGGCCCACAAACTTTTTCCAAACCTTCAGAGCTTTTTGGAGCTTTTCAAATTTTTGGAAAAGTCATCATTTGTAAGCTACAATTGATCAGGGTCAACGGTTCTTCAACGGTAGGCTCACACACACGCAAAGACCTCTAGAGATCTTTGGCATTCTTGCTTGTCATTCAGAAACGAGTTGGCCGCCTCATTGGAGGTCTGGCCGCTTCATCGAATTTTAAAAATATACCATTTTACAGTCTTTGCATAGCTACAAAATACGAAATAGAGCACGGCGAAGCGGGCTACTCGTCTTTAGGCAGCCTTTGAAGTTCGCGAACCTTTTGTCTGAGATAGGTTATATTGCATGGAATACGTGCTTGATCTGTTTCCCAATATGGCTTCCTCAAAATTGCTGCGATGCCGCGCCGGCCATACAGCCTCCCGACGTCCAGTATTAGGTTACGACTATTGGCGTCATTGTATAAGTAGGAAACAACAATGACAGTGCCCCTCACGCTACGAATTGCAGGATTTATTGGCTGTATGTCACGCCGTTCTTGGCCATCCCCGTCAAAATACAGTCTGGTATGCAGCTCGACGTCACGACTGAGCCTGTTTTCCTCGATCTTGCGGCTTCCTTGAACTTCCCAACCCCAACGTTCGGAATAGCTGCCCTCAGGTTCGTCCCTGAAACCTTGATGTCCCTCCTTGTGAAGCTCATAGATGGGGGCCATGCTTCCCGTCTGCACACAAACAGTTCAGATCTGCGCCAAACTGTTTTAGTGAAACTGAACGATTGAGGGCTTACGGTACAATACCGTGGACCCTTCGGTTTTTTGCGCTCAACAACAAAGCCAACCGAAGGCTGAGCGGGATGCATGTCATTGTTATCTCTTCTTCTTCATGCTTCAAGCTTCTTGGTTCCATCACTCAGATCAACTGAGTGCCATCTACCGGCTTCTCTCGGCTCAATCCACTGATACTGTGCTTGTGCCGCAGGAGAGTGACACATTTCGGCGGCCAACTGTTCCCGATCTCTGATGGTCAGCTGACCGTAGGCCAGCATGTGACTTATGTAGCTGTGTCTCAGCAACGTCAGCGTGCAAGGCTTTCCGAATAGTCTTTGCAAGGTACGCCTTGCATACATGGCAAATGCACTGTGAGTGTATGGCCTTGCACTGGTGCTTTCAGTGAACAAGTAAGGTCTGGGATCTGTTTCAAGACTAGCTCTCAGCTCCTTTGTCAGCTCATTTCCCAAAAACCTGGTGTACAGCACTGGATGCTTTCGGTCTTGAGTCTTGAAGTCTCTCAGGATCAGGACCCCTGCTGCACTTCTGTCAGTTGGGAGCAAGATCTCATTTGGTGTGACCTGATGCAACAGTGCCTGCTTAGCAACCTCATCATCATCACATTTCAGCAATTGTATTGCACAGGCATGGAGATCATTTCTGAGAGGAGGAATGCATCCACCATAGAAGGACAACAGCAGCCTCTCTTTGCTGCCAATGGCAAGCTTCTTCCTCACCATCTGCAGCTCACAAAACCTGCTCTCTGCCTCTCAGTTGGCACATTGTCTTTTGCTCTGTCTCTCAACTGTGCATCCAGTCTTTCATATTGCTCCAGGTACAAAGCATGGCTAGCTTTCTTGGTTGCTTTCAGGTTCAGCAGCTTGTATGCTGCAAGCACAGCTACAATCATAGTTCTCTGGGTGCCAATTCCTGTATAGCTTCTGAAGATCCAGTTGAGCACCTTTTGTGGATGCAGGTTCAGGACTGGTTGAAGTGCTTTGTTCCTGGCTGCTGTTGCAATGAGAGCCAATCTTTTGGAGTAGCCTAGTCTTGTCTCCTCTCTCAGGTGATCAGCTTTCAGGATGGCTTGTATCATGGGATCCTTATGAGCCATATCTGTCATACAATCTCTGTCTGCATGTGTGAAATTCGTTGAGGTTAGGATCCCAGCTGGATCCTAACAAAGCCAAATTTGCCAACAGTCAAATTTGTAAAATGCAGGTCATAAAAGCCAATATCACAATTTGTCAGAAATTTGGTGTACCACCTTGATTCAATTTGATCTTGTCAACTTTCAATCAGACACCACCATGTTGCAGTCTTTCAAATTTTGCTATTCAATTCCAGAAAAGTGCAAATTTGTGAAATTGGCAAATTTGCTGTTGATGACACATGCTTTCCAAGCAAGATAAGGTCTGTATGTGCTTCAGCCTGGTGCAGTAGATTTTTTGGCAAACATTCAAGGTTGATGTAGCAAATGCTCCTCAGGATCTTGCTCAGCTGAGCCATCTCCTGAGATGGCTTGCCTGAATGCACACAGCCAGGCTTCATGATATTTGCTGTTAGCATACTTGCTTTCAAAGGCTTGAAAGCATTCCACCAACCTGTCCAGCCCTTGACCTATGGCATCTGCTACAGCATGTTCCACACAGTCTCTTTTGCTCACAGGAACAAGGTCCAGAGCATCAGAGATTTCCTGCACCTTGAGGGCCAGCTTGGCCATCTTAGGGCCCTCCAGAGCAATGAAGTCATCCTGTAGGGGTGAGCCTTCCTCTTCAGGGGCTTGAGCTATATCTTGTTCAGCAATGCCTGTTGCATACAGGTCAGTGTCAGCATCATCTTTCAGAACCTTCTGTTTGTCCAGCTCTTTTCTCCAAGCTCTAGGCAGCAAAGGCTCAACAAGCATAGCTAATGCAGGTGTCTGCGCTCCAGTATGTCTCAGCTCTTGCAGCAGGGTACACATGCAGTGTTGTCTGTACCCTGATGTGTAGCTGGATCTGTGCAAGAGTTTCTGGGCAAACACTGCACAAGTGGCCAGCAAGAGTTGACAACGCAGCTTTGTTGATCTTTGCTGAAGAGTGTCCTCCTGTGTCAATTTGAGGGTTGCCTTGTTGACTTGAACGTATGCACAAACATCATACATGTCTACAATCTTGCTTTGAACAGCCCCAGTGGCCTCTATAGACTCTTGGGGCTGTCTTTGGTATGACTTCAGAGTCTCCACTTGCTTCCGCAGGTGGCTGATCACACCATCAAGACAGGAACAAAGACTGAGAAGCTCATCTCTCTCTTCATCCTCGACATCCTTTTCAACAACATGCTCTGTGCTTGTAATGTCACCCTGGTTGATTTGGCTGAAGACCTGCATTGCCACCCTGGCAGCCCCAAGGTTTTGAACAGCTAAGAAAGCTATCTTCATGCAGGTAGTATACTCCTTGCCTGCCAGTTCTGACAACCCACCCAGACAACTGACCATCAGACTTGCTAGCACATTGCTGCAGCTGTTTTGATGCATTCTGCTCAGTCAAGTTCATGTCAAGAAGACTGTGTCAGATCTGAGCCTATAGGTTATGTGCATCAGCAGCATTGATTTTGCAGAGTGGACTTGGGAGATTTTGTCTCCCTCAAAATCGATGAGACTTCTGCACTGAGTCAGAGGGGCAGCATCAGGAGCTTGCCTTTACATTGAGCCCTTCTAAACCATCTTGTCTTGCTGAGAGGCTGCATTGCTTGAGCATCAGCCATGGACAACATGTCAGTTCTGGAACAAGCTTTGAACCTTCTGCCACTGAGCTTGCCTACCATTACAAAATTGTCACTTGCGGACATTGCTGACAGCAGTGGTAAATGGCGGGCTGACATTTGAATAGCAGCCGTGCTGGTCATGCTGTCCTCACTGACGGCATCTGGGTCCCATCAGTGGTCGAATATCGGACGTCAGACCTATATGCGTGATGTCTGACAAGCAAGAGTCTCTGCATGCGCTCTCGGACGAGCTCACAGATATATATGTCATCACTAATCTTGTGAACGGAAAGCAATATGTAGGCAAAGCTAACCAGTGTCTGCGGGGCGGCAGACAGCACGGCACTCATGCCCGCTTTCTTGCCCATCTGTATGAAGCAGAGAGCGGCGGCCCCGGTTGCAGCTACTTGAACAATGCCATCAACAAGTATGGCAGAGCGTCCTTTATAGTTGAGACTATAGACACAGTCCCCACAAGTGCGCAGGACTACTGGGAATGTTGGTACATCAAGTTATACAACACCTATGAAGGACCAGGCTACAACTTGACAGCAGGCGGCTCAGCACGGGCTGTGAACCCTTCAGAAGAGACCAGGCAGTTGCTGTCAGACCAGAGGAGAAGATACGACTCAGACTTACCTATGTACATTCAGACTGTGCACCATATTAGTGGAGTGACAGGGTATGCAGTGTACAATCCTGAGACAAGGAAGAAAAAGGTCTTCTTATCAAGTACTCTGACCATGGAGGAAAAGCTCCAGCTGGCAATAGCCTGGAAGACAGAATCTGCAGCCTCAGATCTTGTGGCCTCTCGCAAGGATCCCAAATATTTGCCACCTTTCATCCAGCAACGCAAATCTCGACCTGGCTTGTATGTATTGTACAAGGTCAGCAGGCCAGGTCAGATACCTGAGACAGTCTTCTACAAGTCCTTTCCAGATGGGACTTTTGAACAGCAGTTGAAAGCTGCCAAAATCTGTCTATATGAACAAATTCAAAAGGGTGTAATCAAGCCGAGCAAACCTGCCTGCAGAAAGCTTGGATTACCAGGTATGTAGCTATTGCAGAGCAACCTTGCTTGCACGCTATAGTAGCAATCAAACTCAACACAACTTTGTGCCAAGCAGTTCTTCCAGAAGGCAACAATGAAGAACAAGCAGCTCTAGCCAACATATCTACAACACTGCAAGATTGGCATGTTAGTGAAGCAGGTGAGCCGTTCATGCTGCTTGCTATGGCAAACAAAGCAGTGTTACAGCTATGTTGCATGGTATTGCCAACTGCTGTTGTGATTTGCCACTGGATTCTATAATCACTTTCTGCATGCTGATAATTGCTGCAGGGGAGAATAGAGGATTACCGTCAGCACCATCTGCACCACCCTCTGTCCGAGTGCTTCAGGAAAACAATGGGAAGGGCATCAAAACATTCTTGACCATCTCAAACAGCAAAAGCATGCCTGGCCCTGACCTATCCAAGGTGCAGCCAGCACCAAAGCGCAGACGGCAGACTTTGAAAGATGCTGCTAGAGCAAAGGGTCAACAGCAACTAAAGCTTAGCTTGAATGTTCAACTGTGACTGGACTGTAATTATGACTGCAATGTAGCGCTGACCGGACGGTGGTTGTGACAGGACTGTAGCTGTGAATAGAAAGGTCAATGCTTGTCCAATCATAGTGACCAGCAAGCCCTCAACGGTAGCCAAAAACATCAAGGCGCTGCAGTTAAACAGTGAGTGTTGATGACAAGGCAGTCAAGGAAGCTGTCATCAGTCATCTGGCAAAGGAGGTTTGTCTGCATCTACGTCAACATTCCCCCACTTCATCATTTGACATTGCTGAGGACAGTATGAAACAGGCTCTTGCCACAGGTTTGATCAATACACAGCAGAAGGTCATTTCCAATCCTCCCACCTTTGTGAAGATAACCAAGAAGTATCAAAGACGTGCTAGCACACCTGCTGTGAGCAATACAAGTAGCTTGACAAACAGTGTCAGTGGTGTTGCAGGCAGAGCTGGGAGCCCAGAAGTCAGCAGCTCAAACCAATCTGGTGCTTCTGCATCTGGCTCAGCTGGCAGCTTGGGAGTCCAAGACTTCATGAACCCAGACATCTTGAAGACTGCCAAGCTTTGGAGGTTTCAAAAGCTCAGTAGAGGTGAGCTTGTAGGTCTGGTACAACAGTATACTCAAGTGACACCCTCAGTAACAGCCACAAAAGCACAACTCATCAAGAGCTTGATGGATGCTGCTGTTGGGCTGCAGTGATTTGTATGTATGTATGACTGTCATGCCTGACACCTCAAGTATCTGCAGTCTACACAATACAGGTTGTATAACATGCACTTGACAGCAGTTCTGCAAGTACCCTCATCTTGAATCAGCCAATGTGTTGCTACAATTTTTCCATCCCCAGTGAAATTATTGCATGCAAGTTGTGGCTAGCAGTTGTATGAGGGTTACAATGCATTATTTTCATTTCATCTCAGGGCATGAGTGCTTACAATCACAGCACTGACTTGCACATGGCATAGAAAAACATGAAGGGTCCAACCTTTCATGTTTGCTTTCCCTCTGTCTATTTGCTCAGGCTGACCAGAGTTGAAGTTATGTGAGCAGATCAACATGATCTGAGCCTAGTGGCAGACATAGCCTTTTGCATACTCAACAGGGTATCAATCACAGCTGCTGCTAGCTTTGAGTGAAGAATCACTGCATCTGTGTCTTCATAGCTGAAGACAGGACCTGTACCCTCTGCAAATCCTAGTGCATCGAGCACATGCTGATGCAGTGGAGCCAAAGCAATAAAGCAATGTCCTTTTGTGATATTCATCTGGACTGTCTTGTCATCCAAGTCTATGACAAGCCCTATGATGAAGTGATGTCTTGCCCCTGAGTCCACACTGTGGTATCCTTTCTCCCCAGTCATCATACATGCTCCTTGACAACACTGTTGTTGACGGACAAATTGCTGGATGAAGTCTGCAATTTCTGTTGCTGCAGTGCTCATGTTCACTGCGTACCAGTAGGTGTGCATAGCTCAATGGTGATATATCTAAACTTGATCAATTTTGTAGGTTACGGGGAGGAGTGACAACCTGAACATGCAGCCTGTGGTTTGAGCTTAGTGGATCAGCAAACCATCAGTCATGACACAGCACACATGCAATGTAAGCTGATCAACTTTGTTATCCTTGCAATGCACATTTTTGCATTACAAACTGTAGAACAAATCTCAGTCAAAATGACCCATTTGTCAAGTCCCAACATGATGCATGTTTGCTGCATGTATTGCAGGACAGCATCAGTTACAACAGCTAACACCAGGACCACAGCAACTCAAACAAGTCACAACATGCTAGAAAGTGCTGATTGTTGCATGGCCTCTCTGAGGTGTGCCTCATTCACATTGATCATGCAGCTTGACCTATCATTGTGCTTCTGATGTGCTGGCAAGCCCGTTGCACTGCCTGTCTGTACTGCCCCAAGGTGATAGTGGTCTCAGCTGTGAGTGTATGGTGCTCCTGTTTTGCTGTATGACCAGCAAGCAATCTTGCCCCTACTCTCATCTGGTCCAAAGTGAGTGACAATCTTGCTGCAATCTGTACCACAAGACTGACTGCTATGGCTTCAGCTGCTCCCAGCTGGATCAAACCCTCAATGAGCTGAGGCAAGTGCCTGTTCTTCTTGTGCAGACTGGAGTTGCGTCTACCTAACACCAGAGTGGTGTCAGCTTTGATCTGCTTGACCCTCTCTGCAATTGTAGTGGATCCATGCCTCCATTCTGACCATGCAAGTTGGACTGAGTTGATGCTGCCACTGATGTCATAGAGAGCTGGAGCCTGAATCAAAGTAGTGTTGCAGCCCTGAGCCCCTGCTGACAGTTCCACATGCATTGCTGGAGCTGCCATGTCTGCTGGTGCTGGTGCTGGCAAGGTAAGCACCTCATCACAGTTGTCCTGCAGTCTGTTGTGACCTGGGCTGATGTTCATTGCTGCCATCTTTTCAGCAATCAGCTGAGCCACAGCCTCTGGATTGCCAACTGCAGAGTTGCCACAAAGTTGCTTCAAGCAGCCTTGCATTTCTGTCAGCATATCTCCCATA
>JAABUV010005937.1_pt1 | contig 13599 bp, 10 predicted proteins | sample 5559971 | NCBI WGS metagenome assembly JAABUV01 (sample SAMN10711881, study PRJNA513362) | rock metagenome | isolation source: Antarctica rocks | place: Antarctica: Victoria Land, Knobhead nord | collected 2015-12-19
TCCGGCGGCAGCAGGCGCGCCACCACGCGATCCTTGTAGGGTTGTCCATATCGAGCCAATGCCAGTGTCCTGCGCCCCCGGGTTTGCCAATCCTATCCGGGCGGCAACTCCTCTGACACAGGGGGCATCCCGCTGATCTGCGCCGCCGTGGCGCTGGCCGCGATGGTCCTCCTGCCCCCGCTGATGCGGGCCGACTCGGTGGAGGACGCGGTGGACGCGGCGCACCGCACCGTGCAGCAGTTCCAGCTGATGCGCGCGTACTACACGCGCGAGGTGGCGGCGAAGGTGCTGGCGCATGGCGGCATGCGCACCTCCACCGATCCCTCCGCGAGCCCCGACACCATTCCCGCGCCCTCGACCCTGGTGCACGAGCTGAGCGACCTGCTGGTCGGGCAGGGCACCTCGGTTCGGGTGTACAGCCCCTATCCCTTCCCGGTCCGCGCCGGACGCACGCTGGAGCCGTTCCAGCAGCAGGCGTGGGACTTCCTCAGCGCCCACCCGGGCCAGGCGTTCACGCGCGCCGACGTGATCGACGGCCGGCCGGTGGTCAGGGTCGCCCTGGCCGACCGCATGACCGACCAGGCCTGCGTGAGCTGCCACAACGCCACGCCGGGCCTGGCCAAGCGGGACTGGAAGCTCGGCGACGTGCGCGGCGTGATGGAGGTGGACTCCGACGTCACGGCGCGGCTGCATCGCGATCGCTGGCTGACGCTGCTCCTCCTCGGCGCCGGGATCGGCGCCGCCGTGCTGCTGTCGCTGGTCTCGGCGGTCCTGGCGCGGCGCATCAGCCGGCCGCTGCGCGCGCTCACCGCCGTCATCCACCGGCTGGCCGCCGGCGACACCACGGTGGAGGTCGCCATCCCGGACCACGACGACGAGGTCGGAACGATCGCGGCGGCGGTGGCGGTGTTCAAGCGCAACGCCGTCGCGAAGATGGCCCAGGACGAGCAGCTCTCGCGCACCAACCTCCGGTTCGACGCCGCGCTGAACAACATGTCGCTGGGCCTGTGCCTGTTCGACCGGGACAACCGCGTGGCGGTCGCGAACCAGAAGTTCCGCGACATGTTCGGCCTCGCCGACGTGCCGCCCGGCCTCGAGCTGCGCGAGCTGATCCGCGCGAGCCTCGCGTCGGGCAACCACGAGGGGCGCGAGCTCGACGACATGCACGCGGAGTGGCTGTCCGGCATCGAGCGGCGCGCGTCGCTGACGCTGGTGCAGCACCTGAGCGGCGGGCGGATCGTCGCGGTGTCGCACCAGCCGATGGCCGACGGCGGATGGGTGCAGACCTACGAGGACGTCACCGAGCGGCAGCGCGTGGAGCAGCAGGTCGCCTTCATGGCGCGCCACGACGGCCTGACCGGCCTGCCGAACCGCACGATGTTCAACGAGAGGCTGCAGCACGCGCTGGCCGACGTCGGGCGCGGCGCCGGGGCCGCGGTGCTGTGCCTGGACCTCGACCGCTTCAAGTCCATCAACGACACGCTCGGCCATCCGGTGGGCGATGAGCTGCTGCGCGCGGTCGCCGACCGGCTGGGCGCGTGCGTGCGCGAGGTGGACACCGTGGCGCGCCTCGGCGGCGACGAGTTCGCGGTGGTGCAGGCCGGCGTGGGCCGGGCGGAGGAGGCCGGGACGCTCGCGGCCCGCATCGTGGCGGCGCTCGGCGAGCCCTACGTGCTGTCCGGCCACAGCGTGGTGGTCGGCGCGAGCATCGGCATCGCCCTCGCGCCGACCGACGCCACGGGCACCGAGCGGCTGCTGAAATGCGCCGACATGGCGCTGTACCGCGCGAAGTCCGACGGGCGCGGCCTGTTCCGCTTCTTCGAGCGCGAGATGGACGTCAAGATCCAGGCGCGGCGGGCGCTGGAGCTCGACCTGCGGCGCGCGCTGCACGGCGACGAGTTCCTGCTGCACTACCAGCCGCTGGTGGACCTCAGGGTCGACACCGTCACCTCGTTCGAGGCGCTGGTGCGCTGGCGGCATCCGGAGCGCGGCCTGCTCTCGCCGGACGAGTTCATCCCGGTCGCGGAGGAGACCGGGCTGATCGTTCCGCTCGGGGAATGGGTGCTGCGCAGGGCCTGCGCGGACGCGGCGACCTGGCCGGACGGGATCAAGGTCGCGGTGAACCTGTCGCCGGCGCAGTTCCGCGAGCCCCGCCTGGTCGGCACGATCCGCGCCGCGCTGGAGGCGTCCGGCCTGCCGGCGTCGCGGCTCGAGCTGGAGATCACCGAGTCGGTGCTGCTGCAGGACAGCAAGGCGACGTTCGCCATCCTGCACGAGCTGCACGAGTTGGGCACGCCGATCTCGATGGACGATTTCGGCACCGGCTACTCCTCGCTGAGCTACCTCCGCTCGTTCCCGTTCGACAAGATCAAGATCGACAAGTCCTTCATCGGCGACCTGAACGAGAAGGAATCGGCGGTGCACATCGTGCGCGCCGTCGCCGGGCTCGGCATCAGCCTCGGCATGCTGACCACGGCGGAAGGCGTGGAAACCCTCGAACAGCTCCGCCAGCTCCGCCGGGAAGGCTGCACCGAGGTCCAGGGCTACCTGTTCAGCCGGCCCTGCCCGAAGGAGGACATCCCGGCGATCCTCGACCGCGCGCAGGTGGTGCTGGACGCCGAGGCGAGGCTCGGCCGCGTCCGGCACGCCGACATGCTCGTCACCTGAGGGGACGGGCCGCCGCGTGACGGGGGCGGCCAGGAAGCAAGGTTGAGGCTCTGCCTCAAACTCCGCCAAAGGCGAGCCTTTGGAATCCATTTGCTGAAGTAAGCGGTTTCCAAAGGTCTCGACCTTTGGCGGGTCCGGGCAGAGCCCGGCCTTGCCTGCTGCCTGCACCGTCTTGCTGCGGGCGACGGCCGGCGGGGACCACGTGGTATCCCTGTCTGGCACAGCGATTGCTTCGGACGGGGCTGCGCGGCCCGGGACAGCGGGCCGCCCGTCCCGGACGACGAGGCCTTCATGGACCATCACGCGGACACGGCGCCCGACCTCCCCGCCGGCACGGTGGTGCGGGCCGACCCCTACGACTGGCCCTGCGACGGCGGGTTCTCCCGCCGCGACACGGCGCTGCTCGTCATCGACATGCAGACGGATTTCTGCGGCCACGGCGGCTACGTGGACCGCATGGGCTACGACCTGTCGCTGACCCGCGCGCCGATCGAGCCGATCCGCCGGGTGCTGGCGGCGCTGCGCGAGGGTGGGTTCCTGGTGCTGCACACGCGCGAGGGGCACCGGCCCGACCTCGCCGACCTGCCGGAGACCAAGCGCTGGCGCTCGGCGCGGATCGGGGCCGAGATCGGCGCGGCGGGCGCCTGCGGGCGGGTGCTGGTGCGCGGCGAGCCGGGCTGGGAGATCATCCCAGAGCTGGCGCCGCGTCCGGGCGAGCCGGTGATCGACAAGCCGGGCAAGGGCGCGTTCCACGCCACCGACCTGGAGCTGCTGCTGCGCACCCGCGGCATCGCCAAGCTGCTGCTCGCCGGCATCACCACCGACGTGTGCGTGCACACCACGATGCGCGAGGCCAACGACCGCGGCTTCGAGTGCCTGCTGCTCGCCGATTGCTGCGGCGCCACCGACCGGGCGAACCACGACGCGGCGCTGAGGATGACCACGATGCAGGGCGGCGTGTTCGGGGCGGTCGCGCGCAGCGGCGCGCTGCTGGCGGCGCTCGGGCGGGAAGGCGACCGCGCGTGACGGACCATCACGCCGCGCTGTGCGCGATGGGCGCCGGCGCGATCGCCGAGGCGGTGCGCAGCCGCACGGTCTCGCCGGTCGAGGTGGTGGAGGCCGCGCTCGCGCGCATGGACGCGCTGGAGCCGCAGCTCCACGCGTTCTGCACGCCGACCCCGGAGCTGGCGCGCGCCCAGGCGCGGGCCCTGGAGGCGGCGCTGCGCGGCGGCGAGGCCGTCGGGCCGCTGGCCGGGGTGCCGCTCGGCGTGAAGGACCTGATCTGCACCGCGGGCATCCGCACCGTGTCCGGCTCGCCCGCCTACCTCGACTTCGTGCCGGAGGAGGACGACGTCGTGGTCGAGCGCCTGCGGGCGGCGGGCGCGATCATCCTGGGCAAGACCAACGTGCCCGAGTTCGGCTACAGCGGCGTCGGCCACGGCCCGGTGTTCGAGACCACGCGCAACCCGTGGAACACGGCGATGACCTCGGGCGGCTCCAGCGCCGGGTCGGCGGCGGCGGTGGCGGCGGGCATGTGCCCGTTCGCCCTGGGCAGCGACGGCGGCGGCTCGGTGCGCATCCCCGCCGCGCATTGCGGGCTGGTCGGCATGAAGGCGTCGATGGGCCGGGTGCCGCTGTACCCGGGCTGCCGCGACGAGCGCTACCCGGGGGTGTCGGGCTGGGAGTCGCTGGAGCACATCGGGCCGATCGCGCGCTCCGTCGCCGACGCGGCGCTGATGCTGTCGGTGATCGCGGGGCCGGACGGGCGCGACCGGCACTCGCTGCCGCCGGCGGAGTTCGACTGGCGCGCCGCAGCCGCCGAGCCGGACGTGCGCGGTCTGCGCGTCGCCTACAGCGCGGACTGGGGGCACGCGGCGGTCGATCCCGAGGTGCGGCGCGTGGTCGGCGAGGCGGTGGGGGTGTTCGAGCGCGACCTGGGCTGCGTCGTGGAGCGGGCCGACCCCAGCTTCGGCGACGAGCAGGAGGCGTTCTGGACCCTGGTGGCGGCGGAGACCGACCTCGCGGGGATGCGCGCGATGGTCGAGGCGCACGGGCCGCGGATGTCGCCGCACGTCGTGGCGCTGGTGACCAGGCCCTGGACGGCGGAGGCCTTCGCCACCGCCAACGTCCGGCGCAAGGCGCTGGTCAACGCGATGTGGCGCTTCATGCGCGGCTACGACCTGCTGCTGACGCCCACGCTCGCGGTGCCGCCGTTTCCCGTGCACATGCAGGGGCCGGAGAGGATCGACGGGCGCATGGTTGGCTCCGCCGCCTGGCTCGCCTTCACCTTCCCGATGAACATGACGGGGCAGCCGGCGATCTCGGTGCCGGCCGGCATGACCGCGGACAACCTGCCGGTCGGGCTGCAGATCGTGGGGCGCCATCTCGGCGACGCGACGGTGCTGCGCGCGGCCGCCGCGTTCGAGCGCGCCCGTCCCTGGTCGGGCCGCGTGCCGCCGGTGGTCGCGGCGCTGCGCGCGGCCTGACCCCGTCCGCGACACAGGCGGGCCGCGAGACAGGCGGGCCGCGACACCAGCAGAAGGAAGACCGGGATGAGCGACGCGCACACGGGGCTCGAGGCGCACACGGGCCTCGAGGCGGAGTTCGAGCACGAGCCGGTGCCGCTGTCGCACCGCAAGCCGCTGGGCTCGGTGGCGGCGATCTGGTTCGGCTTCCCGATGATCCTGACCAACGCGGTGTTCGGCGGGCTGATCGCCTACAACCTCGGCTTCTGGCCGGCGATCCTCGCGGCGGCGGTCGGCAACTTGATCCTGCTGGCCTACGTGGGCGCGCTCAGCTACGTGGCCGGCACCACCGGACTCAACTTCGCGCTGCAGGCCAAGCGCACGTTCGGCACCCGCGGCTACTCGGTCGCCTCGGGCTTCCTCGCCACCATCGTGATCGGCTGGTACGCGTTCCAGACCGGGCTGACCGGCTCGGTGCTGCACGACTCGTTCGGCTGGAACCAGACCGGGGTGATCGTGTTCGCCGCCCTGCTGTACACCGGCGTGACCTTCCTCGGCGTGCGGGCGCTGTCGGTCGTCGGCATGATCGCGGCCCCGCTTTACGTGCTGCTCGGGATCGTGGCGCTGTGGCTGGTGGGCTCGGCGCGCGGCCTGGGCGACTTCACGTCGTACGCGGGCGAAGCCAAGGGCATGACCTTCGCCGGCGCGGTCACCCTGGTGGTCGCGACCTTCGCGGATTCCGGCACGATGACCGCGGACTTCACCCGCTGGGCGCGCAGCGGGCGCGAGGCGGCGCTGGCCGCGTTCACCGCCTTCCCGGTGGCGAGCCTCACCGCCCAGGTGTTCGGCATCCTCGTGGTCGCCGCCGGCGCCGCGGCGGCGCCCGCCACCTCGGGCGGCGACTTCCTGCCGATCCTGGCCGGGCACGGGCCGGTGCTGGCCGGGCTCGCGGTGGTGTTCGTGTTCGTCAACCTGGGCTCGGTGTGCACGCACTGCCTGTACAACGGCGCCGTCGGCTACAGCCACCTGCTCGGCAGCCGGATGCGCGTCCTGACGCTGGTGCTCGGCGCGATCGGCGGCGTGCTCGCGGTGGCCGGGGTGTGGAGCCTGTTCCTGTCCTGGCTCAACGTGCTGGGGATGCTGGTGCCGCCGATCGGCGCGGTGATGATCGTCGACCAGCTCCTGCTCGGGCCGGCGCGCCGGGTCGGCGCCACGGAGCCGTTCCGGGCCAGCGCGTTCCTCGCCTGGGGCCTCGGCGCGGCGGCGGCGGTGGCGGCGCACCTATGGCTGCCGATGCTGGGCGAGGCGGCGACCGGGCTCGTCGTCGGCGGCGCCGCCTACGCGCTGCTCAACGCCAGGCAGGGCGCGGGCTCGCCGGTCGCCGAAGGGGTCGGGCGGTGAGCGGCCTGGGCGGGCTGAACCGCTCGCCGAACGGGGTCGTCGTCGGCCTGGTGCAGCTCCGGCTGCCGTCCGTGGCGACGCCGGCCCAGCTCGCCGCGCAGACCGAGCGGGTCTGCGCGATGGTGGCGCAGGCGCGCCGGGCGATGCCGACGCTCGACCTGGTGGTATTCCCCGAGTACGCGCTGCACGGGCTGTCGATGGACACCAGCCCGGAGATCATGTGCCACATGGACGGGCCCGAGGTGGCGGCGTTCCGCGACGCCTGCCGGACGCACCGGATCTGGGGCTGCTTCTCGATCATGGAGGCGAACCCGGAGGGCGCGCCGTACAACGCCGGGCTGATCATCGACGACCGCGGCGAGCTGAAGCTGTACTACCGCAAGCTGCACCCCTGGGTGCCGGTCGAGCCGTGGGCGCCCGGCGACCTCGGCGTGCCGGTGTGCGACGGGCCGAACGGCTCGCGGCTCGCGCTGATCATCTGCCACGACGGGATGTTCCCCGAGATGGCGCGCGAGGCGGCGTATCGCGGCGCGGAGATCATGCTGCGCACCGCGGGCTACACCGCGCCGATCCGCCACGCCTGGAGCGTCACCAACCAGGCCAACGCGTTCTGCAACCTGATGGTGACCGCGAGCGTGTGCCTGTGCGGCAGCGACGGCACGTTCAGCTCGATGGGCGAGGCGATGGTGTGCAGCTTCGACGGCACCGTGGTCGCCAGCGGCGGCGGGCAGGCGGACGAGATCGTGTGCGCCGAGGTGCGGCCGGACCTGGTGCGCGAGGCGCGGCGGGTGTGGGGGGGTGGAGAACAACATCTACCAGCTCGGCCACCGCGGCTTCTCCGCGGTGGCGGGCGGCGCGCGGGACTGCCCCTACACCTACATGCACGACCTCGTCGCGGGCCGCTACCGCCTGCCGTGGGAGGACGAGGTGCAGGTGGTCGACGGCACGGGGTGCGGCATCCCGGCGCCGGGGCCGGGGCTCGCGGGGTAGGCGGCGCCGCGGGCACGACGCCGGGAGCGGGCCGGCAGTGGGTCAGCCTGAAGTCGGGTCATGGCTCGGATTCCCGTGGGCTCCCGGTCGGCTCGCGAGCTGCGGCATATTTGCCCTCGACCCGCCTGCTCATGCCGACGGCCCCTTGACACTGACCTGTCGGGAAGCAAGGCCGGGCTCTGCCCGGACCCGCCAAAGGCCTGAGGCCTTTGGAAACCCATCCCTTAAGCAAGCGGACTCCAAGGCCTGAGGCCTTTGGCGGAGTCCAGAGGCAGAGCCTCCGGCCTTGCCTGCCGGACCGGTCACACCCAAGGGCCGTCGGCATCAGCACGTCAAAGCCCGGAGTCGATGCAGCGCCGCCTGGTCGCCGGTCCGGTGGCCGGCCCGCAGGACGGTGTCGCGGCCCGAGAAGTCGTGCAGCGCGCGCATCATGGCCTTGTTCGCCGGCGTGAGACGGGTGGCGATCGTCGTCGGGGCGAAGGAGGAGCGCCCTTCGTCCCGCGGCTGGTTCAAGATCGCGACAGAAGCGGGGAGCGCGCCGGAACCCTGTCTCCCTGTTGCCGTCTTCCCCCCACACAACCGAGGGCTGGCGGATGAGCGACTCCAAGGCTGAGCGGCTGCGCATGCAGGACCCGCGCACCCAGTATCCCACGCCGCCGTTCCCGCGTCAGCCGCAGAACGCGCCCGGCCTGACCTCGGCGATGGACCCGAAGCCCGACCATGGGGAGACCAGCTACGTGGGACACGGCCGGCTCGCCGGCCGCAGGGCGCTGGTGACAGGCGCGGATTCCGGGATCGGCGCCGCCGCCGCGCTCGCCTTCGCGCGCGAGGGCGCCGACGTCGCCCTGTGCTACCTGCCGGAGGAGGCCGAGGACGCCGAACGGATTGCGAAGCTGATCGAGGCGGAGGGGCGCAAGGCGCTGCGCTTGCCCGGCGACATCACCGATCAGGCGTTCTGCGCGACGCTGGTGTCCGATGCGGTGGAAGGGCTGGGCGGGCTCGACATCCTGGTGAACAACGCCGGCAAGCAGACCAACCAGGAGAGCATCTCCGACATCACGGCCGAGCAGTTCGACCGTACGCTGAAGACGAACCTCTACGCCTTGTTCTGGATCACCAAGGCGGCCGTGCCGCATTTGCCGGCCGGAAGCGCGATCATCAACACGGCGTCGGTGGTGGCCTACAAGGCGCCCGAGATCCTGCTGGACTACTCCACCACCAAGGCCGGGATTATCACCTTCACCAAGGTGCTGGCCAAGCAGCTGATCAACAAAGGCATCCGTGTGAATGCCGTGGCGCCGGGACCGTTCTGGACCGCGCTGCAGCCCTCGGGCGGGCAGCCGCAGGACGCGGTCGAGACGTTCGGCAGCTCCGTGCCGATGGGACGCCCGGGCCAGCCGGTGGAGATCGCGCCGATCTACGTCTTCCTGGCCTCGCAGGAGGCGAGCTACGTCACGGGCGAGACCTATGGCGCCACAGGCGGCACCGGGCTCGCCTGAGCCGACCTGATACCAGCGGCGCTGAGCGTTGACCTACCAGCAAGCAAGGCCGGGCTTCTCCCTCCGCTGCCATTCCAACGACCCAGGCGGGTCGTCGAAACCTTTGGCAGCCACGCCCAGACCCGCCAAAGGCCCCCTTCTTCAAGCATGGGGCCTTTGGAAATCCCTTCCTTAAACAAGTGGATTCCAAAGGCTTGCCTTTGGCGGAGTTTGAGGCGGAGCCTCAACCTTGCTTGCCTGACAGGCCACACTCGAGGGCCCTCAGGCCGCGTCCGCCCGGTGCGGAAGCCTCCAGCCGGGACGGACGAAGTGGCAGGTGTAGCCGTTCGGGATCCGCTCCAGGTAGTCCTGGTGTTCCGGCTCGGCCTGCCAGAAGTCGCCGGCTTCGGAGATCTCCGTCACGACCTTGCCCGGCCACAGGCCCGAAGCGTCCACGTCGGCGATCGTGGCTTCCGCGACCGCCTTCTGCTCGGGGCTGGTGTAGAAGATCGCAGATCGATAGGCCGCGCCGGCGTCGTTGCCCTGGCGGTGCCGGGTGGTCGGGTCATGGATCTGGAAGAAGAACTCCAGCAGCGTGCGGAAGCTGGTCCGGGCGGGGTCGAAGGCGATCTCGATCGCCTCGGCATGACTGCCATGGTTGCGGTAGGTGGCGTTTGGCACCTCGCCTCCGGAGTAGCCGACGCGAGTCGAGACGACTCCCGGCTGCCTGCGGATCAGGTCCTGCATGCCCCAGAAGCAGCCGCCCGCGAGAACCGCCCGTTCCATGCTCATGCCCCCTCCCCCTGGGGAAGACAGCCGCCGTGGCCCTCCGCCTCCATGGCCTCGCGACGGACGGAGCGCGGGGACGCCGGGTCGATGCGGTGGCGCAGCCCGCCCCTGTCGCGCGGGCCGTCGGCGACCACAGGGCCGGGATGGCTGTCGCCGTGCCTGGAGCGCACCGCGGTCCGGATCGTGCCGGTGCCGCCGCGTTCGGTTCCGCCCTGCCGGGCGATGCGGTACTGCCCCGGCGCCAGCGCGGCAACAGCCTCGGGGGGCTTGCGATGGGTCATCACGAAGGATCTCCTTTCTCGTCGAGATGGTGGGCATGTGCGGCCGTGTCGACGATCCTGCGGGGCCGCACCGGAAGCAGGTGGGATGGCCGGTCCGCCTCCGGCATCCCCGGCTGGACGGACGCCTGCCTCCGACGAAGTTTGGCCGGACGCCATCCGGGGTCCGGGCAGAGCCCGGCCTTGGCTTGCTGACAGGTCGATGTCATGGGCCGTTGGCATGACCACTACCCAGCCAAGACGCTTCCAGGTCTGGCTGACCGCCTTGGCGGCGCGCTCATCCCTGCCGATCTCCGATCCGGTCGAGATTGCCGCCGGCTCGGCCAGCCCTTGACGCACGGAAAGGGACCATAGAGGGGACCAGCGGCGGTCAAGAAGCGAGAGTTGCGATCCCGTCGATGCTTGGATGGCGCACGTTGGCGGAGAGGGTGTCTGGCAAACATCCGTTCCCGGGCGTCTCTGGGTGTATCAGAAAGCGCAGTCTTCTCAGCATGTTCCGACCTCGTTCGTTTCCTGGCGTTCCCCGGTATCTCCCCGAAGCACAGTTCTGAACGTATGCCCGGACGTATGCTAGGCGTGCCTCCATGGTTCGCACACTCCACCGCCTGACCGCACGCACCGTCACCACGGCCGCACCCGGGATGCACGCGGACGGCGGCGGGCTGTGGCTCCGGGTCCAGGCCGGCGGCCGGGCGTGGCTGTTCCGCTACAAGAGCCCGGTAACCGGCCGGGAGCGGCTGATGGGGCTTGGCCGCACCCTGGATGTGCCGCTGGCCCGGGCGCGCCAGCTCGCGGCCGAGGCGCGCCAGGCGGTGCAGGCCAGGCGTGATCCCCTCGAGGAGCGGCGCGCGGCCGCGGTGGTGGTGGCGGGCGATCGGCAGACCTTCCGGCAGACGGCCGAGGCCTACATCGAGGCGCAGCGGCCAGGTTGGCGCAACCCGAAGCATGCCGAGCAGTGGACGGCCACCCTGACGCAGCACGCGTTCCCGACGCTAGGCGCGCTGCCGGTCGGCCAGGTGGGAACGGCCGACGTGATGAAGGTCCTGGAGCCGATCTGGACGCAGATCCCCGAGACGGCCACCCGACTGCGCGGCCGCGTCGAGCTGGTGCTGGACTACGCGGCAGCGAAGGGCTGGCGGAGCGGCGACAACCCGGCGCGCTGGCGAGGCCACATCGCTCACATGCTGCCCAAGCGATCCAAGGTGGCCAAGGTCATGCACCACCGCGCACTGCCGTACAAGCAGATCGCCGGCGTCATGGCGGCGCTGGCAGCAAGCGAGGGCCGGGCTGCGCTGGCGCTGCGGTTCCTGGTGCTGACCGCGGCCCGGTCGTCGGAGGTGCGCGGCGCCACTTGGTCAGAGATCGATCTGGCGGAGCGGACCTGGACCGTGCCGGGCAAGCGGATGAAGGCGGGCAACGAGCACCGTGTGCCGCTGTCGGGCGCCGCCCTGGACGTGCTGCAGCTGGCCAGGGCGCGCGGGGAGGGGCAGGAGAGCCTCTACGTGTTCCCAGGTGCCGTGGCAGGCTCGCCGCTGTCCGACGTGGCGCTGTCCAAGGCGCTGCACCTGGCGGCCGCCAGCGACCCGACCGTGCACGGGCTGCGCTCGACCTTCCGCGACTGGTGCGGCGAGATGACGACGCACCCGGGCGACGTGGCGGAGGCGGCGCTGGCGCACACGGTGCGGGACAAGGTGGAGGCGGCCTACCGGCGCGGGGACCTGTTCGAGAAGCGGCGGGCGATGATGGAGGCTTGGGCGGGGTTCGCGACAGGAGATGCCTGTTGCAATAGATAAATTATCCGATCAGTCCTTGAAGCCAATGGACGGCATTTGGAACGTGTTCTATGCCAATTCGCATTAGATCAGACGCTCCTGCCTGCAGTGTTTTATCGGATAGCGCGGCAAGTGACCTCTTTAAGGAAGACTTTTCCTCAGTAGGAATTTCAGCTTTATCAATCTCTTTTCCCGCTATTTCGCGTAAAGTGTCAGCGTGAAACTTTACGATCACCGTCTTTAGAATTGCAGCCACACCGCCATCTGCCTCCAGGAAGTCGAGGCCAGAGGCATTGATTGCACTTCGGTTATAGCTTGCATGTCCATCTATACCGAATATGACACCACTCTCTATAAGGCCATGTTGCTCAAGATATATGAGATTAGCGATCAGTTGGTCTGAGTCGCCAGTTCCATCTATGTCATTGAATACATTACAAGCTGATGGGAACGCACGCCTCAAACAGGTCAATATTCTAAGTTGAAGCTCCCGATCGATCTTGTTTTCTGTCCCGCTCATGCTTGATCCTTCCTATGACTAGTAATGGACGTCTTTAGACATCCGGCCCACCCGCTCTAGAGAGTTGCCGCAACCTCACCCCCGGCCCGCCCCCCGTTCTCCTCGATGAACTCAACGCCGGCGGCTTCCAGGGCGGTGCGGATGCGGTCAGATATGTGCACCTCGTCATTACCCCTTTGTCACTGCAACATTCGATCGATAATGCCCTCTATAGACTGAGGTGTCAGAGGCTTGAACTGTAATCTATTTATGTCGGGTCCCCGGCCTACCGGCCCAGAGGGGCTGGTCTTCTCACACCACTGAAGTTTTTCTGCATTCTTCGGGTCTTTGATTAGGCAAACCTCTGCCTTGTTATGTGATTCTTTGAGATGAAACTCAGCAACAGCATAAACACCCACGAAGTCTCCACTGAGCGGAGTCAGAGTTATCTCTCGATCTATAATCCTGATCGTCAGTGCTCTTGCCTGAAAGCTTCCAAGGCTTGGTTTTTCAACGCTATTTTCTCTGCGGATCAGGCCAAGTTGGCCAGATTTAACAAATTCGTCCAGGCCTTCAGTGACCATAGCTACCAGTATCTCGAAATTTTGTTGTAGTTCTTCAATCAACCTTGGTTTACTGCGTTCATACTCATCGGCTGCTGCTTGCTGTGCGGCTAGCTTAGCCAAAGTGTCTCTTAGAGCCACCACACGCCCCTTTTACAACCTACAAAGAATTGGAAGCTGGTGCCTGCTGCTTGGCGGCCTCAAGCCCGAGCTCGATCAGGCGGCGGGCTGCCTCTGCACGTGGCGGCAGATCAGACTGGCCGCGTCGCCATTCGTCGATCGCGTCACCTAGCTCAGGAGGGAGGCGCAGTTCAAAGCGCGTGGGCTTACGTTCCATACTGCCAAAGATACGGGTGATACGGCAGCTACGTCAAACAAGTTGACGGCAGCATATAGGCTACGTTAGCTACGTAGCAGCCGGGCGGACTGCTAGGAACATTCCGCCCGGCCTAACCGCAACCCGAAGGGCCCTCGGATCATGGCTGCTGCCTCAAATACCACGCTCGGCACCCGCCGGGCAGTGCTTGCCCCCTCACGCCGCCAGCTCGGCGGCTCCATCCTCGCCGCAGCGTGCGGTGCCGCCTTCGCCGGCGCCGTGGTGCTGCCGGACCCGGGCGAGGCGTTCCCGGCTCAAGGCATACGCATTTCACGGATGCCTTTGCAGCCGAGTCCGGATGCCGCAGTGCTGGCCCTGTGC
>JAABUV010005941.1_pt1 | contig 13589 bp, 19 predicted proteins | sample 5559971 | NCBI WGS metagenome assembly JAABUV01 (sample SAMN10711881, study PRJNA513362) | rock metagenome | isolation source: Antarctica rocks | place: Antarctica: Victoria Land, Knobhead nord | collected 2015-12-19
ACCTAGTAACTCATCCATGACAGATGCGCTTGCCACACCCGGGTATCTATGAGCTTGATGAAATAACCCGTCTGTTCCTGGCAACTTTGGACTATCCCTGCTTTCCGGCAGTGATTGCACAGACCAGTCCTCCATAAAGACTCCATGTTTTTCTTACCGCAAGCGAAGAGCTCTGCACCTACGACTCGGCACCCTTGCTTTCTTCTCGAACTGGCTGATTACACATCTTAGGTATCGGTGATGACCGCCAATGCGTAAGAGACTCAATGTCGTCGATTGGAATCTCGAAAGTAGCCAGCACGAAATTGATCTTGTCACGAGCACTAAGGTGCTTGTAAACGTCGAGGCGTATCTCCATTGGCAGGCGATAGAAACCTTTGGGGTCATTATGGCTAACGTCACCCTTTGAGCGTGGCGGTCCATCAGGATTTGAGCATTTCAAGAAGCGTTTGAGGTCGAAACTGGTCATTAAAGGCGCTATCCCATGGTGGCGCAGAAGATGGAACATCCCAATGATCATAGCAGGGAACACGATAAGGTCCAGTTTGTCGAGGATTGTCAGGATCAATTCTGGCGGCAGTTGGTAGATTGGCAGAGCATAGAGCGCATAGAGCTGTTGCCTTCGTTCTAGGCGTTGGCGATGAGCATCACATCGAGGGCACAAGCAAGCGATCTCGGTTCCTCCATCAGCATCGCAAGACATTGCGTCAGACTTTCTTTTTTTGTTGATGGGCGACAAAGACAGCTGAGTCATGGGTTCTCTCTTGATCCTTTCCGGACTGAGAAATCTGGTGAAGACCTTGCCACACAAAACTTGAAAGATACCAGGCCACAACAGCTAAGATGATGAGATAGATCCCTGTAGGCAAAAGAGACCTGGGTAGAAGGTTCAGGAGGAAAGGGTCTAGGACTTTGAAGGGGATGTTAGTTTTAAAGGAGGTAAATATAATGGCACGTGACCTTACTGATATCAACGTTCACTGGCGGCACATTCCGCATGAGAGACTTGTTCGTCGTGAAGTAACTTGCAGCTGCAGTGATACGTAAAAGGAGGACTGATGATTGACTATGGCCTTGTGTCTTAGGACCATCACGATGTTCGGAATTATGTTGTTCCGCGTTGATTGATTGACGTGATTCAGAATATAATGCAAGTGAAAACATCAAATCGGATGTGTTGAACACCTCAGGTAGCGTAAAGGTATCAAGAGTGAATGCTGTTGGTTGCTGATTGATAGTGAATGATAAGCACAATTCAAAGGGCAACAACACCAATCACCATAGTAGAAAACAAACAGGAGAAAGCCATCATGTGACTGGCAGGTGCAGCTTACCGTGGCGACCCAGCAGATGCGTACTTCGTACCTTTGATTGTACTCAAGTCCGTCCAGTAGAAGCCATGTTTCGCTACCCTTTGCGTTTGTGAAATTTGGGAAACTCGCAACGACTTGACGGCGTAAACTCCAGTGTGATGGCGTTAACGACTCCAAACGAAGGTCTTCGAGGTTGGGATGTGCCTTTGGGATCTGTATGGCCTCTGGGCCGCGGAAAATGGTCTTCTCTACATTGGCCAAAACCGAGAGTATCCGCAAGGACAACGTCACGATGAGTGCGAGTGTCCACATCTCCGTGACTCTAGAGCATAACGAAGAACACTCAAGTATCAAGTGTAGCAAACCAAGCTCTGTGGGATTAGCATCAATACATGAGGCGCTTTCGGTTTGTTGTTGAAAAGATGGAAAGGATTGAAAAGATTCACGGTGACGACTGCTCGTCGTCTGGTGTGCCCGCCGCTTTAAGAATCCGCGACCGACGGTGCCTTCCAAGCGATGGCCAACCTACGCTGTCAAACATGATAAAATAGGTCTCTGGGCTTTTTAAGATACTACAATGTTTGACTTGTTGCTCCTTCACGAAAGTAATCATAGTTCTCAGTGATTGTGATTGAAGATTGTGCCCACATCCGAAACTAGATATGTATTCTTCGCGGTACAAACCAAACAAACCTTCTGTCCCTTGTTCAAGCAGATTCTGATCTTTACTACAGTTCGATCAATCTAGAAATTATTTTGGGTATGGCGCAAATTGACCATAGCTAGACACCTCGAAATTTGCCCTCACTTCTAGAACTCCATCAGGAGTTCAATAGATGGAATACAGAGAAGCACTTGCCCAGAAACACCAACCAGTGCATCCATTCTCTAGAGTACCCACAGAATGGGCACCAATTGAACGGCTATTCGAGGTCAGCAAAGGCACTCGGGAGGTAGCTTTCGGGATTTTCTATTCCGTGAATCTTTTTGAGCTGGTTGGCGCAGAGAAATTGTACGAAGGGATCAGATAATGAGGCTCTTGTCATAATGCAAGGACTTCGTACACTGAAGGTCTAATAGGCATCATATATATCTTCTGTGCTATTACCTGATCAGTAGCTTCAATTCTTTTCATATTTTCAGGAAAGCAGAACCCTGCACGTTGGTGGCTTGCAATACTGTGAAGTCACACGGGCTGTATCTTAATCCTGGGGATTTCTGTGGACGAAAGGAAATGTATTTTGATTCATATTCAAACTCGACTGAAGTCGGTCTATCCAGAATAATGCATGGGTCATGGTCCGAGGAGAAGTGCGGGCCTGGTGGAACAATTCAAAGAGGTATTCAATCTACAGAACGACTCTGAACATGTCAAAATGACATGAGTGATATTCTTCAGGTGGAATTACTTTGGAAGGGATCAATACCCACTTCCACGAAAGGGTTGCTACCAGAATGAAAACAAGTGAAATTTGTAATACCATGAGGAATCTGATGACCCACTAAGACCAACGACTACACCGATTAAGCCAAATCCCACACACCTGCCGTTAATAACCACAGCCGCGACCTAGAATAAATCCCAGGAGAAAGCATCTAGGGGACAGCTAGTGTCGATTTTGGCCAGACACCTTGGCAGGGTTGACAAGTCTCGACTATCTTCAGTTCTTGACTAGCGGCTGCTGTGTAATGCAATCAAGTGCAGCAGTCGGGAGGCAAAATATCAGTGATACTCACTGGAAAACACAAGCGGAAGTTCTGCATTGTTATCATGCGGGCTGTAGTGCCGACCAAGTCAGGTCACCCATAGGTCGACAGGCATCTCTCTAATAGCAAGATCGCAAGATATCGATGTAGGGGCTGAAGGGAACAAGCATACAATATTACTTGGTCTATATGAACGAATTTGAACTTAGACTTGTTAATTTTGGCCTAGAAATCGCTTCGCATCAGAATCAAAGCATCGGCTCTCAGCAGTCACCTAGAACAAAACCCACCCACGCGAACTGCATCCCAGCGTCATGCAAGGGCCAACCGCGGACACATTCAGGATGGACTGCGGATGCAGCTGAGTGAAGTTCTAGGCTGGTTATCAAATCCGATATCGCAGGGCCAAGACGACCTACGTCGATAGCACAAGTCCCATCAGCTGCCATTCATATCAGCATACACGCGGCAATATGTGACCGTTATCTACACCCACTACTTATCCGGTTATAGGGAAGGTTAATCTCGAAATCCAAAACCTCTTTGTATGTGTCTTTGCAGATCTGTAAGTCCAGGGATAAGATGAGCGCATCCATACAACTATGAACATTCAGGTCAGTTCCCAATTTCGAGTCGCAGATCATCTCATGCTGATTGGTAGACAGTATGTTAGATACTTGAACGACCGGTTCATCTAATGTGATATTTGATAATTTGAGCAAGGGCGGAGCATATGACTTTGCCACTGAATAAACCACGATCGGGCCTGGGTTAGAGTAGCCGTTGAGCCTGGAATACGAAAAACAGAAATACGTAGGAAAAGTCAAGAACATGACGTCGTTTGGCGCGAGATTGAATGCTGTAATCATACAAATTTACCTGCCAGATCAGCAGAAGAAAGTGTCTATGTACAGTAGTGGAAAATGGTAGAGACATATGGACTTGACACGACTCGACGTAGGGTAGGGTAGCATGAGGTGTAGAGAAGGCCGGATATTTGTAGTCGTGTGTTTCTTTCGGGGATTTGAAGCTGATGGAATCACATATCATAAGCACTATTAAATCAAAGGCAGTCGTGATGTGGTGATGCTCCTGAAGTGTTAGATACCTACTCTCGAGGGTCTGTTGCTGTATCGATACCCCTGTCCGCACCCTTAGCCTATCTCCGTTAGCGCATCTCCAGGGCAAGGAATCAAAACAACGCCCACACAAATCTTTCATCCTACTCCCCTCATCCAGACCTCTCACCAACGTCTTGCTCTTCCTAGCATATCTCAATTCCGACAACCACTTCGAGGCATCAGCCATTTAGAGGGTACTCACTATCACTATGAGAGAAGTCATCAGCTTGAATGGTGTGTCTCCACGCGCGTCTCTAAAGTCTTGCTGGGAAACACCACTCCACCATAAAACTCGTGTACTGACTCGACCACGCGTACAGTTGGGCAAGCCGGTTGCCAAATCGCAAATTCTTGCTGGGAGGTGAGCTTTGGATCATGAGCAACCTGCCCAACAGGACTGTTGCTGGAATTGAGACGCAAGGGCATCGCTAATCTGTAAACGAACAGCTCTATTGCTTAGAACACGGCATTCAGGTACGATACCTACTCATGGCCAATCCAAAATGGGATTACGGTCGCCTTTGAGCCTGGTCTGACGCGTTTTTGACTCATAGCCTAATGGATATCTGACCGAGGAGCGTAAAGCTGCAGACCCTGACCAGGGCTTTAGCACCTTTTTCTCCGAGACAGGTATGAGAAGATACATCTCCAATAGCTTTCATAGAGTGACTGACAATAACTTTATGTTTAGGCAATGGCAAATACGTTCCCCGTACTATTTACTGCGACCTCGAGCCCAATGTTGTTGACGAAGTTCGCACCGGTACCTACCGGGATCTCTTCCACCCGGAGCAGATGATCACGGGCAAGGAAGACGCATCAAACAATTACGCCCGTGGGCACTACACTGTGGGCAAGGAGTTGATCGACCAAGTGCTGGACAAGATCCGTCATGTTGCCGATAATTGCTCTGGTCTCCAGGGTTTCTTGGTATTCCACTCTTTCGGTGGAGGAACTGGATCCGGGTTCGGCGCTCTTCTCATGGAGCGTCTCTCAGTCGATTACGGCAAGAAGTGCAAGCTGGAGTTCTGCGTCTATCCCGCTCCTCAAGTCGCTACCTCTGTAGTTGAGCCCTACAACTCCATCCTTACAACTCATACAACTCTTGAGCATTCCGACTGCAGCTTCATGGTTGACAATGAGGCGATCTATGATATCTGCCGTAGAAATCTGGGAATTGGGCGACCAGACTACGAGAATTTGAACCGCTTGATCGCTCAAGGTACGTTCTGTTTGTGGCATGAATAATCGCTCCATATTGACCGTCTCTATCTAGTTGTTTCCTCCATTACTGCTTCTCTTCGCTTCGATGGCTCGCTCAATGTCGATCTCAATGAATTCCAGACCAACCTTGTACCGTACCCTCGTATCCACTTCCCTCTTGTCGCCTACGCTCCTGTTGTATCCGCCGCCAAGGCATCCCACGAGGCGAATTCGGTCCAAGAGATTTCTACGGCATGCTTCGAGCCTAACAACCAGATGGTGAAGTGTGATCCCCGTAACGGCAAATACATGGCCACGTGCTTGCTGTACCGTGGAGATGTTGTGCCAAATGACGTTAATGCTGCTGTTGCTACGCTCAAGACGAAGCGTACCATTCACTTCGTAGATTGGTGCCCTACTGGCTTCAAGATCGGTATCTGCTACCAGCCGCCACAAATGGTCCCCAACGGTGACTTGGCCAAGGCTAACCGTGCTGTGTAAGCTTCTTCCCTCGTCCGTTGTCCCGTAGGAAGCTAATTGTTGACAGCTGCATGTTGTCTAACACTACGGCCATTGCGGAAGCCTGGTCTGCTCTCTCCCACAAATTCGATCTTATGTACTCGAAGCGCGCTTTTGTCCACTGGTACGTTGGTGAGGGTATGGAAGAAGGAGAATTCTCCGAGGCTCGTGAGGACTTGGCCGCTCTTGAGAGAGACTACGAAGAGGTTGCTACCGACTCGCTTGAAGGAGAGGAAGGTGGTGAAGCAGAGTATTAAGCGTCTCACAAGGATTGCTTATGTCTGGGTCTTGCAATGCATAAACCATACAGAGACTTAGCAAATGCCTAGTGTCCCTCAACTTTCTACCTGTTTAGTCCTGTAATGGCATCAGATTGTTTCAGCGGTGGCTCTGTTCGTGTTATTCCTAGCGGTTCTAGATAGTTCTGGCATGCAAATGTCTGAAGGGGACGAGAATGATTCAACGAATGGAGCGAAGGTTTTTTATTAGGGGAGCATGGAATAGAGAAATCGAACAAGTCTTCAATCGTTATCCGAGTTCAGTGGTGATGCTGTTGAGGGGTGCCGAAGAGAGATGTGCTGTAGATATTCCTGAAGATGGGTGATTACCACAACTCGCAACACCCAACTGTCTTTTCGCGAGGAAGAGGTGGAACGACAGCTACACGGCTCAGGATACCACTGACGGCTCCAGCATGTTGAGTTGACTTCCTGATCTGGTGAGTGCCTCTCAATCAGCACATAACCCGGTAGGGCGTCGAGCATGATTTAAAAGGAGAAGAAAGTCACGCAAACGAAGACTGCATTCCGTCCGTTCTCGAGGTTATTGAACATCTAAGATATCTAGACTACAGACATGTACAAAACGTCGCCGAGCCCAAGTCTGAGAGAGAAAGTCGTGAAATTTCCTCCAACCCGAGAATTTTGTAATAACGTATCCCACAAGGACATTTCCCCAGCGCAGAGTCTACTCTCCCATCCTCCAGAAACCGACATCTACTCATCCTTCACGCCCCCAGCCCCCGCCTTCTCCGCTATCTCCACACTCTTCTTATCCGCCTTCGGGTCCCCCTGCCCCATCCCCATCAACCCCCCCGCCGCCTTCCACGGCCGCTTCAACTCCCCAATGGCCGGTGCCCCAAACAGATGGATCTTGACTAGGTTGCCCTCAAAGGCGCCTTTGAGCGGGATGATGCTCTGGATGAGGAGGGGGTTGGTGTAGCGCAGGTAGAGATGCATGAAGGCCATCATGCCGACGCCCATGAGCTGGGATTTCCAGAGGGCGCGCAGTTGCGTGGTGTCGTAGGCGTGGATGGTGGTGGTGATTAGTTTGGGTTCGTCGGCCGAGCCCATGGGGGCGGGTTCGACGTATTTGAGGGTTGTGAGGTCTGGTTGATCGATTGTTAGGAGATACATGGTACGGCTTTACGCTGGGAGGCTGGTTGATTTACCTTTCTTTTGGTTGATTTTCTGCTGCAGGTAGAGGTACATGCCAACGATGAGGAGATTCGAGACGACGTAGAGCGCGCGGACGCCCATGAGGACTTGGGGGTCGTCGAAAGGGATCTTTTTCGAGACTTGCATCATGCCTAGGATGATCACCAGGTTGGTGCTGGAACAGAGAGAGATGGTCAGTAATGTAATCGAGTGGAGTGAAGGCTACGACGACTAGAGGAATGGTGGCTGCGACGTACATCTGCGGATTGAGGCCCATCATGATTGAGATGGGTTCGCTGTGCGAACTGTGCGAAGGGGTAAGAGGGACTGTAGGGTTGTGGGTGGGTTGACGAGATCTGGTGGTGAGAGGAAGTTTGGCTGAGTTGATGGCGATGCTACGTGTAAGTAAAGATTTCTGATGGCAATAACACGCGACCTTAGCTGAAACGGGGAAGTTTTATCCGGAAATGGCCACTAGCAATCTTACATGTAGGACATCCGCCATCCTTGTAGGATCCATCTCCGTAAGACGTTTTGGTCTCCTGCTTGCTATGCTTTCATCCAATCGTATTTCTGTATCAGAGCTTCGTCATAAGGCATTTCGCAGTTAGCAAAACAAGGAGCCGTCGCCTTTACTGCTTTTGTTGATAACACCTGGATACGCACTCTTAGTTTCCGGTATATCTAAGATCTTTTGGAACTGTCTCTCTTTCTTGGCCTAGGCAAAGTCTTATGAGATACACTGCTTCAGAATGCCTAAAAGGAGTAACATGATGGCTCTCCCTCTTCCACAGTACGACATCCAGGCCTTCCCTAAGTCCCGTACATGTCACGGAGTGCCTGCTTACATTTCTGTCTATAAGTGACCCAAAAATTTGGCATGCTTAATGGTGGAATTACGGACAAGCCATGATTGATCACCAGCGATTATATAGCTATGATCTTCTTATTCAGGCCTTGCCAGTCGTCATTAAACTTGGGTTTTTCCAAATTGTAAATTGGCGGCCCCGAATTTGCTACTGGGCCCAAATTTTTGGTCGAACTCAACGGCAGAAACGGGCCCGATGCTCTGAAATCTGCCTTCGTCCTAGATTTTCGATGAGCAGCAAGGATGGTCAGATAGACGGCCCAGCATGTTTTCCGCCATATGATGTGTGGGTGAAGTGCGTGAGCTAAGAAAGACGGTCGAAATGTGCTGGCGGAATAGTGGCTCCTTTGCTGCAGTCCTACGCTCTGGTTACCATCCGAGAAGAGCCTGCAATACATGATATACTACATCATTGCCTGTATTAAAGTATATGTGGGGTTTAAAAAAATTTCGCACCTTTCAGCTGCGCTGTACGACAAGCCATGTCCCAGCCGCCACCCACTCGTCTGTCGCGTTAAGAGGTTTCAAGATGGTTCAATCCCCCATCTGGATCTTAAGCACATGCGGTACCCGTCGGATTAGAGCGTCTATATCTCTAGTAAATATTCTGAATTCGTAAGTCTGTATATCATGAAATGTAGCTCTACAATACGTGAGAATCATGGACTGCAGAAGGCGTATGAAGAGCGTTATATCGATATTTTCTAATTGCTGTATGTCCAGAACAGGTAACCCCATCTATTTAGACGCTGCCATTGAACGGAATGCGCGTCAACGTCATTCTCGGCGCGTTTGGCTTTCCCGCTTGTTCGCCCTCACGCTTTTGTCAAGACTTGGTTGGTTGTCCCACTTTACAGAAATATGGCCTGGACAACGCGAAAAACATTCCTTAACTTGCCTATTCAGATCACTACGGACCACAAGCTGCCCTAATCATATCAATAGAGAGGGAAGTCCACAGTCAAAATTTTCCGAGGAGTAATACATTAATTTGCTTCTACTAATAGTGCATGTTGACCTTATCACAAAGACTAAAAGCCGTACCAAGGTAGGTAATGCAATCAAGGTTCTCAACAAGCACAAGGTTATCGAAAGAGAGGCATATTACCAACATCAAGCCTATTGCAAACTCCAAAGAAGTGGTCACATGAGAATCTGCGGGCCCTTCAAACCCCATTAGCATTCGGAGTGCCTTTAATCGACTTTGCCGACGCCCTTGGGATCTTCTGATCAACCCCCAACTCCTGCGCAGATTGATCGATGCTCTTGAAATACTTCACAGTCTTTACTTTGAGCTCGCTTGTAGCCTCCTCATCCACAACGATCAGTGGATGTGGGTGCAATTGCAGACACGTCAGCGTCCACATATGGTTCACGCCCTCCTCGAGACATTTCTGCACGGCGAGCGCCTTGTGCTGTCCAAGGATGATGATGACAACTTCATGTGCGGCAAGGACAGTGGCGATTCCCACTGTCAACGCTTGGCGAGGGACCTGGGTAATATCATTCTCGAAAAAGCGCGCATTTGCAATGACCGTCTCGTAGGTCAGAGTTTTGACTCTTGTACGTGAAGCCAGCGAAGATCCGGGCTCGTTGAACGCAAGATGGCCGTCAGTCCCAATGCCCCCTAAGAAAAGCTCGATACCGCCATACTTCAAGATCTTCTCCTCATACTCTTGGCACTCTACGTCCAAATCCGAGGCATTACCGTTCAGAATGTGCACCTGGTTAGGAGGGACGTCGACGTGGCTGAAGAAATGCTTGTACATGAAGCTGTGGTAGCTTTCGGGGTGGTCTTGGGGGATACCGACATATTCGTCCATGTTGAAGGTCACGACATGTTTGAAGGAGATACGGCCGGCTTTGTAGGCTTTGACGAGGAGTTCGTAGACGCCTTCGGGACTACTTCCCGTGGGGAGGCCGAGGACAAAAGGGCGGTCTTCGGTAGGGGCGAAGTCGTTGATTCGCTCTTTTGAAGGGGGAAGTTGGTTAAGATTGCACGACAATATATGAGGGTGAGCAACTATGGGTACTAACTGATGATGTATTCGGCTACATAGTTTGAAGCTGTGTACTTGTCCTCTCTGACAATGAACCTCCTGAAGGTTGAGATCAGACATGCATTCACAGCTGAGTGGACGCATCAGGCCTACATTGTGCTATTTGGACAAAACTATTGTCAAGTCTCCGGGCTGATCGGAGCAAGCTCGCAGGCTCGCAAAGGATGATTCCCACAGTATTCCTTATGTCGGTACAACGGATGCAAGCTTATGATGATCAATTCCAACGTGACGGCTTACAGGAAGACAATTTTGAAAATTAAACGTTGAGGCAGTGAGCTCACTTTACTGTAGGGTTGAGGTCCAGATAAGCTCGGCAGAGTCAATGGTAAGATCAACCGGGACAGTGAACAGTAAAGGACTGCAGAGTACAAGTGTGAATGATATGCGAGCATCCATGCCCATGCTTTGTTTCGGTGCAGGAAATGGCATGGGAGCAGTTGCATCCGATGTAAAACTTGCATCAAGCAGGCTCCCTCTCTACTCGCAGTGATTGGCTCCAGCGTACCTCATGGATTGCCTACTCGTGGATGGATGCTACCATGCACGTTACCACCACGTACACCAACACGGCGGTTAGCATCGGTACAACCATAAGGTACGCCAGGACGCTCGTCTCCATCCTGGACACGATTGACTTGTTGCCATGAACTCTACAGCATCTAGCATTCAACCATTTGCCACTGCGATCTTCAACCGTCGCTTGTCCTGATAAAGGACGCATCTGTCTTCGTTGGGTTTGCATGATTTCTCACAGTACGGCAACGCCTCATATGCTTTACTCAATAGTTGCTAATGTACTGTAAGGTGTTCTTTAGTCTAAGATTTCTGATCAAGGCGTGGGAATCATAAGAGTCAACAAAAGGTGGAGGTGAGGGGGGTTGCCTCAGTTCTCAGACGTGCCAACGTCGCTAAGCCCCTTCGGGTTAGCGCCCTGCTGACTTCGCAGCATACGGGCGGCACGTCTGAGTGCAAACCCCTGTAAGATAGGTTGATTGACATTAACTTTGGAATAATACCGAACTTTGCCGGTCGCCTTACCTGATGTGATAAAGTATGAGCGTATTATTGAATTAATTACATTTTGTTCGCTCTTGTTATGAGCCTGCATAGAGCGAATCATATGGGTGTATTCTAACTAGGAGTTCAAAGCTGAAGTAGGAAGAAGATGCAACACGACGTGAGTTTTACCCACGAAGGCACGCTAGGCCGCTAGCGTGTCAACAACAGCCCTACCCACAGCTCTATACTAGTTTATGTTAGGCTAATCAGGCTAATCAGGGGTAACAGAGGTGCATGCTCGCAACATTACTTCCCCCCTTCATCTAGCAATGTTCTCATTGCTGCAGTTCGGCCGGTCGATTCTTGTTGAGTTGATTTCTAACTTGGCTTGTTCAAATACTTCTGGTGAAAGTCATTTACGATCTTCGAGCAGCCTTCAAACTCATTTTCATCGACATTGTATCAATGTAGATCAACGTCATAGTCTTTTCAATTGACACGATATTGCAGTCGTCTTCTGTAGTGCCTGAAGTTCAGTATGTTCTTCACTTTTCATTCGTCTTCATCATCTATCACTATAGAATCAGACGACTCATTTCATTGTTCTTTCAGAGAGTCTTTCAAATTCAGCTGTAGTAGATTCAAGATGAACTCTGAATGAATCTTCATTGTCGATGACAGTTTCAGTCGATATGCATGTTCGATCTCAGTCAGAATCTTGAAAGATTCTAGCATCTTATCATTCAGCTTCTTTGACAATCTTGCGATCATAATGTTTTTAGAATTCAGAAACATCATGTCATTTATCTTGTAGATCATTTTCTTTCGATGTTTATCAATCTGTTTCTTTATTATGACTCTGACTCTTGCTAATGTCTGCTTGATCAACACTAATGATCATTTCATGTGTTCAAATATATTCTCTGCTTTACTCACTTGAATTCTAGCTTGAGTGATCTCATATTCAGTTGAATTTGAATCGAAGTTCATATGAGGGTGAAAGCTCTTATTCAGAAAGAACGCTGATTGTTCAATTGATGATGAAATAGCATTGTTATCAATGAATTCAGTTATAAATAGTCAGATGAATCAATCATCTTACATGTATGAGCAGTAGCTTCGTAGATATCATTCTACATTCTGATTCATTCTTTTCGTTTGATCATCAATTTGTGAGTGATAGTTGATGAATAGTTTCATCTTAATGTTGAGTCTCAAACATAAAGACTTTCAGACAATCGATATGAATTGCAAATCTCTATCGAACATTATTGATCTTGATAACTCATGAGTTCTGAAGATTTATATCAGCAGCAGCTTGATTGTTTGTTCAGCGAAAGTCTCTTCATCATCTGATCAACAGAGTATATAGTGATGTTTTTTAGATAATCGATCTATCACTGTCAGAATCGCGTTGCTTTCATCACTTTTCAATAAATCGATAATGAAACTCAATGATATGTCTTGTCATCGTTGTTCAGATATAGACAATAACTTCAGTAGTTCATTGATTCAATCTCTTGATGCTTTTGATCTACGACAAACGTAACAGTTTTGAATGTAGCATTTGATTGTCATTCTCATCTTCAATCAGCAATATGATCGTCTTAACAAGTCTAACGTTCGATTCATGTCAGAATAATCACTGATCAAAAGATCATGTGCTTTTCTTATTAATTGAGTAATCATTGACTGAGAAACTCACAGTCTATCATTCTTTCAGAGTACTTCGTTCAATACTCTGCAATTGTTTAGACTTATATCTTGACAAGTTCTTCTGTTCTGTTTTATGACTGTTCAAATATTAATACATTGTTGATTCGTTTGATTTTCAACTATAATTTGATTCTGAATAGAAATCATCTCTTCGATTGAATCTTTGTTAACTTTTGATTTCTGTTTCAAATCTGAGTCAAACATGAGCAAGATCTGAGTCAGATCTTGATCATTTTCTATTGATTGCAGTTCAAATGTGCTTGCTAATAATAGCATTTGATGCTGATATAACTTTCAATCATCATTTGATTCAACTGACTTGACATCTGACATTCTGATCAGCGCATCTGCTTTCAGATTCTGCTTTTCTAATTGATATATGATCTTGAAGTTATATTCAAATAACTTCTCAGCTCATTTAGTTTGTTGTCTGATCAGTTTCTTGATGATCATGAAGTACTTCAAATTCAGATGATCGATGAAGATCTTGATCAAAATATCAGTACATTTCAATTCGAAATGTCAATGCTTCAAGCATTGAATAATAGTCAAAAGCTCTTTGTCGTAGATCTTGTAGTTGCATTCTGCAGAAATCATGTTCTTGCTATAAAAGATCACTGAATGTAAAATGTCTTCATCATAAT
>JAABUV010005942.1_pt1 | contig 13588 bp, 12 predicted proteins | sample 5559971 | NCBI WGS metagenome assembly JAABUV01 (sample SAMN10711881, study PRJNA513362) | rock metagenome | isolation source: Antarctica rocks | place: Antarctica: Victoria Land, Knobhead nord | collected 2015-12-19
GCTCCCAGCACAGCCGTGACGCCGCCGCGATCTTGCCCGGCTGGAACAGCATCACAGGCTGCGCGCGCGGCAGGGGCGGGGGCTGCTCAGTGGGAGGGCCGGTTTTGGAGGCTGATGAGCAGGCTCGGTATAGAGACCCTCCTGCTGCTGCTCCACTGCAGGAAAGTGTGGTCGGCAAGGCTGATCAGCCGGTACACAGGCAGCAGAAAAGGGCCAGGGAGGGGATGTGGGGTTGTCCCCACCGCGCTCGAACTCACTCACCGCCGTCCAGACATGCAGCTTGTTCAAGGGTACGTGCAGGCTGTGACGCAACACTCCCTCCTGCTCCAGCCCTTGGAGAGCACGCCGCCTCGGCTGGACGGCGCCGCAGCCACAGGGAGCCGGGTGAGCGGCGCGCCCCTGGCCGGCTACGCCGCGGCAGCCAGGACAGGTGCTGTGGAACGCGTCTGCGCGGGCGCGCCCGGTGGGCCCGCGGCGCGCGAGGCGCACCATGACGGGCGAGTCCCAGTCGCCCAGCACATGGCAGCCCAGCTCCAGCAGGCGCCGCCGGAACCAGTTGGAGTTGGCGTGCAGCGCGGCCAGCTTGGCCGCGCCGCGGCCGCTGCCGTCCTCGCCGCGCAGCAGGCGCAGCGCGGACACGATCTGCTGCGCGGCCGGCGGCGCCATGCTCGTCGCGTAATGGTGCCCCGGCGCCACGCGCCGCAGGTGGGCGATCACGTCCCTGCGCGCTCGCATGGGCCCAGGTCCTGATGCCCGCATTCTTCAGGGTTGCAGACCCTCAGGGTTGAAGAAGGGGCTGCGCACCACACGCGCACAGTTGCACGGGAGCTGCGGCAGGCTGAGGGTTACAGGCAGGGCGGCGGGCGAACGCGATTGTGGCAGACCAGGCGTGGTCGGCCGGCCGCAGGGGGCACGCGCGCCTGCTGGCGGCGATGTAGCCGCCGCACGAGCCGAACGACTTGGTGAAGGTGCCCATCATGATGTCGATGTCGGCCGGGTCCACGCCGGTCGCCTCGCACGCGCCCCGCCCGCCCGCGCCCAGCGCGCCGATGCTGTGCGCCTCGTCCAGGTACAGGTACGCCTGCAGCCGCAGCAGGGGCAAAAATAGGGTTAGGGTATCAGAGCAGCGGCGCCCTCGGTCGACACCGGCCGCGCGCGAGCTGGCGCACGATCTCTGGACCTGCCCGCGCATCCCTGGCCTCCGCCGACAGCCAGCAAGCCGTCTGCGCCTCCTGGCGGCCCGCTGCCCTCCTGCCAGGCTCGGTCTCCCCGACAAGATGCAGCACGCTGCACAGACCGGACAGCAGGCCGGACGCCGCCCCGTCTCTCGCCTCCACACTGCTCTCCACTACAGTCCGGCACACTCACAGACCGCCTGCCGGCACGCGGGCGTTGCGACAAGCGCGCGTCGCACAGCCGCACTGCGCCAAGGCGCGCCCTGTACTCTCTTCGCGACCGCCTACAATGCCGGCCAGGTCGAGCGCCGTAACATGCGCGCTGCGCACAGCCGCGCGGCGCCGGGGCGCGCCTCATACTACTCTGTACCACTCTGCGAGCGCCCACGGCAGCAGTGTGCAAGGGCACGCCTTGTACTTCTTGGCGACCGCCACGATGCCGGCCAGGTCCACCACCTCGCCCTCCATGCTGTAGATGCCCTCCACCACCACGAGCACCTTGCGCCAGGGCCGCCGCGTGCGCGGCTGCCCCTCCGCGATCGACGCGCGCAGCACCGCCTCCAGGTGGTCCGCGTCGTTGTGCGCGAACACCTGCGCGCGGGCCGCCAAGGGCTTCAGCCCTGAGAAGCTGCTGTGCGTGACCGGGACTTACCTGCTCCAGATGGGAGTCAAGCTCGCAGGGCAGCACATGTCCAAGCCAGCAAGGGCCTGCGCTTTGCATCCGCGCCCGCCCCCGCCAAGGCCGGGCGCTGTGCTGGCGCGACAGCATACACGCGTGGCTGAGGTGGCCTGTGAGCGCAGCGCGTGGCCCGGCCCGCGCGGCCACCACAAGCGAGCGCGCCTCGAGCACGGCGCCGAGAGACCACCAAATCAGCAGGTCCCTTGCGGCACGCCCTCGCCCCTTGCTGCGACGCCTCTCGCAGCAAATCCCGCGAGTCGTGTCGCTGGAGTCACGCACCGGCGCTTCCGCTTTCGCGCCCAGGCCGCGCGCGCCCGGCACGATGCTGGCAAAGTTCAGACGCGCACTGCGTAGGCCCGCAGCAGGCGGCGGGCAGGCCGCCGCGCGGCCCCGCACCTTCACTTTCGCGCCGGAGCCGCGCGCGCCCGCCACGATGCTGGCATGGTTGAGCGCGTCGCTCAGGATGAGGCAGCCGCGGCCGACAAGCGCGGGGATGACGATGCTGTTGGTCGCGAACCCCATGCCGAACGTCAGCGCCGCCGGCTTGCCCACAAACTCCGCGACCAACGCCTCCAGCTCCAGGTGCACCGGCGTGGTGCCTGCACAGGGGCGGGTCCTCTCGGGGTATGGGGTGCCAGCGCGGGGCCCCGAACCCGGCAGCCGCAGTCTGCGCAGGCCATCACTGCCGCAGATGCGCTGGCTCCGACGCGGCAGCACTGTGCCTGAGGAAAGCGTCGTGCAGATGCTTCGCAGCGGCAAAAGGCGCACGCCAGGACGCGCACAGCCTCTGTCCGAGCTGCCACAGGTCACATGGCCATGGCCCGCATAGCGCTCCTCTGGGAGCCGCTTTGCGCCATGGCAGAGCGGCTGGCCCGCGCGTCAGCGCGCTGCGGAGAGCGGCGGGCGGCGGGCCGACGCACCGGCGTCGACGCGCGAGCTGCACATGCTCCAGCCCAGCTCGCGCATGGTGGCGAGCACGCGCGGCGTGCAAAACTCGTCCGCGGCCGCAAAGCCCAGGTAGTTGTATGAGCCCAGGTTCAGGCAGCGCCGCGTCGCGCCCGTCAGCTGCAGCGGCCTGCAACGCCCGCGGCGCCAGGCGCGTCAGCGGCTTCGGGGCCGCCGGCTGCATTGCGCACTCTTATCGCCCACCGGTCTGCCCGACGCTGTCACCTGAGCTACAGCAGCCGCAGCACAGCTTGCCGCTCTCAACCCAGCAGCCTGCCGTGCCCTGGCTCTGTGCCAGCTGTTGCTGGCAATGCGCTGTGCCAGCTCGCTGCAGCGGCGCCTCGCGCGGTCGCGCCCGACACGCCCAGGACACCCACGCCAGAGGAGCCAGGGCGTCCGCCACGACTTTGTATGCCGCGCTGACGAGCGCCGCCTGCGCTGGCCACAGCTGACAGCGTGCACAGAGGTGGGCCAAATCGCCTACCCGCCACAGCGTCGTGCACACACAGAGGCCCCCACCTTCCCGTTTCTCGTATTGCCAGAGGCAGTGAGTGGGCGGGCCGAGCGACACAGCGCAGAGCAGGCAGCGGAAGCGGGCGCGGCAGGAGCTGCGTCAGGGCGCGCACTTCTGGCCGTCCACTGGCGTGCGCTCCATCACGTCCACCCACGCGTCCGGCGCGCTGCAGATCGGTCGGTTCCAGCAGTCCTGGCCCCCGCGAGCCCAGGTCAAGCCCAGCCTCCCCGCGCCCAGGCTGCGAGTGACAGGGCTGGGGCGCTGAGTGACGGCACGCCACCAGCAGGGCGCACGTGTATCCTGTAGAACATGCGCCGCGTGTAGAAGTCCTCATAGTCCTGCCGGATGGGTGCGTATCCCTGCAACGGCCCACGTGCCAGCCCCCTCGAGGAAAAGCTTGCGCTGTGAATAGGTCATTCATACATGGCGGCAGACCACGCTGTCAACAGATGGAGCGGACGCAGCAGCCACACCTTCAGAGCCGCCTTGGGCAAGCGTTTGCGGACCAGGTCGCGCATGTGGCCAAACAGGAAGAAGAAAGCCCAGCTGTGCGGAGCGCGCGCACACAACGCCTCAGCCACCGTCCTGGCAACTCCTCGTGCTAAGGCGCGTTGCAGCTCGTAGCGCGACAGCCCAACGCAGCGCGTGACAGTTGCTACGCTGCACAGCACGAAGCACGTTGGTGCACGGGCGCTACCTGGCCATTGTTGCCAGAGCAATAAAGAAAGGCGGCTGCAGTGCGCCATGGCTCATGGTGCCTGCAGCCGCAGGGCAGCCTCCCTTTGTTACAACAACCTGTTCAGCCGGCTATGCACATGCGCTGCACGTTTCCAAGACCTGTGCAGGCATGCTGACACTTGGCAGCCTGCCCCACACAACTCCAGGCAGAGGAGGTTGTGTCTGTCCGTCCGCCTCAAAGCGTGAAGCCGTGTAGCCGTTGGCTAGGGTTTTAGTGGGGGCTTGCGCGGAGTTTAAGTGGGGCTGCTCTGCTTGCTTGCTCTGTGCAAATCAGCAATACTACCACCCGTGTTGCCCAACACTGCTGCTTACTGGTGCCAGGGCTGGGGTCACTGCCTGATCAGAAGCCAGGATGCAGGCCCAACGCGCACTGCTGGCCAAGCTCTCGGTGCCAAGCTGCGGTTCCGACTATGCAAGGCACGTGCTGGTCCCCAGGCACCTAGGCCGGCAAGTACCTGGCGCGCTGCAGCTCGCAACACCTTCGGCATGGCAGCAACACACGCCTGCGAGGCAGCTGCTGCGCTGCAGCGCGGCTGAGCCGTATCAGCAGGTATGGCACCTTGGCTCAGGCTCTTGTACACGCCCTAGAGCTCTTTACTTGATGTGTTGGGCAGCTGAAAGAAACAAGAAACAAGTCACTGGATCGCAGGCAGCCGGCGCGGCGGAGCCAGCCTTGGAAGACTTGGCGGCGGATGTGAGGGAGGTCGGCCAGGGCCGGCATGCGGCGCTGCACGACTTTTGCATGTGCATTCCGTATGGCGCGCTCCTGCTGGCCGGCGGCGCGGCCAGCCTTCTCACAGGCGGCAGCACAGCTGGCGCAGCGCTGTGCCTCTTTGGCGCCGTGCACGCGCTGCTCGCGGCGCTCAGCCTGCGCGCGTGGAAGCGCGGCGCCTCGTCGGCGCCCTACACTCTGCTCTCGGCAGGCGCGTCGTTCCATCTGTGTCGCTTGTTACTTCATTGAGTATTCTTTTTGTGTATGTAACTGAGCGCTGCTTGAATTGGTTGACTGCGCTGGCACTGCCTGCCCTTCCACCGGTGACTCGGGCAGCACCCTGCGCTGGGCGCTCTCAACACTAAGTGCTCCAGCTGACAAGGGGCACCTGCGTACTGCGCGTTTCTGCCGCTGTGCGCAGGCGGCGCGGGGTTTGTGGCGTGGCGCGTGAGCGCCCGGGTGGCACAGGGCGCCCCCAGGTTTCTGGACCGGCCTCTGCTGGCACTGGCTGTTGCGCTCGGAGCCTTTCTGGCATATAACCTGGCTGCTGGCGGCAACCCCCCCAAGCGCGCCAACGAAAGTGAGGGACCAGCGACGCCGTAGAACAGTCAATTAGTGCGGTGTCGTGCGAAACAGGCCTTAGTCAGGGCGTGAGTCGCGTCACCACCGGCGGCAAGCGTGCACAGATGCATGCATGCGCGCAGAGGCCTGGCGCAGTTGGGCTGCATCAGTGAGTTGAGCTGGCGGCGGCCCCGCTCAATCTTAGGCCCCCCCCTAGGTCCTCTGAGCATGAGGCCTGTTTAGGCTCATGTTGTCCTCACTGCGGGGACGCGGGCAGCTCAAGCAGCGTCCTGCTTGTCCGAGTGCTGGCTGCTGGGTTTGTGCTGTCGCGGTCAGATGCAATGCCTGTGTGCCTGCTTGGGTGGCACGTTTGCTCGGCGTTGCTGCTTCAGTGTAGCGCGTCCCAGGTGAGCGGCAAGTCACAAGCTGCTAGTTGGGGTTTGGGCCGCATGCTGGAAGGCAACCAGGTGTCCTGCCGCGTAGAGCATGCCCTGCTCACCCACTGCAGAGTGCTGAGCAGGGGATGTAGCTCGCTTGCCGGACGAGCGTGCAGCGGACTGGCACGGAACGCCGCTCCGAGGAGCGGCCCTTTGATTTCATATCATGTCAAGTATGGTAGGCTTGTCACAGTAAGCAGACTTCTGTGCACTTCACCGATTGCATCACATATTGCATGTACACCCGTGAAAGACTGGTCACTCGTTGCGCATGGCTTGCGGTGCATGGATTGCACGAGTGAAAGTGAGTCAGGGCGAAGTGCGCCACCTAGCAGCCCTACCATTGGTCGCCACAAATCCCTACCAGAACCCCAACCTGTGTACGCGCTCTGACCGCGAGAGGAAGACCACTAAGAGTGCCCGGGGGGATGGGGTCGCCTGCGGTGAGTGCTGTCAGACTGGCCCGCCCGCGCCAGACAGCGCATGGCGCTGGGTGATGTGCTTAGCGCTGAGCAATGAGACCATCCACCGCACCCACCAGCCCGGCGGGCTCTGCGGAGCCCAGCCCCAGACACGAGCCCGCTGATGCCGTGACTGCCACGCGCGTGGCTTCGCACGCGCTGTCGTCTTACAGCGGATCTGACTCCGAATACACCGCCAGCCCCGCGCGAGGTTCGGCGGTCGCCTCGCCGTCTGCGTCGCCGCACTCCCGGCCGCTTGCGAGCGCGTCTGCGTCGCCCGCACCCAGCGCAAGCGCCAAACTCGCGACCCTGGCAGCGCTCGGGCTGGTGCCGGGGCCGCTGCCAGCGCGCAAGGGCGCCCCCGGGGCCGGCGGGGCCGCGCCGGCGAGCGGCGCAGAGGCAGCCGCGCCCTTGGCAAATGGGGGCTGGCCTGCGCCCGCGGCCGGCAATGCGCCACCGGCCGAGCGCGCACCCGCTGCAGCATGCTGCACCGAGCGCGAGGGCGACGCAGCGCAGAATATGGGGGTCCGGGACACGCTGCTTGAGCAGGGGCACGCCCCAAAGGTGCGCCTGGCGCGCGCGTCGATTTACCCGCTGTTCCGGATATTTCAGGCCCAGCAGCCCAGGCTGCGCATGCGAGCCCGCGGCCGCGCAGCAAATGCGCGCGTGAGCTGTTTCGGCGTTGGGGTCTGCCCCGGACCTGCCGTGGAAGCTGACGTGATCGCCTGCCCGGGCTATGCATGCGGACCAGCCGTGCAGTGGGGTTGCCCTGGGTTCTGTCCTCGGCAGAGCGCCGCTGACTTGCGCCAGCCCTTGCAGGAGGGCGCGAGCGGCGGCGGCGACCCCGCAGCTGCCGGCCCCGCCGCGGCGGCGCCCGCGCCGGAGCGGCCAGGCACCGGCGGCGGCGCCGCGCAGGGCGGCGGCGACGTCGCAAGCGGCGACGCCGAGGCGACCGGCCACGGCAGAGCCGGCGCCGGGGTGCCCGGCCCCGCAGGCCCCGGCGCGGTGGCGGAGGCGGGCGCCGCGCCCGGCGCGGTCGGCGGCGGCGGCCACACGCGCTCGCCGTTCGCGGCGGCCGCGGCCAGCGAGTCCAGCGGCAATGCGGGCAGCACGCTGAGCGGCGCGACCGAGAGCGGCGCCAGCGGCGCGGACAGCGCCGAGTCGCCGGACGAGCCCGCGCGCGTGCACGGCGGCCAGCGCGTGCCGTCCTCGCCCTTCCTGGCCAGCCAGGCGCGTGGGCCCCCAAGACGCTTGCAGCCCTGCTTGCAGACCAGCGTGCATCCTGGACGCGTAACGTGCTCAGCAAATGGATCGACCGGGCGCTTGCGCGCCGGCGTGGTGCTGGTGCTGGTTGACATTGATGTTTGGGCACGAGCGATACGCCTCACAAGGCCTGGGGCACATGCGTCCCTGTGTGTACTAGTATGGAGCTGCACTCCTTGCTGGTTGAGTGCGCACGCCTGGGCGGCACCTTGCGCCTGTCCGTTTTATTTTTTGGGGCGCCTCCTTGCCGTTGATACGTGCATGTCAGCTTGTGGGGAGTGCGTCTTTGCCGAGTGGTGTCAAGCAGAGCGTTCCAAATGCTCGTGCGGCATGCAACGGCTGGCCAAGCTGACGGCGCCGAGGGTTGGGCGACACGGCTAGCACCTTGGGCGTAGTCAGGCAACAGGTCAGGCAGGTCAGTCAGGCAGCAGGTCGGACCGAAAGCCGCGCGAAACCCAACGCCTGCGCATGCTTCTCCCAGCGACCGCCGCCATCACGCGAGCGTGCTCTCAAACCTGCAGGACGCGCAGGAGGACTGGCAGGCTGGCGCCGCCGCGGTGCCCCCGATACGCACGCGCGGGGCCACGTCGTCGGGCAGCAGCAGCGGCGGTTTCGGGACTGCGCGCAGCCGGGCGAGCTCGCGCGTGTCGCCGACTACCAAGCGCATCGTGGACGACCTGCTGGGCGAGGTGCGTGCAGCGGCGCGCGCAGGGCGACCTTATTCAGGGTTTGGGCAAGGGTTTGGGCGGGGCGCGGCTGCCACTGGCCTGCTCCTCCTGTGACCGTGAACCTCCTCCTGTGACCGTGAACCTCGAGGCTTTGCTGGTGTGCGGGGCGCGCACGCGCTCACGGTGATAACAGCAGCTTGCAGCGGCGCATGGCGGCTGGGCCAGCATGCGCCTGCGCGGTGACTGCGGACATGCTGTACAGCTCGACACCAGGCGGTTGCTGACCTGCACGGCTGTGTGCAGGTCGTGGGCGCGCGGCTCACGCGGCGCGACTCGGTGGGCAGCTGTGGCAGCTGCGCCAGCGCGCCACATGCGCTGCCGCCGCTGCCGCCACATGCGGCGCGCTCGCCCGGCGAGGTGGGCGTGGTTGCCGGCGCCGTGCAGGCAAGGCCCCACCTCCAGTATATGCTCAGTGCCTGTCCTTGGTGCGTCGCCAGGTCGGCATGTGCGCGGGCGCTGCACAGGCACGCCTCTGCGGGGCCCGCCGCATGCCCGTGCAGCTCTGCTGGCAGGTATCAATGTGATTGGCCGTTTACCGTGTGCGCCCCATGCAGTACCCCCTTGGCTGTAGGCTCGCCGGGCAGGTTTGCAACATGATCGGCCCCCGGCGCTGGCAGGAGTTGTGCGCAACAGTCGGGAGGCCCCCGGGGCACACCCTGCGGATTGCCCTGCCAGAGAAAACGGCTCGATGAGAGCGGCTGACCGCGCGCAGGCGGGCGAGGGCAGCGACGACGAGCGCCCGGGCCACGGCCCGCCGCCGCTGGCGCCGGCGCCGCCCGCGCGGCGGCGCAGCCTGGAGGAGCAGCGCGAGCGCCAGGACCGCGCGCGGCGCCTGGGCGCGGAGCCCGAGTCAGCCGCGCTGCTCGCGGGCGACGTGCCCGGGCACTTCACGGTCCTGGCTGCGCAGGGCGGCCTGCTCGCGCCCGTCAGCCTGGCCGTGCCCGCCGCCGCGGCGCGCGGCGCGGCCGCGCCCGCGGCGCCCGCGGCCGGCATGGCCGGCGCGCCAGACGCGGCGGCGGAGCCGCGCGGCGCTGAGGCGCGTGCGCCGGCGCCGCCCGATGCGGGGACGCGCGCCCGGGACGCGCCGAGCGCCGGCGCTGGCGAGTGGGGCGGCGCGGGCTGGGGCGCACGAGGGGACACAGGCAGTGAGGGGCCCCGGGACAATGCGGGCGGCACGGGTGAGGCTCCGGGAGGGGGCGACGATGCGGGCGCCGCAGCGCAGCCTCTGCCGCGCACGTGGCTGGGCAGCCTGGCGGCGGCGATTGGGCTGGGCGGCCGGGGCGCGGCGGCGGCGCCGGCCGCGGACGCTGCCGCGGAGGGCAGCGACGCGTCCCGCCAGGACGGCGCACGTGAAGCCACAGGCGTTCCCGCGGAGCTTGCAGACGATGCCGCCTCGCGGGGCGGCGGGGCGCCAGCCGCGCCAGGCACCGAAAGGGGCTTGCTAGCGGCGGCAGAGCCTAACCTGGCGCCGGGTACATCCGCGGCCGCCGAGCCGGCTCAGGCGCTTGGCGGCCGCCCCAAAGAGGCGCGCGGGGCAGCCTCGCATGCGGGCCGCGAGCCGGGGCGCGCCGATGCGCCGTCGCCCGCAAGCGATGGCGCGCCGGAGCCCGACAGCGCGCTCGGACAGACGCGCGCGCCGGCGGAGGAGCCGCCCGTCCCTGCCGCGCAGGCGCCCGTGACGTCCACGGGCGCCGCCGCGGCCGAGCCTGCAGCCCCGGGCGCCCAGGGCGCGCCAGGTGAGCCGCCGGCGCCGCATGCGCAAGGGCCCGCCGGCGCTGGGAGCACGCCCGGTGTACCGGACAGCGCGTGCGCGCCAGCGGGGGAAGCGCTGGCAGGCGCGCCGGCGGGCTCCGCGGCAGCAGGTGTGCAGGACCCGGGATCCGTTGCGCAGGGGATGCCCGCGCGTGGGCCTGCTCCGCATCAGGACGCGCCGGCGGCGGCGCCGCCCGACAGCAGCGCAGCGCCGCACGCCGAGCCCGGCGGCGGGAGGCTCGCAGCCGACGTGCGCGAGACGGTCGTGGCGCCGCCACCGCCCGCGCCGAGTGAGCCGGGTGGCGCGCCGTCGGGGAGCGCCGCCGCGCTGCCGATTGTGCCGGAGAGTGTGCGCGCGGTGGCAGCGGGTGCGGGCGGCGCGCTGGCGGCTGCCGGCGCGGCTGCCGCGCTGGCGGCCGCGGGCGCGGCCGCTGCGACGTTCGCCGCGGTCGCCGGCACGGCGGCCAGCCTCCTGCCGGTAGAGCCTGCCAGCCGGGCCAAGCGCGGCGGCGGCTCGGGAGCGGACGCGGCGGCGGGACAGGTCGCTGCTGAGCTAGGTCCAGGGTCCGATCGCGACCCACGCCCTGCTGCGGGCGCCCCAGCCGAGGGCCCGCCGGAAGTGCACGCCGGCGGCCCCGGCGGCGGCGGGCCCGGCGGCGGTCCAGGGCCGGCTGCCGAGCGGAAGCTGGCCGGCGGCGCCTCTGCGGGCGCGGTGCCGGCGCCGGCGGGCGCCGAGCCGGCGCCCGCGGCGAGCCCCGCCGCTGCAGGGCGTGCCGCAGCGCCGCCCGGGCCGGGCGCTGATGCGGCGCTCGCAGTGGACGACAGGCCCGCGGGCATAAGCGGCTCCCAGGGCGAGCGCCGTGGCATCGGGGGTGGGGCACCCACCGCGGTCGAGCAGGCCGCGCCCAGGTGCTGCCCCGCCCGCACGCCCGCTGTCGTTGTTGGTCTGCCCAGGGGGGCCCGGGCACCGACCCAGATGCAGCGCTTGCGCCCGTTCAGTGTGCGCTGCTGACCCTTGCATACGTTTCAGAGCGTCGGCACTGGCTTCATGCTGCAGCCGAAGCGCGCGTGCCAGGTCTTGCCGGACAACGTGCACAGAGTTGCACAGGGTTGCACCAATGGCGGCCTTGCTGCGAGTCTTCTGGGATCTCACACAGGCTCCGGCAGGCCCTGCGCATGCCCTGACGGTGTGCGGCGCGCGCAGCGGCGCGACGGCGGGTGCATTCGGGGAGCTGGCGCTCGTAGCGGCCGCGGCGGCGGCAGGCACGAGCGCAGCGCCCGCTGCGAAGCAGCCGCCCGCCGCTCAGGAGCCGGCGAGCGGCGGCGCGGCCGCGTTGGCGGCCGCCCCGGCGGACGACCCCGAGCCCGCAGGGTTTGCGGACGCGCAGCCGCTGGCGGCCGCGCCGGCGGCGCGCCGGCCCGCGCTGCCCGCTGCCCAGCGGCAGCCGGAGGCGCCGGCCGCCGCCAGCGGCGAGGGCGCCGAGGGGTCTGGCTTCGCCGACGCAGAGCCGCTGGAGGCGACGCGGCCGGGGCGGAAACGATACGCGTCGACCATCAGCTTGGGCGTGGCCGCGGCGGCGCGCGGCGCGCTGCAGCGGGACCCGCGCGCCGCCGGCGCTGCGCCCGCCGGCGAGCGCGCCGCGTTCTCGGACGCGCAGCCTCTGCAGGCCGCGCGGCCGGCGCGGCGCGACTTTGGGGCCCTGCCGGGCGGCGCGGCGGCGCGCGGCGGGGCGCCCGCTGGAGCTGGGGCGGCGCCCGGCGGTGAGGGGCCGGGCTTCGCGGAGGCGCAGCCGCTGGAGTCGACGCGGCCGTCGCGGCGCAGTGCCGCGTCCATGTCCGCGGGCGCGGCGGCGGCGGCGCGCGGCGCGCTCCAGGCGGCCCGCCCCGCGGACCCCACGGCGGATGCGGCGGGCGAGGGGTCGGGGTTCTTGGAGGCGGAGCCGCTAGAGTCCACGCGGCCGGCGCGGCGGTACGCCGCGTCCATGTCGGCGGGCGCGGCGGCGGCGGCGCGCGGCGCGCTGCGGCAGGGCCCGCGGCCGGCCGGGGCCGACCCCGGCGCCGAGGCGTCAGGGTTCGCGGAGGCGGAGCCGCTGGAGGCCACGCGGCCCTCGCGCTCGCGCGCCGCGCCCAAGCCCGCCGGCGCAGCGGCCAAGGCAGGCGGCCGCGACCCGGGCCCCCACCCTGGCCTGGCAGCCCTGCGGGCGGCGCCCGCCGCGGCGGCCAACGGGGGCGGGTTCTCCGACGCTGCGCCCCTAGAGTCGATGCGCCCCTCGAGGCCCCGTCCTGCGGGGGCAGGGGCCGCGCCGGCGCCGCCGCCGCGCGCGCTGCCGGCGGTGAGCGAAGCGGGCGGAGGGCCGCAGGGGGCCACGAGCGCCAGCGCCGCAGACGACGCCAACTGGGGCGAGGCCGTGCCGCTGGAGACGCTACGACCTGCGCGGCAGCGCCCGGCGCCCGCTGCAACCGCGGCCGGTAGGAGCGCCGGCGCCGGCGCGGCCGCGCCCGGCGGCGGCACGCCCGCGCTGGCGCTGGCCGCCACCATCCGCGCGGCGCGCGCCGGCGCGGGCGCGGCCCGGGTGGCCGCCGGCCAAGGCGGCCTGGGAGCGCAGCCCGAGCCGGCGCCCGCGGGCCCGCAGAGGGACGCTTCACAGCTCGGCAGCGGCGGCCCGTCCCGGTGCGCGGGCGGGGCAGCCGGGGCTGGCCCGGGGCCTGCCTGGGCCTCAAGCTGCCTGCGTCTGTCAGTGCCGCGCCCGCATTCTGCAGTGAAGGGCATCCCCGCACTGCATGCCTGGCGCGTGCACAGGTGCTTGTCGCGCATCTCGCATGCGTGGGACGCCCCATGACCGGTGGCCGCTCCCGCGCAGGTCGCTACCGCCGGCCACAAGCCGCGGGTCGGACAGCGGCTGGGACGACTGCGAGCCGCTGTGCCGGCCCGTGCACAGGTCTGTCCCGCATGGCTCCAACATCCAGGCCTCGCCGTTTGCGGTCGGGCCCGCGCGCGCCGCTGCGCCCGAAGCCGTTCAGGCGCGCCGTCCTGGCGCCCGCTGGTGCAGCAGCGCAGTGCCCTGCCGTCGTTTGCTGGCGCGTGTGTGCTGCGTCAGGCTGCGGCCGGGCGTGCAGGCGCCTAGCCGCTCTGTGGGCACCAAGCAGGCATGTCTGGGCTCAAGGCGGGGCGGCACAGAGAGTGCGCGCTTGCGGTCTGCGCCGGCGCTCGCCGTCAGCACCGCCACGCCGGTCGAAGTGAGGGAGGCCAGGCAGGGGCGGGGCCGGCTTGAGCGGCGTGCTGCAGACCCCGCCGAGCGCCCGCCCCTCATGCGCTGGCCCCGAGCAGCCCGGCCGGCGACCGCGCAGGCGAGCTCGGCGGCGGAGCCGCCCCTGCCCCCGACCGCATCCTGCCCGCCGGCGCGCGCCGGGCCCGGCGACGCCAGCGCCAGCCGCGGCGCCGGCGCCGGCGGCGCCAGCGCCGGCGCGCCTGAGCCGCTGGGCCGGCGCGCGCCGGCCGACTCGCGGCCGCCGCTGCACTCGGTGGGCTCGGGCGGCGCTCCGGGCGGCCTGGGCGGGGGCACGCCGGGCGGGGTCGCCGGCGGTAATCCGCGGAGCCCGTTTGTGGCGGGCGTGGTGGTGGC
>JAABUV010005943.1_pt1 | contig 13588 bp, 17 predicted proteins | sample 5559971 | NCBI WGS metagenome assembly JAABUV01 (sample SAMN10711881, study PRJNA513362) | rock metagenome | isolation source: Antarctica rocks | place: Antarctica: Victoria Land, Knobhead nord | collected 2015-12-19
GTGTATGTGAAGGGCGCATGTAGGTGCCCTGCTCGGACAGAGCAGGCGACTAGCCGCAAAGTAACATGTGACTTTGTGCACTGAAACTCATCACTCAACACTTTGTCAGCAAGGCTGTGCAACTTAAGTGGGCTCCCTGAGCGCTCACCCTAGCAAGTCAGCCTGTACCATCGTCCCAGCCTGGAACAGCAGCTGCACCGGCCTGCATTCCCAATCTATCGCTTTCTCGCTAGCCAGCTCCGGTTGACCAAGCTCATTGTCGTCAACATCGTTCACGGTCGGGATGTCGAGCAGCATGCTGGCCGCCAGGACTGTTCGCCCCTGCCTGGCCTCGCGCAGGGCGCCGGTCGCCCGGCAGAACGCGCTGGTCTGCAAGGTGCGAGCCTGTGCAGCCTCTCAGGCTGCGGGGCACGCAGCGAGCTGCAAAGTGCCTCTGCTGCAGGGCTCGCGACTCGAGTCGAGTCGATTATCCCAGGCGAAGCAAGTAGCCGTGCAAGCTGGACGCCCAGGAAGCACGCCCAAGCAGACCTTCCAAGCGTGGCCTTTCCTTGCAGACGTCGCCCCTGTGTGGCCAGACGCTTGGCTGCAACCAGAAGGCTGCAGCTGCGTTTCAGGCTGCCGCCGCAGCAGGTTGGTGCACGCACACATAGTGCACTGGCGGCAGGCGTCCACCAAGGGCCTGGCCTGGGCGGTGGACCGGGCCACGGCTGGCAAGGGCGCGCTGCTGACGGCTGCTGGCGTGTACGCCGCGATCGCGCTGGCGGCCGGGTCTGCGGACCTCGCCCTCGGGCAGGAGGTCTTTGACGGCAACTGCGCGTGCGCGCCCGCCGCTGCCTCCTGGCCTTGGGCGCCTGCGTGCTGGTTCAAGCCTGGATGTCTGTGGATAGGGACAAGAGGGCTCAGTAGCGGCAGCAGAGTCGAGGGCGACCAGCACGGGCTATGACAACGCGCAGCTCACTCCTGCGTCGCCCGGCGCATGCAGCGCGTGCCACACCGGCGGCCTGAACAGTGTGCAACAAGAGAAGACGCTGTCCAAGGACTCGCTGGTCAAGTACCTGGACGGCGGGTTTAATGTCGATGCCATCGTCCACCAGGCGCGCTCTTTCTGTCTCTCTCTCTGTGCCGCTGGTGTGCTGTAACAGGTGTGACGTGCCAGCAGTGCCTGCACGCAGAGGCAGCCATCTACCAGGCAGCCATCCACCAGGCACAATCACAAGCGTTTTGCTGCCGTGTTAGGACATCAAACAGTTGGGCAGCCTTGTGGCCGCGCCCACCAGGCGCTGCGGTAGCACGTCAGTTTAGAGCGCTGGCTGTGTGCCTGCGCCAGCGCGAGCAGTGACAGGGATACCGCACGGCAGGTTGAGAATGGGAAGAACGCCATGCCGGCGTGGGCCGACCGCCTGGACGGCGACGAGATCGCGGCCGTCGCTGCGTACGTGTACAACCAGGCTGACACGAACGGGTGGTAGGCTGTGGATGCGGCGCCTGCCTGACCGGGCCGCGTAGCATGTAAGCAGGCGGTGTATGGGATTGGGTGGGCGCTTGCATGGCTTCTATGATGCAGGCCGCTTTTTTAACAGCTTGAATGCACATTCAGGAGCTGGGGTGCTTGCGCTTGCCGTTGACACGGAGAGCGGCCATCCTCTTCTCGGCGTCGTGTTGTGCGCGCCGCGGAAAACGGCCGCAAGCTTCGCATACATAATCGAAAAAACCCAGCGGCGGATGCCACAGGGTCGATGGCGGCCACCCCTGCAGACGGTTTCGGAGAGGCTGGTGCAAACAGCAGGCTCTCGTCTGCTATGAGGCTGCTAGCAGCTCGATAGTTACTGGTGGTGTGTTAACGGGTCACGATGGTGAAGAAAACCAAGGGCAAGCATCGCCTGGACAAGTTTTACCACTTGGCCAAGGAGCAGGGGTGCGGACTCTGCCACAGCCTGAGTGGCTGCGAGGCCTGAGTGTGCACTGCTGTCATATTGCTTGCTTGAGCAAGCTGTAACCAGTCGGCCGCCGCCAGAAGCTCGCAAGTGCTTGCCTGCGAGCGGGCTTGCTTGTCGAGGCACCTGTATTCTGCAGTTAGCAAAGCTTAGTCTCGGTTCTGCAGAGAACGACTTGCCTTGCCGTGACTTGCCGCAAGACGACACATCTTAGTGGAACGCAAAGGCGCTTCACTTGCTTGCAAGCTTCCTGCTATGGGCTTGCCCAGCAGGCGACGCAGTGAAATTAGCCTTTACCATAAGGGCAAGGTCGCTGAGCCGCAGGGGGGCGGCGCAGGTTCCGCTCGCGCGCCGCCTTCAAGCTCGTGCAGCTCAACCGCCAGTTCCACTTCCTCGACAAATGCCGCAGCGTGGTGGACCTCTGCGCTGCGCCCGGTGAGTGCACTGCGCGCAGCCGCCTGGGGCGCAGTGGCCGGCGCAGCGGGCGCCGAGGTCGGCTGCACCGTGCAGCGCGTGGCGATGGTTGTAGTGTGGTCGGGGGCAGGCTAGGAGTGCTTGTCCAAGCGTGCTCGCTGGTGGACTTCAGCATGCACTGCTCCTAGGCTGCCAGTGAGTAGCGGCTGCTTTTCCTGGGGCCGCGCCGCATACCAAGCGCTTGGCTCTGACTGGGGAGCGGGTGCTGCCCTGGGCCTGCTTTCCTCAAGGATGGGCGGCCTGCGGGCTGGAGGGGCAGGGCTTGTCAGAGCAGCAGCCTGTGGCGGACTGCCCGCGCTGTGCAAGCTGGTGAGAGTGGCCTGCGTGCGGGCTGCGCGCCTGCAGCGGCTGCCGGCGCGGGGGCTGACCGGCGAGTGGTTGGCCGCGCGGCAGGCGGCTGGCTGCAGGTGGCGGCCAAGACGCTGCCGGTGAGCAGCCTGATCATCGGCGTGGACCTGGTGCCCATCCGCGCCGTGCGCGGCGCCAAGACGCTGGTCGGCGACATCACCACGCAGCAGACGCGCCAGGTGCGCCGGGGGCACGCGTGGAGCGGAGGGGTGCAAACTGCATGCTGCGGCCAGGATGCCGGCTGCCTCGCGTCTGGCGGCGCCCCCCTTGCAGGGCCGCGCTGGCCGGCAACACCTCTGGCGCGGGCGGCGGGAGAAGCTTGGCCCGCGGCGTGTGTAGGGCTAGGGTTGGGCCGGCGCTGGCCACACGACCTGGCCACCCCCCGCGAGCCGGCAGCAGGGCGCCGGCCGGCGCCGCGAGGCACGGCGCCGACCCGGCGCGCCGCGCCGCGCGCCAGGCCATCAAGAAGGAGGCGGCCGGCGGCGGCGTGGACTGCGTGCTGCACGACGGCGCGCCCAACGTCGGCGGCGCCTGGGCCAGCGAGGCGTACAGCCAGGCCGCGCTGGTGCTGGAGGCGCTGCGCCTGGCGGCCGACGTGCTGACCCCCGGCGGCGCGTTCGTCACCAAGGTGTTCAGGCGCGCGCGCGGCGCCTCCGGCATGCGCGCCGCCCCCCGCACGCGCGCTGCCTCCCGCGCGCGCGCTGCCCCGCCGGGCCGCCCGCGCGGCGGCCGCCCGGGCGCCGGGGCGGCGACGTCGCGCCGCGTGCTGAAGCAGGACGGCCGCAGAACAGGTCTAGGGTAGGATAGGGTGTGGCAGTTCCGACCGGTGCGCGGCGCGCAGGTCCAAGGACTACAACGCGCTGCTGTACGCGTGCAAGCAGCTGTTCGAGCGCGTGGAGGCGACCAAGCCGGCCGCCTCGCGCAACACGAGCGCCGAGATCTTCGTCGTCTGCCTCGGCTTCCGCGCGCCTGCCAAGATCGACGCGCGCCTGCTGGACCCCAAGCACCTGTTCCAGGCGCGCCTGCCGTACAGCCTGGCTCCTGGCGCGGTGATGTTTCTGTGTAGGGTAGGGTAGGGTAGGCTAACCTTACCTGTCGCATTGTTGCGGGCGAAGGAGCGCCGTGCTTGCTGTCGGGCGAGTGTGACCGCGCTCTGCCGCAGCCTCTCTCTCCGACCTGTTCGGCAGCCTGCTATGTTGCGCTGAGCCGATGCACGCGCACTGCGCGGGCGGCAGAGCAGCCGCCCAGGCCGCGGCTCTTCCGCAGGCCCAATGCCGGCCTGCGCGGGAGGGCAGCGAGGATCGGGCACCAGGGACCGGGCACCAAGGATCGGGCAACAAGGAGCCTTTTGGCACTTATCAGACAGCGCGCGCGGTTGGCTGGTCGTCTTGCAGCGCGCGCCCAGCCCTAACCCTGCGCCAAGCGCGCAGGAGGTGGCCGACGCGCCGCGGCCGATGGGCCCGGACGCGCTGCTGCGGCAGAAGGTCAAGCAGAAGCGCTGGCGCGAGGGCTACGAGGAGGGCGCGGCCACCACGCACCGCGCCGCGCCCGCGGCCGCGTTCATCGCCTCGGACGCGCCGGTCGAGATGCTGGGCCAGTTCAGCCAGTGCGCGCGCCCGCCCGCAGCCCCGCCGTCCTGGGCCTGGCCGGGCCGCTTAAGGTTGAGACGGGTCATAACTTGCGGCCAGATTCCTCCCCATATTGAAAGCGTGTTGTTTGTCTTGGGTGCTGGGGGGACGGCGTGCTCGGAGACAGGACCATATTTCCGGACTGTGCAGGCGAGGCAAGGCCATGGGGCCAGCGCAGGCGCCCGCGGCATGGCACGCAAAGCGGAGCGCGCGGCCGTGTGGTGCGGCGCGCGACGCGCCCGCCAGGCCCAAGCGCACGGGCGCGCGCGCGCAGGTTTGCGCTGGACGGGCCCGCGGCCGTGGCGGCCAGCGACGGCGGCGGCCTGGCGGCGGCGGCCGCCGTGGCCGCGCACCCGGCGACGAGCGCGGAGGTCCGCGCGCTGTGCGGCGACCTGCAGGTCCTGGGCCGCTCCGAGTTCAAGCAGCTGCTCAAGTGGTGCGCGCGCGGCCCGCGCGCCGCCCGCCCGCACGCGCGTGCCCGCATGGGGCCTGAGCTTGACACTCTGCTGCCCCTCGTGTGCATTCCTGCATGCATGCCGTCTCGGCTTTGTGCCCGGCGCCGTGCTCGGCTCCGTGCTCGGCTCCGTGCTCGGCTCTGTGGCCCCTGTTGCGCCGGTCACGGTGCGCCGCATGGGGCTTTGCAGCACTGGGCGCCGGCTGATGCACTCATGTACGATTATGGCCAGCACTGACACCTCACGCGCCGAAGAGCCATGGACCGTGCCTGCAAGCCGTCCACCGCACTGGATGCGCAGCGCGAGCATACGGAGGCTCCGTCCGCGCGCAGGCGGCTGCAGGTCAAGCGCGATTTTGCGCTGCAAGCGGCCGCGGCCGCCAAGGCGGCGGCCGGCGCGGCCGGCGGCGCGGGCGCGGCGGAAGGGGGCGGCGAGTGTGAGGACGACGAGGACGACGAGGATAAGGAGGAGGAGGCTGTGCTGGCGGAGATGGACGGGCTGCGGCGGCGCGAGGAGCTGCGGCGGCGCCGCGAGAAGAAGCGGCGGCTGGAGGGGAAGAAGAAGGCGCGCGTGCGTGCAGCGCAGCTGGCGCTGGGTGCGCGCGCGGCGCTCTCTAGGCGGAGAGTGTTCCCACAGCTTGTCTGCGCTGCCACGCGTGTGAGTATGCCGCGCATGCCGCGCTGGAGCCGCAGTGCGATGGGTGTTGGGCTGGTGAGAGGCACGCTGCGCGCCGCGGCGGCGGGGGCATCTGTCTGAGCTGCGCGGGGGGCAGCCGGTGAAGTTTGCTGTAGTTCCACACTCGTTGCGCGCTGCGGAAACATTGCTTGCTTGGAGCACACACAGCACCTGAGCGGCAGGACCGGAGGACGGCGCCCCTGCGGCGCTGCTCCCCTGCAAGCCGCGGCGCAATCCGCCGACACGCGCATCCCGGTGGCGAGACGCTGCGTCACGGTGCAGGCGAGGGCACGGGCGAGGCCGAGGACGCGGCTCTCTTCTCGCTGGCGGCGCTGACCGGCGCGCGCGCCGCCGCGGTGCTGGGCGACGCGCCCGCGCCTGACGACGACGCGGCCGCGCCCGACAGCGACAGCGACGCCGCCGCGGCCGCGCCCGCGGACGCGGACGAGGACTCCGACGATGCACGCATGTGCGCCTGCGCGGCGCGCCGTGGCGGGCGGCGCGATGTGCCCGCTGAACATGCCGGGCTGTCTCGCCTGCGTGAAGGCAGGGGCGCTGTCGGCGGCCGCGCTCGGGAGCTCGTGCCGTCGCTGCGCCCACGGGGCCGGCGCCTGCACGCACGCGATCATTGGTTGCTTGTCGCATGCGCAAGCTGGGGTATGTTAGGGTCAGGGCAAGCCGGGGCGTGGCGCGGCACGCAGGCGGTACGAGCGCGAGACCGAGGAGGCGCTGGAGGACGCGTACCAGAGCTACCTGGAGCGGCGCGGCGCGCGCGAGGCCGCCGCGCGCGTGGCCGCCGCCAAGCGCGCGCGCGTGGGCGACGCCGGCGAGCTGGGCGGCGCGGACGGCGACGAGGACGACGGGGCGCTCGACCCGGCGGTGCGCGCGGCGGCCTGCGCCGGCCGCCAGGCGCCCGGCCGCGCGCCGGGGCGGCGGCGCTGCCTGCGCGATCGCCAGCAGCAGCCGCGGTGGACGAGGTGCTGCTGGGAGCTCGGGGGCGAACCAGGGAGCGCGTGCGCTTGTGCTGGCTTCTGGTGCTGCTGTAGGTTTGCATGCAGGACGGCGCTGCGGCGACCGCCACGCGTTCATGCCCGAGGCGCCGCTGTGCCGCGCCCGACGCTGCCCTCCTGCCTGCAGGGGCCGGGCCCGGCGGCGGGCGGTGAGGAGGAGGAGGAGGAAGAAGAGGAGGCGGGCGGCGGCCTGCTGGTGCGCCTGGACGGCGGCCGCGGCGCGCGGAAGGACGCCGGCGGCGCGGCGGCCGTCGCCGCGCAGTGGTTTGCGCAGTTTGATGACCCGGACCTTGTCGCCGAGGACGAGGACGGCCCGGGGCCGGCGGGCCCGCCGGCGGCAGGGTCCAGGCCGGGGCTCAGCGGGCCCGACGCGGCCGCCGGGGACGCGGCCGGGCGGGGCGCCGCAGGCCCCGCCGGCGCGGGGCCTGCGCCATGGCTCGACGACCCCGCCGAGGGCGGGACGGGCGCCAAGGCGGCGGCGCCCGCTGCCGGAGCCGCGGACCCGCGTCCGGCAGACGCACACGCGGCGCTTGCCGGTGCCGCGCATGCTGCCGCCGGCGCGCCCGCCGCGCGCGCAGGCGCCGATGCGCCGGCCGGGGGCCTGCAAGCGGGGCCGTCCGGGCCGGCGGCGGCGGCAGCGGCGGCGGCGGCGGCAGCGGCGGCGGAGGGAGCGCCGGGCTTCGAGGAGGTGCCCTTGGATGCGAGCAGCTCGGAGGACGAGGAGGCCGGGAGCGGCGACGAGGCGGCCGGCGCGGGCGAGGACAGCGGCAGCGACGCCGGCCTGGGCGAGCTGGACGACCAGGGGCGCGCAGAGGCGCGGCGCCCCCTAGCCCTACCCCTGTCCTGCATGACTGCCCCATGGCTGCATGGGGCCCCACGGCAGATGGGTGGCGCGCCGGACGGCGCGGCGGCCGTCGCTGGGCTGCCCGGCGCCGCGCGCGCCGCGGAGGCGCCGCGCGGAGAGCCCCAGGCGGAGCCGCCGCGGGGCGCCACCTGCCGCGGGGCGCCGCCTGCCGCGGGGTCCCGGGCGGCGGCGCGGCGCGGCCAAGTCTGGCGCGCGCCGCGCGCAGGTGCTGGCGCTGGCGCGGAAGATGCGGCGCAAGCGCGCGCGCACGGACGCGCTGGACGCGGCGTACCACCGGTTCGCCTTCCACGACGACAACCTGCCGCGCTGGTTCTACGAGGACGAGCGGCGCCACATGCTGTGCGCGCCCCGCGCGCGGCCCGCAGGATGCTTTTCACTTCTCCTTCCTCCTATCCTATTTTTTTCCTTTTTGTTTCAGTGGGGGCAACGCGACCCCGTTTGCCAGGTCGGGCCGGCGCTGCGCCGGGGAGAAGGCGCGCATAGAGGTGGCGCCGCAGGGTGCGACGGGCGCGCGGGGGGCGCGCAGGCCGCCCGCGCTGGTGAGCAAGGAGGAGGTGGACGAGGAGCGCGCGCGGCTGCGCGCCGTGGACGCGCGGCCCATCAAGAAGGTGGCCGAGGCCAAGCAGCGCAAGCGGAAGCGCCTGCAGGCGCGCGCGCGGGCCCAACCCCAACCCCTACCCTGCCCTCGCCCCTGGGCGCGCGCGGCCGCGGCGCCCCGGCGCCCGCGGCCCCCGGCGCGCACGGCGGCCGGCCTGGTCGGCGCTCCCGGGGCGCCGCGGGCCGGCGGCGCGACCGCCGGGCGCCCGCGGGCGCGGGGCCCGCCGGTCCGGGCGCCCGCCTGTGGCCACGCCCGCGCGCCAGCCGCGCCAGTCGCAGCCGCCGCGCCGCGTTGATCCTGCTGCAGCCGCAGGCATGTTGGGCGCGCGCACGCGCGCCCCGTCGCAGGCCTGGACAGGGGGCAGGGCAGGGCGGCGCGCTCACGCGGGGCGCGCGCGGGCCGGCAGGTCCGCCTGGACTCGGCGCGCGCCAAGGCGGAGGCGGTGATCGGGCAGCCGGACCTGACCGAGCGCGGCAAGGCGCGCGAGGTGGAGAAGCTGTACGCGCGCGCGCGCGCCGGCAAGGGCGCGAAAAAGGCCAAGCCCACGCGCGCGCAGCGCGAGCACGGCACCAAGAAGGGCCCGCGCCTGGACGCGCGCCTGCGCGCCGACCAGCGCCAGGCGCGCGGCCCCTGCCGCCCCGCCGTCGCGCCTGCCCTGCCGGGCCCCTGCACGCGCGCATGCCGCCGCGCGCCGCACCTGCGCGGCGCGTGGGCGGGCGCGCAGCGAGCAGCCGGCCGTGACGCGCTTTCTGTTCACATCGGCCCGCCCGCCTGCCGTAGCAGCAGGAAGAGGGTCCTGCGCATGTGGGCCTCTGTGGCTCCTACGCTGATGTGATCCCAGCAACAGCCTGTCTGACACGAGCTGAGCCAGGTGAGTGTCCGCTTTGTCGCTCGTCGCCCCCTGTGTCGACCCGTTTGTCGCTCGCTCCGGAAACACGCCTTCGCGGCCCAGGTGTGCTCGCGTGCCATGTACGCCACGCGCACCACGCCCAGCGGCCTGTGCCCGACAGGTGAATGCCAAGAAGAAGAAGAAGGCCAGCAAGGGCAAGGGCGGCGGCAAGGGCAAGGGCGGCGGCAAGGCCGCGGCCGGCGGCAAGAAGGGCGGCGGCGGGCGGAAAGGCGGGCGGTGACGGGAGCGCGCGACCGGAAGGCATGCACGCGCGTGATGACGGCGCCTGCCGTCAGCAAGCACCGTGCATGGTGTGGGGGGCAGCCCCCGACTTGTTGCAGGCCAGTGTGTGCAGGTGGTCCCTGACAATAACATTTGTTGCCTGCTGCTTGGTCGTGTCGGAACATGAACTATGTTGGCTGCTGCTTGGTCGTGTCAGGTCGTAGGTCTGCAAAAGCGTTTCGCATGGATTCATGCCATTGCATCCTAGTGTGGACTTCACGCGTGCTAAGCAGGCCACCCACGGCAGCACAGCAGAGCGCAGACAGGACCAAACGCGCGCGCCAGTCCTCAGCACCTCGTAAGGGCGCAAGTCTTTCCGCAGTATGTACTTCGAGCGTGAGCACCCCGGCGCCTGGTTCCACCCTGCAGCAGACTGCCCACGCAGCGCCCCAGCAAATTCCATGTGCTACATTATTTCAGGCACGCTTCCTGCGTATAGCCTGCACTTGCAGAACGCAAGCGCTCCTGTGCGCACAGCGCTGCAGGGCAAGCACATCTCCGCGGGGAGAGCCAAAGCGCCCCAGCATGGTCAGAGTCAGCACTGCAGCGGTAAAAACAACGCTCAAGGGCCAGCCGCCGCCAGCCGCCGCGCGCGCCCGGCTCCGTGCGCGGCCCCCGCGGCGGCGCGGGCGGCGCCCGGCCCTGCGCGCGCGCGGGGCGGCCGGGAGCCCGCGCCGCGCCGCGCGCTCAGCTCTCGTAGCCCTTGGGGTTGAGCGACGCCCACTTCCACTGCGCGCGGACGCGCGCCCCTCGTCAGCCGCGGCACCGCGTGCGGCGGCCCGCGCAAGGCTCTGTCGTACGAGCCGGAGCGCCGGGCGCAGCCGCCAGGCGCAGCCGCCAGGCGCAGCCGCGGACAGCTCCTGCGCTGCCTGCAGATGCAGGGATGCGCCGCGCTACGCGGAGCAGCTGTGCGCGACCGGAGACACAGCCACGCAAATGAAGCCTGGAGCGGGGCCGGCGCGGAGGCCAGCGCCTGGGGCATGCAGGCCCGCGGTCCGGGTCGCGCGGGAGGCGCAGCAGCAGGGGTCGGGGGGGCGAGCCGTGCTAGGGTAGAGGGTTGAGGGAGGGTTCTGATAGGGCACAAGGGTGAAAAGGGGGGGGCGGGCGCCGCGCCTGGTCGCGGCACATGTCGTTGATGTCCAGCCGGGTCTTCCAGCCCAGCTCGCGCTCGGCGGTCTCGGTGGCCGCCCAGACGGCCACGCTGTCGCCCGCGCGCCGGTCCACCAGCTTGTGCGCCACCGCGCGCCCGCTCGCCTTCTCGAACGCCTGCGCGCGCGCGCGTGCCGCTCGCGCGCGCACGCAGCCTGGCATATCGCGCCCGGCCGCCGGCGCGCCGGCGGTTAACCCCGGAAGCAGGGGCGGAGCCGGGCGCGCGCTCGCTGGCGCCGCCGCGCCGCCGCGCGGCGTCGCACAGCCCTCCACATGTACCGGTGCCTCCAGGGTTCATGGTCTGTCGGAACAATGACCCCACGGATATGGCCCTGAGAAGCGTCCCGAGGCGCCGCCCTGCGGGCCTGCTGATCGCGTGGCCGGAGCCCGGCGGCAAGGGTTCTCAGCCACGGGTATCCCGCAGTTGCCAGCGTTTAGGGGTACCAGGCCTTTGCGCGCGCGGCGCCGGCGGGCGCTCGCCTTGACCATCTCGATGACGGTCGTGCCGGTGCCGGTGCCCAGGTTGATGGCCGTGCAGCCGATGTCCGGGGTGTCGGACAGCTTGCGCAGCGCGGCCACGTGGCCCTCGGCCAGGTCCATGACGTGGATGTAGTCGCGGATGCAGGTGCCGTCGCGCGTATCGTAGTCGTGCCCGTACACCGACAGGTGCGGCCGCTGGCCCAGCGCGACCTGCTGCACGTACGGCATCAGGTTGTTCGGCACGCCCACCGGCTGCTCGCCGATGCGGCCTGCGCGCCCCGCCGGCTGGGTTAGGGATAGGGTCAGGGGAGTGCCACCGGCTGCTTGCGGCTCGCGCGCAGGCGGCGCCGGGCGCTCAGCCCCGCCCGCCGGCCGGCCGGGCTGCATGCCGGGCTGCGGCGTGCGCCGCATGAACGGCGGGTGCGGGTGCGCGGCGCGCGTCGCCGAGGCACGGCTGCACGGCGCATGCGCGGCTGGCTGCCGCCGCGGCCCTGGTGCTGAGAGTCGAAGCGTAAGCGACTCTGCACAGTGTGGGTTCAGAGGGGCAGCCGAGCGGGCGGGCGGGGCTCGCGGCGCTCGCCGCGCGCGGCGCGAGCGCGACCCCAGGGGCGGCCGCGGCGCGCGCGGGGGCCGCACCGGACGGGTGCGCGCCGACCGGGTTGAAGTAGCGCAGCAGGATGATGCGCCAGCCGCTCTCCTTGGGGCTGGCGGCCACGTCGCGGAACATGTCCTCGATGATCAGCTTGGAGCGGCCGTACGGGCTCAGCGCCTTGAGCGGGTGGCCCTCATCGATCGGCACCTTGGTCGGGTTGCCGTACACCGTGCACGAGCTGGAGAACACGATCTGCGCGCGACGCGCGCGCCGCGCGCTCGCGCGGGGCTTATGTGACAGGGTATAGGGTACAGGGTGCAGCCCTATGGCCAGGAGCGCGGCGCGCGCCGGGACAGGCGCCGGCCGCGCGTCGAGCGCGGGCGGCGCGGCCGCCTGCGGCGCGCTCTGGCGGCCCCGCCCGCACCTGGCGCTGTGGCTTGCACACGACCCGCGCACGCTGCGGAGTCGTCCGCCCCGGCGCCGGCAGCCGGCTGCGCAGCGCGCGGGCCAGGGGCGCACGTTCTTCACGCCGTGCTTGCGCATCACCTCCACCAGGTTGACCGCGCCGACCACGTTGTGCGTGTAGTACAGCATCGGGAAGTCCACGCTCTCGCCGACCGCCTTGCGGCCGGCAAAATGGATCACGGCGTCGAACCTGCCGGCGCGGGCGGCGCGGTGAGGCCGGTGGGGGCTGCCTGAGCTGCGCGCGGCACGGCGGGCGCGGCCCGGCGCGGCCCGGCGGGACGGCGGGCGAGAGCGCGGGCGCGGGCGCACTTCTCCTCCGCGAAGATCCTGTCCAGGTCATCAAAGCTCCGCATGTCGCCCTGCGCGGGCGGCGGGCGCCTCACGAGCGGGCGCGCGCTGCCGGGCTGCACAGACGCATGCTCCCCACTGCAGGCTCCCCCCCCCCCCTTCCCCCATGTGCGCAGCACACCGCTCCGCCAGCAATCAGCAGCAGCCCATCCTGCCGGATCACTTCGTGATGAAGGCAGCGGGGGCGCCGGAACAAGCACCTTGACAAACTTCATCTTGCCCGCCTTGCCGCCGGCCAGCTCCTGCATGCGGCGGTAGGCCTCCTCGAACGCATTGTCCAGGTTGTCGACGATGGTCACGGAGTACCCGTGGTCCAGCAGCGACAGCACGGTGTGGCTGCCTGCGCGCCCGGCGCCCGCCCGCTTTGGACCGTGCCCAGGGGGCCTGGCGCTTCTGGACCGACAGGCCAATGCAGCTCACGCAGCGCAGTGGCGACCAGGGGTGCGCACCGATGAAGCCCACGCCCCCGGTCACGAAGATGTGCGGCATACTGCCGGTTTGTATTAACAACCGCACCCGCCCACTTGGGATGCACGCGTGCGCTGCTGCAAACTTTCACTCGCTCACTCGGTGGTAGTCACTGGGCGCTCAAAAATGCAACCCTCTGCCGTGCCCTCAAGAGTGGGAGGCTTGGCTGTGCTTGTGCACGAGAAGTTGGTTGGTTGCTAGCTTCCTGGCCCCTGTTGACAGTCCGTTTCTGAACACCGCCGGGAGCCCGTATTATGCAAGGTGTCAGGAGGATGCAGGAGCCGGTGCGCAGAAGTGCCGCCGTAAACAGGTTGCATATATGCCTGGCGGTGCGCCAGCGTCGTCAAGCAATGTGCAAGCAACTTGTTATGTAGAGCTCTAACGGGGTCTACGAGGCAGCATGCCTGAACAAGCAGGGCGGCGGGGCGGCATGCCTGAACAAGCAGGGCGGCGCAGGCCTAGCCTGGTTTCGCGATCTCAAAACCTCTGGCCACAGCATTCATATGCGCGGCAGTCACAGGAGCAGGCTAGCAACACGTACGCCTGAGCGCCAAACCACTCTCTACCAAACCTCGCACTCACTCCAAAGCCGTCCGAGAATGAGAAAGCAGCCGCGCCTGGCCGGAGCCGATGCGCCGCCCGGGGGCCAGCGTGGGGGCGCGCAGCCGCCTCGCGAGCGACTGCGCGCCCGTTGCTTGCCAGCCGACACCCAGGGCAGCGCGCAGGCGTCCAGAGGGCCCCGTCCCCACGAGCCGCGCATGTACATGGCCCGCCGCCCCCGCGGGCAGGCTCCGCAGAAACTCAAGCGAGTTGCACCTTGAAGAGAGCGCGCAGGCGCCCGCGCCGAAAGGGGCCACTGCGCAAGCGCAGGCGGGCGCGGCCGCCCAGCCCCGCCCCGCCCCGCCCGCACGCCCCGAGCTTGCTATGT
>JAABUV010005946.1_pt1 | contig 13576 bp, 24 predicted proteins | sample 5559971 | NCBI WGS metagenome assembly JAABUV01 (sample SAMN10711881, study PRJNA513362) | rock metagenome | isolation source: Antarctica rocks | place: Antarctica: Victoria Land, Knobhead nord | collected 2015-12-19
GGCTCCAGCAGGCCCTTGTCGCCCTGGCGCGCGGCCGAGCGCGCGCTGGCCCCCTGGGCTTTGTGGGCGCACCGCCGCAGCGCTGTGGCGCAGCAGAGGTGTGGCAGGAGCTCTGGACTGAGCTGGCAGTCAGGGAGCTTGCCGCGCGCGGCAGCGCTGCAAGGCAGGCCAAGGGACATTGTGGCACGCACTGTGAAGCACAGCGACGTGAATGGAGCCCAGGTCATAGCTGCACCCCTTCTTCGTGCCATGAGGTAGGAATATGTCGCTGGATGCGGCTCTGACCTAGGCCCTCCGTTCACATCGCCATGCCGCACAGAGCTTGTCACCCATGTCCTCGGCCTGCCTTCCAGCACAGCCGCGCGCGATTCTGGCACGATGGAGGGATGCAGGGCGGTATGACTGGCCTTCTCTGCTGATAGCACAGGGCCGAGCGCAGTCAGGAAGCCTTGGGTGACGCACATGGGGGTGGGCGTGGCGTGGGTGCTGCTGCTGGGAGGTGCATGGGGCAGGGCAGGGTAGGTGGGGTGTCTGGGGCAGGGCATGCGGGGTAGCGCCTGCGGCCGCTCACCTGCCGCAGCGGCCGCTGCGGCGCGGAGTACGGCACGAGCGCCATCGCGCGCCCCATGTCCAGCATCCCGCCTGCCCCGCGCGCGCCGCGCCGCTCACGCCCAACTTTGCCAGGCGTGCAGGCCGACGCCCGTGCCAAGCGGCTGGCTGCCTGACCTGGGCGCCCTGCGTCCGGCATTCTCGGGGACGGCAACACTGGCTCCGGCGCACAAGCAGCTGACCGATCTCATTCCTGAGATTTTTGGGATATCTGCCGCTCACTGCTGCATCCCACTGCTGCAGCTCACTGCCGATGTCCTAACAACTCCCAGCTTTGAGCGCGGCTGCGCACCCGACTCGCACTTGCTGGCCAGCTCGTCGGTCTGCACGACGCCGGCCATCAGCGCGTCCTTGACGAGCGCGCCGGTCATGTTGGGGAAGCCGGCCGCGCGGTAGGCGGCCAGCAGCAGCGCCGCGCCGCCCGCCACGTACCCCGCCGATTGGCTGGTGCCCTCGTGCATGCCGTACTGCGCGCGCACGCACTGCCCCCGGTCACCTAAGGGGCGCTGGTGCGGGCCGTGCGGCGTCAGGGCCACCGGACACTGGCTGTCAATACGCACCCCCAGCACTCACACAGCACCCTGGGCAGCCATGAAACGCCCGTGCATGCAAGCCTGGTGCCCTGGTGCATGCCGCAGTGTGGCCATTCCCTGCCAGACACACATGGTGGGCTCACCCTCATCATGCAAGCGTCGCCCACGACACGGGCACCAGCGCCCGGGAACGGCACCCCCGCCAGCGCGCCGAGCGCGGCGCGCCTGGCCGTTCAGGATGGTGGACAGGATGCGGCTGCCGGGCGCGGCGATGTCCGCGTTGTGGTGCCCGAAGTTGCTGTAGTTGGCCAGGCGGTTGCCCTGGTCGGTTGCGATGACCGACACGATGTTGCTGTTGTTGTAGCTGGCCGGGTAGGTGGGCGTGGCGTCGATGTTGGTGCCTGCACGCGCGGCCCGCTCGGAATGCTGTTATGGTGGGCTGTATCGGACTCGTCGTCCTGGCGCCTGTGCTTGGCCACAGGCACTCCAAGTGGCGCGGCCGGCAGCGGAGGCCCGCGCAGTGTGTGGAGCTGCCTTCTTGGCGACGCTGACGGTTCAATGCCTCACTCACAGTTCTTGCTCTCTACCAGTGCAGCACTGGGAAGACGGCGGCGCGCCGTAGTCGTTGCCGGCCGCGGTGACAAACAGCTGCCCTTTTGCCTCGGCGACGCCGATGGCCGTCTTGAGCGCGGCCGAGTCCGCGTACAGCCCGCCGTAGCTGTTGAGCGTCACGTCCGCGCCGTTGGCGAGCGAGTACTCCAGGCAGCGCACCTGGGGTAAAGCATAGGGGGGTTGGTGCGCACACATCCGTGGTGCGCGGGCGCCGGCGCATGGTGCGGCACCCAGCCCGGTGGCCTTCTGCCAGCTCAGCGCGCATGGGCGGACACAGCGTCCCGCATGCGCGGCCGAGTATCCGGCGCATGTGGGAGGGTGTTAGGAGTGCGGTGCGCTTTTGCGGCGCAGCATACGCTTCGCGGTGCATGTCGTGGCAGACTTGGGCCACAGGCGGCGCTGTCCCGACACAGACCGGTGGCCAGTGGCTTTGCTCGCGTGGCGGGCGGGCGCCGGCTGCGAGCGGGCCTGGAGCCGTTACGGCCGGGCTGCGCACCGCGTCGCTGGTGTACCCGTTGCCCTTGGCGTCCAGGAACTTGCAGGCCATGACCCTGCAACGGCACAAGCCCCCTCGACGTGCGTCATGTATGCGGGGTGTATGAGAACACTTGTGTGTGAGAGTTACATAAGGACATGGGCATGGGCTCTGCTGGCTAGCTCAGCCGCTGCGCGCCTGGACAGCATTCAAGCACGTCCGCCGTAGCCTCTTTTCAAGGCTATACCTGGCTGTGGGGCTCTTCGGATGGCTTCCCATGATGGCAGACGCTGTGCGACATCGCATCTTTCAGAGAGCTAAAGCAGTCAAGGGCCAAGGTGCTCACAATACGCCGCGCATGCAGACAGGACGGCCGGGCTCGGCGCCCGTGCAGCGGGGCGGCCGGGAGCATGCCTGACGTTGGGCGCAACGCCGCAGACGCCCATGTTGTTGTTGCACACGGCGCCGACCATGCCTGCAGCGCGTGATGTCGCTCGGCGGCCAGCGGAGGTGCACGCCGGAAGATCGGGTGACAGTCCGTAATTGGACAGATTTATACATAGGGTGTAGGGTAACCCTATACCCTACCCTACCCTATACCTACCCTATAAAAAGCTGTCCTACGCGGCATCATGGGTAGTTTTACATGGCGTGTAGATACGAGCCCGACCTGGTCCGTGTTCGGGCAGGCAACATGCTGACAGCATGAGCAGGCACGTGGATGGTCTGTTGCACAACCAGAGTGTGCAGTTGGACCACGGTGGGACGCTGTCACGGCCTGATACGGGCGGGGCAGCTGATGCAGCAGCGGGAGCGCACCAGACAGATGCGTGCCGTGGAAGTTGTTATCCATGGGGTCCCCGTTGCTGGCCAGGAAATTGTAGCCGTGCACGTCGTCGACGTAGCCGTTCCGGTCATCGTCGATGCCGTTCCCGGGGATCTGTCGCGCGGCAGCACCTCACGCGCCGTGGCGTGCGCCCAGCTCGGCACCGATCTGTAGGGAGCGTGGGGCTGCGCCATAGCCGCACAGCAAGTGTTGCAGGATTCGCACGCAGGCCGAGATCGCCCCATTGCTCAGGTCGCTCCGCGGCGCGCCGTTCGTGCTGACGTTTGTGCTGACAACTGAGCCTCTGCACGGACAGGAGTTAACAGGCATGCGCTGGTGCATGCGCGGGCGGGCGGCTGAGGCAGGGACCGCGGCAGGGGAGGGCAGGCGGGGGCACGGCCGCCCACCTCGCCCTTGTTGGTCCAGATGTTGCCCTGCAGGTCGGGGTGCAGGTAGTCCACCCCGGAGTCGATCACGCACACGACCACCTCGCTGCTGCCCTCCGTCCTGCGCGCGCGCGCCGCGGCCGCCCGCCCGCTCAGCCCCTGGCCGGTGCCGGCCGCGCCCCTGGGCTCTGCGGCGGAGAGCGCGTGCGCGCGCCGCGTGCCCTGCACCTGTTGCAAGTGCACGGCAACACCGGACACTTGCCGGTTGCATGCGCCTGTGCCGCATGCACACCCTGCATGTGTAAAATCCCCTGCCCATGTCATTTCCGACATGGGGCGCAGCGCGTCTGCATCATGCCAAGCGCAGGCGCGGCACGCTGCGCCGAACGCGCAAAGAGGCGCCATGCCGCGAGCGCCGTTGACAGCGCAAAGGGGGGGTCTGCCAGCCCTGCATTGGCCGCATGCGCCCTGGTCGTTGCTATGGCAGCGTGTCAGCGCACCAGTTCAGGCTGTGCAGCGCTGCCCGCTGCAGCAGGTCCGGGCCCGCTCAGGTGCTGCGCATGCTTGACCACACCCCTCTGGCCGAAACCCCACGGCCTGCCGGGCTAGGGCCGCGCGCGCCGCCGCGCCGCGCGCGCGCACCGGTTCCACGCGCCCTGGTTGCTGCCGCGCTGCAGCGGCGTGTCGGTGAAGAGGCCCAGGCGGTAGAGCGCCCACTGCTGCGGCAGGTCCGGGTCATTGGGCGTGGCGTACGCGGACAGCACGCGGTCCTCCTCCGCAAACTCCACGCCTGCGCGCCCGGCCCGCCCGCGCTGGCGCAGGCGCCGCGGGGTCGCAGCGCATGATGAGCTCGCGCGCCGGCGCCGGCGCGCTCGAGCCGGCGACGCGTGTGCGCCGCTGGGGCGCCCCTGGTGCGCGCCCGCGCAGCTGCCCGGCAGTGCTCGCTCGCGCTCCTCCGTGACGGCCTCAGGGAGTGCGCTCTCAGCGCGCGTGCCCCGTGCGGCGACAGGCACAGGGGCAGTTTGTGCGCGGGCACACGTTGCGTGGGGAAGCAAGGGGCGGGGCGGCGCGGCAAGGAGCGCGCCTGGGTGGTCCTGCAGCGCGCGCAGCAGCCAGGCGGCCGGCTGGCCGTGCGGCAGCTGGACCATCTCCAGGCCCGCCAGCTGCCCCAGCGACTGGAAGCGCAGGCCGGACGGCGCGCCCGCCTGGCGCAGGCGGCGCCCCTCGGGGCCGCCCTGGCGGCCGGCGGCGAGGTGCAGGTCGCGCTGGAGGTCGCCCGGCGCCGTGCTGTCATGCAGCTTGTACAGGATGCGTGGCCCGCGCTCCGAGGCGCCTTCAACCGCGCCGCGCGCCTGGGGGCGCAGCGAGCCGGGGTGTCAGGGCCGGGCTGCCGGCCATGTGGTGCGCGGCGCGCTGGGCGCCTGCAGCGCCGCGCTGCTGCGCGGTCTGAGGGGGGTCGGCAGGCTGCGTTTTGACGCGCCGCCGGCCGCCCTGCGCACCTGTTGTTGCAGGTAGTGGGCCATGACTGCCCCCCCAAGCCATGCCCCTGCTAATTACGTAACTTGCACAGCTGCGCAGGCTGCCCAGCGGTGGCCCGTGCAAAAGGAACTCTTTGATTGCAGACACTAGCAGCTGACTGGGGCGTGGCATGCAGCCAGAAGTCTGAATTTGGTAAACGGCTAGGTATCAGACGTCAGAGCTGCTGGGCATACCTGCACCAACAGGCTGCACAGCAGCACCAAGGCCAGCCCAGCCGGCAGCAGTTGCCGCCAGTGCGCCTGCATTGAGTGCATGCGCGCGCAGGCGCAGGCCGTCGGCGCTCACCCTGTACGGCAAGAAGCCTCCTTTCCGAGCAAGGGAGGCATCTGAGCAAGGCCTGCTGAGGGTGAACCAGGCCCGCCTCTGAGTGTGCAGGGTAGGCAAACTATCGCAGCAGGCCAGCAGCTGGACTTGAATATCTGAGGGTCCCAGCAGGTTTGGGCATGCCTCCTAATAAAAAATAAATAAAAATAGCCTCATTGGGTAGCCCACTCAACTGTAGGATGGTGCGCAGCGGCGGGCAAGTGGTGGCAGCAGGGCGCGGGAACGTGCGCTGCCACGCCATGGTGGACTCGTCGCACCTGCTCAAGGAAGCGCTGTGCTCCGGGTGCTGGCGCGCCCTGCAGCAGCGCCTGGCGCTCGACGGGTACCTGCAGCTGCGCGGCGTGCTGCCCGCGGCCGACGTGATGGAGGCGCGTGCCTGCCCTCTCCCCCGTTCTGAGTGTGCTGTGGTGTGCGCTTACAGTCTCACTTGTGGCACGGCACTGGCTTCGCAAGGCCGCTGCTTGTTGCACAATGATGACCGGTACCCGGGTGCTGCACGTGGCAGGCCAGTTGCTGCTGTGTGTGCAGGCTCGGGCGCGGCTGCTGGCGGAGCTGCACCGCTGGCAGCCGCACGTGTTTGCCTCGGAAGGAGCTGCAGACGTGCCGCCAGGGACCGCCGGCATCGGCCTGCTCTCGCGGCAGGACCTCGCGCGGCATGCCGCGGTGCTGAAGGTGTTGGAAGCGCCGGCGCTCTACCGCCTGGCGGCGGGGCTGCTGCAGGTGCGCCCCTCGGGCTCACCCGGACGGACACCGCCCCTCAACGACAGGGCAAAAAAGCCACTTCTGCCTCTACGTTTAAACGTGTGTCCGTGCGCTCACCTCTGCCGGAGAGAGAAGCTTGCATCATGCTGAGACGAGTACACAACGTGGCGAGAGGTGCGACAGGAGTGTGGGCCAACTGGTCCTAGGTGTGTGCGTCCAAGCAGGGGCCTGCTGTGACGGCGAGGTACAAATGGCTGCGAGCCGTGGCGCCCGACGAGTTCACAGGCACGGCCCTGCTCCATGGGTGGCCTTGCTGGACGCATGCTGCTGCAATACATGAAGTGCAGCTGGCAGCACCTGCTCCTATGCTGTTTGGAGGCATGAATACTCACTGTTGCCAAGCCGTTGCCGCATGCACTGGCACTGGTTGCCTGGGAAAGGGTATATGTGGAAATGCCATCAGCATGCAGGAGTTTCGTCGGCCCGCCACCTGTTGTACACCAGCTGCCACTTAGTGGGCTCGCTGCATTATGCGCAGGCCTGCACACGGACCGCGTGTTTGTTGGCGGCGCCTCTCCGCGGTTGCTGACGGTCTGGGTGCCCCTGGGCGACGTAAGTGTCTCGCACGGCGCCCTGCTGGTGCGTTTGATCCCTATGAGTCTCAGTTGTTTTAGAATGCGTGTCAGCATGCTGTGGATGCGCTGCGCCCTGTTCGCGTCTGTCGTAAACCTTCTAATTTGTCGCAGTCGGGCTTTCTATGCAAATACGCTGACACATCCATACTCAGCATCAGGTAGCTGACTGGATTGCAAGTCATATGGGCTGTGCATGTGCACCGTGTTGCAATAGCTAGCCAGCCGTGATTGCAAGATGACGGGCTCCAGCAGCCGTGCTCGTGCAACAGCCTCCTCCACATTGTGGGCTGCGGCAGCGCTGCGAGCGCCCCGACATTGACCTGCAGTGCTGCGTATGCATTGGTGCTCACGAGTGCGCGGCCGCTGCCCGCGGCGGTGCTCGTGTGCTCCTTGGACATGTGTGGACGTTGTCCATGACGCCGCCGGCCTGGGGCAGCTGTTGTCAGGCGGCCGGGGGCGGCCATGCAGAGGGGGCAGAGCGCTGGGAGCGCCTGACCCAGGCCGGCAGCGCCATGGACTGCGCCCACATGTGCCAAGAGGCTCGCGAGCACCGCAGCGGGCGCCGGCGCCGCGCACTTGGAGCGCCGGGCCATGCGCGGCGTGCAGGCCGGCGTTGGGGCGCTCGCGGCGCTCTCGCAGCCCGCCAACGTGGGGAAGACCATGACGTTGAGCTTTAGCACGCGCTCGAGTATCAGGACGGGTTCACTGTCAGCATGTATCGCTGCGCCGACGTGCCATGCATCAGGCAGCGCTACGCACTCGCCCTCGCCCCTCTGTCCGGCGTGGGCACTGAGTGCGCCGAGGGTCTTGTCTGAGAGCCTATGCAGCATGGGGGCTGACAATCACCCGTCCGCGCGGGCCCCGGCCCAGGTCTGCCGGGCCTCGCACCGGCTGCGGGCGTTCCAGCGGCTGCGGAGCTACGGCGCATCGCGCGTTGGCGCGGACGGCACCAGCAGCGGCTGGCTTTCAGATGACGGCGCGCCCCGAGCGCTGGCTGCACGCCCGGCCGCCCTGCTCATGCTGCATGCTCAACTGCTCTCCTCTGGCTGCATGCCTGACCACTCTGCTCTGGGCTGGTGGCGCAGACATGGTATGACGTGGCATGCGTGCCTCATTGGGGAGCAGTCTTCTCTGTGACTGACAAACACCTGGCTTATCTGCTGAAAGAACTAAGGCTTGCTCCTGAGACTACGTGTGCTGTCCTGTCGTGAATGGGTGAAGCAAATGGCGCACATGCAACGGCGGTGAGAGCACCGCCCCGGGGCGCAACAGGGGCCGCCCTGGGCGGGCTCGTGGGCCACTACGCGGTGGACTGGCGCGGCGCCGACCTGCGCGCGGGCGATGCAATCGTGCTCGCGCTGGACACCTACCACATGACCGCGCGCAACCTGACGCGTGAGGCGCGGCTGTCCTGCGACACGCGCTGGTGCGCCGCTGCAGGGGCCTGTGGTTTCCTCACCTTGGCCGCTCACGTTCTCGCAAATCCAGGGCGCGAGGCGCGGCTGTCGTGCGACACGCGCTGGTGCGCAGCAGGGACCTGCAGGGGCGTGTGGTGTGCCCACTTTGGCCGCTCATGTTCTCGCGTATCCTGGACATGTTGGAGCTCGCCTGCGGCCTGCAGGAGCTCATAGGTTTGTAGGTCACGAGCGGTCCCCATTGCGGCTCCCTTGTTATGTCCAGATGCTCCAAGGAGTGGTATGTCTGAAGAAGCTGTCTGTAGCAGCAGCCCCCGCTGAGTCGTTTGCGCATGCGTGCGGCAGGCAGCCTGCTGAAGACCCGCGCAAGCCACCCCTGCATGACTGGCGGTAATGGGAGAGGCTGGACGAGGCAAGCTGCCAGAGCAGCGTCTGACTGCATGGTAGCAGATCAGGAGGTGCCTCTAGGCTCGAAACAGGAAAGCGAGAGTGTGGTGCGTTCGCTTGCACAATGGTGTCAAACTAGCAGTTTTACAGGAGCAGCACACGCCTCATGGCACAGGACATGAGGCGCAGCGCTGCAGCACAGACCGCTGGAGCGGCGCAGGCGGTTCGGCCCTTTCCCAGCCGCTCAGTCCTTCTTCAGCGGCATCACCTCCTTCCGCGTGCCCTCCTTGGTGATGATCAGGATCTCGACCGCGTCGCCCTGCCAGCCAGCGACACAGAGTCTCCACACTGCCATACGCAGCTATACTGCCGTATGCACTCGATCCCTTTTCTCTTCTGAAAAGTCCCACACGAAGGGCAGTGCCTCGCAGTAACACACTCTTCCCAGCGGGTCCTGTTTAAGGACAGGCAGTGAGCCAGGTCGGCAGCTCAGTCTCATGGCACTGCCCAGGACAGTGCTCGCAGACCTGGCCGGCCTGTGGCGCACCGTGTATATGTCGCGCTCGCCGGCGGACACAAAGGCGTCCTTGACCAGGTCAATGGCCTCCGCAAGCGGCAGCGACGTCATCCACTCCTGCACACATTGCGGCCAGCCCCCGGTGAGGCCGGCTGCATCTGCGCGTCTGGCTCGTGCTTCGCGGATACATGCTGTCACGCGCCAGCACAGGGCGGGCACCAGTGCAGTCACGAGCGAGCACTTCAGGCAGCCCTGCCTCCTGCTGCCACTACCACCTTCTGCACATTGCGGGCCTCCTGCTGACAATCTGTACAAACCCGCCCTCGCCAGCAGCTCAGTGGTGAGAGGCAGCGGGCCAGTGCGCCAACAGGAAGCGCGCAAGCACAATCCCGCACCTCCGGTGGCAGCACGAGCGGGCTGGCCGCCTTGAGCTGGTTGTCCAGCACCGGCTGGATCAGGTCCTTGCCTGAGCCCTGCCAGGCCCGGCGCAATGTGCATTAGGGGCACGCGCTCGCGCTTCTCCACATTGCAGCAGCCTCGGCACCCCGCCCGAGCCTGCCAGGCAAGCAGCAGGGTGTCCACAGCGTCACGCATGCACTGTTGTAGCCTCAGCATCAACCCAGTCAGTTGCAAGGCACAGCTTGTCATGCAGCTGCGCGGCATCGCGTATCTGATAGCCCCCGCTCACTGCACACGTGCAGAGCGAGCACCTGGCAGGAGAAGCCGACGCGCTCGTGCGAGCCCACCGCGTCGTACGTGTACACCGCGCCCTTGCCTGCGGCGCGCCAAGGACAGACCTGACCCGGTGCTGAGATCATGTGCCGGCAGCGAGCGAGGCCAGCAACACAGGTTGGCACAACTGGGAGCGTATTGGTAAGCGTGTGAGCATGGCACGGGCTTAGTACGATGCGCTGCTGCATCATGGCATGTCCAATCAGTGGATAGTAGCCTCTCACTTGCGTTATCTCTCAGTTGCGTTATCTAACCGACGCATGTCCCACGCTTCCCGAAGAACAAGCACTCTCCTCCATGGTTTACAAGCAGCAGCACCAGATCTGAGTCGCATACCAAGCATGCGACAGAGAGGGAGACAGCGCCGCACCCTCCGCGTCCAGGCCCGCGCACAGGTTGAAGGTGCACTTTGCTGAGACGCGTCCTAAGCATGGGTCCCAAGCATAGGGCCGGGTAGGACGCAGCCGCACCCTCCGCGTCCAGCCCCGCGCACAGGTTGAACGTGTAGTAGGGGAAGAAGCGCTTGTAGTACAGCGTGTTGCCCAGCAGCTGCGCCATGGCTGCCACGCTCATCGGCCGCTGGTGCGCAAACTGGTACTGCACGTACCGCACCTGCGCGCAGCGCCGCGCGTCGCTGTTGCATGCACCTGCTCGCAAACAAGGCAGGCCAGGCGGCATCGCGGCCCCGCCCTGCCACTCGCTGGCAAAGCACAGCGGAGGTCTCAACCAAGGTCGTGCCCGTGCCAGTACAACAAATTTTCATGTAAGCGCAAGAGGCTGATGTAGAGTGGGTGGACCACAGGCAAGATGACCTGATTTGCACATAGCTGCGCGGTGTAGGCGCTTGCTGTCTTCAGTGGCGAAGCCACACTCTGACCCACGCATGCAGGCACACCACCCCGGAGGCAGCGCGCCTGCAGCGTCTTGTGCAGTGTTCGCGAGTCCGCCTGGAAGCCCGCTGTGACAATCACCAGCTGGTCCGACCTGTCGCCCCGACAGGGCAGGCTGACACCCGGAAGAGTGGGCAGCCCCCCTCCTGCGAGCTGCGCCCCTCCAAAGCTGCAGCAAGGGCCAGTCCCTGCGGAAGCAGAGGCGCAGGCAGAGCGCTAGCGAACCAGGTACAGGCCTGCCCCCAGACACTGGCAGGGCGCGCACAGCTGCATAAACAGCGAGCTGTCTCGCTTCAGGATGCTGAAGCCCGTCGACATGCGCGTGCTCGCTGCCACCACGCAGTAGTCCTGGCCGGCGACCGCCACGCAGGTCCTGCCAAGAGGCGGCAGTGTAAGGGACCAGCAGCAGTGGTACAAAAACACGGGCAAGGAGCAAGCATGACGAGCAAGGGACTTGGCGCATCGCACCCGCCGTTGTTGTCATACCTGCGCCGCGCGCTCCGCGCTCAGACAACGGCAATCACGCTTGCAAGGAGCAAGAGGTGCGGTGATGCATCACAAAATTTTGCCGGGAGCGCACGGGCTCCAGCTGGGGTGCGCGCGCGGGGCGCTCTGTGCGGCGTGCGCAGGCGTGGCCATCTGGTAAGCCGCGTTGGCCATCAGCCCAGATCGCCGTCCGCGCTGCCCCAGGCGGCTGCCTTACTATGGCGCGTCCTATTGCCAGCGGCTCTTGGCAGCAGGGGTGTGTCTTGCCAGACTTGTTGTCAGAGCTGCGGTAGTTGAGGGTCACTTCAAATGGTGTTGCACACGCAAGAGATCAAGGAAAGGCTTACAGCAAGGGAGCAAGTGACCAGTCACTGGGTGCTGGGCACTGAGTGCTTTGGCAGGCCGCAGGTTTTTTCACCAGCCCTCCTCCATCCAGCAAGTGAATGAAGCACTCGATGTCAGTGTTATGAGTCTCCCCAAAGCGTTGCTGCCCATCGCCTCATACCAGTCAACCAGATCACGCAAGCCGGTGCTTCCTGAAAAGTGACAGGCTCAGGTAGTGCGCAGGACTGCATGTGCATCCCCTGAGTGGTTGCCGTAGGTCTGGTGCAAGCATGGTAACTGGTCAGGTGACAGGCAAAGCGTACCAGGTCAATGGCCTCACCATCCATGCAGTGGTGCAAGGCTCCCCGGCCGCAGAGAACACAGTCGTCTTACTCCACGGCTTTCCAGACAGCTCAAAGCTGTGGGACAAGCAGGTGTGCTGTTCCTTGCTTTCCTGCTAGCACTGAAGCCACTGCCAAACGTCGCGTGTTTGCGTGCTTTGCTTCAGCTGCAATTGTGCGCGTGTTCACCTGGGCATGTTGTTGGTAAAATTTGTGCTCATCCAACCTCTGGGCTGCCTGTCTCTAAGGATACGCCTCGATTCATGTGTATGACTTGGCATGCTCATTTGGCCAGCAATAATGAAGTGATTCACAAGCAAAGCAACTTGACTTGTGACACACTGTCTGCCGAAAGGCGTTCCACTCAAAGTGTGTGTCACATCTTGATGTATATGTCAAGCCCACCGCGCGTGAGAGGGCCCTCCGGGTCGGGTGTGGTAGACCAGACACGCGGCGGGCGTGCAGGCGCCAGCGCTGGTGAGCGCGGGCTGGCGCGTGGTCGCGCCTGACCTGCGCGGCTTCGGCCTGTCCAGCCGGCCGCGCGATGAGGCCGCATACGCGCTGCGCAGCGTGCAGGCCGACGTGGTCGCCCTGCTCGACGCGCTGGGCGTGCGCGAGTGCGGGACTCGCGGGCTAGCTGCGTGTTCCCAGTGAGTGACCGAGTGACTACCGTGTAACAGCCAACTTTGGCCAAGCACCGGCAGGGCCTGCTGAGTGCCTGAGCTTCCCATAATGATGGCTCGGGGTTGGGGTTGGTGCGGAGCTTGCGGACGCCGAACCAGCGCGCTGCCGCGCCTCGTGAGCGTCCTGGCTGGGGTTCCAGGTTCAGCCTGGTGGGCCACGACTGGGGCGCTGCGCTCGCCTGGCGCATGGCCAGCGCGCTGCCGCGCCGCGTGCGCCGCCTAGTAGCCATCTCTGTCGGCCACCCAGGCATGGGTCGGCACGAGTAGGCTCAGGAACCCTAAAGTAGGCAAGCACGGCGTTTGCCTTCTCACTGCCCTTCAGCCTCTGGCAGCAGTGCCAGATGCCTTTTGGTGACATTCCGGGCTCCTGCAGCATGCCTCGAATGTGTTGGCCATACATCCAGGTGCCTCAACATGCGCCATGGGATCTGGACGTGTGCACATATTCATGCATGTTGAAAGTCAGAAACCCATGTGCTAGCCATGCAGGAGCTTTGCATGTCCGCCGCCACCCACAGATGGTTTCATGTGCCCGCACCAAGAGCCATGCAATCTCTCACTGCTGTAGCTTCTCCAAGGTGGCTGTGGGGGCATTAATGATGTTAGCCTGGCCTGAGCGGGCGGCCCGCGCGCGCCAGGCGCGGGCTGGGGCGCGGGCGGCAGCCGGCAGCGCGCGCGCAGCTGGTACTTCCTCTTCTTCCAGGCGCGCGCGGGCGCCAGCCGCCCCGGCCGGCTGCGGCTTGCAGCGGCGCCTTGACGCAGTTTGCGGCAGTGTTCATTTGATTCACCCACTACTTGGATTTGACTTTGTTGCCATTTGGTTCCAGCTCTGGCTCTGCCTCTGGTTCTGCCTCTAGCTCTAGCTGGAAATATGCCCACGCCGCGATGACGCAACTCACATCAGGTCGAGGCCAGCTCACATCAGGATCGGCTGCCTGAGCGCAAGTGCATGCCGGCTGTGCACCGGCCTGCGCCAGATGCAATTGCGCTGCTGGCTGCTCAGTGTATGTGCGTCATGCAAGCGCAGCTGTGCGCGCAGCAGCGCGGCCAGGCGCAGGCGCCGCTGGCGGCGCGGGGCGCGCCATGTGGGCAGCTGCATCATGAGACCCTACCCTATGCCGCGCGCGCAGTACCGCGGCCAGGCGGAGGCGCTGCTGGCG
>JAABUV010005948.1_pt1 | contig 13575 bp, 18 predicted proteins | sample 5559971 | NCBI WGS metagenome assembly JAABUV01 (sample SAMN10711881, study PRJNA513362) | rock metagenome | isolation source: Antarctica rocks | place: Antarctica: Victoria Land, Knobhead nord | collected 2015-12-19
CTGTACGCCCCTTTTGGCCGTTCTAACGTGCTCAATTGAAATGAGAACTGTCCTTAACGGAAGCCCACAAGGGAAGAGACAGCCATCTGAGCAAACCTGAGGCAAACTTCCCATCCTTGCTGGTTTGGACCAGATCATTTCTGATGGGCAGCCTCAGGCCTTTGCCTCCATAGCCCACATCACAGTGCCAATGTACTCCATCAAGCACCACCCCTACCGCCATGTGCACCCGCAATGCATCTGGGACAGGGATAGCAGGGCCTTTCAGAGTCCTGCATGCAGAATGTATGACATTCAACTCATCCATTGGGACAAATCCATGTGCCGGCAGGTCTGCGTGTAAAGACTTGATCAGGTGCCTCCCTCTCTTACACGACTTCAGCAATAGCATCACTTGCATGCATGTGTATCAACACACTTGCGTGGTACCATTTTGAACACCCTCAAGCAGTGGAATGCCAGCGGACACTGGTGCAATGTAAGGCCTGGAATGCAGTGTAATGCAAGGAGCGGCATGAAGGATCAAGCAGGTGATGCAGTGCAACGCAAGAAGTGGCTTTGAAGGATCAAGCAGCTTAGAAAGAACTGCCTGCTGCAGGTCAGTTTTGAGCAAATGATGCTGTGCCAATATACAAATGCAGCACTACGCTACAGCATGAAGCAGAGGTGAATGGCAGTCTGCATTGACAAGCAGCAAAGCACACCTAATTTGTAACAGGTATATGGAAAACCCACAGGCTTTGAGAGCTGCAGCAAACAGCAAATTCTGCTCAAAGCAATAGCCTCCTCTGCCGTGCTGCACTATTTTCCTGAAGAGACTGTCTGTTTGTATCGAGATCACAGGAAACTGCTGTTTCGCCTACAAAGAGGCGACATGCCGTTAGATGCACAGACTGTATTTATTCAGAGTGCTTTCACCACACGCATGGGTTGCTGAATCTGTAAGCCATGCGTTTCAATGCCTGATCCTCTGCTGACCTTGTCAAGATGCAGTGATAGGTTTTCATACGGTATGTGTTGAACATGCGCCAGGTGAATGCGACACAACGTATGCAAATCCGGCTTCACTGGCACAGTCAGGATCGACAGTTTGACTCGGAACAGATAACCGCTGAGCTGCTCGGGCGTCAGCGGGTCCATCCGGGTTACAATGGCCTGTTAGTTGTGAAACGCGCACACAAAAGCAGTGTATGACACTGCAGTGCAAAGATTGTGCTAGTTATGATGTGTGACGCATGCAAAACATTGCAGCATAGTTGCTATCGATGTCAAGATTGTCGTGAAATCTGCAATTGCATGATGACAGCTGGAGTCAGTGCACAACAGGTATGTGGGCAGGTATGTGGGCACTCATTGCCTGCTGCAGCATTTGAAGCTGTTTTCGCTGTTGGCTTGGAAGCAGTGTGGTACGGCGTTGCTAGTTCAAAACAACCGTAACAAACATATAAAGAATCTGCCTGCAACTGGGCACAGCTGCTGTTGTAAGGTTAGCGGATTAGCACGTTGGTAAGTAACAAGTCAAGACTGTCCCCAGACATGGAGGTGACAGCCTGGCGACATAGCAGGCCGGCATGCTGCCTTGTGTGGGTAGCAAATGAGTTCGGACGGGTTGCCGCCAGCGAATCAAGTCACCGGCAACCTCGGGTCGCCCGGCAGTTTTCTTATATACGTGTACATAGGTATTGTCGTCGGAGTGAGTCTCGTCGTCGCGTTAGCGTGCCTCTATCTCTGCTGTCACAAACGCAGTGGAAACTCGCCAAGAAGTCTTGAACTGAATCGTCGTGGATCACCGTCGCTTGTACGCCTTTTCCTGCTTTTGACCGTGCCTTAAGTGTATGCCATTTGGTGAAATCGGCATACGTAGTGCTGAAAAGCCTCACAAGGCTTTGCTGGTGACACATAGGCGATCGGCACAAGGACTCCAGAACGTGAGGTGCACACCGTCACAAACCCAGACGGGTAAGTCTCCAACCTGCATCATGCTGCCCTCAACGGCTGTTGTCAAAATTGCGGTGCTGCTGAGTGCCACGGGAGGTCTAACTTTTGATATTGCACTGCGTCCAGGGGACTGGTTTTGGCTATGCCAATGCCACCCCAGCAACACTTAGATCTACGCACTGAGCATACAGGAGTCTGTGAGCCTCGTCACGTAGTATCAAGCAGCAGGGCTGCCCTGCTGTAAGCATAGCTGTGCAAGCTCTGCTGTGTTGAGTACATGTCGTATCACCAGCCCTATATTTGTACATCTTTGTCTACCCTGGCACTGGCCAGAATAGTACGTCAAAGAACAAATGCTCTAACATGTGCAGCAGATGCAGATGCTGCATGCATCCTGTGTCTGGTGGAGCTTGGCGAGGGCATCATAATCCCTGTACTAACTGGCCATCTCAAGCTGCAGCATGCACGGAATGACATCAAGCGTCACACCAGCCTTTGTTGAATATCGGTGTTGATATGGAACACTGATGTATTTTTTGGCTCAAAACAAATGCTCAAAACAAAAACCATGGCAGGAATTTATGATGCGTCTACCATATGGTAGTCAAGAGAAAGGACTGTGGTGAGGTGCACGACCCGCTATCACATGCTTTCCATGCATAGGTGTTGGCTTGATGTCCATGCTATACACAGCTGCACTTACATGAGCAGCATGTTGATGCAAACAACTGCAACACTAGTGATGCAATTGTACCAGTTTGCAGGTTGCTCATGTGGATTATGATGTCTCAGGTCCATCTAGGCGGTGGCCATGAATAGGCTGTGGACATTGCTGTACAGCTCTCGGTTTTTGTCAGCACATGAGGTTTTTGTGTCAGATGTTTCTAGCATCTCATTGTACTGTCTTTTCACTTTGTCTGTGGTCTTTTGCACCTGCTGCCACGCTGCCATCGATGTTTAATCACCGCTAGTTTTTTGGTGGACCATCCACCCCTATTATGTGTGCGTGTATTGCTTGTTGTACCAAAGCAAGGATTTTGAAAAGGAAACTGACACTTGTGTACAGCTGTTGTCGGTTGTGTACAGTTTGATTTCATGCCATCTGTCCATGTCCAGTATGCTTCTCGAGTTACCGTTTGTAAAATAACCTGCTAGTAAGCTAATGGCAGGCAATGGGCAAGCACAAAGTTTGGCCCCATGCTGTATGCTGAGCAGTTGCACTTGCAAGCGTTCAGGTGAAACCATTTCTTGTGACAATGCCTTCACATGCATACAAGTTCATATGCATGTACAAATGTAGTCTCAGACACATGTTGAGAACAAGCAGCAGCCTGGGTGCACTCTGCTGCCCATGTGGGAGCAACGCATGCCAGATCGGGTCTTTTAAAGCTCTGCGTACATGACATTTCAAATACTAGCAGAAAGTGACAGCTCATGCACAGGCTCACAGTGACATACAGCGTGCCAATCTTTGTCACATGCTATGTCAAGACCCTCGTTCACCATTAACACTTAGGACTGCCAAGTTGCAAATGAAGGTTATCAAGTTGTGATGCAGATTCCTTCGAAACCATTGTTCTGCCAAGTCTCCACATGTTGGGGTTGTACAACCCCCTGATCCCAATGCATGAATTGACATGCATGCATTCTATGTTGCAGATGTGTGAAGTGCTACTGCTCCTGTGTCATATGCACACAACGGCTTAACTTGCTGGCAGCACATTGCAGAGCTTAAGGCTGTTTGTTGTCCAACACTACTGTACATCACAAAATGCGTTTACTGCATCAAAGGCATGCATATCAAACACTCTTTCATTCATGGATTCTTTATGCACCCTAAGATACCATATTTCCCATTACACACGAACTCTCCTTAAATCCATCAATAGCACATGTGTACACGCCACCTCACCAGTACTATGCTACAAGCCAGCTATAATTCACAAAACACATTGGGATTCTCGACTTTGGGCTCCACCAATCACTTACAAACAGGCGTTCTGTCCTTTCCTATGTGCCCAAGGTGCCATCTATGCCTCTCCCTTGAGGGGAGCGTATGCAATTGTGACATACTCAATGCCTGCAGGGGCATGCTCAGACGCCACTTCAATGTTCTTGGCACCCCTGAAGACTGAGGACGTCATTGCACCCTTGGGCCCACCCAGCCCCTCATGCTGGAGGGGGGCTAGCAGGGGGCTGAGCATGTCATCCTCTGACATGGTCAAAAACTGTGCCTGCACAGATGCACATGTCAGGGCTTGTCATCTGCAGCTGTGACGTTGTTGCATCAGAACAGCAGTGCAAGTTGCAGCAGAGTCAATGACATGCAAACATGCACTCTGGCAGCTGTAGCCTGCCAGACGGCTGCACAATGCCCACTGTGAAGTGGGCATGAGCAGCCGTATTGTGCCTTCTTTGCCGCAAATGCAGCAGCACCACTGGCTGAGAACAATTGTCAGAATGCAGGTCAGACGCATGATTGCAAAAGGAGTACTGGCTCACTCTGCACATGCACTGTCTGCAGTAAGACCTGAGCAGCAGCAGCAGCAGCAGCAGCAGCAGCAGCAACAGCAGCAGCAGCAGCAGTAGCAGCAGCAACAACCACAACAAGATGCATTATCTGTAAACAAGTGTTTATAGTTCTACAATGTGTCGTTGCCGACCTTCCAAACCTGCGAGGTAGATTGTGAAACATGTCAGGACTGCAAACAACGGTTTCAAATGAAGGGTGGTAACATTGTTCAGAGCTTTGGGAGGTTGCATGCTGACCTGGCGCTGCTTGCGAGGGCAGGAGAGGCAGGAGGCGCCCAATGCACACCAGGTGCGCAGCAGCCCCAGCCACACAGCTCCACAAGCAATGCACAGCAGGCTGAACAGCAGCACGCCCCAATTCACATGGCCCTCATCATCCTGCATGCAAACCTAGTCTCACTCCCAAGCTTGATCTCAAAAAGTGCGCAGTCAGCAACTCACCGTGTGCGACAAGTCCATGGGCCCAACAAGAGCTGGCATACTTAGACAGCCTTGCATAGGGTTGAGGGTTCAGGCATAGGGTTGAGTGTTCAGGCGTAGGGGTTAAGGGTTCAGGCATAGGATTGAGTGTTCAGGCGTGAGGGGTTAAGGGTTCAGGCATAGGGTTGAGTGTTCAGGCATAGGGCTGAGTGTTCAGGCATAGGGGGTTTCTGTTTGCATAGGTCATGACCTTGGGGACCAGCCATGCCTGAGCCGTGTGCAAGTGACACGGCAAGGCATGCAAAGTGTGACAGCTGCTTGCCGAAGTCTGCTTGCCGAAGTCTGCTTGCAGACATTGGTACAGCCAAATGCTGGCACAGACTCAAATATGAATGCTGACATGGGAAATGACGAGAACAATGGTTGCTCAAAATGATAACAGCCAACCTCAATCAAACAATTGACAGCAGATAGGTTCTGTGCAAGTTATATGTGACAGCGCATGGAATCCAGACGACTTTCCTGACAGGAATACAAAGGGCACAGTAATCCAGTAACCCTAAGTGGGTGTTCAACCCGCCCTGGGTAGGTGTTCAACCCACCCAGGCCACATTGGTGGATGTTCAACAATCTCAACCCATGATCAACCTTGATGCATGGTGTATTGTGTCTCACAAGGTACATGCGTCTGGGGCAATACAGGTGGAGGCGGGGGCCCAGAAGCTGGCTTGCAAGCTGGTTTGTCCAAGTGCAGGCAGAACCGTGATGTGCATGTAAGCTGTGACATATGCTGGGACATCAAGGCAGAATTTAGTATAAGGTCAAGTCAAACACTGCTCAGCTCATGGCATGTAGCTGACATCACTGGTGCTACGGATGCTGTTGATTGCTGAACAAGGTGCATGGACAGCAAAGAGCAACAAGCAGTATCAGTCCTGGAGCTGCAAGGAGGTTCTTCTCATGCAAGGCTGCCAGGTGTAAGTAGTGCTCATTTGGCCAGAAGAGCAACCGTCATCACAATTTTGTGAAGGAAACACACTTGCTTATGAGTGGGACATACCACAAGGCTCCAGCTGAGTGGGGAGTCCGCCCCCTCTCTTTGCTCTGCCAGCTGGTCAAACTCGCTCCAGTCTGCAGCGTCCATGGATCCCTTCATCAACGACAAGTGCTCTGGAACCACATTGCTGAGTGCCCTGGCCACCAAGGTGTCCTCATCATCAGCAGCTTCATCAGCAGCTTCGATGGATGCTGCGTCAGCAGATGTGGCAGTGCTTTGTGAGGCCTCTGATTCATCTTGCAGCTGGGTTCTGTCTGAGCCCAACAGGGCACCCATTATTGCGCTGTTGACCATGTCATCTGCTGCAGTTGTGAATGAGGAGGTGTCTGAGACTGAGTCGTCATCAGCCTGCATGCACAGCAGGTGATCTGCTCACAGAACTATTCCTCCAGCCTGATATGCATTGGGACCTGCTTGTTAAGATACAATGCATTTGTCCTGGAACACATTTGATCCTCGTGTCAACATGAGTATCTCTTTGCCTCAGCCACACAACTGGCTGTGCAAGGCCCTTATGATTGCACTAAAGGATGCAGACAACGATGTCGCATGATGCCTGCAATGAGCTGAGTCTGCTTGTGAACAGGTGACACGTCATCACAGCATTTGCCTAAAAAGTGCAAAAACGAACATCTGAAACACAGACGAGAAAACATAGACGAGCATGGTTTCTGACCTGTGCAAAGACATCATAGGATGCAGGCAGGGAGCTGAGTCTGCTGGAAGCCAGATAAGACATGACTACAGGGTTCATGGTGCTGGTACTCAAGTGGGGGGTCTGCTGCTGCTGCTCCCTCAGCCTGCTGGCATGCCCACATGGTGTGCGAGGAGTCAGCATGTAGCTCTGCAGGGAGTTAAGGAGGTCCACTTGCTGGTATGCCCTGCATGGCATGGTGGCTTGTTCGACCTCCTGGTGTGTGCGAGCCATGACGCAATGCATGCTTCCAAGCAGGCAACAGATAGTTGCAAGCAGCACTTGGAGGGAATCAACAAGCAGCTCTGGCAGTCTGCTTGGCTGGACCAAAGACCAAGGGTGTCCTGTGTGACCAAACTCAGCTGGCAGTGTAGAGACAAGCAGAGGGGACGCAAGTGAGATGCACAGATCTGCTGACGTAAGGTGCAGACCAAATTGCGCAGCAGGTCCAGTGGCACAAAGGGTGATGCAAAGCAACATATTTAGCATCAATAACATTGCAGACCAGCACATTCCACCGTCCGCGGTACAGGATAGCCCGACTGCACAGCCAGCAGCTCAGGCATAGGCTTACCAGGCCAGCTGCATCTGATCTGGAAACAGCAAGTATGCGCCATCACTGTTATCCTCGAGAGACTGAGGTACGCTCACTGGCCTTGGCTGAGTGTCGCTGAAGTCAGCATAACTAGGTTTGCCCTGAATGCTTGCACTATCCTGCAGTCAGCAAGCAGGGGTGTCACGAAGGCAGAGCTTGTTGTGCTGTCATTTGGAACTGGCTTCTGCTCATTGCAAAGTGTTCAAGGCTTCAACAACTGTCTGGCAACACTGAGCGCACCTGTATTCCGAAAGCTATAATGCGAGCTTGCACCACACAGACTGCAGCAACAAGCAAAGCAATGCGCATCATGTTGGTCTTCGCGGAAAGAATGTGCTGTGGCGATGCGATCAGAACCCTCTGTCGGATCCCTCTCGGAGTCTGCCGGGCTACTGCTTTCTGAGCTGACCTGGCTACGTCATGCATATCCATCGCATGGGGACGACATGTTTTTGTCGGGATCGCAGCAGACACTTAGTCATACGCCAAAATTGGCACGAGTTTGACACAGCCCGTTGACCTCTCTGCACGCAACTTGCAGCTGCACTGCGTACCGGCAACATACTCAACACAACCCGTTGACATTCTACACGCAAATTGCAGCTGCACTGCGTATCGGCACCATCTGTGTGCGTGCGAGTATTGCAGGTGCGTTGCAGAGCTACAGTTGGTTGCACCGTCTGTTGATCCGTTGCAGAAGACGGTCGGACGCACAAGGTGACAAGCTGCAACGTCCTGCCAGGGAGCTAACTCAGGTAGCTATAAGTTTCAATGTTTTATCGCACCTCGACATGCCTTTTTCTCGTCGCCTGCTCGTCCGATATCGTTTAGGTCCGTGAACCGGGTGTCGTGATTTCAAGTTCGGCCTGCCACTATGGTCAAGGCGCTGACATAACATAACAGTCAGCATCTGCTGTTTGCCTTCCCATCTCGGTGATTCACCCGGGCTAGCTAGCTAGCTATAGCTGTGAGCGACTTGCGAAGACCCTGATTTTCGTATCATGCTTGATTGTTTGCACTGCGCAGATCAGCTTGCACTAGCCAGGCAAACAGCTGGCCTGCTCTGGTTGGCGACTCCACCCTCCACAGGTTCCACGGTCATCATGGGGCAGGTGCCTCATGAATACAGTTCAGATAATAGCTCTGCCTCCTTGGCAACGCTGCCTCACCTCAAGAGATGCCCAAGTTGCCGTAATCGGCTGCCATTGCATGCCTTCTACACAGCAGGGCGCAGCAAGACTGGACAGACAAGGTTGCACAGCCACTGCAAGCGGTAAGCATCTGGCACCTTGCACAGGCAGTTCAAACTGGAAGGATCATTTTTCATACGTGGCGCATACGCAATGCGTGGCTTTGACGTGAAATTTTCGAGGGAACACCTCATCACTGCACTCATCATTGTGACTAGTCAAGCTTTGACGCTCAAAGCTGTGTTGGCGGACTGTTGCAGTTGCAAGCTCCATCGTGAGACAGAGCGCCGGGCTGCTAGAGGTCTAGAGTCTGAGCAAGGGCTCTCGCCTGCCGCTTCGTTGTGTTCCTCGGCCCCAAGTCAATTGCCACCTTCTTTGGGACATCGTAACCGCGTTCCCCAGCACGAGTCAGGTGATTAAGCTTCGCGTGCCGTGTGCCCTAAACCCGTGTGCTCTGCACTGCTGAAACAAATTGTTCATTGATGCCTAAGTCTGGAGTTGCTTCTCGAACCTGACAGCAATCGTCAGGCGCGGTCACGTTAGTGGCCTGCCACCGCCGTCGACGAAAGCTTTACCTAGACTACAATGACTAGACAAAGGCAATAAAGGATGGGCATTCACGATTAGTTGTCTGGTCTGCAGGTACCAAGTTGTGTACAAGCTGCCACTGCAGCAAACCCCTTGACAGGTTCTACACTGCTGGCAGACACAAGGCGGGGGGCGTGAGGTATCATTCTCATTGCAAGTCCTGTAAGTTGGGGAACGAGGCAGCGTTGCGAATGCAGCCACGGAAAGGCAGCCAAGAGGTGGAATTGTCGGAGGCGACTGCAGGTAAGCCATGCCTCTGCTTTTTTCTAACGACGGTCGTTACGTCACTTTGCTGCTCATACCTGTATTGTTTTTACCTGCAAGGTTAGCTGACCAGTGAAAATAACACATTGCCGACTTACATGTCTCTCGCGTGTGCAGGCCTGCCGGCACATCTTCGTGCCGAGCAACCGCCAGCCACAACACTGCTGCAGCAGCTTCAAGCGTCTCGCATGCCACAGCAACCTTTCATGGGACAGATGCCCGCTTTAATGAACCCCCAACAGCTTCAAGGCTTGCTTATGCTCAGACAGCACCCTGCTATGTTCAGCAACCCTGTCCTGCAGAGTCAGCTTGCCATGCTGATGTGGAGCCAGATGCAACACCAGCAAGTCCCTATGTGGCCTTTGCACCAGCCAAACCCCATGATGCCAGCTCCTGCAGGTCAGCAGCCATCCAGTGCAGCAGCACAGTCTGCATCAACACACCAAGTTTCCTGCCCTGGCCCTGTTGCAATTTTGAATACCTCGTCCCCATTGTCACAAGAGTGCAACAGCTCAGGCGGCAGCAATGACAGTGGCTGTATGCAAAACGAGTCAGGCAGCACTCCAAAGGCAGGCCATTCCCCTTCAGTGGACCCCCAGAACCCTCATTTTGGCGGAGGGAACCATAGGTGTGCTGATGACTCAGACAGCGCAGTCACCTGGGCAGATCGTGCTGGCAGGGGTGCCGAGCAGACTGCCTGCACTCAGAGTGTCAGTGCTAGCCATCCAGAAGCCTCAGGTTAGTGGACATCCTGGTTCTGTTCAGATTGCTGAATTTCAGCCGCTTAAGGTCTTGATGCCAAGCCTAGTACGTCTCCATTGTTCATTCCTGCATAGTCTGACATCTTGGCAATCTATGTAGTGACACATAACAGCAGGCAAGGCTGCATGGCGTTTTAACAGGGCTGAAACTATCATGCATCTGTGCAGCATCTGATATGGGAATGTATTGTGCTTGAGTGCTGGTGTGACTGTCACATGCCTTGCAGGTACACAGTATTGCTTGCACAATTCTGGGCAGCTTTCAGGCAGAGATGTCACCTCATCTCACCTGCCTGAGGCAGCTCACTGGGCCCCTTCCCACTCCCCCCAGCAACCCCCAGCCCCCCTTCAGTCCCCCTACGCAGCCCTTCAGCGCAAGCCCTCGGGCTCCTTGCGTGCATGCGGTCAGCACACCACAGCAGATGCCATTCAGCTCGCCAAAGCAGCCTCTAATGCTGCCAAACAGTCACTGGCAGCCACAGCTGCAATCACCCAGGCAGCTGTTATGCCTCGCAAGGGCAGCTCAAGTCTGCTGGCTGACTTGAGGCAAGCAGAGCGGCAATGGAGCGAAGCCAAGCAAGCGTCTGTGCCAGTACAGCAGCCCAGCAAGCCTCAAGAGGTGAAACGCTCCAGCAGGCAGGCAGCTCGGGCTGCAGACCTCGCTCAGTCTCCAACTCAGCTCAAAGCTGAGGAACCCCAGAAGCTGTTGCTGCAGATGCATGCTCAGCAGCATGAGGCTGAGCCGCTTCCCATGAGCCACATTGGGCTTCCTCTTCTGCGCTGGGGCTTACGCAAGCGGGCCCAAAGGGTGAGAAGCCACAGGTCAAGACGCGCAACATCCTCTGATCAGTTTCTGGGCTGGACAGTGTCCGGCGGCGTGTTGAAGCCCGTGGCACCAAGGCCACAGCCAGCAGCTGCTGTAGCAGTGCATCCCAGGGCACCACAGCATGCCAGCAGGCCTGTTAGGTCCGAGCCCAGAGTTCTCAAGCATGAGTCACAGGCATCAAGACCTGAGCCTCAGGTTTTCAAGGCAGAGCCTGTGGTGATGGCATCAGCAGCTGCTGTACAAGCCCCTGCTGAGATTGCGCCTTGATTACGTGTCGTACTACGACCTCAGAATATCGTGATTCATAGCTTCAGCATATCATTTCTGACATATAGTGCAGCAGAATCCTTCTGCAGGATCACAGGTCAGCAACGTTTTGCACAGTCAAGAGACTCAGCACTTGCAAGCACCCAAAGTAGGCTTCAAGCCTGCTTTGATGGCTTCTGCTGGTATGCTACAGGTTGTGAGCCAGCTTGAAGCCGTGCAAGCTTATGACTAGCAACTCTTCTGTGCAACACTTGGCCACAAACAGCCTGCACCAGAGTAGTCCATGGATGCAAGCGTCAGGGCTTGCCAGCCAAGCTGACAGTGAAGCAAGACTTGCTGAGCAGAAGCGCCAAAAAGCAGACCAAAGGTATCTGTGAAGTTACTGCACTGAGGCCTTGCCATGGCATGGGGATTTCAGACCATTCAAACCAAACTATGGATCAGGCGCGTTGTTGTGACACATATCATAGGTGTAAGCTATACAACGCTTAATCTGCTTTTACCTTAACAGCACAACATATCTGACCCTCATAAATGTCTGCAGACATTTGCTGCATGTACTGCAGTGCCCGGGAAGCAAGGGCAGCACTAAAAGCTGCTAGAGATAAGGCAGCGTTGTGCACACAGCTTCAGGCTCAGCTGGATCAACTGCGTCAGGATACACAGGCCGACAAATTGAAGGCCCAGCAGCTTTTGCGAGAACATGATGATGCAAAAAAAGAAGAACAGCATCATGGACAACTGCACCAGAGCTACCTCAAGCAAGCCATGGTAAAGGCAGATGCGTGACTTGAAACGCTGGCTTAGGGTGCATTCACAACAAGGCACAGAACTCAAGAAAGCTCTTGTTATAGTCACAGAACCTATACACTTCAGTGCTGTGCATGCAACAGAATGGTACAGCGTACTTCATGGGTGCCTGCATGTGTGCAGGCCATGTCAAGGTCTCAGCAGCCTGTCGCACAAGGTGGATCCTGTCTACCGGTACATCAGTCTAACAAGAGACCTTTGGAGACAGCAGCTGGCCCTGAGGTCAACACAGCATGTGGTCCTAGTGTTGACAACAGTGCAAGCACTGCAACAGGGGTTGTACTGCCTGAGGCTGCTGCTAAGGCTGCAAAGCATACGGCCAGCAGCACCCCTCTTTGTATGAGCCAACCCATTGGTCAGGCTGGAGCTCTAGGTGCAGTTTTCTGGCCATGAGAGACATGAATCTACAAGCTCTATACTCTTCTGCAGCTTGTGCGCAGCTGTTGCAATTCATGTACAGTATGGATCACCGTGTTTGCAGGAATCTGTCTGCGCCAGCTGACAAAGTGCAACATGACTGTACCCATATGTCAGTCAGACCTCCCTGCTTTGCTATGCAGAGCAGCACCCAAGCTCTTCACGAGCAGGTGCAGTTGCATCTCATACGGGCGTATCGGCTCTGCCAACAACAGCTCAGGCCATCTCCCAGCGTCAACAACCACATCATGTAGATCTTTTGTGGGTAGGCAACATCTGTTGATTGCTAGTGTCCTAAGATGTGACTTGGCAGATTTCTAAGATGTCTTTGCATCAAGCATGGGAAAGCTAATGGCTTTGATGACGGCATACATGATACCTTCAGCTGCCAATGTCATTCAGCACTGTCTGTGTGATGTCCAGCAAGCCAAGGCACCTTTTGACCTGAGATGTCAATGCATTCCCTGTCTTGTTGTTTGTGCAAACATAGGTGGCCATAGAGCCTGTAATGCAGGCTGGATATGAGGGTTATGCTGATCTGTCAAACTTTATGAAGGTGCTTTGGCCCATCAGGCGCGACATTGACTCTTTCCCTCTGCTGTAAGTCACCCATTGTCTGAACATGTGGTTCTACCTGCTGAGGACAATGTATGTTCTGTCTGCCCGTTGCGTAAGCTGTCTCTTCACCTGCAGCACTTCATGTCATCATTTTTGTGTAGTGCTGCTCGCACACTTGCAGCAGCAAGCATGAGACTGTGTGAGAAGATGCAAGCAATATTGACATCCTTGACAACACACATTGACACTTCCAGTCACATCCACTCACATTCAACGTGCTGCTGAACAGGCAGCATGAGCCATTGCCCCTGGGAATGCAATACAGACTGCTGGACAAGGACAGATTGCAGCGCCGAATTGATGACTTTGACGTGAACAGGGACTACAATGTCATTCTTCTGGTCCTTGCAAACTCACCATGTGAAGAACTTCGTGTTAAACAGATGCTGTTGTTTGCTCAGCAACAGCCCTTGCCATCACGCCAAGCAGCCCTCCACAATGTTGTGAGGAACCTTAAGGTAAAGTATTGTTACAATCAATCAATCAATCAATATATGTAATGTCCTGGGGGGCAACTGGGACCCAACAGACAAGAAATTCTGTTCAGTGAATTCATACAGACAAGATTTGCTTCCTACATGCAAAGCATTCCCTAAGG